>Ga0070739_10004160_pt1 | contig 17369 bp, 8 predicted proteins | sample Coa_R1_7_FD_66445 | JGI IMG/M metagenome (GOLD analysis project Ga0070739, IMG submission 66445) | Surface soil microbial communities from Centralia Pennsylvania, which are recovering from an underground coalmine fire - Coalmine... | ecosystem: Environmental > Terrestrial > Soil > Unclassified ... | reverse complement strand
ATGGAATCGTTGTGTCGCCTCAACCCTGTCCGATGGCGACTTGCTGCGAGCGTACCTTCGCAATCATGCGGAAGAACCGTTTCGGCTGTTGGTCCAACGACACGGTGGCATGGTATTGGGCGTCTGTCGCCACCGCTTGGCAGACGCACACGCGGCCGAGGATGCGTTTCAAGCGACGTTTTTGTTGCTGGCTCGCCGGGCAAACTCGATCCGTCGCCCGGAGTCGGTAGCGGCGTGGCTGCATCGCACGGCAATCCGCGTCTGTACCAAAGCGCGGTGCACGGAGAATCGTCGGCGGTCACGGGAAGTGCCTTTGCTCGCAGGCACCACAAAAGAGGAATCGTATTCCAAGTCAGGTTCGACTTCGGATGTGTTGATCGCCCTTGAGGAAGAAGTCGAACGATTGCCCCAGCGCTATCGCACGCCGCTGTTGCTGTGTTATTGGCAAGGAATGACGCAAGCCGAAGCAGCGCGCTGCTTAGGTTGCAGCGAAGGCAGCGTCAAAGCCCGTCTGGAACGCGGTCGCAAACAGCTGGCCAAGCGTCTGACCCAACGCGGCCTGGCCCCATCAGCGATTCTTGTCGCGCCGTTGGCCGGTGCAAAGGTGCCGCCAGAGTTGCTCACACGGACGATGGCGTTGACGCCCCAGGGAGCGGCGGTTCCCACGGAGGTGGCAATGTTGGTCAAGGGAGTCAGTGCGTCTCTGGGAACCACGACTCGGTATGTCCTGGGAGCGCTGGTGACTGCGGTAGCATTTACCCTCGGCGGTGTCGCCACTCATGAGCATCAGCGGGCCGAGGCGCCTGCCCAACCTGCCGCCCCAAAAGGGGAGCGCAAGCCCAAGCCTGCGGCGACAGCGTTGCCGGAGGGAGCGATTGCTCGCATTGGCTCGCCGCGCTTGCGGCACGGAGGGCAAGTCGATGCGGTGGCCTTTTCAACGGATGGGCGTTGGCTCGCGTCCGCTTCCGCAGCCGACAAGGACCGGAGCGTGCGCGTTTGGGATCTGGCCGATGGCGCGGAAAAACTGCGCATTCCCATCGAGGTTTTCTCGAACGACCGCGCCGGCACAAGGCATTTCGGCGCGGTCGTGGGGTTTTCCAAGGACGGCCAGCATCTTCGCGTGATTGATTTCAACAGCTACCGGGTCATTGACCGGGCCACCGGCCGCCAGGTTCTCCAACAACGCTTCTACGATCAAGCTCCCCCGCAGGGATGGGAGCCTTCCCTTGTTATCGGGGCCGCTTTCTCCCCCGACCTGAGTATCTACGGCGTAGTTCGGCGAAAGGGCGAGCTAATCCTCGGAGACGCGGCGTCCGGAAAAGTTCGCCGCACCATTGCCGAGGCTTTTGTAAAGAAAGAGGATCAATTCTCTTACTGGGCCCCCTTAATATTCAGCGGCGACGGCCGGCGTGTCTATATTCCCACCACCTCCGGCGCGGGGAAAGTATTCGATACGGCGACCGGCAACGTGATAAACACGCTGAATTTGAACCAAAGGGCAGCTTTCCTCAAGAGCGGGGAGGAATTGGCCTATCTCGGGAACGACGGCGAGGAGGACATCGTTGAAGTGATCAACGTCGCCGATGGAAAGAGAGTACGTCAGATTCCCGTAGAAAAGGGGGTGTGTGGTTTGGATGTCAGTCCCGATGGGAAATTCGTGGCCGTGGTATATGCGCAACGCTTTTGCGTCCAATTGCTCGATCCGCTTACGGGAAAAGAAATCCGTCGCATTCCACTCCCTCCTTCGAGCCCTGCTTCGGGCGCCCGACCGACCTTTTCGCCGGACTCGAAACTGCTGGCTGGGGTCCCTTTGTACTCGGGAAGCATAACGGTTTGGGAGACGGCAACCGGGAAGCGCCTGCCTTCCTCGGCCGATGGCATCACGGGCATGAAGGGGTTCGACCGCGACGGCCGACTGCTGGTTCAAGTCGATGACCACTATCAAATCACCGATTGGAGGACCGGACGCATTTTCGGCGAGCTGCCTGTTCGGCCCAATTTCCCGACTTACTCGCCGGATCATCGCTTCAAAGCGTATCACACCCTAGTGAAACCCGAGGACCGGAGGCCGGGAAAAGACTTTCCCATCATTGTGCGGGATGTCGCGACCGAGAAAGAAGTTGGCCGTCTTATCGGCCATACGGATTACTGTTATAACAAGGCTTTCACAAACGACTCGAAGCGCCTCATCACCATAAGCCATGACGCCGTGATTCGGCTTTGGGACATTGCCGCCGGAAAACAGTTGTGGGCAGAGAAACAACCTGTCGGCTTTCGCTTTTCTGGAACGGGAGTCCCGCACCTGAGCACCGACGACCGGCGGCTTGCGGTCCTTTGTCAGCAATCCGAAGAACAGGTGGAGCTGCGTGTTTGGGACTTGGTTGCGAAAAAGCGGATCGCCGTAATTCCGCTGCCCGACCTCTCCTACGAAGGAATCGATTTTTCCTCCGATGGGAAGCTCCTCGCCGGGGGCGGCAGCGAGGGTACGACCGATTCGGAGGATAAAGGAACGGTTTTCGTTTGGGACGTGGACGCAGGCGGGATATGTCGGAAGCTGACGGGACATTCGCCAGGAGATATTTCCTGCCGGTTCGCCCCGGACGGCCGCACTCTGTTAACCGTTGATCGGACCGGCCTGATCCGCATCTGGGAGTTGGCAACGGAGCGCGAGCGTTTTCGTATCAGCGGACATCTCGGCAGGTCTGCCGTCTACTTCTCTCCCGACAGCACCTTGGTCGCCGGCTGGAGCTTCGAGGCCCCGGTCCTCATTTGGGATCTGTACGGGATCTCTCGTCCTGCCGAACCGTTCGATGCCGAGGAGGCATGGCAGACACTGAAGGACGAAGACGCAGCCCGCGCCTTCACGGCGATGCGCCGCATGCGCGCTGCCCCGGAACGGACGGTCAAACTCCTTCGGGAAAAGCTCAAGCCGGTCGAAAAGATCGAAGCCGAAATCATCCGCAAGTGGATTCGCGATCTGGACAACGACGATTTCAAGACCCGTGAAGCCGCTCAGAAGTCGCTTGAAAAACTCGGCGACCGTGCGGCGGAGTTGATGCGCGCCAAGCTCCGACAATCGCCCAGTGCCGAAGTCCGAGCGCGGCTGAATCGTCTGCTGAAAGCCCTCGACACTCTGGCCCCCGATCAGCTTCGCCAGCAGCGAGCGGTCGAAGTGCTTGAACGCATCGCAAACGCCCAAGCGAAAGCGATCATCGTTGACTTAGCTCATGGCGCTGCTGGGGCACGCCTGACCACCGAGGCGGAGGCCAGTTTGGCACGTTGGAAGCAGCGGTGATGACTTATACTCCAACGGTCGGCTATCGCCAATCCCCCAGCGATCCAATGAACCTGAACCTGGCCCCCTGGAGTTTGAGTCGGCGGCGGTTGGTACCGTCGACGTTCATGATTACGATGCGGTAGTCGGCATCGGAATCAGCGCGACTTACTTTCTTGCCGTTCTTATCCAACTCCCAATTGAACAGGATTACGGCGATCTCCTTGCCGTCCGGCGACCAGAAGGCGCCGTGGGGAGAGGCGAGATCGACTTCCTTCACGATTTCCCGAGCATTCTTACCATCGATGTCCATCGTCCAGATGCTATTGCCCTCCTTGGCCGTTTGCCGCAGGAACAGAATCTTCTTGCCGTCGGGCGAGAAGCGGGCGTAGACGTTCAGCCCCCTTTGGTGAGCCGGCGTTGCTGGGTGCCGTCCGTCTTCATCAGATAGAGTTGGTAGCCGTGACCGAAGGGCGGATGGCGATCGGAGGACGTAACGAACCATTGGCCATCGGGAGACCAATCCGCGACCGCGTCGGTATCCGGGATGGGCAGCTTGACTGGGTTGCTCCCGTCGGCGTCGATGCGCCAGGTTTCATCCCTCCACGCTGGCGTCTTTCTGTCCTTCTCGTTGTCCTTGTCGAGGTCTTCTTCCTTGGTCGCGACCAGGTGCTTGCCGTCGGGTGACCAGACCGGACGGCCGCTCCTATCGGAGATCTTGCTGGGCTTGTTGCTGCCTGGGGTATCGCAGCTCCAGATGCCGAGTGAGGAGACCCTGCCATGGTTGTCGGATGCACCGAAGCGGGTGAAGACCAAGGTCTTGCCGTCGGGGGAAACCCGGCCAAAGTGGCCGTCGTCCGTGATCTTCTGCCATTTTCCGGTGTCCGGATCGATAGCGATGAGCTGGTTATGCTGGGTCTTCTCCTCCTTGCCCTCGGCCTTGAGGCGCAGCGAGGCGCTCACATAGATTCGCCCCTTGCTCTTGGCGTCGGGCTGGGCTTGTTGCGATTGGGCTTGAACGGGGGAGTACCGTAATGTCGGCAAGAGAGACGCGACAATGGCCGCCAAGACGAGGACCAGGCCAGTGAGCCGGGATAGCTGGGGCGAACTTTGTTTCGTAGCAAGCAGCATGGTCAATCTCCTTTTCCAGAATGTGCTCAGCCCTTCGAGCGAGTTCAGGGTCAGCGCAGCCGGCATGGACGCATGGCTGACCACTTGAACCAAAACCTCGGCATAATCGGACGCACTGCAGCCGCTCTGGGTCATGGCAAGCTGGTCGCACGCCAGCTCCCGCTCCAGGCGGATTCGGAACGCTACCCAGTGGGCGACCGGGTGAAAGAAGTAGACAAGCCGGGCGAGTGCCGGAAGCCAGCCCCACCAGAGATCACGCCGCTGGAGGTGGCCGAGTTCGTGCAGCACCACCTTGCGCCAATGGTCGGGATCGAGCTCGGCCATCAAGCTGCGCGGCAGAACGAGGACCGGGCACAGCAGGCCGCACACAAACGGAGCGCCTCCCTCGTCTGTGAGGACCACTGCCGGCGGATGCGATAGACCCAGTTGCGCGGCGACCTGCTCCACCACCGCGAGCAAACGCGGCTCCGTGGCCATAGTTGCTCGACGCAAGAGCCGCCTCAGCCTCCCGCGCCGGACCAGTAGAGACACCATTTGCCACACGATGCCGCCTAGCCAAGTGAGCACGAGCCAGGAATGCCAGGTGAGTTGGCCGAGAAAGTCGAGCCGGCCAGGGGGTTCACTTACCGCAAGCTCGGCTTCCCCGGTTGGCGCGGCGGCTGGGATGTGTATGGCAGCGTCCTCCGCGCTTTCGCTATTCGCCCGTGTCTGGGTGGCCGGGGGCAAAACCTCCGGCGCAGCCGCGCCGAAAGAGTCCGGTAACTCCAACGCCACGATCCACCAGGGCATCAGGAGAAGTTTAAGCGCGACGATCTGCCAGCACCAATAGCGGAGCGCCGGCGATGAGCGCCTCAGCAGCGAGCAAACGGCGGCGACCATGCCGGCCAAGAGGGCGGACTGCCAGACAATGGCCGCCGCCAGCGTGGTTGCCGAGGTGGACCAGTCATTGAAGGTGTGGATGTTCATGATTTCTCCGCATCTCGGTCGATCTTGCGGCAAATGTTCCGCAGTGTTTCCAGATCCTTGGCGGATAACTTTTCGGACCCGGCGAGGTAGGCGACGAGCGGCTCGGCGCTGCCGCCCAGAACGCTCTCGACAAAGCGGCCGATCAAGGCTGATAGCACATTTCGCTCCGGTACCGATGCGCGGAATCGCACCGGCCCATCGCCGGGCAGCCGTGTCAGCAGCCCCTTGGCTTCGAGCCGCTGGATTGTCTTGAGCACGGTGGTCCGGGCGAGCGAGCGCTCCTGCTGGATCACGTCGGTGATCTGCCGTTCGGTACAAGGCTGTTGCTGCCACACCAGCCGAAGCACGCGAATTTCCAGCTCGCCCAGCGAAGGAAGATCTTTGGCCATCGCGATCCTTTCCCATAGAGGGCGACGTTACGGCAGATGCCGTCAACTCCCACTTTACGACGGCTGCCGTCAAATGTCAAGTTCGTTCCCTGCAATTCGTTGGTAACGGCGACGAAATGTCCTCATGCGAAGCGCAGGAACCCTATGCCGCAAGCATGGCAGCGATACGGAAAATGAAAGAGCATCACCAAGAAGTATTGGGACCACCTACATCCAGGCGGTTTATCATCAACCCGCCAAACGAAGCCACAGCAAGCCGAGGTATTCGTAGATCGCTCGTTCCGACAACTGTAATGAGCTGGATGAGGGGACCCAATTTTCATAGCTCGATCTGCTCTTGACCAAGTACTCAATGGGCGCCGGCAGCGGATCCATGCCTGCCTCGTGAAACAATGCCATCGCCCTGGGCATGTGAGAAGCCGAGGTCAGTAGGACAAATCGGTCCGAGCCGATAATCTGGCTCATCCGATCCACTTCCTCGCGGGTGTTCTTCACGTCCTGAATGAAAATCAGGTCCTCCCGCCGCAGGCCGATCAGCCGCGCCATTTCGATGGCATCGTGGATACTGCCCTCATCATCACCCACAGAAAGGAGCAATCGGCTGTTCGAGAGCGCTCGTTGCACACGAGCACCCTCCATGAAACGAGAATGTATTGGCCCTCCGCCTAGGACCGCTACCCAGCGAACGGGGGCTTGCGAATCGTTGCGGAGGGCCGAGGGGTCCGCCAGAGGTGGATACATCGATTCCAGTGGAGACACAAGCAAATCACCTATTTGGGCGTTGCTAACGAGTAGCAGGAGAACGACGCCCATCGAAACGAGGCTCTTTGCTACCCTCTGCCGCTTGCTCAACCAGAGAAGGAGCACGCCGACAATCAGCAATTCGCAGCACAGAGGCAATGGAAAAAAGATACGCGAAAGGAATTTCTTCACAAGAAACATGGTTATCCGAGCCGGACCAGATTTTTTCGGAAGATCGACACCTTCCGGATTATAGCGATGTCGGCGACTCACGAACGGCCGCGGCTTCGGCTCGCTACCGAATTAGTTCGCTCGGCTGTATCCGGACCGGCTTTGGCAGTACCGATTGTCTACGGAGTCCGCATGGGTTGTCTGGGCAGTCGATCTAACGACGCCTTCGCCTCTCGCGTCAGCCGAGCCTCGGCGGCACCTTGGGCCAGTTTCTCCAGCAGATCCCTCGCCTCCTGCGTGCCGATGCGCTCCAGAACTTCTACGGCTCGCAGATCGCGTAGCGTCTTCGTGGGTGGAACGGCGGTGACGGACGCGAGGGCTTCCTCGATACGTCGTCGTTGCTCCGGCGAGAGGCTGCCTTTCAGGGCGGCGCGTAAGGCTGGACCGGCCCGATCGGCGAGTGATGCCAGTCGCTTGGAAGCCGCCTCCCGTTGGGAGAAATCGGTGCTATCGATGTCCGTGATCGCCGCGCGCAACTGGTCAGCGGGGACTTCCCTGGCCGGTTGGAGGTGATTGCGGAGCCAGTTCACGGTTTGCTCTGGGACTGCGGCCAGTCGGCAAATGGCAAGATAGGCCTTGACCGCATCTTGGCCGGCCAAGTCGGACCACCACTCGTTGACTCGTCCTTGGCCCAGCCTTGCCTCGGGGTGCTCAGGAGGGCCACCCGCAACCTCCACGTCCCAGACGAGAATAGTCCCATCCCTGTGACCGGAGGCCAGTGACCGGCCATCGGGGGAGAAAGCGAGGCAATCCACCTGGGAGGCGAAACCACCCAGGCGCAGCAGTTCCTTGCCTGTGGCGAGATCCCAAAGTTGAATCGTCTGGTCGTCGTGTGCGGTCGCGACAGTGCGTCCGTCGGGAGAAGAGGCAGCCTGAATGAAGCGGCCCCGGCCGCTCCAGGTGATAGTTTGGCGTACCTTCCTGCTTGCCAGTTCCCACAGGTGAAGCGCGTTATCGTAGTGCCACCCATCCTCCCGGCGTTCGCTCTGAAAACTGCTGGTCAAAAGGGAGCGGCTGTCGGCAGTGAACCGAACAATGTTGCCGGCTTGTTTCGGCAACTCCAGGGCCGCTACCTCTTTGCCGCTGACGACCTCTTCCACGACGGCGCGGGTCAGACCGGGCGGCAGGGCGACACTTCCTCCTCTCGGGCCCCCGGCCATAGCCCTTGTCCCGTCCGCGGCTCCGTCCACCCTCTGCACAACGAGCCGCGTGTCCGGAGAGAAAGTGCGGCTGCTTATCATTTTGGAGGGATCGCGCCGCTCTAGGATCGCCTTGCCTGTGGAAAGGTCCCAAACGTGGTAGAAGAGTTGCTGCGGTTTGGGCTTGAGTCTCAGGCTGTAGGTGACTGCTGTCTTGCCATCAGGCGATAGTCCGAAACTGTACACCGCATTGTCTCCCGGCCAATCGAGTTCATCCGGCGGCCGCCCGAGCAGGATGCGGCGGCCTTTCTTTCCGTCAAGACTTTGCAAGCGAATGCAGCCATCGCCGCCGCCAGAGACCACTGTCTTGCCATCCGGCGTGACAGCGATGCCGGTGATGCTCCCCCAGCGATGGCCTTGCAGTTCACGCAGGTGCCTGCCGGTCTTCGCATCCCATAGTCGGATCGACCCATCGTGGCCGCCGGATCCGGATACCAGCGTGCTGCCGTCCGGGGTGAAGGCCAGCGCCGAGATCAACCCCTTGTGGGCGGGCCAGTCGTGGACCTGTTTGCCGGTAGAAACATCCCACAGCCGGACCAACGGTTCCTGTCCGGCGGTTACGAGCGTCCGGGCGTCCGGGGCGAAGAGTAGGTGCAACGCACCCCAGGCCCGCATCGAGAAATGACGCAGCAGCTTGCCCGTACCGGCGTCCCAGAGGGCAACTTCGGTTTGATCCCCCATCCTGCTAGGGTCGGCCTGGCTCGTGGCCAGCATCTTACCGTCAGGACTGAAGGCCAGCCCCTCTCCGCCCTGAGCCAACGCGCCTTGCAGTCGCAAGCGCTCCTTGCCGGTGGCTGTGTCGAGAAGAAACACCGGCCCCTGGCCGCGAGGGCTGACCGCCAGGCTTTGTCCGTCGGGAGAAAGACACATGCGATGCACCTGGGCTGGAACCACCAGCTGGACGGTCTTTTCCAGTCTGCCACTGGTCAGGTCCCAGCGGCAGACGCGACGGTCCACGCAGAATGTCACCAGACCCTTGCCGTCCTCCGTGAACACCAGATCGGTGATCTGCTGTTTGTGTCCGCCGCGTAACTGGGTCGTTCGCTTGCCGGTCGCGATGTCCCAGAAGGAAATCACGCCATCTTTGGCCACGGTCACCAACTGTTTGCCATCCGGAGAACAGGCCAAGGCTTTCCCATCTGTAGGAATAGCGCGGAGTTGCCGCCCCGTTCCGGCATCCCATAGCCGGATCATAAAGCAATCGTGTCCCGCCTGACGGCTGGCCTCCCAGCCCAGCCAGCGGCCGCCGATCACCCAGCGTCCGTCGGGTGTGAAGAACGGCTCGGTGGAACCGTAATCGTCACGGATCTCTCGCAGCAGTTTCCCCGTCGCCGGATCCCAGAGGCGGATTTCGTTGAATCCTGTGGCCAGCACCTTGCCGTCGCGTGAGAACGCCGGTATCAGGTGAAGAGACGCATGCTCGTGGCGGAAACGAATCGTCCCCAGGCGGGCGATGGCACCCTTGGGCAGAGGGTCGCCGTAACGGTCGCAGCGAGCCAACGGTTCTTTGCCCGGCTGCTCCGCATTATTGGTAGCCGGCGGCGTCTCGGTTCGCTCCAGCGGCAATTCCTTCGCGGTCCAGAACCAATGAGCGGCCAGGCCTCCGCCGCAGGCAAGGACGCAGAAGAAGGCGACCAGCGCCACGATCGTTTTCACCTTGGCCACGGTCATGGCCTGAAGAACCCCCTGCGCCAATGTCGCTACGGAACTGGATACGGCCCTGCTGCTCGCCGCTTGTCCTAACGCGAACAACGCCGCCATTCGCGCCACCGCCGCCACTGTCATCGTCGGGGCCACCACCGATTCCGTCAGCGCCGCCGCCAACGCCGCGCCGGACAGCGTCAGACCGCGGCGGCTCAACCGCTTCCGCAACAACTCCCGCGCTCGCGCCAGCCGACCGCAAAGTGTGCCATCACGCCAACCCAATTGCCGCGCCGCTTCGGTGTAGCTCATGCCCTCCAAATAGCACAGCACCAAGGGCGCTCGATACTTCTCCGGCAAACGATCCAGTTCCTCATCAAGCAGTACACGCAGATCGCGCTCCTCGATAGCCGCATACGGATCGCTCAACTCCGGCATCAACGCCCGCCTCTCGCGATGGAGCCGGCGGAGACTTGTCACGCGCGATTTGAGAGCGATCCGGGTGGCGACAGCATGCAGCCAGCTGGCCAGCGATGCTCCAACACGCAACGAAGTCGATTTGCGAAGGAGCACGAGGAACACGGCCTGAAAGGCATCCTCGGCGTCGTGCTCGTTGTCGAGCAGGCGGCGGCACACACTCCACACCAACGGCGCATGACGATGCAGCAGTGCTGTAAACGCCGCCTCATCGTGGTTGGCGACGTACTGCCGGAGCAACTCACGGTCGCTCAGCTCCACTATGGCAGCATTACGGAGAGAGCGCAGGTAGTGCAAAAGAGCGGCGAGCGCGGTGTGAGCCATGATAACCATCCTCGTGGGCCGTTGTTGCTTCTATTAGAATTAATGCCCACGAGGAGGGAAAGACGTACAGTTTTTTTCTGAATCGGACGAGGAAACGTGTCGATGGTGTAGCCATCAGGATGAGTAAGCGTTTCCCACCCGTTGTCCTGTTGGCAACGAGATTTCAGTTTTGCCTTTTCGAAAGTTACTCCATCGGTTTGACTGTCAGGTCGCCCAGATCCTTGGTCTCGCCTTCCTTGAACGTCAGATCCTTTGGACTTCTGCCGGCGATATCTTGGACACGGCTCGATCTGGTGATGTACAACTCGTATTTCAAGCCGGCGATCAATCCCTCGATGCGGAACCGCCCGTCGTTTCCCGGTTGAACGAAGAGAGCGGCAGATTGAAGGACTTGCCCGTTGCGTTTCACTTGCGACCAGCAATTGACGCGCACGCTGGGCAACGGCGCGCCTAGCGGCGTGAGGAGCCGGCCGGTGAGAGTGCCCCAGGGTTTGAGTCGAACTCGAAAAGAATCTTTCTCATCTCCGTTAAGGATCAAATACCCGGAGAGTTTCTGGCGGTCATGCACAAACTGAAGCAATCGCGGTTTGTTCGGCAGCAAGCTCTCCACCGTGAAATCGGCTCCGGGCAGAGGCTCCCTCTCCCAATACCCCATGTCTTTCAGGCCGGCTATGCGAGCGCCGGCCAGTGGATTTCCGTCCGGCCCGAGTACCGTGCCTTTCAGGGAGCGACCAGGGTCCAGGATCAAATCGCAAGTGATCGATTCCTCGCCTGCTTTGGGATCGATCTCAACTAGCGTGTGAAAATTTCCGGCGAAACAAATATGGGGAGCTGTGATGAACACATCGGACTGATCTCGGTCGCGCGGCCCCTTTATTTTGTCAGCGCCGACACCCATGACGTAATGGTCTTGGTAGGCACGCACAGCGATCAAACCGTGACCCGGCAAGACGGGTATGCGAAAGAGACCGTCTTCGCGGCTGAAACGATTATTGTGGCCGCTTCCTACGAAGGCGATTTCCTTGCGATTGGGATTATCGGTGAAACAAAAATACTCAACGCGGGCTTGCAGCGGTTTGCCCGAGTTTTTCTCGGTGACACGGCCTTTGACCCAGACGCCGCGCTTCAGCGCAAAATCAATCGTGATTGGTTCCAGACCCAAAGGGTTTGGTACTCTTTTGACCGCAGCGACGTAGGGCACCTGATTCGAACTTTCGTTCCCAGGCAATACGGCCCAATCGTCCGCCCGTGCTCCAATCTCGTTGCCGTCGCCTTTAGGCAAGCCCTCCAGCCGATAGCGGCCATCCTTGTCCGTGGTGGTTTTGATGAAGCCGCTTTGACTGTAGACCCGCGTGGTTTCGACTGTCACCCCAGCCAATGGCTTGCCGGTGTCCTTATCGCGGACGACGCCGATGATCGGCCTGCTCGGAACGGCCAGAAGCTCAAAGTCAGCACCGTAGTACGTGACTATCGGCCCCTTCGGTAACTCCCTGTTTTCCGGCAGCTGGATCGTTTCGATTGCCTTCGTCACTACCTCGATTTTTTGCGTTGCCACGGTCGGCCCTTCGATGCGGAGCCGAGCCAGGCGCTCGCGGCCGATTCCCTTCATCTCGAAGCGGCCATCGGACCCGGTCGTCACCGGCGGAAAGAGCAAATCGAAGGCAGGACTGTACAACCACTCCCAATAGTCCCACCATTTAACGTTCTCGTGTTTCTCTTTAGCTGACTTGAGAGCAGCGAGCCATTCCGTGAGATCACTTTTCTTGGAGATGCCCAGCATATTGTCTTCGATGCGGATACGGACGCCGGCAACCGGCTTGCCTTGCAAGTCGAAGATGCGCCCGCGGATGGGCACGTCGTCCTTGACGAGCCGCAGGGTGAGATCGGTCGCTCCGGATTCGTGCAGTCGCATGGTGGCGAAGCCGTATCCCTCTGCGGCGGCCACGACATAAATATCCTCCTTCGGTTTCTCCGTGTCGCCCTCGTTCATTGCTTGCACTGGCATCGTGAACGCGAATCGACCGTCGGCGGCACTGACAGCCCAGACCTTGTGAGGGATTTTCGCGGCCCAGCCGTAGGTAAAGACAAGCTTGGCCCCGCGCACCGGCTTGCCGTCGGGATCGACAACGCGGCCGCTCACCATCCTGCCTTTGCCTTTGTTTTCCTGCGGCGCCTGGTGCTCCTGGGTTGCCGCGAGTGGAGGTTTAGTCGGCTCGGCCTGTTGCGGGGTCGCCAGAGTGCGGCAAGTCCACGCCCCAGCGCCTGTCAGCAGAGTCGCGGCCAGTAGCAGCGTCGCTAGCCTTGCCTTGCTCATCATCATCGCTGCCGTCGCACCTTTAACCATCTCAGCGACCGATGCCGAGGCCACGCTTGCCAATTTCTCACCCGCCGCCGTCGCCAAGGCTGATTTGATCGTGCTTGGTATCAGTATGGGGGACAGCGCCGACGCGGACTGCACGGATAGTGCCATCGCCGCCAGCACCGCCGTCAGGTCCACGCCACGACGAGCCAGACGCTGTCCAAGCCGCTCCCGCGCCCTCGAAAGCCGGCTCGATAGCGTGCCTTCTTTTATTCCCAAGCGTTGCGCTGCTTCCGTCTGACTGACACTTTGCAGACAACAGAGGATAAACGCACTTCGGTATTTCTCCGGCAGTCGGGCCACTTCCTCATCCACCAGCGTCCGCACCTCGCGCCACGATAGCTCGTCAATGGGATCAAGCAACGGCCGAGCTGGCGCCCGACCCTCGTGCTTGCGCCGCCGGGCCGCTGTTCGCTTCCCATGCAGAGCGATGCGGTAAGCGGTGCCCTGCAAGAAACTGGCCAACGCTGTCTTTTTGCGCAGGCGAGCTGCCTTTTGCGCCAGTACAAGAAACGTGGCTTGGAAGGCGTCCTCAGCGTCTTGCTCGTGGCCGAGCACGCGCCGGCACACGCCCCCGACCATCGGCCCATAGCGACGAACGAGTACGGTGAAGGCGGCTTCATCGCGGCTCGTGACGAAAGCGTGCAACAAGCACTCATCGCTGTCCTGGCGATGGCATTGCGAAGCGACGACCTCGCGCAGATAGCGAACGCCTGCGGCCAGTGCAGATCGACTCATAACGGCGACTCCCAAGGCGAAAAGGATTGCTTCCTTACTTATAGTTGCCCGCCGCCATGATTTCCTCCAAGTTTTTATCTGCACATATGCTGCCCTCAGACGTCAGGACAAGAATACGCCACCGGCTCACGGAGCCGGTCGATGGAGAATTCCAAGTAGTTGTGCCGTTCCTCCCGTTATCAAATGCAGCGGCCCCGGTGAAAAGCCGGGGCCGCCATGCGAATTGCGCTTTCTCAGCAAGGTTGCCTCATTTGTCCGGCGGCGGCGGATTTTTTCCGCCGTTTGGCGGAGCCGACGGCGGGAACCGATCACGGCTCAGACGCGGCACAACATCGGAGCGCATGTCCTGGAACCGCGACCCTCTATCGTCTCGTGCCGAATGCGGAAGAGGATAACCGATCATTTCCAGGTAGTTCATTAGGCTCTTGATCGTCACACCGTATTTCCGGGCCTCGTCCTGCATCTGCTTTCGACTCTCCAAGATGCGCTTCTCTGTCTCATCTGAGCCGCGGGCACTCGCCTTATCGGGAACACCGCCGAGGATCAGATAATCGGTCTGATAGGTGAGCTGACCTCTTAATTGACCGTCTTGCTCCACATAGGCATCCACCACGATGTTCTGTCGCTCCAGGTTACGTATGAACTCGTGCAGGCTATCGCGGCCGTCGCCGGTCAGATCGATGGTTCCGGCGATGGCGACGTGCTTCTTGATGTTCGGGTTCCAGCTGGCGTTGTAAATCACATCGTTGGCGACAATCGGTTCGCGATTGGGATTGTTCACCGAGGTGATGCGGGCTTGCGACAAGTGCGGGCCAATCACGTTGACCACTTCGAGAGTGCCCTTGGTCTGCGGATTGGGCCGGCCATCGGTGCCGACGCCGTGAATGGTGAACGTCAGCTGCGGCTTGACGTGGTCCGCCGAGCCGAGATTGATGTAGGCGTTGTTGCCGCGATTATCCAGCCGAACAATCTTCCAATCCGTCCGCATGTTCTCCGGCGCGGCCGGGTTCTTGGCTTGCATCGAAGCAAGCTCGTCCTGCTTGCGTTCGGCCAATTTCTTCAAGTCGGCGATTTCTCGTTCTCGCTTTGCTATCGTTGCTTCCAGCGTCTTCTTCATCTGCTCCGCGTCGGTCTTCTCCTTCTCGCGTTGCTCGCTCATCGCCTGGAATTTCGCTCGAAATTCGGCGAGCTGCTCATCCGACTTCACAAAGTCCTGCCGTAAGCTATCGATCTGTTTTTTCAGGTTGTCCTCAAACTCCTTGCGTGCGTTGGCAAGATCTTCGTCTTTCTTCTGCACCTCCAGCCTGGCCTTTTTCAAATCATCCCCGGTCTTCTTCAGCTGGGCTGCCAGGTTTTCGTTCTGCGTAGTCAGATTCTTGATCGTGCCTTCAAGCGTTTCTTTGGGCTGATTGCCATTCCAGCCGTATTTCGATTCCAGAGCTTTCAGCGTCTTCACGACATCGGTGTTGTCCTTGGCGGATTTCCCCAGGCTGCCGCTTTCCAGCTGGCTTTTCATCGTGCCCACGGTATCCGCACCATCCATGCCCTCGGCCATTCCCATATAGCTGCGATACAGCAAGGCCTGGGCCTTGTAATAGTCGCGCTCGCCCTGGAAGAGCTTTTTCTCCTCGTCGGCCTTCTTCGCAGCTTGGGTGAGCCGGTCCTGCTCGGAGTAGCCGAAGTACGTGGTCACGCCCAGGCAGATAACGAAAAGAGAAGCGATCACCAATGCGATGATCAGACCTTGTTTGGATTCGCCTTGTGCTTGAGATCTCGGAGGCATTGCTGCAACCTCGTGATAGGATTAGCGAAAGGAACCGGAGGCGCGCGGCTGCCGCCGACGTGCCGCACTTCAAGAAAAGGAACCTAATTCCAGTGTAAATAATCCCCCAAAGCTGTCAATGGAATTGATCGGGCAAGACGGGAAGTCCACGGCCGAAACGCCTTTGGTGCCGATTGTAGCGAATCCGCCATCCGCCATCCGCTATCCGCTATCCGCCATCCGCCAGATAAGATAATGCTAAGCGGACAGCGGACAGCGGAAAGCGGAAAGCGGAAAGCGGTAAGCGGATATGATCGGCGCACGGCTTGGCTCGTGGATTCTCGATAGGGAACTCGGTCGCGGCGGCATGGGCTGCGTTTATTTGGCGCGCCGGGACTCTCCGGAAGCGGACCTGCCCCCCCTCGCAGCCATCAAAGTGTTGGCGCCCGAATTGGCCGTCGAGCCTGGCTTTCAGGCACGGTTCCAACGCGAAATCGATATCTTGCGCCAGCTCGACCATCCCAACATTGTGCGCTTTCTGGAATCCGGTGAGAAAAATGGCCGGCCCTACTTCGTCATGGAGTACGTGCCCGGGCCGAGCTTCGAGACAGTGCGAACGCAGCGCGGACGCTTGCCGTGGACGGAAGTGCTCGACTTGGCCTGGCAGGTTGCACCGGCCCTCAAGCACGCACATGACCGCGGCGTCATCCACCGCGATCTGAAACCATCGAACCTGCTTCGGGTCGAGGAACAAGCCGGAATCGTTAGCGACAGCAGAACATCCGCCCCAGACGCTTCAAGTTCGTTGGCTTCCCCATTCCTGGTCAAACTGACCGACTTTGGCATCGCTAGCTTGTTTGCCAGTCCGCATCTGACCGTCACGGGCGGCGTCGTCGGGACAGCAGAATATCTGTCGCCGGAGCAGGCAGCTGGCAAAACCGTGACGCGCCGCAGCGATCTCTATTCGTTGGGCGTCGTGCTCTACACGCTGTTGACTGGCCGCACACCGTTCGAGGGCGATCCGCTCGCTTTGCTGCACAAGCATCGCTTCGCTCAGTTTGATCGCCCGGCCCGGATTGTGCCGGAGATTCCGCACGAGCTGGATGCCATCGTGTGTGAGCTTCTCGAGAAGGATCCAGGTAAGCGTCCCGCGGACGGCATGGTGCTGTTTCGCCGGCTCGACAGTTTCAAACGCAAACTGGCTTACCAAGCAACGCACGGCAACGCCAAGACAATCGAGCTAGCACCGAATCAATCCGCTACTCGCCTCCGTGACGGTATCGAAGGACCGGCCACACTGATGAGCCGGCTCATGCGGCAGGAGCTGGAGCGCGAGCGACTGGGCGGGCCTATCCGGCAGTTCTTCAATCAGCCGTGGGTACTGGTGCTGGCGCTGATAATCACCGTCGCGTTGATCGGCTGGGCCTTTTGGCCGCTCAGCGCCGAAAGGATGTATCAGCGCGGGGCCGCCTTGATGCAGTCCGAGGATCCGGCCGATTGGGAAACGGCGTGGAACGACTATCTAGGACCGCTGCTGGATAAGCATCCGGATACGCCCCACCGCGAGGAGGTAGAGAAATATCGTCTCCGCGTGGAAGAGGCGAAGGCGGCGCGGCAAGCGCAGCGGGCGGCGCGGCGCGCCGGCTCGATGAGTGAGGCACAATGGTTCTATCAGGAGGGCTTGCGCCAATCTCAGCAAGGCGACGAGGCCGGAGCGCGGCGTGTATGGAAGTCGCTGGTACGGGCGTTTCGGGATGTGCCGTCCGAAGGGCCGTGGGTGCGTCTGGCCGAGCAAGAGCTAGAAAGACTCGGCGATAAACCGCCGGATCGGCAGTGGGAGCCGGTGCGTCAGGCGTTGCAGCAGGCGCGCAAGTTGCGCGAAGAGGGACGCGAGAAAGAGGCGGAAGCGATTGTGAATGCCTTAAAGGAGCTGTATCGCGGCGATAAGCAGGCGGAGGCGATTCTAGCTGAGCCGCGACCGTGAGGGAGCGGGGGAGCAACCGCTCCCTCACGGTCGCGGCTCAGCTAGATCGATTTCTACTCCAATTTCACCTTAACGGACTTCTTCTTCCCGTCGCGAACGAAGCCGACCTCGATGGTGTCGCCTTTCTTGTGCCGGCCCAATACGGTCATGTAG
>Ga0070739_10004159_pt1 | contig 17370 bp, 15 predicted proteins | sample Coa_R1_7_FD_66445 | JGI IMG/M metagenome (GOLD analysis project Ga0070739, IMG submission 66445) | Surface soil microbial communities from Centralia Pennsylvania, which are recovering from an underground coalmine fire - Coalmine... | ecosystem: Environmental > Terrestrial > Soil > Unclassified ... | reverse complement strand
GCGTCGCCGAAGGCGAAGACCCCTCCGTCCGACCCCACCAGCCAGTACCCGCCCCCGTCGGGAGTCGCGGCCATGCCCACGATGGGCTCGTTGAGCCTGATGCCGCCCGTGGAGCCGAGGTAGCGTGCGTCGCCGAAGGCGAAGACCCCTCCGTCCGACCCCACCAGCCAGTACCCGCCCCCGTCGGGGGTCGCGACCATGCCGACGATCGGACTAGCCAGTGACATGCCCTGCGCGGCGCCGAAATATGGCGCTGCACCGAAGGAGAAGACCCCGCCGTCGGTGGACGCGATCCAGTACCCGTCGCAACCTCCGACACGCGAGGGCTGCACGGCCACCGGGGGCCGCTCGCTGGGAGAGGTGCGAATGGCCTGCGGGCACCCGGTCTGGGCCCCGGCTGCCTTAGTCGACACAGGGCCCGCCAGACCCGCCAGGGCCGCCACCAGCAGGAGCCAGAACCTATTGACGGCGGGCCGGTTGGCCATCGCTAGTCCCGTTCGACCTTCCGGAGACCGTGCGAGGGGGACCACGACTCGATCACAAGCCTGGTCGCGGCAGCGTTGAGCCGGGTTATCACCACTTCTGTGATGTCGGCGATGAACAGCTCCCCGTCGGGTTGCTCGCTTGCCTGATCGGTGCCGAGCGACCCGGCCGAAACGGCGCGTCCGGCGATCTTCGCCTCACCCGGCCAGTCGCCCTCCTTGCCCTCCGTGGGGTGGAAGGTTGGGCCGTGAAGGGCGAACCGGGGATCTCGCTGCAGGTCGGACCCTTTTCTCGCCCCCGTCATAGAGCCGAAGCGCAGGTCCCCTCCAGCGAACTCACACTCGATCCCGGAGATACGTGGCGAACCGTCGGCCCGCAGGGTGGCGATCGTCTTGTGGCGGCCAGCCTCGAAGAGCCGTCTCACCCTGGCCGCGAAATTCGGTTCCGCCTCTTCGACCGCGAGCCATCTGGCCACCGACAGGCATGGTAACGCTCCGCCATATGGGGAGACGGCCGATTCGTCAACCCGCCGCGGGAGTGCGCCAACGGCCCCGCCGGTGGCCTCATAGCTGCCCGTCAGGCTTCGGGAACTCCGGTCGGCGTCGATGGGGCGAACATGCCCAGCCGGCGCAGCTCGGGGTGGTCCGACAGCTCAACGAACGTTCCGGCACCGACCTGGTGGCCGCGGTCGAGGACGACGACGAGATCGGCCGCATCCAGAGCATAACGACGGTGGGAGACGACCAGACAAGCGCATCCTTGGCGGCGCAGCGACTCCCATACGGCGGCCTCGGTGGGAGGATCGAGGGCGCTGGAGATGTCGTCGATGACGAGGAGGTCCGGGCGCCGGACCAGTGAACGGGCTATGGCAACCCGCTGGGCCTGACCGCCGGAGAGGCGACTGCCCCGGGGCCCGATGGTCGTTTGCAGGCCCTGAGTCATCTCCGCCAGGTCGGGGCCGAGTTGGACCGAAGCGATCGCCTCGTCGACTCCCTCCGTCATCGGAGTCCAGCCGAGCAGCAGGTTCTCCAGGAGGGGAGCACTGATGAGTCGCGGGATCTGGGCGACGTAAGCGGCCCGGGGTGGAGACAGCCCCGCACCCAGGTCCTCGATAGGGACGCCGTTCCAGGTGACGGTGCCGCCGTCCAAGGGAACCAGACCGAGCAGCGCGCGCAGGAGGGTGGTCTTCCCCGATCCCACGGCACCGGTGATCACGGTGAGACCGCCGGCAGCGACGCTGAGCTCCACGTCGAACACGCCGCGGCCTGAGGGGTGGGCCGCTCTGAGTGCCCTGGCCTCCAGGAGGGCCAGCCGCGGCAGCACGCTGGGGGCAGGTGACGCCGGCGGGGGCTCTGACCGGAGGTAGACCGGGCGCGGGGCGAGCACCGCTTCAGGCCGGCGGCCGGGTTGCATCCGGCCCAGGCGGTTGAGGGCGACGCCAGCCTCCCGTTGGCGGGCGAGCATGCGCCCGGCCCAGCGCGGCAGTCCGGTCAGGGCATCGGAGTAGCTCATGAACAGCGCCAGATCGCCGACGCTGAAGCGCCCGGCCCGCATGGCGCCGGCAGCCAGCAGGAGCACCAGTCCGGTGGTAATGCTGACGCTGACCCCACTGACGGTGTTGATCAGGTCACGAGCCAGCTGAGCCCTTACTGCAGCCGTGCGGCGGGTGTCGTTTCGAGCTCTGAGTCGGGCGACGGCCCGTTCCTCGGCGCCGGAAGCCTTGATGGTCAAGACCCCGGCGAAGAGGTCGGCCACCAGGTCCGTCACCGACCCGCCCGACTCCCGCATGCGCTGGTGGTAGCTGCGGATCACATGCGACAGACCCCGTGTTCCCGCCATCACCCCGATGAGGGGGAGTACGACCATCAGACTGATCACCGGGCTGATCGAGAACATGATGGCCAGCGCCGCCGCGGTGAAGACGATCCCGCCGGCCACATCGACCCAGACGTCGACGAACCACACCAGGTCCTCGACGTCGTCGCGGAAGCGGCTGATCGCCTCCCCGGCCGAGCCCGGTAGCCGCTCCGACGGAGGCCCCGGCGAGACCAGCACGGCGGCCAGCGTGTTGGCCCGCAGCCATGCGGCCACCGCCTGCCACCACGACGGCCACCCGGCCATGGCCGTCCAGAAGACCCCGGCGCGGGCCAGCTCCGCCACCAGCAGGACGGCGAGGAGGCTGAGGGCGGAGGACGTCGCCGGCCGGTGGCGGCTCAGCGCGTCGAAGACCGCCTTGAGGAGGAGCCCCGTGACCAAGGGGAGCGTGTGGTTGGTCGCCCAGGCCATCCCTCCGGGCAGGTACCTCGAGCGGCGGTACCAGGCGATGCGCCGGCCGGCCCGCCAGACGCCGGTGGGCGGGGAGGGGGTTGTGGGCGCGCTGTTGCTCACGCGGGAGCCCCGGAGGCGACGAGCAGCCGGTAGAAGCGGGAGTCCGGATCGGATGCCATTTCGGCACGGGGGCCCTGCTCGGTGAGGCGGCCGCCTTCGAGGACGGCGACGTGGTCCACGTCGACGAGGGTGGCCAGCCGATGGGCGATGACGAGGGTGGTCCGCCCGGCAAGCAAGGTGGCGCCTGCCCGCTCCACCAGCGCCTCGGTGCCCGGGTCGAGCCGGCTCGAGGGTTCGTCGAGGATGACCAGATCCGGATCGGCCAGCAGCACCCGGGCGAACGACAGGAGCTGGGCCTCCCCGGCGGAGAGGCCAATCCCGACCTGGCCCAACTCGGTGGCCAGGCCGCCGGGCAGGCCGGCGAGCCAGGGGCCCAGGCCCACAGCGTCGAGGGCAGCCAAGGCATCGGCGTCAGAGACCGAGTCGTCGAAGAGGCTCAGGTTGTCCCGTACCGATGCGGCGAAGAGGTGGACGTCCTGGGTGACAACGCGCACCCGCCGGCGCAGCTCGGCGGTGTCTATCTGGCGCAGATCGACCCCGCCCAGGCGGACGGCTCCGCCGGTCGGGTCGTAGAGGCGCAGGGCCAGGCGGCCCAGGGTGGTCTTGCCGCTGCCGGTGCGCCCGACGAGCCCGAGCGACTGCCCGGCCGGAATCTCCAAGTCGAGGTCATGGATCACCGGAGGGTCGTCGCCATAGGCGAAGGAGACTCCCTCGTAGTGCAGACCCAGTGGTCCCGCCGGTAGCGGGGCGGCCCGGGCCGGCTCGGGCAGCGCCGTCCGCTCGGCCAGAAGGGAGCCGACCCGGGCGGCAGCGGCTCCGGCCTCATGGAGCTGCTTGGCCTGGCCGACGATCGCCTCGACCGGCGAGCGGACCAGCATCGAGTACTGCAGCAGCAGAACCACCGTGCCGACCGTCATGGCACCGTGTCGCAGCAGGATCACCCCCACGCCGACTATGAAGGCCGTTCCCAGCCCGAACAACAGGTTGGTGCCGGCGAGCACGACGCCCCCACGGACCTGCCACTGGAGGTCAGACCGGTAGACGCGGGCGGCGTCCCGGTGGAACCTGTTGACGATGTGGCCTCCCGCCCCGTTGGCCCGGACCTCGTCCGTAGCCACCAAGGCTTCCTCGATCCCCCCGAACATCTCGGCGGTGGCCTGACGGACGGCGGCGGCGATGGGGACGACACGACGCTGGGCTCGGAGGGTCAGCACCGCTCCCGCCACCACCAGGCCGGTCAAGGCTGCACCCGCCAGTGGGTTGGTCCACCACACCACGGCGAGGGCACCCAACAGCAGCAGGGCGCCGCCGACCGCCTGGGCCACGAAGCCGGAGAGGAACTCGCTCAGCCCCAGCAGGTCCCCGTCCGTCCTCTCGATCATCTCCCCCGGGCTGTGGCGGGCGTGGAAGGTCATGTCGAGCCGGAGGGCGTGGGCGGCGACGAGCTCCCTGAGGCGATTGGAGGTCCGCCAGGCCACGCCGCTCGCCTGGTAGGTGGACACCACCGCCACCGCCTGGGAGGTGGCGGCGACACCCAGGTAGGCCGCCGCCAGGGTGACCAAGTGGCCGGTCGGACGACCGGCGATCGCTCCATCGACGAAGGCGCGCATGAGCTCCGGCCCTGCCAACGGAAGAACGGTCGCGACCAGGAGAACAGCAGCCACCACTCCAAGGCGTCGACCCTCGGGGCGCAGCTGCCCAACCACGAGCCACCACGGGCTCCGGGGGCGGGATCGGGCCATGGGAGGGTCCCCGAAGCTACGGGTTCGACGCAGCTGAGGGCAACGGGTTTGTGGCCTCGCGTCCCCAGGTGGCCGGGCCGCCAGGCGCTCACGCGCCGTTCTGGCCCGACACGATCGGGTCACCGGGTGAGCGAATAGAGTTGGCTCACCGTCGTACCGGGCAAGTCCGGTGTGAGTCCGGCGCAGTCGCGCTACTGTCATCCGCCCTCGGGCGGCAGCCAGAAAACCGGCGACGGAGCAAGAGGTCCTTCGCGTCAAAGGAGTGCCCGTGGCCGCTGTCCATCCCTTTCTGTCCTGGCCGACCCTGGCCGTGGCCGGAACCGCCTTCTTGCTCGGATGCCGTCACGGGTTCGATTGGGATCACATGGCGGCCATCACCGACCTGACCGCCGCCACCGGCGCCGGCGACGAAGAAGCCGGAGCCCCGGTTGGGGTCCACGCCCGACGCCTGGGACTGGCCCTGTGGTACTGCCTCGGGCACGGCTCGGTCATCGTGATGTTCGGGATTGCCATCGGCGTACTCGGGCTCCATCTTCCCCGCTCGCTCGATCGGGCCTTCGAGTCGGTGGTGGGCGCCACCCTCGTCGCCCTCGGGGGCTTCGTCCTCTGGCAGCTCGGGAGGGACGGGACCGGCTATCGCTATTCGGGCCGCATCCGGCTCGTCGTCGGGGTCGTCCGCCGGGCGTGGGCGCGAGCCCGGCGCCGAGGGACCGGACCTACGGACCCCCTTGACGACCTCTCGCCGCGATCGGCGTTCGCGGTCGGAGTGCTGCACGGCACCGGGGCGGAGACCCCGACCCAGGTTCTCCTGTTCGCCGGGGCGGCCACCTCGGGCTCCAAGGCGGCGGCGGTCGTGCTCATGTTCTCCTTCGTGACCGGAATGGTGCTCGCCGACGTGGGCATCGCCGCCAGCTGGCTCGCTGGGCTGGTCGGGGTACGTCGGGCGCCGCGGGCCCAGGTGGTTCTGGGAGGCATCACCGGCTTGTCGTCGCTGGTCATCGGCGCCCTGTTCCTGTTGGGGCGCTCGGCCCTGCTACCGGCGCTGTTCGGCGGTTGATCCGACCTGATCACTCAGACGGAGTCGATGACGCTCGGCTCGGTCCGTCCTCGGTCAGGGGGAAGCGTGTCCCGTCGCCCGCCCTCCGGCGGTGTCAGGAAGCGTGACATCAGGCGGCCCGCATGGTTGCCAGTAGGCGCAGACGGTACGTCAATCCCGTAACGCTGCTACGGTGCCGGTCCGTTTGGGTTCCTTGGATCGGAGGCTCTCACCATGCCCATCGCCATCTCCGACGCGCACGTGGAGCTCGAGTCGGTCGCTCGGAGCTTCCTGGACCGGGTCGGTGCTCAGGCCGAGGCCCGCGCCCTCCTCGATGCTCGTGAGGAGCGGTTGCCCGGATTCTGGGCCGACCTGGTGGACCTCGGTTGGCTGGGGCTCCACCTGCCCGAGGAGTACGGCGGGTCGGGATACGGTCTCCCCGAGCTGGTGGTCATCCTGCAGGAGCTCGGTCGGTCCCTCGCCCCCGGGCCGTTCCTGCCGACGGTCATGGCGTCGAGTGTCATCGACGCCGCCGGCACCGACGCCCAGCGCAAGGAGCTCCTGCCCGCTCTGGCCGACGGGACCCGAGCGGGGGCGCTGGGGGTCGGGGGCTCCCTGACTCTGCGGGAGGGCCGCCTCGACGGCGACGGGGGCATCGTGCTGGGGGCGGGGTTGGCCGATCTCCTCCTCCTGGTGGCCGGCGAAGACATCGTCGTTGTCGACAGGACCGCCAAGGGCCTGACCGTGAACGTTCCGTCGAACCTGGATCCGACCCGGCGCTCGGGCAGGGTCAGCGCCGAGGCGGTGGCGGTCGGTCCGGACAGGGTGTTGGCCGGCGTCGCCGCCAGGGCCACCGACCTGGCGAGGGTGCTGGTGGCGGCCGAGGCGGCCGGGGGCGCCCAGGCCTGCGTCGAGCGGGCCTCCGAGTACGCCAAGACCCGCGAGCAGTTCGGTCGGGTGATCGGGACCTACCAGGGCGTCAAACACCACTGCGCCAACATGCTCGTCGCCTCGGAGCTGGCGACCGCGGCCGTGTGGGACGCCGCCCGGGCGGTGGAGTCGGGAGAGGAGCAGCTGACCCTGGCCGCGGCGGTGGCGGCCGCCCAGGCCCTGGCCGGGTTCCTGCGGAACTCCCAGCTCCATATACAGGTCCACGGCGGGATCGGGTTCACGTGGGACCACGACGGCCACATGTTCCTGCGGCGGGCGGCGACCCTGGCGGCCGTCTTCGACGGCGACGCTGCCGCCCGGACCGTCACCCGGCAGTCGCTGGCTGGCACCAGGCGGGAGATGGGCCTCGCCCTGCCGCCCGAAGCGGAGGCGCTCCGACCCCAGATCCGGGCGGCGGCGCAGGAGATCGCCTCGCTGCCAGCCGATCAGCAGCGGGCCAGGCTCATCGACACCGGCTACGTCATGCCTCACTGGCCCAAGCCGTGGGGTCTTGAGGCCAAGGCCCTCGAGCAGCTGGTCATCGACGAGGAGTTCGCCCGGGCCAAGGTCAACCGGCCCGGCTACGGGATCACCGGCTGGATAATCCTGACCCTCATCCAGCACGCCAACCCGGACCAGATCGCCCGGTGGGTCCGTCCGACCCTCGAGGGCGCGCTGGTGTGGTGCCAGCTGTTCAGCGAGCCCGACGCCGGATCCGACGCCGCCGGCATCCGCACCAGGGCCACGCGGGTCGATGGCGGCTTCCTCATCAACGGCCAGAAGGTCTGGACCAGCGGGGCCCAGTACTGCCACCGGGGCCTGGCCACCGTGCGCACCAACCCCGATGTGCCCAAGCACAACGGCATCACCACGGTGGTCATCGACATGCACGCCGATGGGGTCGAGGTGCGGCCCCTCCGCGAGGCCTCGGGCCAGTCGATGTTCAACGAGGTCTTCTTCAACGACGTCTTCGTCCCTGACGACGACGTTGTCGGTCCGGTGGACTCCGGATGGACCGTCGCCCGCTCGACGCTGGGGAACGAGAGAGTGAGCATCGGAGGGGGATCGGGCGTCCCCATCTCCCTCGACCTGGTCAACCTGTTCCGCGACTATGGTCACAACCCGGACGGCAGCCCGAAGTCGGGCATGGAGGAGACGGTCGGTCGCCACGTGGCGGAGACCCAGACCCTCAAGGTCCTCAACCTCCGGGCGGCGGCGCGGGCCGTAGCCGGGGGCGAGCCCGGGCCCGAGGGCAACGTCACCAAACTGGTGTCGGCGGAGAACATGCAGCGCTCGGCCGACATCGCCCTCCAGCTCATCGGCCCCGGCATCGCCACCAACGAAGGGGCGGCCGCCTTCGTCAACCAGGTGCTCATCTTCAGCCGGGCCATGACGATCGCCGGGGGCACCTCGGAGATCACCCGCAACCAGATCGGCGAGCGCATCCTCGGGCTGCCGAGGGATCCGCTGATCAAGTGACGGCAGGATAAGGGGGAGGACGTGGACACTCTCGCGCCCAGCGGGCTGTCGGTCGGCAGCTCCGATTTCTGGCGCCGGCCGCTGGACGAGCGGATGGCGGACCTGTCGGCGCTTCGGGAGGAGAACGGCCCTTTCTTCCCGGTGGAGCTTCAGGGCTTCGTAGGCGACAGCCACCCCTTCTACGCCGTGGTGGGCCATGCCGAGCTGGTCGAGATCAGCCGCCACCCGAAGGTGTTCTGCTCGGGCCAGGGGTCCATCGCCATCCAGGACATGCCCGAACAGGCAATGGAGTTCTTCGGCTCGCTGATCAACATGGACGACCCCCGCCACGCCAGGCTCCGCGGGATCGTGAACAGGTCGTTCATCCCCAAACGGCTCCAGGACGTCCTGGATTCGGTGGAGCGCATCTGCTCCGAGCTCATCGACGAGATGTGCGAGAAGGGGGAGGTCGACCTGGTCCCGGCCCTGGCGGCTCCATTCCCGCTCCTCGTCATCTGCGAAATGATGGGCATCCCGCGGTCCGAGTTCGGCACGGTGCTCGAATCGACCAACATCATCCTGGGTGCCGGCGACCCCGAGATGCTCGGCGGACGGGAGCCCTTCGGGGCCATCTTCGAGGCGGGCATCACCCTCACCGGGCTCATGAACGAGCTGGCCACCGAGCGGCGCAAGAACCCGACCGACGACCTGACCTCTGCCCTTGTCCACGCCAACATCGACGGCGAGTTCCTAACCCCGGAGGAGATCGGCCCCTTCTTCATCCTCCTGGCCGTGGCCGGCAACGACACGACCCGCACCGCCACCTCGATCGGCATGCATCTCCTGGGCGAGCACCCCGACCAGCGGAGGCTCTGGCAGGACGACATGGATGCAGTCACCGCCACGGCGGTGGAGGAGATCGTCCGTTACGGCTCGCCGGTGACCTTCATGCGCCGCACCGTCACCCACAGGACCGAGCTGTCCGGCCATACCTTCGAGGCGGGGGAGAAGGTGGTCCTCTTCTACGGCGCCGCCAACCGCGATCCGGCCGCTTTCAAGGATCCCGACGTGTTCGACGTCCGCCGCGACCCGAACCCCCATGTGGGCTTCGGCGGCCCCGGGCCCCACTTCTGCCTCGGCGCCCACCTCGCTCGGAGGGAGCTCTCGATCGTCTTCCGGCAGCTGTTCGACCGTCTCCGCGACATCGAGCCCGCCGGGCCGCCGGTCCACCTCGAGGCCAACGGGATCCCTCTGGTCGGCGGGGTCAAGCACCTTCCGGTCCGGTTCACGCCGACCGCGCCGGCACGGTCCTGACCGGTTTGGCCCCGACCGAGGTCCGGGTACCCGCCGCCGAGGCGGGGGCCGGCCGGACGAACTCCCGCTCCGCCCTGCTTCGGGCAGCGGTTGAGGTCTTCACCGAGCGCGGCTACGAGGCGGCCACGGTGGCCGACATCGCTGAACGGGCCGGGGTCACGACCGGCGCCCTTTATGCCCACTTCGGCGGCAAGCTGGACCTCCTCCTGCAGAGCCTCGGCTTCAAGTCGGTCGAGGAGTTCGCCCGCGACTCGCTGGCCGGCGTAACCGATCCCCAGGAAGAGGCGGCCATCCTGGGACGGGGGCTGGCAAAGGCTCCGTCCGGGGAAGCGATCCTGCTCCTCGACGTCATCGTCACCGCCAGGCGTGACCGGCAGCTGGCGGACCGGACCCGCCGGCTGCTGACGGTCAAGATCGATGAGCTCGCCGCCGCCGTCCGCCGGGCGGCCGATGGCGGCTTCATCACCCCGGTGCTGTCGCCGACCGATCTGGCCCGCCTCGTCACGGTCATCTCGCTGGGCAAGTTGGTGATGGCGGCGATCGATGAGCCCCTTCCGTCCGACGACGCCTTCGTAGAACTCGTCGAGGCGCTGGCCTTCCCGTCGGCCGAGGTGGGCAGGCGGGACCACTCGTCGGGGGGGTCCCTGGCCGAGGTCGCCTACCGGGCCGCCAAACTCGGTGAGGCCCGAGCCGGTTTCGAGGCTGCGGTCAGGGCGGGCAGTCGCTCGGGGCTCAGCCTGCGCCGGCTGGCCGAAGCCTCCGGGGTATCCCACGAGCGGATCCGGCGCATACTCCGACAGCCCTAGGGGGCCGCCGCCCTGGCCGTCCAGCACTCCGGGCTAAGAACGACAACCGGTGCGGCGTCAGCGCCGCACCGGGTTGCCGTCGGCTGCTCAGGCTCCTCCGCCGAACAGGTCGGCGAAGCGCCGGAGGTAAAGCGGCCAACCCTGGTCGCCACCGACCCCTTCGCGAATTCCCTCCCAACCCTCGCCGTGGCGCTCGATGTTGCGGTGTTCGAGCTCCACCCGGGTGCGATCCGGTGCCTCGGCCACGAAGCGCACCTCCACCTCGCTGGTCCGGGCCGGATCGGCCTCGATCTGCCAGGCCGGGCTGATGTCCCAGCTGAACACCACCCGGTCGGGCGGCTCGTAGACGAGGATGCGGCCCCAGCGGGACACGCTCCCATCCACTCCCCGGTCGTAAAGGTGGCCGCCGACGTGGCGTTCGAAGACCGTTTCGGCGATCTGGGCGCTGAGCAGGTTGTGCTCGGGCGGCTTGAACCTCCCGAAGTCCTCGGTGAAGACCTGGAAGGCCTTCTCGATCGCCGCGTCCACCACGATCGAGTGCTGTACGGTCGTTGTCGACGGCTGGCTCATGTGTCCTCCTCGTTGTCGTGATCGTCACTGACTTGCTCGGCGGTCACCTTGTAGGCCGCCAAGGCCTGGGACCAGAACCGGTCGAGGTGGTCGCGCAGCCTGGCCAGGCCCTCCGGATCGACCCGGTAGATCCGGCGGTTGCCCACGGCCCGGTCGATCACCAGGCCGGCGTCCTTGAGCACCCTCAGATGCTGGGAGACGGCGGGGCGACTGACCGGCAGGAGGCCGGCCAGTTCCACCACCGCTCGGGGCCGCTCCACCAGATGCTCGATGATGGCCAGGCGGGTCGGGTCGCCCAACGCCAGCAACGACTCGGATCGGTAAGCCATGATCGACGGTCAGTCTACACTTACCGACCGGCGGGTCAAGGGGCGAACGGCCTGAGCGTCGGAGCGCTCATGAGAGCTGCTTGGCGTAACGGACCTCGGTCAGCGGCGCCCCGGTGAAGTCGTCCTGCTGGACGGCGCCGTCCGCCTCCCACCCCCGCTTCTCATAAAACCTGCGGGCGGGGACGTTGGTCTCGAGGGTCCACAGCACGGCGCTGTGGTACCCGATCCGCCGGAGCTCGGCCTCGGCGGCGGCGATCAGCTCGGTACCCACCCCGCTGCCCCACGTCGACGGGGCGACGTTGATCATCCAGAGCTCGCCCCGGGCCGGATCGCGCCCGCCCCGCTCGAAGCCGAGGGTGGCGATGCCGATCACACCGTCGTCGTCCTCGCTGACCAGGTGCCTTACCGAGCGGGGCGATGCGGCCGAGTGCGCCAGCCGGTCCGTCCACTCCCGCCCCCGCTGTTCCTCATCGAGGCTGTCGAGGTAGCTGTCGGGCATCTGGCCCCGGTAGGCGGCCCGCCACGCCTCGACATGGATCCGGCCCATGGCAGGGCCGTCGCCGACCACCGCCGGGCGGACCCGCCTCATGTCCACTCCGATGCACCAGACCTGGCGTCGACGTTCAGGGAGCGACCACCGGCGGCCATCCGGGTGGGCACCGCTGCGGTCATCCGATCCACTACCAGCGGTGTGCGGCCGAGGCGCGCTTCGGCGTCGCAGGCCCGCCCGAGGGTCAGAACCCGGCCGAGCAGATCGCGGGCGTCGTCGCCGAGGAGGGCGAGATCGTCGGAAACCAGTGCCATCCCGCCCGACAGACCGACCACCCGGGCCCAGGTACGGGCGGCGGTCGGGGCCAGCTCGGTCGAGGTCTGCCGCAGCATCAGGCAATCAGGATCGTTCAGCCACAGCCGTCGGTGCATGAACGACCGACCCAGTGTGCTGGCCAGGGCGTGCAGGGTCGCCGGCTGGGTCGAGAGATAACCGGGCACCGCTTCCTCGGCCGGATCCAGCGACCAAAGCGGGGCGACGTCCTGGCCGATCCTCACCGCGTCGACCACACCCACCACGTGGGCCAGGGGCACCCCGCAACCGAGCAGGAAGGCCTCCGGGCCTGTCCCGCGTCGGATGGCTTCGAACCCGGCCCGCACCCGTTGGGCCGGCGTGACTCCTGGGTCGGACCAGGTGCCCTCGGCAGCCGGGGCGAAGGTGAAGTCGAGCTTCAGATAGTCAAAGCCGGCCCCGGTGAGTCGCCCCGCCGTCTCCTCGAGGTGAGCCAGCACGTCGGGACGGGTCGTGTCGAGGCAGTACATCAGCCCGCCGCGCCCTCCACCCCAGGGCGGGCTGAACCAAACGTGCAGCGGTCGACCGTCACCGCTCCACCGGGCGAGCCAGTCCGGACGGGTCCCCGCCACCTCCGAGTCGGGGGCGACGAGGAAGGGCGCCAACCAGATGCCGGCCCGCAGGCCATGGTTGCGAATCGAGTCCGCCATCGCCCTCACCCCGCCCGGGAACCGGTCGTTGGTGTGCAGCCAGTCGCCGATCCCCGCCTGGTAGCCGTCGTCCACCTGGAACACCTCGAAGGGCCACTGCCGGGCCAGCGCGAGGTTGGCCGCCAGACCGGCGTCGCTGACGCGGTGGAAGTAGTGGTACCAGGAGCACCACCCCACCTGGTATCCCGCGGTCGTCCGGGCCGAGCCCGACGATCCGACCCGGTCGGCCCAGGTCTCGAGCAGGGCGTCGACGCCTCCCTCGGGGCCGGTCATGGCGATCACGTCGTCGAGGTCCAAGGTCTGCCCGGAGGACAGGTCAGCGTCGATGAACGCCTCGACCAAGGTGGACGCGGCGCCGTCGGGGCCGACGTCCACCCGGAAGCACCCGTCGTGGCGGCCCGAGCCCTCGAAGCCGAGGAGCACTGCCTCACCGTCCTCATCGGTCAGGACCGTGACCCATTCGGAGCGCAGCTGGGTGGGCGAATCGACGATGCGCTGGTCGGAGTGGTGCGCTGCCCTCAGCATCTCCGCTCCCCCCGCCGCTGAGGGGTCGCGGTCCTCGCCGAGCACGGCTACGCCCGTGGGCGACCAGGACTGGTAGCCGTGCCTCCACACCCTCACTAAGCCGTTGGTGGTCAGGCCGAGCTCGACGGCCACCGAGCGCAGCCGCACCGGTTCGGCCCCGCCGTTGGTCACGGCCCAGCGCAGGCGGGCCTGCAGCCCCTCGGCGGGCCCGTCCCAGGTCGCGTCCAGCACCACCGGACCGAGCTGGCCACCGCCCGCCTCAGATCTGTACCGCCGACCGGATGCTTCGGCCGAGCAGCCCCTCGGCTCGAACCTCACCCTGGATCGATCGGATCAGCCGGGCAGCGGCGGCCGGGGCGGGTTCACCCGCGGGCGGGTGATCTCGAAGAAACCGGGCTCGGCCGAAAGGGTCTGGATGGCATCCCACAGGCGCACGGCCGCCTCTCCCGTCGGCGCCGGCGCCATCACCGGGCCCTTGAAGCCGTGGGGCGGGTCGGTCCGCACCACGATGGTCGGGGTCTGGGTCTTGGGACCGCCGAAGGCGTAGGCGACCTCCATCGACTCGACTATGGGACCGTCCCACTTCTCGTCGTCGGCGGCGGCCAGGAAGTCGGCCGGCAGCCCGGCGGCCTGCAGGCAGGCCAGCAGGAGCTCGTCGCCGGATGCGCCGCCGCTGGCGAAGAACCGCCGTCCCCACTCGGTGTAGAGCGAGTCGATGGCGGCGTTGTCCCGCTCGGCGAGCACTGCCTCGAAGATCCTGAGCATGCGGTGGGAGACGGCGTGGGCGGCGATGACGGCCTGGCGGCGCTCGGCCGGGACGGTGGCGGCCACGCCGTAGTCGTCGCGGATCTCGAGGCAGTAGGAGCGCCAGACGATGTCCAGCTGCCGCTGCGGAGCCACCTCCTTGAGCCACCGCGAGGTGACCCAGGCCCAGGGGCAACTGGGATCGACGTAGAACTCGACCTCGGTCATGTGACAGACGCTACCCACCTCGGCAGCGCCGGGGCCGGCGACCGGCTCAGGTGAGGGCGGAGTAGGCCGCTTCCTGGAGCTCGGCATGGACGAGGGGTTTCTCGGCCGTCTCCCACAGCCTCTGGGTGAGCACGATGACGACCAGGTCGCGTGCCGGGTCCACCAGCCACGAAGTCCCCAGACCGCCGTCCCAGCCGAAGGCCCCGGTCCTCGGGCCCTCGGTCACCACCGACTGGCACAGGCTCCAGCCCCGCCCCTGGAGGAAGGCGGCCCCGCTGCCGGCCAGCTGGGCGGGGCTCACCTGGTTGGTGGTCATCTGGCGAACCGATTCCGCCGACACGACCCCGCCGCCACCGTCCAGGAACATGCGGGCGAAGGCGGCCAGGTCGTCGGCGGTGGAGACCAGGCCGGCGGCGCCGTCACCGAAGGCGGGAGGGTGGCTCCACTGGCCCTCGGGCGCGTCCCAGACCTGCAGTCCCTCGGCGGCAGGCACGTAGGCGGTGGCGAGCCTCGACGTGTCGGGCGCCCAGAAGGCGGTGTCCTTCATCCCCAACGGCTCGAACAGCCTGGTCCTCATCACCTCGGCCAGGGGGGCGCCGGAGGCCCTGGCCGCCAGCACGCCGAGCACGGAAGCGCCGGTGTTGTACATCCAGGCCTCACCGGGCTGCGCCAGCAGCGGCAGCGATCCCAGACCCTCCATCCACTTGTCGGGGTCAGGCTGCTGATCCGGGTTGGGGGGGCCGAGGGTGGAGAGGCCGAGGTCGTGGGCGGCCCTCATCACCGGCCACGGCTCGGGGGCCATGAACATCTCCACCACCATGCCGAAGCCGAAGGTGAAGGTGAGCAGGTGCCTGATGGTGATAGGGCGCTCGGCGGGGACGCTGTCCTCCAGCGGACCGTCCATGCGGCGCAGCACCCGGCGGTCGGAGAGTTCGGGCAGCCACTTCTCGACCCGGTCGTCCAGGCGCAGCAGGCCGTCGTCTACCAGGGCCATGGTCAAGGCGCCGGTAACGACCTTGGACGTGGACGCGATCCGGAACAAGGAGCCCCTCTCCACCGGGGTCCCCCCGATCGCCAGTGAGCCGAGTGCCTCGACGTGGACCTGGCCGCCCCGCGCCACCAGCGCCAACAGTCCGGGGATCTTCTCCGGGCCTACATGGGCGGCGGCCACCGCCGCCAAGCGCTCCAGTCCAGCAGGGGAAAGGGGATCGGTCACGCAGCTCCTCTCGTCGTGGTCCCGCCGCCGGGCCTCGCACATCCTGACGGACCCGACCCGGTCAACTCATCGGTGCTCAGTCGTTGCCTGGCCGCTCGCCGACCTCGCGCCGCATGGCCACCCGCAGAGCAGGGTCGAGGCCGTGGTCGGCCTCGGCCTCGAGGACGGCCTGGAGGCCGGGACCGATCTCGTCCCGATCGAGGACCCGGAAGCCGAGGTGTTCGTAAAGGGGACGGTTCCACGGTATGTGGTCGAAGGTGGTCAGGGTGAGCCCGTCAAGACCCCGGGCCACCGCCCAGGCAGCCGCCCGGTCCATGAGAAGGCGCCCGATCCCCCCGCCCTGGTGCTCGGGCAGGACGCTGACCTGCTCGATGTGGGCGGCACCGTCGACGGGGTCGACGAGGAGGTAGCCCACGGGAGCGTCGTCGTCCGGGCCCACCGCCACCCAGGCCCGGCCGGCCTCGGCATAACCGAGGAGGGTGCCGATCGGCGGCGGTTCGTCGTCGGCCACCCGGTCGAGCCCGAAGTCGCGGTAGCGCCGGCCGGCGGCCCGCTCGATCTCCCGCAGCCGGTCGAGGTCGCCGGGGCGGGCGGGACGGATTCGGGCCGCCGTCACGGCTGGGCGTAGGGGGCAGACCGCTCGCCCGCCAGCAGTCGCCGGAAGGCGTCCAGCTTGAGCCGCACCCACCCGGTGTCGGGATGCCGGGCCCGGAACATGGCGGCGAAGGCGGCGATGTCCGACAGGGTCCATGCCAGCTCGAACAACTGGAGCGCCCCCGGCGACAGCCGCTGGCCGCTCGCCGCCTCGTAGGCGGGCACGCATTCCGGGCACGCCTGGGCGAGCATCCACACATCCCGCTCTGGCGGGGCGAGGGCCACGGTGTCCCAATCGACCAGGCGCAGGCCGGCGTCGGTGCGGATGAGATTGCCCGGGTGAGGCTCGCCGTGGGTGACGACCCTCCTGGTGCCCTCACCCGCCAGTTGGGCGGCGAGGGCGTCGAGCTCGGACAGCCAGGCCCGCGCCGACCCGGCGCCGGCAGCGAGGGCGAGGCGAGCATCCTCGGAATGGGGGCCGGCCGTCCAGGGCCGGTCGAGGGCGCCAAGCGCCGTGGCGAGCTCGGCCCGTTCCGTTATGTCGAAGGGGCGCTCGCTCAGGCCGAGGTCCGCCGGCGACACCTGGTGCAGGCGGCCGAGGCCAAGCACCAGATCCCCGGCCAACGCCGGGGTGAGGGGATCCGCCCATTCGCCGGCGGCGCCGTCGATGAAGGGGAACAGCGTCAGGCTGTAGCGCTCCGCCAGCCGCACCGTCGCCCCACCTTCGGCGGTAGGCACCGGGCCGACCACCAGGTCGAGCCCCGACCGGTTCTGCAGGTCCCAGGCGGCTTGGTAACAGCGGGCCAGCCCGACGAAGGCGGATTCGGCGTCGCCGCCGATCCAAGGCTTGCTGGCCAGATCGTCGACGGCGACGAAGTACCGGTCGGGGCCGGCCGCCACCACCCAGTGGTAGCTGCCGGCGCCCTTGGGCAGGTAGTGGACGGCCGAAGCGACCAGGCCCCACCACCGCGACAGCGTCCGGGCGACGAGGGCGTCGTCGCGTCGTGGGGCGGGGGCGTGTCCAAGGCCAAGACAGTCCCACAGGGCGGCCCGAGCCGCGAACTGAATTGCAGGGCAGGTCTGGCTCAGGCCCGACGGGCCCACACCGCGAACAGCGGGTCCGCCCCAGGTGGCGTCGGCCGGCGCTCGACCGTCGGCCGACACCAGCGGCCGGACAGCTCGAAGTAGCGCGCGACCAGGGCGCAGTGGTCGTCGTCGTCACCCATGAGCCAGCCCCGGATCGCCTTGGTCGGAAAACACCGGTTGGAGAAGGTGCAGACGAACGGAGCGTCCGGCGTCACCACCCGAGCCACCTCGTCAAAGACCTCCACCGGTCTGACCAGGTAGTCAACAGACACGCAGCACACGGCGGCGTCGAAGCTGGCGTCGGCGAAGGGCAGCCGGGGGCGGAGGTTGAGGTCGTGGACGACCCGGCTCGTCGCCTGCCGGTTGCCGGCCAGCTCGGTGGCGTTCATGCCGAGCACGGTGAGGGCATCCGGGGCCCGCCGGAAATGGG
>Ga0070739_10004157_pt1 | contig 17378 bp, 12 predicted proteins | sample Coa_R1_7_FD_66445 | JGI IMG/M metagenome (GOLD analysis project Ga0070739, IMG submission 66445) | Surface soil microbial communities from Centralia Pennsylvania, which are recovering from an underground coalmine fire - Coalmine... | ecosystem: Environmental > Terrestrial > Soil > Unclassified ... | reverse complement strand
GCTCGTACGAGACCGAGGTGGTCGGCCGGTGCGTCGGCTCCGACTGCACGAGCCAATCGGTCAGGAACTCCTCGACCGTCGGCCCAGGGTCACCGACCGCCACCTGCGCAGCCTCGTCCTCGAGCTCGACCAGGAAACGCCGCTCCGCCGCGGCCGCCGACGCCTTCGTCCGGTACCCGCCGCGCCACACCTGGCGCCGGCCGGGGCCGTCGGGCACCCAGGCCACGAAAGACCAGCTCCGACCCCTTCGCATCACCGTCATCCCGTGCCTCCTCGGAGTGCCTATGCGCACCGAGGACCGGGAGACGCGACGCGGTCTGGACGAAGTTGGTTAGCAAATCGAGCCCGACGGGCCCGCCGAACGACCTCCGCTCACGGCGTCAGGCGAACCGAAACCGAGCCTGACCTGCGGAGACGTTCAGCGCGCTCGGAGGGACTCGAACCCCCAACCTTCTGATCCGTAGTCAGATGCTCTATCCATTGAGCTACGAGCGCGGGTTGGTGAAGGAGTCAGTGTAGGCGCGTCCTCGCGCGTCAGCCCGGGCCGGGCCCCGGGCAGGTGGTGTCGAACGGCACGCCGGCGAAGCGGTCGGCCACCCACCGCGCCACGGCGTCGAGCGACGACGTCACCACGCCCTCGTGGTCGAGGCCCGGGTAGGTGCGGTACTCAAGCGGTACCCCGAGGCGGCAGAGCCGCCCCACCATCGCGGCCGTCGCGGGCGCGGGCACGTCCTCGTCGGCGAGGCCCTGCAACACGAGCGTCGGAGCGTTCCAGCGCGCGCGATCGGGATCGTCGTCGCGGCCGAGCTCCGCGCTGACGCGCGACATCGCGACCGGATCGCCGACGAAGACGTGCCCGACGGGATGCGCCGTGAGGTCGTTCGTCACGTCGTCGACGCAGCCCGTCGCGAGATCGGGCAGGAACCGGCGCGCCGCGGGCGCGACGAGTGACGAGAGGTGGACGGCCGGGTCCACGACGCCGAGACCGGCCACGGCATAGAGCGCGTACGCCTGCTCGACGGGATCCGCGGTTGCCTGCGCGAGCGGCACGAGCGCTTCGAGCGTCGACGCGGGCGCGAGCGCGACGGTGCCCACGTACGGCCACTGCGGCGCGATGCGTGCGGCGTCCTGCGCGGTGAACAGCGCGGTCTCCCCGCCCTCGGAGTGACCGACGGTCGCCCACGCACGCGTGATGCGCCCGGGCAGGAGCTGGTGCGCGGCGGTCACTGCGTCGACGACCGCCGCCGCGTTCGCGTGACCCACGAGGTAGGGATGCACGCCCGGCGTCCCGAGCCCGGGGTAGTCGGTGGCAACCACGGCAAAGCCGTGGGCGAGCAACGATCGCACCTCGCGCACCGCGCTCGCGTCGTGCCCGAGGTCGGCGGCAAGCGACGGCGCGCACCGATCCGCGAGACCGGTCGTCCCGTGCGCCCACGCGACGGCGCGCCAACCGCCGTGTGGCTGTACACCGCGCGGCACCAGGACGAGACCGCTCACAGCGATGCCGCGCCCCGCGACGTCCCGCGACTCGTACAGGATCTCCCAGCGACGGGCGCTGCCGAGCGTCGGATCGCGCCCCGGTACGGCGCGTGCCGCAAGCAGACGGCCGCGCGGGCTGCCCGCGACACCGCCCGGCACGAGGTAGCGCGAATCGCGCACGTGGAGCGCGGCCACGCCTCCGCTCGCCGGTCCGCTGCACGCGCCGACGACCGCGCACACGGCTGCGACGAGGCGCACCGCGCGAGGTCTCATCGGCCGGGCAGTCAATCACCAGGAGAGGCACGCGCGCGCGGCGCGAAACCGGCACGGATCGCCCACGTGAACCAGTGGCGGCGCCCGAACCGAGTAACTAACGTCTCGTCAGATGCGGACTGTCCGGGGGGACGGCGAACGGGCGACGGCCCGGTTCGTTGGCGGTCGGGTGACCGCCGGGCCGATGCGTCGGCGTCCCTGCCCGCGGTCTCGGGGGTAGGTGTGCACGCATTCCTCGGATACACCTTCAGCGGGCTCATCACCGCGTCCATCTACGCGGTCGCCGCGAGCGGTCTCGTCCTCACGTACACCACGACCGGGGTCTTCAACTTCGCCCACGGCGCCATCGGCATGGTCGCCGCCTTCGCGTATTGGGACCTTCGGTTCGGTTGGAACCTTCCCGCACCGATCGCGCTGATCGTCACGCTCTTCGTGCTCGCACCCATCTTCGGGGCGTTCATCGAGGTCGTGATCATGCGCAACCTGCAGGGCACGTCCGAGACGACGAAGCTCGTCGCGACCCTGAGCCTGCTGGTAGCCCTGCTCGGTCTGTCCCTGTGGATCTGGGACCCGAACAAGGCCCGCCCGATCCGCAGCTTCTGGCAGGGCAACGCGGTCTCGATCCTCGGCGTCCGGCTGTCGTGGCACGAGTGCTGCGCGTTCCTCATCGCGATCGCGGTCGCGATCGGGCTGAGACTCCTGCTCTACCGCACCCGCATCGGCGTCTCGATGCGCGCCGCGGTGGACGACCGGCCGCTGGCGCAGCTCAACGGCGCCCGCCCCGACGCCGCGTCGATGCTCGCGTGGGCCATCGGGTGCTCGCTCGCCGCCCTCAGCGGCATCCTCATCTCTCCGACGCTGCTGCTCTCGGCGCTGCCGCTGACGCTGCTGATCGTCAACGCGTACGCCGCTGCGATGTTCGGCCGGTTGCGCAGCCTCCCGATGACGTTCGTCGGCGCGCTCGTGCTCGGCCTCGCGGCCGACTACTCACGCGGCTACATCATCAACAAGGTGCCGTCGAACTTCACCCCGTACCTGACGGGCCTCGTCGCGTCGGTGCCGATCATCCTGCTGTTCATCATCCTGCTCGTGCTGCCGGGCACGCGTCTGCGTGGACACGGGGTGCACCGCACGCGCGAGAACCTGCCCAAGCCGACGTGGTCCGGGACGGCGTTCTTCGCCGCCGCGATGGTCGTCGGCGCGGCGATGATGACGCTCGTCATCGGCCGGGCCGACCTCAACAACGTGAACCGCATGTGGGGCCTGGCGATCATCGCTCTGTCGATGGTCCCGCTGATCGGCTACGCGGGCCAGATATCCCTGTGCCAGCTGTCGTTCGGCGCGATCGGCGCCGTCGTCATGGCCCACCTCGGCGGCGTCCACGGCAACCCGCTCGCGCTGCTGCTGGGCGGCGTGGTCGCGGCCGCGGTCGGCGCGCTCATCGCGCTCCCGGCGCTGCGCCTCTCGGGGATCTACCTCGCGCTCGCGACCGCCGCGTTCGCCGTCATGCTCGACCGGTGGATCTGGCTGCTGCCGAAGTTCACGATCTTCCACCACTCGTTCGACATCTTCCAGCAGGGCTCGCTCACCATCAGCCGCGTCGGGGTGTTCGGCTACCAAGCGGACAGTGATCGCGCGTACTTCATCTTCGGAGCGATCATGTTCGGCGTCTTCGCGCTGCTCGTCGCGTGGATCCGCCGCAGCGGTTTCGGGCACCGTCTGCTCGCGATGAAGGACAGCCCCGCCGCGTGCGCGACGCTCGGACTGAACCTCACGTTCACGAAGGTGGCGGTGTTCGCGATCTCCGCGTTCATCGCCGGCATCGGCGGTGCGATCTACGGCGGCGCGCTGCGCGTGGCGGACTCGAGCCAGACGTTCGACTTCTTCACCGGCTTGTCGATCCTGCTCGTCATGGTGATCGCCGGCATCGGGTCGCTCGGTGCCGCCTTCAGCACGGGCTTCTTCCTCGGCGCGCCGATCCTCGCCAACCTGTTCCCGTCGCTGAAGCAGTTGCAGACGGTCCTCGTCGGCTTCGCCGGCATCGGGCTCGGACAGAACCCGAACGGCTTCATCCAGAAGGACATCCGGCCGCGCTACAACGTGATGGTGCGCGAGCCGCTGTCGATCGTCGCGCTGGTCGTCGCGATGATCATCACCTGGTTGTTACGCACAACGGGGATCATCGCGAACTACCCGTTCGCGATCATCGAGCTCGCGCTGCTCGCGCTCGGTCCGCAGCTCGGCGAGTACCTCGCGCGCAGGCGTCGCGCGCCCGAGGAGATCGAGCCCGGCGTGACGCCGCTCGAATGGGTCGGGATCACCGAGCCGTTCACGGCCGACCGGGTCGCCGAGATGGACCGCGCGCTCGGGCTCGGCGACGGCGAGGCGGTCGCGCACGCGGAGCGGGCCGGGTAGCCATGGCGACCCTGTCGGTCAACGCGGTGACGGTCCGGTTCTCGGGCAACGTCGCGGTCAACGACGTGTCGCTGACCGCCGAGAGCGGGCACATCACCGGGCTCATCGGGCCGAACGGCGCCGGCAAGACGACGTTGTTCAACGTCGTCACCGGTCTGCTGCAGCCGAACGCGGGAACGGTGACGCTCGACGGCACGAACCTGACGAAGCTCCCGCCGTTCAAGCGCGCCCGCAAGGGCGTGGCCCGGACGTTCCAGCGCCTCGAGCTGTTCTCGATGCTCACCGCGCGCGAGAACATCCGCGTCGCCGCCGACATCCACCGGGGTTGGGCCCGTGACCGGCGCTCCCCGGACGTGATCGCCGACGAGATCATCGAGCGCGTCGGCCTGCAGCCGGTCGCCGACATCCGGGTCGACGCGCTGCCCACCGGCCAGGGACGTCTCGTCGAGCTCGGCCGTGCGCTCGCGACCAATCCCAAGGTCCTGCTCCTCGACGAGCCGGCATCGGGTCAGGACGAGAGCGAGACTCACCGCTTCGCCGAGCTGCTCCGCAGGCTCGCCGCCGACGGCATGGCCGTCCTGCTGGTCGAGCACGACATGGGGCTCGTCATGGAGGTGTGCGAGCGCATCAACGTGCTCGACTTCGGGGAGCTCATCGCGTCGGGCACGCCCGGGGAGATCCGCGTGAACGACGCCGTCCTCGCCGCCTACCTCGGCACCGCCGCGGAGCCGAAATGATGCGCCCGCCGTCGACGAACGGAATCGCGCCGCTGCTCGAGCTGCGCGACGTGCACGCCGCGTACGAGCGCATCGAGGTGCTGCACGGCGTCGACCTCACGCTGCCGCCGGGCGCGGTGTTCGCGGTCCTCGGTCCGAACGGTGCCGGCAAGACGACGATGCTGCGCGTCGTCGCCGGTCTGCACCGGCCGACTCGCGGCGACGTCTACATGGCCGGCCGGCGCGTCACCGGCGCGAAGGCCGACGAGCTCGCCCGCCGGGGCGTCTGCACGATCCCGGAGGGCAAGGGCGTCTTCCCGAACCTCTCGGTCCGCGAGAACCTGCGCATGGCGACGTACACGGGCGCCAAGCTGAGCGACATTGAGGAGGCGGCGTACGCCCGCTTCCCCAGGCTGAAGGATCGTCGCACCCAGCAGGCGGGCACGCTGTCGGGCGGTGAGCAGCAGATGCTCGCGATGTCGCGCGCGATGGCGACGAACCCGGCGCTGCTGCTGCTCGACGAGCTGTCGATGGGTCTCGCCCCGCTCATCGTCGAGCAGATCTACGAGGTCGTCGCGCAGGTGGCGAAGGAGGGCGTGTCGATCCTCGTCGTCGAGCAGTTCGCCGCGACCGTCCTCGGCGTGGCCGACGTCGCGGCGATCATGGTGCAGGGCAGAGTGGTCCGGACGGGCTCGCCGGCCGAGATGGAGTCCGAGCTGAGCAGTGCATACCTCGGGAGCTGAAGAGATGATCGAGAGCACCGACCGCGTGGAGCAGTTCAAGGCGGACATCGCCGACATGCGGCTCAAGGACCCGTCGATCGCACGCGAGCAGCAGCTCCTGCGACTCGGCGGGGTGATGCTCGTCGCCGGCCTCGTCATCTCGATCGCGGCCTACTTCGGGTCGCACAGCGCCGCGGCCGCAGCCGGGGGCGGGATGGGTGCGTCGCAGGGCGACTACATCGTCGTGGCGCTGATCGGCGTGGCGGTCTCGGTCGTCGGCGCCGCGCTCTTCCTCCGCTACTCGATCGCGCAGTTCCTGCGCTTCTGGATGGCTCGCCTCATCTACGAGCAGCAGGCCCAGACCGACCGCCTCGTCGCCACGACGAGCAAGACGGACGGGCTCGCGACCAAGAGCTGAGCCGCGCTCGGGGCATCCCTGCGCACAAATCTGACGGAGCGTTAGAGTGCGTGCGCCCCGGCCATCGGGTCCGGGCCGAAGCAGGGGGGAAGGTCCGCATGAGGGTGATGCGGTGGTGCGTCCCCGTCGTGATCGTGGCGATGGTGGGCGTGTCGGCGTGCAGTCGCTCGAGCAGCAAGAGCTCGAGCAGCAAGAGCTCCAACACGACCTCGAGCAGCAACACGGCGTCGGGTGACTTCGGCACCATGAAGGGCGTCTGCGGCCCGGGCAACGCGAAGGGAGCGACCGACCTCGGCGTGACCGACACGTCCATCCGGGTCGGCACGATGTCCGACCCCGGCGCGCAGGCGCAGCCGGGCCTGAACCAGGAGCTGTTCGACAGCGCGACCGCGTTCGTCGCGTGGTGCAACGCGGCCGGCGGCATCCTCGGCCGGAAGCTCACGCTCGACAAGTGGGACGCCGCGCTGACCGAGGTCGCGGCGAAGATGATCCAGGCCTGCCAGGTCGACTTCTCGCTCGTCGGCAACGGTGAGGCACTCGACTCCAGCGGCGTCGCGCAGCGCGTGAAGTGCGGCCTGCCGGAGGTGAGCGCCTACGACGTGTCGGCGCAGGCGGGCACCGCGCCGCTGTCGGTGCAGGCGATCCCGACGCCCGACAACCAGAGTCGTCTGGGCGGCGCCTACCGGATGCTGAAGGTCGTCGATCAGCCCGCGACGCAGCACTACGGCCTGCTCAACAGCCAGTACCAGGCGATCAAGGACTCCGGGAACCGCAACCGTGCTGCCGCCAAGCAGCTCGGGTACACGGAGACCTACTACGACGAGCTGCCGTTGTCGGTCGACAACTACCGACCGTACGCGCAGAACCTGCAGACCAAGGGCGTGCAGGTGTTCACGTACCAGGGGAACCCGGACCAGGTCGCGGCGCTGCTCAAGTCGCTGTCGGACCTCGGGTACCACCCGAAGTACGCGATCCTCGACGCGAACCACTACGACCCGAAGCTGATCCAGGACGCGGGACCGGCGATCACCGGCACCAAGGTGCTCGTGAACAGCTACCAGTGGCCGTTCGAGCTCGCGAGCCAGAACCCGGCGACGAAGCAGTACATCGACCTCTTGGCGAAGTACGCGCACGCGCAGCCGAAGGGCCTCGGCATGAACGCGTGGTCGGCGTGGTTGCTGTGGGCGCAGGCCGCGAAGCAGTGCGGCTCGAACCTCACGCGCAAGTGCATGTTCGACCATGCCAACGGCGTCGAGAACTGGACCGGCGGTGGACTCCACGCGCCGAACAAGACCGGCAACGCGTCGACGCCCGGCAGCGAGTGCTTCACGCTGATGGAGGCGACGCCGACCGGGTTCGTCGTCAACAAGGACGTCCTCAAGCCCAACAAGGACGGCGTGTACAACTGCGATCCCGCGAACGTCTTCGACCTGAAGGGCTTCCCGCAGCCCTCCTGACGACGTCCGCGACACGCACGGCGAACGGGCCCGACCGGCAACCTGCTGGTCGGGCCCGTTGCATCCCGGCATTGGTCGACGTACGATTTACCTGACGAGTCAGACATATCCGGCTCGAAGACGTCCGGGAGGCGCCCGATGGAGGTGCGCAGGCTCAACGGCGCGCTCGGTGCGGTCGTGGACGGCGTGTCGTTGGAGTCGATCGACGACGCGACGTTCGCGCAGGTTCGCACCGCGCTCCTCGAGCACCAAGTCCTGTTCTTCCGCGACCAGGACCTCGGTGACGACGGTCAGCTCGCGCTCGCGCGCCGGTTCGGGACGCCGAGCGTCTACCCGATCAGCAAGCACTTCGGGGGCACGCAGGCGCTGCACGTGATCGCCGACAGCGCCGACAGCCCGCCGGACGCCGACAACTGGCACACCGACATCACCTGGATCGAGCGGCCACCCGCGGTCGCGACGCTCGCCGCGCTCGAGATCCCCGCGTACGGCGGCGACACGATGTGGGCCGACCTCTACGGCGCGTTCGAGCGCATCTCACCGCCCCTGCGAGACGCGCTGCGCGGGCTGCGCGTCCGTCACACGCAGGGCCGCGACTTCTGGGAGCGCTACTCGCGCATCGCGGGGACCGAGCACCTGCAGGAGCTGCAGCAGGCGTTCCCCGGCGCCACCCACCCCCTGGTGCGCACGCATCCCGAGACGGGCCGCGACGCGCTGTTCGTCGCCGGGTCGTTCATGGACTCGATCGTCGGCCTCCACCCCGACGAGAGCGCGTGGCTGCTCGAATGGCTGCGCCGCCGGGTCGAGGACCCGAACCTGCAGGTGCGGTGGAGCTGGCGCAGGGGCGACGTCGCGATCTGGGACGAGCGCTGCACGAACCACCGCGCCCTGAGCGACCACTACCCGCAGGACCGGCGGATGCGCCGCTGCACCGTCGACGGCGACACGCCGTTCGTGTGCTCTCCCGGAGAGACGGTCAGCGCGCAGGCGTGACGCGCGCAAATGCGCCGAGCACCCGAGTCATCGCCGGGATCACACGCGCGAGCTGCGCCGCGCCGTCGCGCTCGGCGAACGCGTCGAGCAATGTCCCGAGCACTTCGCCCGCCACGCGGTGACCGCGTGCCGTCAGCTTGACGTTCACACGACGCGCGTCCTGCGTGTCGCGCACTCGTCGCACGAGTTGCGCGTTCGCCAGTCGGTCGACGGTGCGGGTGATGCCGCCGGAGGTGACGACCAGGACCTCGTTGAGCCGCGTCGCCGTCATCGCGTGCGGTGGACCGGCGAGCGCGAGCGCGACGAGGACGACGGCGTCAGAGTCGTTGAGCCCGAGAGGCTTGAGCGTGTCCTGCACCCACGCGCTCACGTGCCGAGCCGCGCGTACGACTGCCAGAAGCGTCGCGGCGGCATCTGCATCGACGTCGGGGAACTCGCGACGCACCCCCTCACGGACGACCGCGACGTCGTCGGGCGTCTCCCGGCGCGCGGTCACTGGTGGCGCAGCGCTGTCTCGAGCTCCACCGCGGGATCGGGCAACGCCGCGCGGCCCGTCGTGATCACGACCCGGTGCAACGCGCCGTCGAAGCGCGCCGGCGGCGTGTAGTCGTCGCACACCGGGAACCCGCGGCCGTACCCGATCGTGAGGAACGCGCCGTTCGGGCTCCAACGGAACGGGACGTCGACCGGGATGCGTGCGCTCGTGATCTCGTCGCCGTCCGCGTACAGCGTGCCGGTGCCTCCAGGCGACGAGCGTGTGAACGCGAAGCCGAGCCGGGTCGCGCCGGCGGGAACCGGTACCGAGACGCGGTGCACGGACGCGCCGACGTTGTTGAGCACCCACGTGAGCGTGCCGTCGGCGACGAACCACGCCCAGCCGTTCGTCCAGTCGCCCTGCTCGCACAGGACGCCCGTGGTCGTCGGCACGAGCGGCTCGTCGAGCACCGCGACCATCGCGAAGTCGTTCCCGACGAGCGACGGGCCCGCCTCCTCGTGCACGGACGTGCCCGGTGGCAGGTCGAAGCGTCTGCGCCCCGTCAGCCAGCGGAAGTCGACGTGCGCGAACCGGTTCACGATGCCGTCGTCGATCGGGAGCACACCGTTGCGACCCGCCTCGACCCACCAGCGGTCGACGAGCTCGCGCAGGACGTCGGGCCGCTGCTCGGCGACGTCGTGGACCTCGGCGAAGTCCTCGTCGACGTGGAAGAGCAGCCATTCGTCCGTCGCGAAGTCCGCGCTCCCCTCGGTCAGCTCGCGCTCACCGCGGTGCTGCTGGTTGACGTGGTCGGTGACGGCCTTCCAGCCGTTCGCGTAGATCGCGCGGCTCCCCCACATCTCGTAGTACTGCACGCGGCGCTGCTCGGGCGCGTCGGCACCGTCGACGATCGGCGCGAGCGACGCGCCGTCGTACGACATCTGCGGGATGCCGCGCACGACCGACGGCAGCGGGACACCGCAGGCGTCGAGCACCGTCGGCAGCACGTCGACCGCGTGGCAGTACTGCGCACGCACGCCCCCCGGGTCGGGGACGCGCGCCGGCCACCGGATGATCAGCGGGTCGCGGATGCCGCCTTCCCACGTGTAGCGCTTCCAGCGGCGCAACGGCGTGTTGCCGGCCAACGCCCAGCCCCACGGGTAGTGGTTGTACGTGCGGAACCCGCCCAGCTCCTCGATCATCGCGAGGTTCTGCTCGAGATCCTCGTGCATGTCGGCGATGAACCGCAGCTCGTTGACCGACCCGTGCGGCCCACCCTCCGACGAGCAGCCGTTGTCGGAGACGACGAGCACGATCGTCCGGTCCGTCTCACCGAGCTCGTCGATCGCGGCGAGCACGCGTGCGAGGTGCGTATCGGTGTGGGTCAGGAACGCGGCGAACACCTCTTGCATGCGCGCGTACAACCGTCGCTCGTCGGTGGGGAGCGAGGCCCACTCCTGGACCCAGGGTGGCCGCGCCGACAGCTCGGCCCGCTCGGGCACGACTCCGAGCCGCTTCTGACGTTCCAAGGTGCGCTCGCGCCACGCGTCCCACCCGTCGTCGAACCGTCCCCGGTACCGCTCGACGAACTCGCGGGGGACGTGATGCGGCGCGTGCGTCGCACCCGTCGAGAAGTAGAGGAAGAACGGCCGCTCCGGTTGGTGGACCCGCAGCTCGCGGAGGTACGCGACCGCACGGTCCGCGAGGTCCTCGGTCAGGTGGTAGCCGTCCTCGGGACGGCGGGGCGGGTCGATGCACGTGTTGTCCTGCACGAGGTCGGGTGTCCACTGGTTGGAGTCCCCGCCGAGGAAGCCGTAGAAGCGGTCGAAGCCCTTTCCCAGCGGCCACTGCTCGTAGGGCCCGGCCGGGGTGCGTTCGTCGCGCGGCGTGAGGTGCCACTTGCCGACGGCGAACGTCGCGTAGCCCTCGGCGCGCAGCATGTCGGCCATCGTCGCCGCCTCGGGCGGTATGCGCCCCGTGTAACCCGCGAAGCGCATCGGGACGTCGGGAAGGAAGCCGACGCCGACGCGGTGATGGTTCCGGCCCGTCAGCAGGCACGCGCGTGTCGGTGAGCACAGCGCGGTCGTGTGGAAGTTCGTGAAGCGCAACCCGTCACGCGCGAGCGCGTCGAACGTCGGCGTGTCCATGTCCGAGCCGAAGCAACCCAGCTGCGCGAACCCGAGATCGTCGAGCACGACGAGCACGACGTTCGTCCCGCGCGGCGGGAACGCGGGGTACCGCGACGGCTCCGACACCGACTCCGGCACCGTCACACCGACGCGCGCTGCACGAACCACGTCCTGCCTCCCCCCGATCGGCCCGACCGCGCGTCAGCTTCGCGTGCGCGGCGTGACGCGTGTCGCGAGCGGCTACGCGGGACGGCGACCGGCGAGAGCGGCCTGCTCGTCGAGGCGTCGGAGCGCGCGCTCCAGAAGGTCGCGCGCACGGGCGTCCACCGCGCCGTCGCCGCCGTCGATGCGGCGCATCGCGCGCAGCACGGCGACGCGATCGGTGCCCGCGAGGCGGGCGAGCACGACCGCGGCCGCCCGGACGTCGACGTCGGGATCGAGGGCCGCGCGCAGGGCCCGGAGCGTGAGGCGGGCGGCCGCATCGCGGCCGCGATCACGCGTGACGAGCGGGGCCGGCGCGGGCAGGAAGCTCAGCGTCCGGTCCCTCTCCGCCATGCCGAGTGTCTTCCCGGCCGCCACGCTCGGTACACGCACCAGGGTGCGTGGACGCGGAGCGCGGGCGGCCGTACACTACGTGGCTTCGGGGTGAGGGCAGGGTCGGTGGCGGTCGCCGGCTCTCTTGGGGCAGGGAGCACCCGTCATGCGTCGCCGTCGTCTGCTCGGGGCGATCGCCCCGGTCGCACTCGTTCTCTCGACACTCGCGGTGGTCGCAGCACCGCCCGCCGGTGCCGCCACCGCAACGCAGCTCCGTCGCTACCCGTACCTGACGGATGCGGTCGGGACCGCGATGACCGTCAACTGGGGCACCGACCGGTCGGCGACGACCGGGTCGGTCGCCTGGGGCGCCGTCGACGGGTCCGGCGGCTGCACGCCGTCGAACACCGTCGCCGGGACGAAGACCGGCATCACGGTCAACAACGTCGCCGAGTACCAGTGGAAGGCGATGCTGACGCTGCCCGCCGCGGGGACGTACTGCTACCGCGTGTTCCTCGGCACGACCGACCTGCTCGGCTCGGATCCGTCACCCCGCTTCACGACCCAGGTGCCCGCGGGGTCGACGCAGCCGTTCTCGTTCGCCGTCCTCGGCGACTGGGGCCAGACCGACGCCAACGGCAACAACGCCGACCAGGCGAACGTCCTCTCGCGGCTCGCGAGCAGCGGGGTGGCGTTCACGGTGACGGTCGGCGACAACGGGTACCCGTCGGGCAGCCAGACGAACTACGGCGACCTCCAGCAGCACGCGGCCAACGTGAGCGCGATCTTCGGCCCGTCGTTCTGGGCCGTGCCGGGCCGTTCGATCCCGGTCTTCCCGGCAAGCGGCAACCACGGCTTCACCGCGAGCGCGACGAGTCCGCACACCGAGCTCCTCAACTGGCCCCAGGACCGTGTCGCGGCGGCGTCGCACGGCTCGTACGTGAAGCAGCTGTACTGCTGCGTCAACGGCACGAACGCGGCGTACTACTCGAGCGCGTGGTACGCCTTCGACGCCGGCAACGCGCGGTTCTACGTGCTGCAGGCCACGTGGGCCGACGGCAACGTCGGCACGGGCACCGTCTACTCCGACGACTACGCCGCGCACTGGACGCCGAGCAGCCCCGAGTACCAGTGGCTGCAGGCCGATCTCGCGGCCCATCCCGGCGGCCTGAAGTTCGCGTTCTTCCACTATCCGATGTACTCCGACCAGAAGTCGCAGAGCTCCGACACGTACCTGCGCGGGCCGAGCAGCCTCGAGGGCCTCCTCGCGTCGAACGGCGTCAACCTCGCGTTCAACGGCCACGCACACGTGTACGAGCGCAACACCGCGAACGGGCCGGGGACGATCCCCAGCTACGTCACCGGCGGCGGAGGCGGGACGCTCGAGCCGATCGGAGAGGTCGGCTGCAGCTCGTGGGACGCGTACGCGATCGGGTGGTCGCCGACGAAGTCCAAGGGCTCGAAGTGCGGCGCCGCGCCGGTCCCTGACGCTGCCGCACGGGTGTTCCACTTCCTGAAGGTCACCGTGAACGGCTCGCAGGTCACGGTCGCGCCGACCGACGAGCTCGGCCGCACGTTCGACGTCCAGACCTACGACTTCTCGGGTGCGGTACCGCCGGACACTGTCATCGACAGCGCACCGACGGGCGCGACGAACGCGACGTTCGCGTCGGTCGCCTTCCACTCGACGCTGCCGGGCGCGACGTTCGCGTGCTCGGTCGACGGCGGGACGGTGTCGCCGTGCACGAGCCCGCTCACGCTGAACGGGCTCACCGACGGCGCGCACACCGTGAGCGTCGCCGCCACCGTCGCCGGTCTGACGGACCCGAGCCCTGCGATCGCGTCGTGGACGGTCGACACGACCGCGCCTGCCGCGCCGACCGGGTTGAGCGCGAACGCGGGGTCGAGCGTGACGTTGTCGTGGAGCGCGGCAACCGATCCGTCGGGGATCGCGTCGTACGACGTGCTCCGCAACGGCGCGATCGTGACGACGGTTCCCGGCTCGACCACGAGCGCGCTCGACACGACCGTGGTGCCGAACACGACCTACCAGTACCAGGTCGTCGCGCACGACGGCGCCGGGAACGCGTCTGCGCCGAGCGCGCCGCTCATGGTGACGACGCCTCCGCCGACCGCCGCGATCTTCAGTGACGGCTTCGAGTCGGGGACGCTGAGCGCCTGGACGTCGTGGTCCGGGTTGACCGTCGAGAGCGCGATCACGCACACCGGGTCGTTCGCCGCGCAGGCGAACACCACGACCGGCGCGACCTACGCGAAGAAGACGCTCCCGTCGACGTACACGGACGCGTACTCACGCGTGTTCGTGAACCTGCAGAGCGCGTCCAGCCAGGTGAACCTCCTGCGCCACCGGACCGCCGCCGACGCCTCGCTGGCCTACGTGTTCGTGACCGCGTCCGGCCAGCTGGGGGTCCGCAACGACGTCGCGGGCACGACGACCACGAGCAGCGCGGCGATCCTGCCGGGCAGCGGCTGGCACGAGGTCGAGCTGCACACGATCGTCAACGGGACCTCGAGCACGATCGAGGTGTGGCTCGACGGCGTGCGGGTCGACGCGCTGTCGACGACCTCCGCGAACCTCGGCACGACCGCGGTCGGCAAGATGCAGATCGGAGAGGTCCAGAGCGGCCGCACCTACAACGTGGTGTTCGACGACGCCGCCTTCGGCACCCAGCGGGTCGGTCCGTAACCGACCTTTACGCGTACTGCACGACCTCGTGGAACCGGAAGCCGTGGTCGTCGACGCGCACGTTCCCGGTGCTGTCACGCACCTCGAACGTCGCGGTCCCGGCGTTCCCGTCGATCTCGACGTGGCCGAACGACGACGCCGCGTCGAACTGCGCCCAGGTCTCGCCCGCGAGCGCGTGTGGGCGTGAGTCGAACCCCGGACCGATGGCGGCCGTGGCCGACGCGTCGACGAGCGTGTCCGGCACGTACGCGGGCTCCGGGAACTCGGCCATCGGTGCCGCGAGCCACTCGGCCACCTTCGGGCCGAAGCGGGACCAGGCCGCATGGTGGTAGTCGCCGCTGACGAACCGCACGGCGGCGGCCGGCGACGCCTGGCACGCGCGGATCACCTCGGCGCGCTCTGTCTGGTAAGGCGACCAGTCGCTGCCCGTGACGAAGCCGATCGACGTCTGCGATGCGATGATCACCAGACGCGCGGTGGTGGTCCGCAACAGGTCGAGCAGCCACGCCTTCTGCTTCGGGCCCAGCACCGTCTTCCCCGGGCCGTCGGGCATCGCGAGCGGTGACCGGAAGGCGATGCCCTCCGTCCAGATCAGCAGGACGCGCCCGTTGTCGAGCGTGACGCTGCCGTACCGGCCCACGCCGTCGGCCGCCGGGTCGTTGTTCTGCCACTCGGCGAAGGCGGTGCTCGCGGCGGGGAGACAGGTTGTGCTGTCGCAGTCGTTGCGGCCCATGTCGTGGTCCGACGCGATGTAGATCCACGGCTTCGTCGCCAGGCGCGCGAGCTGGTCCTCGACGAGCAGGTCGCTCCAGAGCGCGTGGTAGCCGTTGACGCTCTGCCGGTACGCGTTGCTGTCTGGATAGCCGTAGTCGCCGAGGTGGATCAGGAAGTCGGGATCCGTCGCCGCGGCTGCGCCGAGGGCGGTGTTGCGGAACGGCGCGGACTTGGCGTTGTTGCACGACCCGAAGCAGAACGTGAACGGGGTGGGGAGCGCACGCGGGTCGAGGCGCTTCGGACGCTGCAGCGTCGCGGGGAGCAGCGGGTTCGCCCACGCGAGACGCTGCTCGCCGACCGCGAACCCGTCGAGGTGCACCTCGAACGTCGTCCCCGGGCTGCCGCGGTCGTTCCCGAGCGCGATCGCGTCCTTGATCGCGCCGGTCAACGTGTCGTTGCGCGCCCGCGCGACGAGCTTCTCGGTGCGTCCGTCGTAGCTCCACAGCTCGACGCCGCCGTCGGCGTCCACGCCGACCTGTACCTGGGTCCACGCGCTGCGCTGCATCGGGACGACGGCGCGCGGCGCACTGCTGACGGACAGGCCGCGTCCCGTCGTCCACAGGAGCGTCTCGGTCGCGCCCGTCTGCTCCTGCGAGCGAATCCGCATGAGATGCACCACGGCGCCGTCGCGCTGCCACTGTTGCGGACGGACGGCGAGCCGGACCCAGCACTGCGAGATCGGCTGCTGCAGGTGGTTCTTCGACGCGACCGCATCGGCAGGGTCGGTTGCCCGCATCACCAGCCCCTTGCCGGGACCGAAGGCCGCGGTGGATGCGACCGCGAGGGTCGTCCCGGTGGCGGACCGCGTCGTCAGGTCGATGTCGCCGTCGTCCTCGTGGTCGAACCTGCGCACCTGCACGACACCGACCGGCACGACCGCGAACGTGCCCGGGTCGCTCCAGCGCGTCGACGACCCGTTGACGGCGCGCACGCGCCACCGGTTCGGGCCCTCGGCGAGACCCGTCGCGCCGTCACCGGGAGCCAGCACGTACGACGACTGCGTCAGACCCGACGCGACGACCGTGCCGTTCACCTCGACGTCGTAGGTCCGGGCCCGTGCCGCGGAACGCCACGACAGCCGGACACGCGCGTCCGCGCTGGCGGCGACCGGCGACGTCACGGGGTCGAGCACCGGTTTCGCCGGGCTCGAGCTCGAGCCGCCACTGCAGCCGGCCAGCGCGACGCCGCCCGCGACACCGGCCGACGCGACGAGGAAGCGCCGCCGCGAGACGACAGCGGACCCTTGCGGGTCCGGGCGCGTCACGGCTGCCGCGCGACGCTCGCGGGCGCCGGCTCGTCCTCGGAGGACCGCGGCGCCGTCGGTGCACCCGCCGGCACGGGTTCGCGCCGCGGGTCGGTGGGTCCGGCAGGCGGACGGGGCGGGGCGGGACGGGTCCCGATCCGGAAGCCGGTGATGCCGGCCGGGAACCGCCGGCGGGCTTCGCGGCGCGCGCGACGGCTGCCCTCCGGCGGCGGTGGCCGGTGACCACCGTGCGGCGAGCCGCCGCCGCCCTCACCGCCGCCCTGGTCGCCACCCGAGCCGCCGTCGTGGCCGCCCCGCGGCCGGCCTCGCCGCGCCGCGACCACGAGCGTCACGACGAAGAACAGCACGAACGCGGGCAGCACGACGACGCCCAAGGGGAAGCCCTTCCCCGGCGAGCTCGAGTCCGTGGTGTCGCTCTTCGTGTGCGAGCCCGCGAGCGCGCTCGGGTCGACGACGGGCGGACCGTCCCCGAGGCGTTCGCCGACCGCGTTGAGGTACGTGAAGCCGTAGTTCTGACTGGGCTCGATGTACGAGCTCTCGCTGAACTCGTTCCAGCTGATGAGCCCGAGCGCGTCGGGCTTGGACGCGAACGCGGCGGTGATCTCCTCGTCGAGCGTCTTGCCCTCGTCGCGCGGCACGACGGTCGACCCGCCGATCTTGCGGGCGTCGAACCCGGGCGCGGCGGGCGCGATCCAGAGGCCGCCGTGGGCCTGTGCCGCGCGTCCCATCTCGACGAGCTTGCTGACGTAGCCCTTGTACGTGCGCGGGTTCACCGACGACCAGTAGTACGCGTTGCCGTCGACGGAGTCCGCGAGGCGCGAGTAGCCGTCGACGTTGCGCTCCGACGCGAGGATCAAGAGGTTGCTGCGGCGGGGTGCGGTCACGAGCGCGATGTCGGTCGGGCTGAACTCCCATGTCCCCGACCAGATGACGAGCGGCTTCGAGAAGATGTGGAACACGGGGTCGTTGCCGTAGTGCGCGGTGAACCAGTCGAGGTCCTGCGCGACGCGCGGCGCGCCGCC
>Ga0070739_10004156_pt1 | contig 17380 bp, 18 predicted proteins | sample Coa_R1_7_FD_66445 | JGI IMG/M metagenome (GOLD analysis project Ga0070739, IMG submission 66445) | Surface soil microbial communities from Centralia Pennsylvania, which are recovering from an underground coalmine fire - Coalmine... | ecosystem: Environmental > Terrestrial > Soil > Unclassified ... | reverse complement strand
CGCTGGTCATGGTTTGACCGAACGCCACGATCATCAGCACCACCACCAGACCCATGAGCCCGATGCGTAGCCGGTTGGGAGGCTCGAGCGTTCTCATTGCGGCGTGCACCTACCCGTCGGCTGCTGCCAAATCCTGACTGTGCGCACCGGACCACCGGGCTGCAACCCGTTCCACCTAATCGTGATGTCGCAGGCATAGAAGTTCACCCAGTCGCCGTAAAGGCCGATGGCACGCCCGATTTGGTTCAACGCGGGCGGTGTCCTGCGAATCTGGTCGTCGTACTTGTCAACGTTATCGATAATCGGTTGCTGAACGGCCTCTAGGTAGTTCAACTCCTTGTGCAGCAAAGCGCGGTTGTCGGCCAGCAGGTCAGCGACCGTTCCGGCAGCGTTGCTGATGTTCGCGGTACCGGCGGCCAGCGGGTCGGCGTGGTTCTTCAGCCCGGTGATCAGCTTCTCGAAGTTGTCGAGAGTCTGGTCGAACTGCTTGCGGTGTCTGGCCGTGGTGTCGAGCACGATGTTGAGGTTCTTGATCACCTCGCCGATCGCTTGATCACGCTCCGCGATATGGGAAGACAATTGCGCTGTCTGGTCAAGGATGTCGTTGATGGTCCCGCCTTGACCCTGGAACACGGTGATGATCGCCGACGCGATCGTGTTCACCTTTTCCGGATCGAGCGCCCGGAACAGCGGCTTGAAACCACCGATCAGCGCGTCGAGATCCAGGGCGGGGGAGGTGCGCGACAGCGGGATAAATCCTCCGGGAGGCAGCACCCGGTCGGCGCCCTCACCCTGGCCGCGCTTGAGTTCGACGTAGCGGTTGCCGATGAGATCCTGATAGCGGATCTGCGCGGTCGTGGACTGGTACAGCGGTATCCCCCGGTTGACATTGAAGTCCACCTGAACCCGCCGGCCGCCGTCAATCAACTTGACGTTTGTGACCTTGCCCACCTCTACTCCGGAGGCGCGGACGAACTGGCCATTGCGCAGCCCGCTGGCATTGCTGAACTCCGCGGTATAGCTGTTGGTCCGGTCGAAGCGCATCTGACCGAACACCACAATGATCAGCACAGTGAACAGCAGCAGCACCACCGCGATGATGCCGAGCCTGACAGCGGTACCAGTGATTTTCATGGGTTGATCGTGTTGTCCCCTACCTGGCGGCCCCATACGTACTCGATCGCGTACGGCGAGCCGACCTCGATGTGGTTATACGGTGCGACGCTGTTGCCGGTGTCCATCACCAGCTCGGGAGCGGGCCAGAAATCACGCGTGATTTTCTGCCAGCAGCCCGGTGCACCGCCCGGGCCGCCGTGAGCGTTCACCCGCGGCAGGTTCTCTGGGTAGACATAGGGGTTCGGTGCACCACCAATCAGCCCGACGAGCCCCAGGGCATTCATTGTGAGCAGGGTGCCGGTCAGGCCCGCAGGGGTCAATACGAATCCCAGCCCTGACAGCGCCTCGCTCTCGGTTCGCAGCGCATAGCCGCCGCGGCCGCCCAGACCTTGGAAGATCTTGGGTTCGACATCGTGATAGTTGCGAATCGTGCAGAACAGCTCCGGGCTGTACGTGTCGAGCAGCTTGGCGGTGGGAACCAGGTCCGCGGCTCCCCGCTCCAGATACGGTCCGCCCCTGCGGAAAATGTCTTCACCGGTGTTGCCTAACCCGGCCGCAGCCAGTAGGGCCTGATCCAGATCTTTTTCCTGGCGGTGCAGCGTGCGCGCCGTGATCACCGCGTTGTTGAGGAAGTCGAGCAGATCCGGTGCCGCATTGGCATAGGTGTCGCCGAGCGCCGCCAACTGCTGGATGTCGCGGCGAACTTGCGGCTGTTGAGGATTGACGTCGTCGAGGACTGAGTTGGCCTTGACCAACGACTGACCAAACTTGGAGCCCAGGCCGTTGAACGCCTGCGCGGCCGCGCTCAGCGTCAGGTTCACCTTGACCGGATCTACCTTTTCGGAGATCGACGTGATCGTCTGGAACAACGTGTTGATCTCCGTCGTCACCGACGTTGCGTCGATCACGTGCTGCGGTGTGATCCGCTGCGGGCTAGGGTTTTTCGGCGACGTCAACGCCACATACTTGTTGCCGAACACTGTGGTGGCCCTGATGCTGGCGTTCACGTTGGCCGGAATCAGATTGATGTACTTGGGATTCACGTTCAGCGTGAACTTCGCCGCGGGCTTGCCGTCATGCTGCACTTCGGAGATGTTGCCGACGCGGCCGATCTGGACGCCGTTATAGGTGACCGGGTTGCCGGGGTCCATCACCAAACCCGCCCGAGAAGACAACATGGTCAGCGGCGTCTTCGGTGTGAAATTGCCTCGGAACTGCCAGTACACCAGCCCCGTCACCACCAGGGCGAGCACCAAAGCCACCAGCCCCGCCGTCTTATACGGCGGGGTGCGAATAACGTTCTCTTTCCCTTGCGGATGCGTCATGGCGGTTACATCGTGAGGTTGAAGTTGGGGTTGACACCGTAGAGCGCCAACGCGGCAAACAGGGCAATGACCTGAACCGAAACCAGCGAGAACCGCATCGACCGGCCGACGGCCTCACCGACGCCGACCGGGCCGCCGCTGGCGGTGTAGCCGTAGTAGCAGTGCGTGAGCATCACCAGCCCGGCGATGATGATGGCCTCGACGAACGACCAAAGCACGTCCTCGGGACGCAGGAACGACCGGAAATAGTGGTCGTAAGTGCCCGACGGCTGGCCGTATAAGACCGTCGTGACGAGCTGCGGGGAGATGAACGACATCAGCATCGCCGCCGAATACAGCGGGATGATCACGATCAGACCGGCCATGGCGCGGGTGGACACCAAATACGCGATCGACTTGATGCCCATGACCTCGAGCGCGTCGATCTCCTCACTGATCCGCATGGCACCCAACTCGGCAGTCGCCCCGGCGCCCACTGTGGCCGCCAGGGCGACCCCGGTCACGACGGGGGCGGCGATGCGCACGTTGATCAGTGCGGCGAAAAAACCGGTGAACACGTCAAAACCGATGTAGCCCAGCGACGCAAAGCCCTGGATGGCCACGAGCGAGCTGCCGGACAGCGTCACGAAAGCGACGATCGCGACGGTGCCACCCACCACAGCCATGGCGCCGGTGCCCATGCCGATCTCGGCGATGAGCCGCAGCACCTCCTTGCGGTAATGACGCAGCACCCAGGCAAAGCCCATGCCGCCTTCGACCGCAAACCAGGCCATCTGCCCGACCCGGCCCAATTCGCGGCCCGCTGCGCCGCCGTAACGGCTGACGTTGCGAGTTGCTCGAGGAAACCGGGACCGCAGTACGTCGATCGTGGACATGTCAGCGCCCCGTTCCGAATCGGACACCGATGGTCGTCAGTATCACGTTGACCGCGTATAACGCGACCACACACAGCACCACGGTCTCGTTGACGGCCACCCCTAGTCCCTTGGAGCCACCTCGGACCGTCAGCCCGCGATAGCAGCCGACCAAGCCCGCGATAAGTCCGAAAACGGCGGCCTTGACGGTGGCGATGACGACTTCGGGCAAACCGGTGATCAAGGTCAGCGAACTGAGGTAGGCGCCACCCGACACGTTTTGCAGGTAGACGCCGAAGATGTAGCCGCCGACTAGGCCCACCATGATCACTAAGCCGTTCAGCAGGGTGGCGACGACGGTCGCCGCGAGGACCCGGGGCACGACCAGCCGGTGGATCGGGTCGATGCCGAGCACCTCCATCGCGTCAATCTCTTCCCGGATTGTGCGCGCACCCAGGTCGGCGCAGATGGCCGTCGAGCCCGCACCGGCCACCACCAGCACGGTGGTCAGCGGGCCGAGCTGGGTGACCGCGCCGATCGCCGCACCTGCGCCCGAGATGTCGGCAGCACCCGCTTGGGCCAGCAGCACGTTGAGCGTGAAGGTGAGCAGCACCGTCAAAGGAATGGAAACCGCGATGGTCGGCAAGATTCCGACTCGCATGATGAACCAGCACTGCAAGATGAACTCACGCCATTGCGGCGGCCAGTGAAAGAGCGCCTTGCCGGTGAGCACACACATACGGAAGAAGCCGCCGACGGTTAAGAGCGGCGGGCCTAGTTGGTCACGGACATAGTCGGTGAGCCGTGGCTGCTGCGTCGTCGTCACTACTGCCCCCTCACAATCCGACCGCGAGCCCCCGGGTGTAGCGGCGGTTCATGTCGCACGCCTCCTCCTTGCCCCGACCCTGGGTGGTGTGACCGCCGCCTCCCTACTCACAGGTAGTAAGAGAGACCACAGGACTGTACCCGATGCCCTGAGGGCCGCACATCGCAATCCGCACAATTGACCTTCCGTCGCAGCTATAGTGAAATTGTCGTTACCGTCAGTTACCTGTTCTCACTGGAGGACAGCTGTTTTCGGGGCCTGACCCGGGCTTCGGTGCGGCGCCGTAGCGTCGGCGAAGCTCGGTTTTGAGCACCTTTCCGGCCGGGTTGCGGGGCAGTGCCTCTACTATCTCCAGGCCCTTGGGATGCTTGTAGCGCGCTAGCCGGTCACTGAGGAATTCGTCAAGATCAGCGAGGCTCAACTGGCTTCGGGGGCCCACCGCTGCGACGGCAATCGGTACCTCTCCCCACTTCTCGTCCGCTCGTCCGATGACGGCGACTTCGACGATGGCGGGGTGGCTCGCGAGGACGTTTTCCACCTCGGCGCAGTAGATGTTCTCGCCGCCGGAGATGATCATGTCCTTTTTCCGGTCGACCACCCAGACGTAGCCCTCCTCGTCCATGCGCACGAGATCGCCGGAATGGAACCAGCCGCCGGCGAACGCCTCGGCGGTGGCTTCCGGGTTGTTCCAGTAGCCGCTCATCAAGGTGGGCGCGCGATAGACGATTTCGCCGACTTCGCCGACCGGTACGTCGTTCATGTTGTCGTCGACCACGCGGGCGGCGACCGTCGGAATCACCTTGCCGACCGATCCGCGCTTCCTGATGGCGTCCTCGCCAAGCAGCATGCAGGTGACCGGCGACATCTCGGTTTGGCCGAACGCCGCCAAAATTTGGGCGCCGGGGAAGGTTTCCGACATCTGCCGCAGCAGGGTGTCCGATGCCGGTGCGGCGCCCCACGAGATCACCCGCAACCGAAGGTCGCGCGGATTGGCCTGCTGTTCGGCGCATACCGCCTGCCACTGTGCGGGCACCAGGAAGATGCCGGTGACTTTCTCTGCCGCCAGCACATCCAGCAGCTGGCCGGGGTCGAACGCGCCCAACGGATGGATCACCGTCGGGATGCCGAGCAACATGCCGGTCAGCATGTTGCCGATTCCGGCGATGTGGAAGAACGGGACGCCGATGAACCCGACGTCGTTGACGTCGACACCGTGCGTGTAGAGCGCCGTCATCGTCTGGCCGGCGAGATTGGTGTGGGTCAGCACAGCGCCCTTCGGTCGGCCGGTGGTGCCGGAGGTGTACATGATCAGCGCCGGCGAGTCATTGGGGATGTCGACCGGTGGGCGCGGATCGCCGGTCTCGTTGACCAGGTCTTCATAACCCAGCAGGCCGTCCTCGGTAGCGCCACCGGCGACGACGATCGTGCTCAGGTTCGGCTCCATGTCCCGAACAGCGGTCGCCACCGTCGCCAGCACCGGCTCGGTGACCATCACGTGCGCTTCGCAGTCGCCGACCAGGAAGGCGACTTCGGTCGGGGTGAGCCGGAAGTTCACCGGGACCGCGATCGCGCCGATCATGTTGGCCGCCAGCACCGCTTCCATGAACTCCGGGCGGTTGAGCATCAGGATCATCACCCGATCGCCGAAGCCGACCCCTCGACGGCTCAGCGCATCGGCTAGCGCGGTCACGCGGCGCTGCAGTTGCCCCCAGGTCAGGGTGTTGCCCAGATATCTCAACGCCGGCGCCTGCGGCTGCATCAGCGCATGCCGCTCGAGTTGATTCACCCAGTTCTGCCGTCGCGAGAGGTAGGGCTGCTCGGTGGAGGCGGCCGTCTGCCCGGTCATCAGCGCGGTCAACTAGTGCTGTCCCTTCTCGCTACGCGGCTAGCGGGCGGGTTGATATTTGATCAAACATAGTGTTGTGTGGGTCACATTATGGCTTGACGCCCGCAAAGACAAGTCCCGAAAACCCTGGTGAACGCACCCCTCAAGGCATCCCCTTCCCGACAGCCGCGCAGCTGGCGTCCCCTCCGGCGGGCGCAGTTGTCCGATGAGGTCGCGGCGCATCTGCGTGCCGCGATCATGTCCGGCACGCTGCGTCCCGGCACGTTCATCCGGCTGGACGAGACCGCGGCCCAACTAGGAGTCAGCGTCACGCCGGTCCGCGAGGCGCTGCTCAAGCTCCGCGGCGAGGGCATGGTGCAGCTCGAACCGCACCGCGGCCACGTCGTGCTGCCGCTGACCCGCCAAGACATCGCCGACATTTTTTGGCTGCAGGCCACGATCGCCAAGGAGCTGGCCGCCACGGCCACCGATCTCATCACCGACGCCGATATCGACGAGCTCGACCACCTCAACGAGGAGCTGAACGCAGCTGTCGGATCCGGCGACACTGAAGCGATCGCGTCGGCGGAGTTCGCGTTTCACCGTGCCTTCAATCTGGCCAGCGGCCGGATCAAACTGGCGTGGTTTTTGCTGCATGCCGCGCGCTACATGCCCGCACTGGTCTATGCCGCCGACCCGGAGTGGGGTCCGGCAGCGGTGGATAATCACCGGCAGTTGATTAGTGCGCTGCGCCGCCGCGACACCGCTGCTGTCGTCGAGCACACCGCGTGGCAATTCACCGACGGAGCACGTCGGCTCACCCAGAAGCTGGAACGGACGGGGATCTGGCGCTAGTTAGGAGCTGGCGGCAAGCTGCTCGGCGCGCCGCTTGAGGTTTTCGGCCAGGTAGTCCAACACGTCGTTGACCATCTTCTTGACCATTGGGCTGGGCACCGACATCTCGGTCTCGACGTCCATGTCGACCGTTAGCAGCGATGTGGGGCCCATCTCCACCACGCTGAACAACTGCTCGTGCTTGGTGAAGTGGTCCCCCTGCTGCATGACCGTCTGAATCTGCGTCGGGCTCGGGTAGTACACGGCCTGGATATAGGTGCCTTGGATGCCCTGCCACGCCATGTCCAGGCGCAGCTGGCTGGGGCGCCCGTCGTCGTAGCGGGCCAGCACCCAGAGACCTTCGATCTCCTCGTTCCACTGGGGGTAGGACTCGAAGTCGGCGACGATGCCCATGATCGAGGCGCCGTCGGCGGCAACTTCGACCGTCTTGCTTACGAACGGCATTGGCCGAGCATACGTGCGACGACTCAGCTAACTGATGCAGGCGGTAGCCAGGAGCGCTCGAATGGCGTCGGGAATCGGTACCGGTTTGCGGCTGACCCGGTCGACGTAGACGTGAACCCAGTGCCCAAGCGCGGCGACCGCCTGCGGCTCGTCCCCGGCGAGTTCCTCGGCGGCCCGGAAGAGGCCGAGCCGATAGGTGACGCTGGTGCGCCCGAGCCGAGTCACCGCCAGCCCGACGACCAGCCGTTGTGGAAAGTGCAGTTCGGAGAAATAGCGACAGCCTGACTCGGCGACGATGCCTTGGGCCGGCATGGTCACCGGCTCCACTTCGATGTTGGTGTTGATCCAGCCGTTGATCGCGGTGTCGAACAGCTGGTAGTAGACCGCGTTGTTGAGATGGCCGAACATGTCGTTGTCAGCCCACCGGGTGAGCACCGGCCAGTGCACCGGAAAGTCGCGGCTGGTGAGGTTGTCGGGTGTAGGCGGGACCGACGTCATGGTTGTATTCCAACATGTTTCGAATTCGGGGCGCCGTGCTGGAGCAAATCGGACGGCCGCGCCCCTACGCGCGCTCGAAGCCGATCAATGTGGTCGAGCTGGATTTGGCACCGCCTGCCGCGGGCGAGCTTCTCGTTCAGATCGAAGCAGCCGGGGTATGTCATTCCGACTTGTCGGTGGTCGACGGCAACCGGGTGCGGCCGACGCCCATGCTGCTGGGTCACGAGGCGGCCGGTGTCGTCGAGCAGCTCGGCGACGGCGTTAGTGATGTCGCGGTCGGCCAGCGGGTGGTAATGGCGTTTTTGCCGCGCTGTGGGCGCTGCCCGGCCTGCGCCACCGAAGGGCTTACCCCGTGCGAACCGGGCAGCGCCGCCAACACTGCCGGCACTTTGCTCGGCGGCGGTATGCGGCTGAGCCGTGATGGCCAGCCGGTGTATCACCATCTCGGCGTGTCAGGGTTCGCGACTCGCGCCGTGGTCAACCGGGCAAGCGTCGTACCGGTGCCCGACGATGTGCCCCCTCCCGTTGCCGCGCTGCTCGGCTGCGCCGTGCTGACCGGCGGTGGAGCGGTGCTCAATGTCGGTGTCCCGCAACCCGGCCAGACGGTCGCGGTCGTCGGCCTCGGCGGGGTGGGCATGGCCGCGGTGCTGACCGCATTGGCCTACGACGATGTTCGGGTTGTCGGAGTCGACCAACTGCCGGAGAAGTTGGCGGCTGCCCGCGCCGCCGGCGCACACGAGGCCTATACACCGCAGCAGGCCGCCGAGGCCGGCGTCAAGGCCGCCGTGGCGATCGAGGCTGTCGGACACCCGGCCGCGTTGCAGACGGCGATCGACTTGACCGCACCGGGCGGTCGGACAATCACGGTCGGTCTGCCGCCACCCGACGCTCGGATCACCTTGTCGCCGTTGAAGTTAGTCGCCGAAGGGCGGTCGTTGATCGGCAGCTACCTGGGCTCGGCGGTGCCCAGCCGCGACATTCCCCGTTTTGTGGAGCTGTGGCGATCCGGCCGGCTACCGGTGGAATCGCTCGTGTCGTCGACGATCACTCTCGACGACATCAACGAGGCGATGGACCATCTGGCCGGCGGCGCCGCCATTCGGCAACTCATTACCTTCGACTAGCCTTCTCAGCGCCCGAGTGCATCGACCGGTACCAGATCTGAATGGATTGGCAAACACGTTTCCATGTCGCTGCGCAGTGTCTCGGTGGGGCCAACCGGCTGCGCTGAAAACCCCGCCGCGGCAAGCGCGTAACCCTTGAAAGTCCGCGCCGCTCCGCTCAGCACGTGCTGCACAGTGGTCGTCCGGCGTCCAACTGCCAACGGCCAACCGTCATCCCAGAGCGTGACTTCTGTGAGGCGGTGGGCCAGGGCCTCGGACACCAACTCGCGGACACGTGGGTCGGCTTCGAATACGTCAGCGCTGACGGCCAACCCCTGACCCAGCCACAGTGTGGTCGCGGCCGCGAAGTGCTCACCGAGGTCGTCAGCGTGTACGCCGAGGATCTGCAACGGCCGGGTATCACGGAGCTTCGGCAGGAGCACGCGCACGTCCCAGCCGGCCGCCGCCCGGTCATACAGCCATCCGCCGGCCGAGCGCACCACGTCGACGACGGTGGTCGCGACGACGTCGAGGCGATACTTCAGCACACCCCGGTAAGGATCGCTGAGTTGCTCCGTTGAGCACGGGTTGTGCACCTGGGTGGAGGTCGTCATCGCATCCCTTCGGCGTTTCCGGAATTGAGCACGCCGGGGTATAACCGGCCCACCCAGCGTGACAGTTTCGGGCGGATCTGTAAAGTCGGTCAGCTTCGACCAGCCCGGCGCGCCTTCACCTCGGCGAGGATTTCCTCAGTGTGTTCGCCGAGTTTTGGTGCGATGGACCGGGGCGTCCATGGGGTGCCGTGGAAATCCGCGGGCGTCGCGACCATCGAGACGGCTCCGTGTGCGTCCGGCACGTCGATCAGGCCGCCTGCGGCGTGGAACTGCGGGTCGGCGACGACGTCCTCGATCGAGTTGATCGGCGACCAGAAGAACTCCGGTTCGCCGGCGAAGATCTGCGCCCACTCGTCAAGCGGTTTGGTCGCGAAGATGTCGTCGAGTCGGGCGATGAGCTCCACGGCGTTGTGTGCGCGTGCGCGGGCGTCGGCAAAGCGTGGATCGGTCAGCCAATCCGGGTGTCCCACCACGCGGCAGAGTGCCGGCCAGTGCCGGTCGCCCTGCAAGCCGACGATCCAGAAGCGCCGCCCGTCGCCGGCGGTGTAGTTGTTCATGCACGGGTTGCCCATCGATTCGCGTTGTCCGACGGCGATGGTGCGACCCGTCATCAGGTAGGTGTTCAAGTCGAAGCTCACCGTGTAAGCGCCCTGGCGATACAGCGACGTGGTGACCAGCTGCCCCGTCCCCGTTCGGCCGCGGGCGATCAGTGCGGCGCAGATCGAGGCCGCGAGAGTCATGCCGGCCATGTGGTCACCCATGCCACCGCGTTGAAACGGCGGCGTTTCACCGGGACGGGTCAGCAGATGAGCCACTCCAGCGCGCGACCAGAACGCCGCGATGTCGTAGGCGGCCCGGTCGGCATCGGGACCGGTTTCACCGTAGCCGGTGATCAGCCCGTAGACCAGCCGGGGGAAGGCGGCCGCCACCGATTCGTAGTCCAATCCGAGGCGCCGCAGCGCGTCGAGCCGGATGTTCGTCACGAAAGCGTCTGCGCCACTGAGCAATTCGAATACAGTTGTGCGGCCGTCATCGCTGGTGAGGTCGAGGACGATGCTGCGCTTCGAGCGATTATCCATCTCGAACGGCGGATTCATCTCCAAGTCGAGCCCCAGCATGCGCCCAAACGCGCGCCCAGGATCGCCGGTCGGCGGCTCGATTTTGACGACGTCGGCACCCCAGTCGGCCAGGATGGCGCCGGCGGCCGGGCCGGCCACCCAGACACCGAGCTCGACGACTTTGACGCCTTCCAGTGGTCCAGCCATGGCCATACCCTGCCACGAACCATCGCTCGACGGTGTTTACAGCGCCGCCACGATTTGTAAGCTGAGGCGTGGAGGAACTATGAGCTTGGTCGCCGGGCGAGGCCCGCTGAGCAACGATCCCGCCGGGTGGTTCTCGCCACCGCTGCCCGACGACCCGGTATACGTCGAGCCCCATCCGCGGCGAGTCCAGGCGTTACGCAAAGGGCAGACGGTGATCGACACCGAGCAGGTGTTGCTGGTGCATCGACGGAATCATCCACTGAGCTACGCATTTCCAGCAGCGGAGGTTGACGGGCTACCCAACGAGCCTGTGCCCGAAGCACCCGGTTTCGTCCATGTGCCGTGGCATGCGGCCGACACGTGGCTGGAGGAGGGCCGCCAGCTCGTCCACTACCCGCCGAACCCATATCACCGGGTCGATTGCCGACCGACGAAGCGTCGCCTGCGCGTCCACATCGCCGGCACCACACTGGTCGACACCGACGACACCGTCATCGTTTTCGAGACCGCGCTGCCGCCTCGGCTCTACGTTCATCCATCGCGCGTCCGCACCGATCTGCTGCGGCAGACGAATACGTCGACCTATTGCAACTACAAGGGCGCAGCGACCTACTGGGCGGCCGTCATCGGCGACACCGTCGTCGACGACGTCGCCTGGAGCTACCCGGACCCGCCGCCGGAGAGCCTGGCGATCAAGGACTACTTCAGCTTCGACGAGACACGCGTCGACGTCGTCGCCGAGCTGCCGGCTGCGGCCTCACCTACCACATAAGGCTGTGCCCGCCGGCTACAGCCGTGCTTCGGCTTTGATCGCGGTGTCGGTCTGTCGCAGCGGCCGGATCAGCGCTTCCTGAGCGAACGACGCGATCATCTCACCTTCTTCGGTGTGCACCGTGCCGCGAACATACGACATGCCGGCCCCGACTTGGGTGCTCTCATGCGTATAGAGCAACCACCCGGTCCACGACACCGGCTCGTGGAAGCTGACCGAGATCGTCATCGGCGCGGTCGACACGGTCAGATGTGCCTGGCTGGTGCCGATGCCCTCGTGGGCGCGCATCGTGGTCGAGATTCCCAGGTGGCCAGTGAAATACGCGATCAGCGCCTTGGCCAGGTCGTCGCGAGTCGGGATCGGGTCGTAGTGCAGCCAGGCATACAGCTCCGGCGGCCCGACCTCGTCGGGGCTGTTGACATCGACGACGTCGACCAGCCGCACTTCGCGGCCGGCCATCGGCATCGGGGAGGGGTTCGCCTCAGCGGGTGGAGCCACGTCGGGACGAGGCAGATGGTGGGTGATGACATCGGGCGACGGGACGTCGGCCAGCGCGGTCACCGTGATGCAGCGCCGGCCGTTCTGCTGCACCGACACAACCGCGGTTGCGGTGGAGCGGCCCTCGTGCACGACGTCGATGTCGAATTCGACCGACGGACCGACCATGACGGCGCGGGCAAACACCGCGTGCACGGAACGCACCGACTTGTCCGGAAACCGTTTGGCCACTGCGACAATCGCTTGCGCCAGCACCTGGGTGCCTTCCACCACCTGCCGCTCGTCTTGGCCCGCGATCCCGGTCTCGCCGGTGAAGCGGCCGGCTTCGGCGGCCTGCACGTCGAACAAGTCAAGCAGGCCGGTAACCGACCAATGGGTCTGCTCAGATTCCGTGGTCACACAGGGAGGGTGACATTTCCGCCGAAACTTGTAAAGGCTTACGGTTGGCCCGCGTCGATCACCAGGGCCCGGAAACGGTCGATGGTTTCCAGCACGTGCACGAGGCTGTCGCCTGGCAAGCCGACCTGCACCCACGTGACGCCCAACGCGGCGAGCTTGTCGAGACCGGTCAGGTAGGCGTCGGCGTTGAAGTCGTCGCTTGCCGGTCTGCCGCCGTCGAAGTTGGTGAATACCACGTCGATTGCCGACCAATCCCGGCCCGCCGCGTCACAGCGGCGACGCAAATCCTCAATGGCGGTGGCGAGGCGCTCGATCGAGTCGATGGCCGCCGTTCGGGCGGTCTGGGCCAGCGCTGCCGGGGCAGGGAACGGACACCAGCCGTCGCCATGCTTGACCACCCGCTGGCGGGCCGCCCCAGTATTGCCGCCGATCCAGATCGGCGGATGCGGCTGGCTTACCGGCCGCGGATGCGCGGTGATCCCGCTGGCGCTGAAGTGCCGTCCCTCGAAGGAGAGGTCGTCGGTGGTCCACACCGCGCGGATCACTTCCAGCGCCTCGTCGAAGAGTTCGGCCCGTTCGCCGTAGTCGACTCCGAGGGCTGCGAACTCGCGTTTGAGGTAGCCGACGCCAACCGCCAGCGTGAACCGGCCGCCAGATAACAAATCCAGCGTCGCGCCGGATTTGGCCACCAGGAATGGGTTTCGATACGGCAACACCACGATGTTCGGGATCAGCCTTAGCGTGGCCGTGCGGGCGGCGGCGAAACCCATCGCCACGAACGGGTCCAGCGCGTCGTGACCGCCGGCCTCAAGCCACCGTTGCGTGGGAGCCGGGTGGTCGGTGAACCCGAATCCGTGGAAGCCGGCCGCTTCAGCGGCCGCAGCAACCGTCGAAATACCCTGCCCGCAAACTAATTCCGGATGATATGGATGGCTGTGCATGGGGTGGGTGATCGAGAAGTACATGCTCGCCGTTTCGCTGGTAGCGCAGTTTGCACCGAAACAGTACACGGTCGGTGGAACCTTCGTGACACTTGTCGGCTACTCTGTAAAGCTTCGGATGGCGTCGTCGCAGGAGGGGCAAGGACACATCGAATGTCGTTGACAGTTGACCAGCTGACGCCCCTAGCCGAGGGCTTCTGCTTTGGCGAAGGCCCGCGTTGGTTTGAGGGCCTGCTGTGGTTCTCCGACATGCTCGGCGAGGCGGTGCACACCGTCACTCTGGGCGGTTCGATGACGACCTTGCCGCTGCCCGGGCACAGCCCGTCCGGGTTGGGATTCCGGCCGGACGGCTCATTGCTGATCACATCAGCCGAAGACCGGCTGGTGTTGCGCTATGACGGCGACACCGTCACCACGATCGCCGATCTTGCCGACGCAGTACCCGCCGATCTCGGCGATATGGTCGTCGACTATGCCGGGCGTGCCTACATCGGATCCCAGGCCTTCCAAGGCGGCGTCATCGTGCGCCTCGATCCGGACAACTCGGTGACCGTCGTGGCCGAAGACCTTGACTTCCCCAACGGCATGGTGATCACGCCCGACCACCAGACCTTGATCCTGGCCGAGTCGATGGCACGACGGTTGACCGCCTTCCGGATCACTGAGGACGGCGCCCTCACCGACCGCCGGGTCTTCGCCGACGGGCTGGACGGCCCGCCCGACGGTATAGCGCTGGACGCCGACGGCGGGGTGTGGACGGCGATGACGCTGGAGCACCAGTTCGAGCGGATCACCGCAGGCGGCGTGGTAACGGACCGCATCGACATCGGCGAGCGGGCCGCCATCGCGTGTACGCTCGGCGGTCCCAGCCGACGCACCTTGTTTCTGTTGTCGAGCACGGAGGTTTATCCCAAGCGGCTCAAGGGAACTCGGCTGTCCCGGCTCGACGCCGTCACGGTCGAGATTCCCGGCGCAGGCCTGCCGTGATGCCGGTGAATGGCTGACCCATGACCGACTCGTACTACGAGCTGGTCGACGCTGCCGATCCGTTGGGCGAGAAGTTCAATGCAACCGATCTAGTGCGGAGCACGTGGTCGGCGGCGATCCAGCACGCAGCGCCGGTGTCGGCCCTGTTGGTGCGAGCGCTCGAGCGCTGTGCTCGCCGAGCCGACACCCGGCTAAGCCGCGTCGTCGTCGACTTGCTGGGTCCGGTTCCAGCCGAGGGCGACTTGTGGGTTCGATCGCGGATGGAACGGCCCGGCAAGCAGATCGAGTTGCTCCATGCCGAGATGCTGGGCCCTGGGCCAGACGGTCGGCCCAGGCCCGTCGCCAGGGCCAGCGGGTGGCGACTACTGCAGCTCGACACCGCGGATGTTGTGAACGCGGCCGCCCCGCCGCTCGGCCCGCTCACCCAAGGGCGCAGCCGCAACCTGGAAAAAGATTTCGACCGTAACTACGTGCACAGTCTGGATTGGCGGTGGCTCACCCCACCCCTTCACGCCGGGCCAGGCGAATCGTGGATCAAGCCCACTGTCGACCTCGTCAAGGGTGAGCCCATGTCTCCGCTCGAGCGACTCTTCGCGGTGGCTGATTGCGCCAATGGCATCGGGTCCAAACTCGACATCATCAAGTGGACTTTTCTCAACAACGACCTCGTCGTGCATGTGCACCGGATCCCGCACGGCGAGTGGATCGGTATTCGCGCCGAAACCAGTTACGGCCCAGACGGTATCGGAACGACCATCGGCGCGCTGTTCGACGAAAGCGGAGCTGTGGGCGGCATTCAGCAGTCGGTACTGGTGCGCCGCCGACCCTAGCCTTCGCCGAGCCCTATAGGACGAAAGCCGGCGGCTGATGTGAGATGACCTCGACAAGCCGCAGGCGCATCAACTCGCGCGTCCCGACCAGCGCGGCGATGACACATGCCACGTCGTCGGATGCCACCGGGCTGCCGGGTAGTCCGGACCGGACGATCGACGCCCGCACGCCGGTGCCGACGAATTCGGCTTCCAAGCCCGATAACCACGCGTCAAGCGGTCGCCCGCACGCCGCTGTCCTCGATGGCGTCGCGCCGGTGAGAATGTCCGGACTAACCAGGACCACGTCGCCGCGGCCATGTCCGATCATCGGCGGAATGACTTGTGCCGCAAGGTGTTGAGCGCCGATCACGTGGGTCTCGGTAGCCGACAGGCCAGCGTCAGTGACTAGTACGTCGACGCTACCGACGAGATAGCGCGCCGCCGACACGAAGCAATCGATCGACGAGGTGTCGGCGAGGTCGAGGTGGGCGGCGAACGCCGTCGCGCCCTCGGTCCGAAGACGAGTCGCCAACCGCTCACAGATATCGGGCCGACGGGTGCCCATCAAAACTAGATCGCCGCGCCGCGCCAAGCGGGCTGCCGTGGCCCGGCCAACCGGTGTCGATGCCGAGGTGAGCATGACGGCGCGAGGAGACCGAGCTTGCTCGGGAGCACCCGCTTCAGTCACGAGCGTCTAGGATTTGGTGGTCAGATACCTCAGCCGGCGGGAAGGCTCCGGCCAAGGACCAAGACAGTGGCACTAAAACAGCGTGACACTTCGACCAATGTTTGTAAAGTTTTGGACGTGAACCACCCGGCGACCACCGAGACCGACACTTCGACCCGGCAGCGGATCCTCGCGGCCACCGCCGAAGTGGTCAGCCGCAACGGCAAACGCAAGCTCAGCCTTTCCGACGTCGCCGCGCAGGCGCACGTCTCGCGTCCGACCCTCTACCGCTGGTTCGCGTCGAAAGAGGAGTTGCTGGACGCGTTTTCGAGCTACGAACGGCAGACTTTCGAAAGCGGTTTAGCCAGGGCAACAGCCGGCCTCAAAGGCGCCGACAGGCTCGACGCCGCCCTACGTTTCATCGTCGAATACCAACACTCCTACTCGGGCGTGCGCATGATCGACATTGAGCCCGAGCACGTGATCGCGCAGTTCTCCCGCGTCATTCCCGAAATGCGTGAAGGACTGCAACGCCTGCTTCCGGGGCCCGGCGGCGCGGTCAAAGCCGCAGCCGCGATCCGGATCGCGATCTCGCATTACATGGTCCGAGCCGACGACGCTGACCAGTTTTTGGCACAGCTGCGCCATGCGGTGGGCATCAAAGCAACTGATTAGTCGAACAGCACCGCGGCGTTGAGGTAGCCGGTCGGGTCGAAAGTCTTCTTGATCGTCGGTGTGGTCGACACTGCGGGCGGCCAGCACGTCGGGGCCGACGCTGACGTGCCTAGCGCCCACCACCCCCGCCAGCCGCTGCAGAACCGTTACGGCGTCGAAGTATCACACGATAGGGAAGGATGCGAATCATGGCGCGGCGCGAGGACGTCCAGTTCGACTCCGGCCACGAACGCATCCGCGCCTGGCTGTACCGGCCGGAAGGTCTCGGCGATGCGCCACTGCTGGTGATGGCGCACGGTCTGGGCGGTGTGCGCACGATGCGGCTGGACGCCTACGCCGAGCGTTTCAGTGACGCCGGATTCGCCTGCTTGGTTTTCGACTACCGCAACTTCGGTGATAGTGAAGGCGAGCCCCGCCAGCTGCTCGACATCGGCATGCAATTGCAGGACTGGGCGGCCGCTGTCACTTACGGCCGCACGCTGCCAGGAATCGATGCCCAACGAATCAGCTTGTGGGGCACTTCGTTTAGCGGCGGGCACGTGATCGCGACGGCGGCGCGACTGCCGGGTATCGCAGCCGTCGTCGCCCAGTGTCCCTTCACCGACGGCACCGCCTCGGCGCGCACGCTGAACCCATTGGTCGCCGTGCGCATTACTGCACTGGCAGTGCGCGACCTCATCGGTGCCCGGCTCGGCAGGCCGCCGCTGACGGTGCCGGTGGTCGGCCACCCGGACGAGGTCGCGCTGATGAACACACCCGACGCCTACCCAGGATTCCTGCGGCTGGTGCCCGAGGGGATACAGATCCGCAATCAAGTAGCTGCCCGCTTGGGCATCAAGATCCTCGGCTATCGACCGGGCCGAGCCGCCGCGAAGGTCAGCTGCCCGATCTTGTTCTGTGTGTG
>Ga0070739_10004154_pt1 | contig 17385 bp, 17 predicted proteins | sample Coa_R1_7_FD_66445 | JGI IMG/M metagenome (GOLD analysis project Ga0070739, IMG submission 66445) | Surface soil microbial communities from Centralia Pennsylvania, which are recovering from an underground coalmine fire - Coalmine... | ecosystem: Environmental > Terrestrial > Soil > Unclassified ... | reverse complement strand
GCGTCGAGTGGCTCTTCGGTCCTTCGTGGTACGCGACGCGCATGGCCGGCGTCGTCACGGGAGGCGCGACCGTGCTCCTCGTCGGTGTCCTGGGCCGGGCGATCGCTGGTCGCGCGATCGGCATCGTCGCAGCGGTGCTGGTCGCGTTCAGCCCGCTCCTGATCGCGACCGACGGCTCGCTGATGTCCGAGACGCTCTACGTCCCGCTCGTCCTGCTCGCGCTGCTCGTCGCGCACCATGCGCGCACGCATGCGGCGCTCGGCTGGTGGGCGCTGCTCGGGGTCGTCGTCGGCATCGCGACGTTGACGCGGCAAGACGCCTTGCTGCTCCTGCCGTGCGCGGTGATCCCGGCGGCCGTCCTCACGCGCGCCGGCGCACGCGCCGTCGTGATGCGCGCGGGCGTCGCCGTGCTGGTGACCGCTGCCGTCGTCGCGCCATGGATCATCAGGAACGCAGTCGTGCTCCACGACGCGACGATCACGACCGGCTCGCAGGCAACCGCGATCGGTGGTGCGAACTGTCAGGCGACGTACTCCGGCGCGGCGATCGGCTTCTGGGACGGCGGGTGCGCGCAGGTCCCGCACTTCCTGGACACGAACGAGGTCCAGTTCTCGAACCGTGTACGCCGTGAGGGCGTCTCGTACGCGGAGCACCACGTCGGTCGGGTTCCGATCGTCGCGGCGGCGCGGTTCCTGCGCGTATGGGGACTGTGGAACCCGGCCAATCAAGCGCTGCACGAGCGGCTCGAGAGCCGGAACAAGACATGGCAGGAGCTGATGTGGCCGGTCTCGATCGCGGTCCTCGCGCTCGGCGCCGTCGGGCTGTGCGTGCTCGCGCGCGAGAAGCGCTCGATCGCGATGCTCGTCGCGCCGATCGTCATGACGTCGGTCACCGCGGTGCTGACGTACGGCAACACGCGCTTCCGCGCGCCCGCCGAGTGCGCGCTCGCGATCGGTGCCGCGACCGCCGTTGGTCCGCGCGTGGCAGTGGCTGCGCGCGAAGGACGCCGAAGCTCAGCGCGCCGGTGTGAGCCCGAGGTTGGCGTAGATCTCGCGCGTCGCGGTCGACCGGTTCAGCGTGTAGAAGTGCAACCCGGGCGCGCCGCCGTCGAGGAGCGCGCGACACAGCTTCGTCGCCTCCTCGACACCGACGGCGCGTACCGCGTCGGGGTCGTCGCCGACGGCACGCAGCTTCCGTTCGAGCCACTGCGGGAACTCGGACCCCTGGAGCTTCGACATGCGCGTGATCGCGCTCAGGCTCTCGACGGGCATGACGCCCGCCACGACCGGCTTGTCGACGCCGTGCGCGCGCAGCCCGTCGACGAGGTCGAAGTAGTGCTCGGGTTCGAAGAAGAACTGCGTGATCGCGAAGTCCGCCTCGGCGAGCTTCGCGGCCGTGTAGTAGCGGTCCGACTCCTTGCTCGGCGAGCGCGGGTGCGGCTCGGGGTGCGCGGCGACGCCGATCGCGAAGTCGCCCGTCTCGCGCACGAGCCGGACGAGGTCGATGGAGTGCTCGAGCTCACCGGGCGGGAGGTCGGCACCGGCGGGCGGATCGCCGCCGAGAGCGAGGATGTTCTCGATCCCCGCGTCGCCGTAGCGCCGCACGATGTCGGCCAGCTCGGCACGGGTGTGCCCGACACACGTGAGATGGGCCATGGGGACGATGCTCGTGTCGTGCAGGATCTGGACGACGAGCTCGTGCGTGCGCTCCCGGGTCGAGCCGCCCGCGCCGTAGGTGACCGAGACGTACGACGGGCCGAGCGGCTCGAGCTCCGCGAGCGCCCGGGCGAGCGTGGCCTCCGCGGCCGGGGTGCGGGGCGGGAAGAACTCGAACGAGTAGCTGGTGCCCCGGCGCAGGATGTCGCTGATCTTCGCCACGCCTGTCTCCCGCTCGGACGTTCGGCGAAGCGTAGCGGTGCCGACACCGTGCGGCGCCACGGGCGGGCGGGATCCCGGGCTATCCGCGGGTGCCGACCACCAACCCGAAGGCGATGATCCCGGCGAGCAACAGCGCGAACAGCGCGAGGTGGATCCACGCGATCACCCGCGCCGCGGTCACGAGCCCCGTGCCCGTCAGCCGGCCCTGGGCGGCGTCGATGTGGTTGCGCGCGTGCTGCGCGAGCACGAGCGCGACGACGGCGAGCACGACGGGGCACACGACGAACGACCCGATCGCGCAGATCAGCGCGCCGATCGCCATGCCCTCGGTCTGGCGCGCGTACGGCATCCCCGGGTACGGCGGGTACCCGCCCGCGCCGTAGCCGGGTGGGTACGCGGCCGGGTACGGAGGTTGCCCGCCGGGGCCCCACGCCGGCGGCGGTGCCGGCGCGCCCCACGGCTTCTCGCTGCTCACCGCCCGCGATGTAATCACAGTGACCAGAGTTCGTTCGTCCTGCCTTCGCCACAGACGGTGCGCCCGTGCGAGACTCACCGACCCTCGTCGCCCCACGGATCCACCGGTCAGGGACGGACCACCTCAGGAGAAGGGCAATGCCCCCCGAGAAGCTGCACTGGAAGCATCTCTACGAGGAAGTCGTCACCAGCGGGCTGTGCACCGGCTGCGCGGGCTGCGTGATCGCCTGTCCGCACGACGTCCTCGGCTACCGCGACGACGAGGGGATCTACAAGCCGTTCCAGTTCGAGGACTACGGCGGCCCCGGCGACTGCAGCCACGGCGAGCGCGGCTGCACGTCGTGCACGCGCGCGTGCCCACGGTTCCGCGCGTGGGAGCCCGAGATCGACGAGTTCATGTTCGGCCGCGCCCGCCGGCCCGACGAGCTGTCGGGCATCTTCAAGGACGTCTGCCTCGCGAAGGCGGCCGACCCGGTCCTGCACGAGGTCGGCCAGGACGGCGGGCTCGTGTCGGCGATCCTCCTCTATGCGCTCGAGCACGACGTGATCGATGCCGCGCTCGTGAGCTACCTCGAGGGTGACGGGTCGACCTGGAAGGCGGTCCCGGGCGTGGCACGCACCAAGGAGGACGTCATCGCGGCGGCGGGCAGCCGCTACACGTACTCCGCGAACACGCTCGCGTACAACGACGCGATCGAGCAGGGCGCCGAGCGCATCGCGCTCGTCGGCATGAGCTGCCAGTCGTCGGTGCCGCCGGTGATGAAGCAGCGCAAGGCGGGGAAGGTCGGGCGGCGGCTCTCGCTCAACATCGGCCTGCTCTGCTCGAAGACGTTCGACGATGCGATCTTCGACGAGCTGCTCGACGCGAAGTACGGGCTGAAGCGCGCCGACATCAAGAAGATGAACATCAAGGGCCGGCTGCAGATCTGGATGCACAACGGCGACTACCACGAGGTACCGCTCAAGGAGTGCCACCAGTGGACGCGCGAGGGCTGCAAGCTGTGCCCGGACTTCGCGGCCGAGCACGCCGACATCTCGACCGGCGGCATCGGCAAGTTCAACGACTGGACGCTCACGATCGTCCGCACCGACACCGGCCGCGAGCTGATGGAGAGCATGCTGCGCGACGGGTGGATCGAGACGCGACCGGGTGACGACGACCCCGACGCCATCGCGCTGATGCACAAGCTCGCGAAGAAGTCGCGTCAGCGCTGGCCCGAGACCGCCATGCCTGCGCCGGGACTCGTCGCGACGACCTGACCGGGCACCGGTCGCCGCCAGAGCGCCACAGCCGCGACCGCGGCGAGCAGGATCTCGGGTTCGGCGACGAGCCGGAACCGCTGGTTGCCGTACGTGACGACACTGACCGCGACGACACCGAGCAGCACGCCGAGCACCGGCGCGACCGCGACCCGGCGGCGGATCATCAGCACGAGCCCCGCTGCCGCGACGGGGAGCACCGCGAGGTAGGACCACCACGCGAACCACTGCCAGGTACGGTCGCGTGACTCGACGACCTCGAAGTCGCGTTGCTGACGAGGGGCGTAGAGCCCGAACGTCCGCGCGACGCGCACGCCGACGACGAGCGGCACGCGGAAGACATGCCGGCTCACGTAACGCTGGGCCTGCTTCCGCCCCAGCCGCGCGGCCATCTCCTCGTCCGTGCGGAGATCGTCGACGACGGGTGTGCACGCGATGTCCCACAGCCCGATCCGCGACCCGCGGAACGTCGTCGGGCAGTTCGCTCCGGCGAGCGTTCGCGCGCTGTTGCTCGACAGCAGCGCCGACGAACCCACGTCGCGCACGACGTACACCGCCCACGGTGTGATCACGAGCACCGCGACCGAAGCCGCGACCGTCGCGGCTGCGAGCCGGTGGCGGACCGGCACGCCGCGTGCCGCGAGCAGCGTCACCCCGACGACGCACACGGCGACGACCGGTGCCTCGCTCCTCGCGAGCGACGACAGCCCGAACAGCAGCCCGACGACCGCCCATCGGCGGAGGCTGCGTCGCTCTGCGGCCCACACCGTCGCGAGCACCGCGGCCGTCGTCAACGGGACCGCGAGCGTCTCGGACATCAGCGAGCCGTCGCTCGCGACGAGGAACGGCCAGACGGCGACGGCCGCCGCGGCGGCGAGCCCGACGCGTGCGCCGAGGAGCCGGCGGCCGAGCACGGCGACCAGCGGGACCGTCGCGCACGCCACCACCGCGGCCGCGACCGCTCCGCTCCGCGCCGTTCCGACCCCGAGCACCCGGAACGCGGCGAGCACGCCCGGGAACAGTGGGGGGAATCCCGCGGTCGGCTTGTTCGTGTGGATGTACGCGAGCAAGGCCGACGGATCGGCGTACCCGCGGCCCGTCGCGAGGTTCTTGCCGAGCAGCCAGTACGAGACGGAGTCCAACCCGAACGGCTCGCCCCGCCGGACGACGAGCACGTAACCGACGCGCACGGCGACGGCGAGCGCGGTGATCGCGGCGACACCGGCGGCGAACGGCGACGGTGCTCGTCCCCACCAACGTGCCGCACGCTCGTCTCGCATTTCGCGCGCGCCGATCCACTCCGCCCTGCCTGGCAAGGCACGACCTTGTCCCAGACGGTGCTGACCCGCAAGCGCGCGGCGGTACCCTGCTGCACAGGGTGTGCCGGGAAGCCTGGTCGGCGTCCGTCCCCGTCGCGCACGCGAGACGCCCGTGGCCACGCCGACCCGCCGACTCCTGACGCCTGTCCTCGAGTTCCTCCGGACGGAGGCCGCGGGCGGTGTCGCGCTCGTCGTCGCGGTCGTCGTCGCGCTCGCCTGGGCGAACGGCCCGTGGTCGCATTCGTACGACGCGCTCTGGCACTTCGAGGTCAGCCTCGGCACGCCCCGCAGCTCGATCGACCAGACGCTGCAGCACTGGGTGAACGACGGCCTGATGGTCGTCTTCTTCTTCGTGGTCGGCCTCGAGATCAAGCGGGAGCTCGTGCACGGGGAGCTGCGCGACCCGCGCACGGCGGCCGTGCCGGCGATCGCCGCGCTCGGCGGGATGGTCGTCCCCGCGCTGATCTTCGCGGCGTGGACGGCGGGCGGGTCCGGCGGCCACGGGTGGGGCGTGCCCATGGCGACCGACATCGCGCTCGTCGTCGGCGTGCTGGCGATCCTCGGACGACACGCGCCGGCGAACCTGCGCGTGTTCCTGTTGACGCTCGCGATCGTCGACGACGTCGGCGCGATCGTCGTGATCGCGGTGTTCTACGCGAGCGCGATCTCGTGGACGTGGCTCGCGGGCGCGGTCGCCGGCCTGTGCGTGATCGCGCTCATGCGCACACGGGTCCGCGCGCCGATCGCATACGTGCCGTTCGCCATCGGGGTCTGGGTGGCGATGGTGAACAGCGGTGTGCACGCGACCATCGCGGGCGTCGCGCTGGGACTCCTGACACCGGCCGGCGCGGACCACGAGCACGACGTCCTCGAACGGCTCGAGACGCGGCTGCACCCGTGGACGAGCTTCCTCGTCGTCCCGTTGTTCGCGCTCGCGAACGCCGGCATCGCCCTTGACGCCCACGCCGTTCGCGCGTCGCTCACGCACGGCGTCGGGCTCGGTGTGCTGACCGGGCTCGTTCTCGGCAAGCCGATCGGCATCGTGGGCGCGACGTTCCTCGCTGTTGGGTGCGGGCTGCGACTGCCGCGAGGCGTCGGGCGCGCGCACGTCGTGGGAGCGGGCGGCCTCGCCGGGATCGGCTTCACCGTCTCGCTGTTCGTCGCCGAGCTCGCGTTCGAAGGGAGCGCGCTCCTCGCCGACGCGAAGATCGCGATCTTCGCGGCGTCGTGCGTCGCGGCCGTCGCCGGGTCGGCCGTGCTGTTGCTCGTACGATCGCCGCCGATGCGCGTCGCTGCTCTCGTCGGGGACCTGATGGACCGTTCACGGCTCGAGGAGGCCGTCCCTGGCGCGTCGTTCGTGCGCACGCCGGACGGATGCGCCGGCGCCGACGTCGTGGTCGTCGACCTCGCGCGCCATGCCGACTCGCTGACCGCGGTGCGTGAGATCGTGCCGGCCGCCCGGATCGTGGGCTTCGTGCCCCACGTCGACGAGGACACCGCGCGGCGCGCCGTCGACGACGGTGCCGACCTGGTCCTCCCCCGCTCCCGCTTCTTCCACGACCCGGCCCGGGCGATCGAGCCGTAACGCGCCCCGGCTCGGGGGAGTCCAACGTCACGTGGATTCCCTCCTCAACCGCCTCGAGCAGGCCGCGACCTCCCGCCGCGGCATCACGTTCGTCGAACCGGCAGGCACGGACGCGTACCGCGCCGAGCGCGTCGAGTGGGCGCGCCTCCACGAGGACGCGCGGCGCGTTGCAGGCGCGCTGCAACGGCGCGGCGTCGGCCCGGGCGCCCACGTCGCGATGCTCGGTCCGACCTCGCGCCCGCTGGTCACCACGATCCAAGCGACGTGGCTCGCGGGCGCGACGGTCGTCATGCTGCCGCTGCCGATGAGGCTCGCGTCCATCGACGAGTTCGTCGCCGCCACGCGCACGCGCGTCCAGCACGCCGACGTCGACCTGCTCGTCGTGGACCGCGCGCTCGCCGAGCTCCTCGACCCCCGCGACGACGACCCCGACGTCGTGATGCTCGACGCGCTCACCTCCGAGCGCGCCAGCTACGACCGCCCCAAGGACGACCACGACGCGCTCGCGGTCCTGCAGTTCACGAGCGGCTCGACCGCCGATCCGAAGGGCGTGATGCTCCCGCACTCGCGCGTGCTCGCGAACATGGACGGCGCGACGAAGGCCGCGGCGATGGACCCGGATCACGACGTCTGCGTGTCGTGGCTGCCGCTCTACCACGACATGGGGTTGATCGGGCTCCTCACGATCCCGATGGCGACGGGCGCCGAGCTCGTCCTCGGCGCACCCCAGGACTTCCTCGCGTCGCCGGCGCGCTGGGTCCGTTGGATGTCGGACTTCCGCGGAACCGTGACGGCCGGACCGAACTTCGCGTACGCGCTCGCGACGCGCGCGCTGCCGCGCTGCGGTGCCCTCGACCTGTCGGCGTGGCGGATCGCGCTGAACGGTGCCGAGCCGATCGATCCCGGCACCGTCGACCGGTTCGTGAGCGCGGCTGCGCCGCACGGCTTCGACGCGCGCGCGGTGTTCTGCGCGTTCGGGATGGCCGAGGTGACGATCGCGGGGACGTTCCCCGAGCCGATGACGGGCATGGCGCTCGACACCGTGTCGCGTGACGAGCTCGAGCACGCGGGCCGGGCGATCGCGGTCGACCCGGCTCCCGATGGCGTCCGGCAGTTCGCGCGTCTCGGACGGCCGGTGCCCGGTCTCGAGATTCGCGCCGTCGACCGCGTCACCGGCGACCCGCTCCCCGAGCGCGTCGTGGGCGAGCTCGAGATCCGTGGCACGTCAGTGACGACGGGCTACTACCGCCGACCCGACGTGACCGAGGCGGCCTTCCACGACGGCTGGCTGCGCACCGGCGACCTCGCGTACCTCGTCGACGGTGAGCTCGTCGTGTGCGGGCGCATCAAGGACGTCATCATCGTCGGCGGCCGCAACGTGCTGCCGGAGGACGTCGAGCGCGCGGTCGCGTCCGTCGACGGCGTACGCGCCGGGAACGTCATCGCGTTCGGCGATCACGCGCGCCGCGGTCGCGAGTCGGTCGTGGTCGTGGCCGAGTCACGTGCGGACGACGTGCGCGCCGTGCGGTCCGCGGTCGCGCAGCGCGTGCGCGACGCCGTCGGCGTCCCGGCGCGCGACATCGTGCTCGTCGCACCGGGGACGATCCCGAAGACGTCGTCCGGCAAGCTGCAACGCAGCGTCTGCAAGGCCCGCTACCACGCCGGCGACCTCGCGTCCTGAACGTTTGTGCGTCGTTCGATGTCGTTCTGCGACAACGAGCGACGCATGAACGTGGGTCGTCAGACCAACGGCCAGGGCACCGAGTGGTAGCCGGGTTCCGGCTCGGGGAGACGGCCGGCGCGGAGCAGCTGCTCGGCCCGTGACGCGAGCGCGTCGACCTCGTACGGCGACAGCAGGTCCGCGAGCCGACGCCCGAGCCCGCCGTCGAGCGCGACGCGCACCGACGTGACCGCGTCGCACGCCTCGCGTGTCAGCTTCTCGCCGGCGAAGTCCCAGATCACCGTGCGCAGCTTCTCGCCGGGATGGAACGTCAGACCGTGGTCGATGCCCCACACGTGACGGCCGCCACGCGCGCGCAGGCAGTGCCCGGACTTGCGATCCGCGTTGTTGGCCAGCACGTCGAACACCGCGAACCTGCGGAACTCGTCCGCGTGCTCCTCGAGCAGCGTGAAGTAGTGCTCCTCGGGGTCGTGGTCGACGAAGCGCTGCACGCTCCCGACGCCGAGGGGGCCGTCGCGCAGCACGGTGTCGGGAACGATCGACCACCCGAGCGCCTCGGACAGCTCGAACGACGCGACCTCGCGCGCGCACAGCGTCCCGGTCGGGAAGTCCCACAGCGGCCGCTCACCCCGACGCGGCTTGTAGATCACCTCGACGTCGGCGTCGTCGCCGTGCACGCACCCGAGGAACGTGCCGTTCGACGACCACGGCATGCGCCCGAGGACCTCGAGGTCCCCGGTGCGCAGGACGTCGGTGCTCGGCGGCGTCAGTTCCACCGGGGGCAACGGTGTCCCGACGGGTCCATCGGCTGCTCGCACAGCGGGCACGTCGGACGTCCCGCGGCCACCGCCGCCGCGCCGCGCGCGGCCATCGCACGCACCTGCGAGCGCGTGGCGTAGATGCGCGCGACGAAGCCGTCGTCGTCGCGGTCGACCTCGTCGTCGGCGTCCTCCTCGTCCTCGTCCTCGTCCGAGTTCTCCCGCAGCTCGAGGAGCACGAGCCGGCGATCCGGCTCGAAGCCGAGACCGATCATGCGGGCGCGGAACAACGGGATCGCGGGCTCGTGCACCTCCGCCTCCGATGCGTCGGGCTCGACGCCCTCGTCGGGGAAGTCGTCCGCGAGCCGATCGAGGAACGCGACCGCCTCCGTCGCGAGCAGCGCGACCTGCTCCTTCTCCACGAGCACGGTGAGACGCGCGCCGTCCTTGCCCGCCTGGATGAAGAACGAGCGCTCGCCGGGACGGCCGATCGCGCCGGCACCGAGCGTGTCGACGGGGTCGAGCTCGATCACGTCACCCATCACTCACCTCTTTCGCGGCGTCCCGCCCGTCCTCGGCCGGGGGCGTGTCGGGTACCAGGTCCGCGAGGCCACCGGTGTCGTTGCACTTCAGCAACGCCGCGCCGTGCGGTGACAGCGCGAGCGCAGTGACCGACGCGGGCGACACGACGATCCGCTGGAACAGGTCGAGGTGCACGCCGGTGTAGTGGGCGATCGCCGCCTTGATCGGATCCGCGTGCGACACCACGACGACCATCTTCCCCGCGTGCGCGCCGGCGACGCCTTCGAGCGCGGCGACCATCCGCGACTGCATCGCTGCGAGCGACTCGCCACGCGGGAAGCTGGCCCGTGAGGGCGCGAGCTGGACCGTCTTCCAGAGGTCCGTCTTCGCGAGGTCGGCGAGCTTGCCGCCGGTCCAGTCGCCGTAGTCGGCCTCGATCACGCCCGGCAACGGGCGGACCTCGAGGCGGTGGCGCGACGCGATCGCGACCGCGGTCTGCATCGTCCGCTCGATCGGGCTCGCGTACACGGAGTGGATCGGCAGCGCGGCGAGCCGCTCCGCGGTCGCGTCCGCCTGCGCGCGGCCCTGGTCCGACAGGTCGATGCCCGGCGTGCGCCCCGACAGCATCGGTCCGGTCTGCGCGGTCACCGCGTGCCGCACGAGCAGCAACGTCGTGACGGACGGCGCCGCGGGCGGCGTGTCACCGTTCGTCGCCGCCGCGCCGTCGGCCACGTCGGGCGGCGCGAGCTCCGTGCTCTCCGACATCCGGACAATGGTACCGGCGGGCCTCCCGGATCCGTCCGGCGAGCGCGGACGGTCTCCGTCACAGCCGGCACTACATTCGCCCGGTGCCCGAGCTCCCCGTGCAGTTCGCCTCACAGGGCCCGCCCGAGACGGTCCTCCCGCCCGAACCGGAGGACGCGCGACGCGCGCTCGACGACGCGCTCGCGCTCGACGAGCCGCGACGCCGTGACGCGGTCGCGGCGGTCGTCGCCCGTCATCCCACGTTCCTCGACGGCTGGGCACGGCTCGGAGAGCACGCGCGCGACGAGGTCGAGGCGTACGCGTGCTTCCGCGTCGGCTACCACCGCGGGCTCGACCGGCTGCGTCAAGCGGGCTGGCGCGGCAACGGGTACGTGCGCTGGGACCACGAGACCAACCGCGGGTTCCTGCGTTCGCTCGACGGCCTGCGGCGCGCCGCGGGTGCGATCGGCGAGACCGACGAGGAGCAACGTTGCGCCGATTTCCTGCGCCAACTCGACCCCGGATGGCCGCCACCCGGCGACTAGCGTGAGCCGTTCGCGAGCTCGACAGGGGAACGCATGAAGCGCGCGCTCATCACGGGGATCACGGGTCAGGACGGCCGCTACCTGTCGGACTTCCTGACGGGCAAGGGCTACCAGGTCTTCGGCGTGGTCCGCGGCCAGAACAACCCGAAGGCGCAGCTCGTGCAGGACGAGAACCCGTCCCTCGAGCTCGTGGAGGGTGACCTGCGCGACCTGTCGTCGCTCATCGCGCTCGTCGAGCAGGTCCAGCCGGACGAGGTCTACAACCTCGGCGCGATCAGCTTCGTGCAGCTGTCCTTCAAGCAGGCCGATCTGACCGCGGAGATCACCGGGCTGGGCGTGTTGCGCATGCTCGAGGCGGTGCGCATCGTGGGCGGCACCGACCGCAACCCGATCCGCTTCTACCAGGCGTCGTCGTCGGAGATGTTCGGCAAGGTGCGCGAGACGCCGCAGAACGAGATGACACCGTTCCACCCGCGCTCGCCGTACGGCGTCGCCAAGGTCTTCGGCCACCACATCACGGTGAACTACCGCGAGGCGTACGGGCTCCACGCGAGCTCGGGCATCCTGTTCAACCACGAGTCGCCGCGGCGCGGGCTCGAGTTCGTCACGCGGAAGATCACCAACTCCCTCGCGCGCATCAAGCTCGGGATGCAGAACAACATCAGCCTCGGCAACATCGACTCCGCGCGCGACTGGGGCTTTGCGGGCGACTACGTCGAGGCGATGTGGCTGATGCTCCAGCAGGACGAGCCCGACGACTACGTCGTCGCCACCGGCGAGACGCACACCGTGCGCGAGTTCCTCGACGTCGCGTTCCGTTGCGCGGGCTACGACGACTGGAAGCCGTTCGTGAAGCACGACGAGCGCTTCGAACGGCCCGCGGAGGTCGATCTGCTCATGGGCGACGCGTCGAAGGCGCGAGCGAAGCTCGGCTGGAAGCCACGTGTGAGCTTCGACGAGCTCGTGCGCATGATGTACGAGTCGGACCTCGCCGAGGAGGGCGGCGGCCGCTAGACGGCTAGAGGTCCGCGACCTTCCGCGCCGCGACCGCGACGGGATCCCAGACGGGACCGAACGGGGGCGCGTACGACAGGTCGCTCGACGCGAGCTCTTCGGCCGTCATCTCGCTCCAGATCGCGACCGCCATCACGTCGATGCGCTTCGCCGCGCCCTCGCGCCCGAAGATCTGGCCGCCGAGCAGCCGACCCGTCCTCCGGTCGGCGATCGCCTTCACCGTGATCGGCTGCGATCCCGGGAAGTACGACGCGCGCGTCGTCGACTCGATCGTCGCCGTCACCGCGTCGAACCCCGCCCGGCGCGCGTCCACCTCGCGCAAGCCCGTGCGCGCGACCTCGTAGGAGCAGATCTTCGACACTGCGGTGCCCAGGACGCCGTCGAACGTCGCGCTCCCGCCGGTCATCGTGACGCCGGCGACCCGGCCCTGCCGGTTCGCGTACGTGCCGAGCGCGATCGCCATCGGCTCGCCGGAGACGCGGTGACGGACCTCCACGCAGTCGCCCGCCGCCCACACGCCGTCGGCCGACGTGCGCATCGTCGGGTCGGTGACGATGCCGCCCGTCACCCCGACGTCGATCCCCGCCTCGCGCGCGAGCGCGCTCGCCGGCCGCACGCCCAGACCGAGGACGACGACGTCGGCGGGGATGGTGGAGTCGGCCGCGACGACCGCGCGGACACGCCCGTCGGGACCGGGCTCGAACCCGTCGACGTGCACGCCGAGCCGCACGTCGATCCCGACGGCGCGCATCGCGTCCGCGACGCGCGCGCCGATGTCGGCGTCGAGCGTCGTCATCGGCTGCTCGGCCGCTTCGACGACGGTGACGTGCGCACCGCGCATGACGAGTGCCTCGGCGACCTCGAGCCCGATGTAGCCGCCGCCGACGACGACCGCGTGCTCGGGTGGACCGGCATCGACCTCGCGACGCAGCGCGAGCCCGTCGTCGAGCGTCTGCAGCCCGTGGATCCCCGTCGCCTCGATGCCGGGCAGCTGCGGACGGACCGGTACTGCGCCCGTCGCGACGAGCAGCAGGTCGTACGGCTCGGTACGGGTTCGCCCGTCGGCGACGACGTCGACCGTCCGCCGTTGGCTGTCGATCGCCACCACGTCGTGACCGACGCGCACGTCGATGCCTCGCGCGCGGTGCTCGCTCGGAGATCGCGCGACGAGGTCGTCCGCGTCGTCCACCAGTCCGGCCACGTAGTACGGGATCCCGCACGCCGAGTACGACGTGTGCGGGGTCCGCTCGAACGCGACGATCTCGAGCTCGTCCTCCGGTCGGCGGCGGCGTGCCATCGCGGCCGCGGTCATGCCGCCGGCGTCGCCGCCGACGACCACCAGCCGTTCGCGCGGCGTCACGCGCGTCAGCTCCGCGCGCGCAACGACTCGAGCCGGTCGAGGACGCCGTCGGCTTCGGCGACGAACCGGCGGACGAGCTCCGCCGCCGGTACCAGCTCGTGGATCGCGCCGACACCCTGCCCCGCCGGATAGCACTCGCGATCGGGGTCGATGCCAGTGGTGTGCTCGTCGGCGCCCAGATGCATCCACCCGCCCTGCACCGCCTTGAAGATCTGCTGCGGGAACGGCGCGAGCTCGTCGGGATGCTGCTCGAAGTACCGCGTCGTGTCGTTGCGCACCGCGCGCAGCGTCTTGCCCGTGAACGCCCGGCTGATCACCGTCCCGTCCTCCGCGGTGCGCAGGAGCGCGTCCTTGTAGCCCACCGCCGAACGCGCCTCGGGCGTGGCGATGAACCGCGTCCCGACCCACACGCCGTCGGCGCCGAGCGCGAGCGCGGCAGCGAGTCCGCGTCCGTCGAAGATCCCGCCCGCCGCGACGACCGGGACACGCTCGCCGACCGCGTCGACGATCTGCGGCACGAGCGGCATCGTCGCGACCGTGCCGGTGTGGCCACCGGCCTCGGTGCCCTGTGCGACGACGAGGTCGCACCCGGCGTCGACGGCGGCGAGCGCGTGGCGGACCTTGCCGCACATGTTGACGACGAGGATCGAATGGCGGTGGCACTCGTCCACGACCTCGCGCGGCACGCCGAGTCCCGCGACGAGCACGGGAACGCCCTCGCGCACGAGGATGTCGACGTTCGCGCGCATCTGATCCGGCATCGCGGTGAGCAGGTCGACGCCGAACGGCTTGCTGGTCGCGGCCTTCACCGCGCGGATCTCGTCGACCAGCTGCTCGGCACGCATCGTCGACGCGCCGAGGCATCCGAACCCGCCCGCGCCCGACACCGCGGCGACGAGCGCGCTGTACGACACGCCACCCATGCCCGCGAGCATCACAGGGTGCTCGATGCCGAGCGCGTCGGTCAGTCGGGTCTGCACGGGCACACGGTACCGTGAAGGGATGTCCACGCCGCTCGTCGGGGTCATCATGGGCAGCGACTCCGACCTCCCCGTCATGCAGGGCGCGATCGACGTGCTGACCGGGTTCACGGTGCCGCACGAGGTACGCATCGTCTCCGCGCACCGCACACCGGACGTGATGTACGAGTACGCGCGCACTGCCGTGGAGCGCGGGTTGCGGGTGATCATCGCCGGCGCGGGCGGGGCGGCGCACCTGCCGGGCATGACCGCGTCCATGACGCCGCTGCCGGTGATCGGCGTGCCCGTCCCGCTGTCGCGTCTCGACGGGCTCGACTCGCTGCTGTCGATCGTGCAGATGCCCGCCGGGATCCCGGTCGCGACCGTCGCGGTGGGCAACGCACGCAACGCCGGCCTCCTTGCCGTGCGGATCCTCGCGGCGTCGAACCCGTCGCTGCGCGAGATGGTCGAGGCCGACCAGCGGGATCTCGCGAGCGCGGTGCGCGAGAAGGACGAGCGCGTCCGCAAGCAGTTCGAGTAGCGCCCCAGGTCGTCACAATTGTGGATCCGCGCTCAGAGAGCGCGCCGAGCCACAATTGTGGTTGCCGTCAGCGACCTCGCGGGTGGACGAGCCCGGCCTCGTACGCGAAGACGACGGCCTGCACGCGGTCGCGCACACCGAGCTTCGTCAGGACGCGGCCGACGTGCGTCTTCACGGTCGTCTCGGCGACGACGAGGTCGTGTGCGATCTCCGCGTTCGACTTCCCCCGCGCCATGAGCACGAGCACCTCGACCTCGCGCTCGGTGAGCGCGTCGAGTCCGGGGGCAGGCGCGGGTGACGACGGCGGGAGGTTCGACGCGAATCGGTCGAGCAGGCGTCGGGTCACGGAAGGCGCCACGATCGCCTCACCCGCGGCGACCACGTGGATCGCGCCGACGAGGTCCTCGGGCGACACGTCCTTCAACAGGAAGCCGCTCGCGCCGGCACGCAGCGCCTCGACGACGTACTCGTCGAGGTCGAACGTCGTGAGGACGAGGACACGGACGGGGCAGCCGTCTCCCCCGTCCTGCGCGTCGGCGATCCGGCGCGTCGCCTCGACACCGTCGAGGTTCGGCATGCGCACGTCCATGAGCACGACGTCGGGGTGGTGGCGCTCGGCGAGGTCGACGGCCTCGTACCCGTCGCTCGCCTCGCCGACGATCTCGACGTCGTCCTCGGCGTCGAGGATCATCCGGAACCCGTTGCGCACGAGCGGCTGGTCGTCGGCGACGAGCACCCGGATCATGAGCCTCGTGAACGCTCGCGCTCGACGGCGCGCGTTCCCTTCCACGGCAGCGACGCCTGCACCGCGAACCCGCCGCCCGCCCGTGGACCCGCACTGATCTCGCCGCCGAAGAGCGCGACGCGCTCGCGCATCCCGACGAGCCCGTGGCCGCTGCCGGTGCCGTTGCCGACACCGCGTGCCGCGACGGCGGCGGCGCCACGGCCGTCGTCGACGACCTCGACGTCGACGTGGTGGTCGCCGTACCGCACGTTCACGCGCGCGTGCGCCGGGCCCGCGTGCTTCAGCGTGTTCGTCAGCGCCTCCTGCACGATCCGGTACACCGACAGGTCGACCGCGGCCGGGACCTCCTCGGCGTCACCCTCCACCGCGAGCTCGACGTCCAGGCCGGCGTCGCGCATCTGCGTGACCAACCGGCCGAGCTCGCCGATGCTGGGCTGCGGACGACGGCCGACGTCGTCCGGGACGACGGTGCGCAGCATGCCGAGCAGCCGGCGCATCTCGGTCAGCGCGTCGCGACCGGTCTCCTCGATCGTGGTCAGCGCCTCGCGTGCCTGATCGGGCCGGCGATCGACGAGCCGGCGCGCGCCCCCCGCCTGCACGACCATGACGCTGACGTGGTGCGCGACGACGTCGTGCAGCTCGCGCGCGATCCGCGCCCGCTCCTCGCGCACGGCCGCGCGGGCCTGCTCCTCCCGCTCGACCTCGAGCCGCGCCGCGCGCGCCTCCAGCTCCGCGACGTACGCGCGGCGTGTCCGCACGTTGTCACCCAGGGCCCACCCGGCGACGAAGAGGACCGAGTTGCCGACGAAGTGACCAAAGCCGTTGCCGAGCGCGGCGACGCCCGCGAACGCGAGCATCGCCAGCGAGACCGACCGGGGCTCTGACACCGCGACGCAGCCGACGAGGTACGCGACCGCGAGCGTCGACGGACCCTGCGCGTAGCCGAGGAAGTTGAAGATCGACGTCGCGACGACGGCGACGACGAGCGCGGCGATCGGCGCGCGGCGGCGCACGAGGATCCCGAGCGCGACGATCGACACCAGGACGTACGCGCCGGCGTCCGTCGCGTGTCGTGCGGACACGCCGGTGCGCGGGTTGAGCGACGCGATCGCCATGCCGAGGTACGCCAACGCCAGCAGCACGTCGTGGACCGCCCGATGCCGCCGGAGCCACGCGACCGGTGGGAGCCGGCCGAAGAGCCCCACGGCCGGGATGGCGTCGCGGTCCCGGGGACGCGCACCGGCGGCGCCGTCGACGAGGGCGGCGCCGCCGGGCACGGGGGGGACCTGCATGCTCAGGTGACTACTCCGTGGTCACCGCGCGCAGCACGTCGAGCCTCGCGGCCCGTCGCGCGGGCAACGCGCCCGCGAGCACGCCGAAGATGCCCGCGATGACGACGATCACGACGAGCGACACCGGCGCGAAGGCGAGCTTGTTGATGCCCTGGTCGCTCAACGCCGTGACCATTGCCCACCCGAAGAAGATGCCGACGACGAGACCGAGCACCGCGCCGAGCAACGCGACGAGCACCGACTCCCACCGGATCGTCGAACGGAGCTGGCGCCGCGACATGCCGACCGCACGCAACAGGCCGACCTCACGCGTCCGCTCGATCACCGACAGCCCGATCGTGTTGGCGATGCCGAACACCGCGATGACGATCGCGAACATCAGCAGCACGTACACCAGGTTGAGGAACTGGTTCACCTGGTCGCCCTGGGAGTGCTTGAACTCGGCGCGGTCCTGCAGCTTCCCGGCCGGGTACTGCTTGACGACCTGCTCGAGACCCTGCCGCACCTGCGCGTTCGGGCCCCCCTCGGTCCGGATGTAGATCTGGCTGTTGAACTGGTCCGGGAAGTTCGCCGCGTACGTCGCGTTGCTGACGACGTAGTTGCCCACACCCGTCTGGTCGAAGATGGCGGCGACCCGCAGCGTCTTCGAGCCGGTCTGCGCGAACTGCACGCGGACCTGGTCGCCGAGCTTCCAGTTGTTGTCGCTCGC
>Ga0070739_10004153_pt1 | contig 17388 bp, 13 predicted proteins | sample Coa_R1_7_FD_66445 | JGI IMG/M metagenome (GOLD analysis project Ga0070739, IMG submission 66445) | Surface soil microbial communities from Centralia Pennsylvania, which are recovering from an underground coalmine fire - Coalmine... | ecosystem: Environmental > Terrestrial > Soil > Unclassified ... | reverse complement strand
GAGGAGATGCACCGCGGCGAGGAGCCCTTCGGCCCGGCGCCGCTGAGCACCCGCGCGCCGGTCGACTTCGCCGCCGCCAAGAGCACCTTCACCCAGCGCTACGGCCTGTCCTTCGCGATCGCCCGCACGACGGCCGGGCAGCGCTCGGTGGTCAAGCAGGCGCTGGCCGACGCGGAACTCGAACTCGAAGACGTCGAGTGGGTGCTGCTGCCGCACTTCGGCCGCCGCCGGCTGGAGTCCATCTACCTCCAGCAGTACGGCGTCCCGATCGAGCGCACCACCTGGGAGTGGAGCCGCACCGTCGGCCACCTCGGCGCCGGGGACCAGTTCGCCAGCCTCGACCACCTGGTCTCCAGCGGGAAGGCGCGGCCCGGGGACCGGTGCCTGCTGGTGTCGGTCGGCGCCGGATACAGCTGGGGCGCCGCGGTGGTGCAGATCACTGACATACCGTCGTGGACCGCGCCGGTTTCCTAATCCGTCCCTCTTCGGAAGCGCAGGTACGAGCATTGTCCGCTCCACCGATCATCATCGCCGGCGCCGGACAGGCCGGCTCTGAGGCCGCCGCCGCGCTGCGGGAGGCCGGGTACGACGGCCCGCTCGTCCTGGCCGGCGCCGAACCCTACGCGCCCTACGAGCGTCCGCCGCTCTCGAAGCAGTTCCTCGCGTCAGACGCGGACGCGGGGGTGGAAGCGGTCGCGTTGCGCGGTGCGGACTTCTACCAGAAGCAGGGCGTCGAGCTGAGGCTGGGGGCGGCGGTAAGCAGGGTCGAGCGCAAGCGGCGCAGTGTGCTGCTTTCCTCCGGCGAGCGGCTGCATTACAGCAAGCTGATTCTGGCGACGGGCAGCAGGCCGCGGCGGCTGAACGTGCCAGGCGCCGACCATCCGGACGTCCTGCTCCTGCGATCGCTGGACGACGCCGCGCAGCTGCGCTCCCGGCTGGCGGCCGCGTATCTGCGGGTCGTGGTGATCGGCGCGGGTTTCATCGGGCTCGAAGTCGCCGCGGCGGCCCGGTCCGCCGGGCACGACGTCGCGGTCGTCGAGGCGCTTGACCGGGTCATCGCGCGGGCGGTGAGCGCTCCGGTCTCGCAGTATCTGGCCGAGCTGCACCGCGACCGCGGCGTCAGGATCCTGTTCGAGCGGCGGGTCGAAGCCGTCGCGGCGTACCGGGGCGGCGCCCTGCAGGCGGTGCGGCTGGCCGGCGGGGAAGTGATCCCGGCCGATCTGGTGGTGGTGGGAATCGGCGTGACGCCGGACGCGGCGCTGGCCGAGGAGGCGGGGCTCGACGTCGCTGATGGGATCGTGGTCGACGAGTATCTGCGCACCTCGGATCCGGATATCCACGCCATCGGCGACTGCGCCCGCTTTCCCAGCCCGCACGCCGAAGGCGCGGTCCGGCTGGAGTCCGTGCAGAACGCGGTCGACCAGGCCCGGTGCGTCGCCGAATACCTCACCCGCGGCGCTGCGCAGGCCGCCCCGTACGCGGCCGTGCCATGGTTCTGGACGGACCAGTACACGGACAAGCTCCAGATCGCCGGGATCACGGCGGGCCACGACCGGGTCGAGATCGTCGGCGACCCGGCCGAGCACAGCTTCTCCGTGTACTGCTTCGCCGGACAGCACCTGCTCGGGGTCGAGTCGGTCAACCGCCCGATCGACCACATCAGGGGACGCAGGCAGCTGGCGCAGCTTCCGGCCAGGGCCGCGCGGACGCCCGAGATCCGCGCGGCCTGAGCGGGATTCCGCGTCGTTACGCGGCCTTCTGGGTGGCGGCGATCCGCTCCTCGAAGGCCGCGGGCGCTCCCTCCGGACCGCAGGCCAGCACGTAGTCCGCCGCGTCGCGCAACGCCAGCAGCATCGCGGCGGCGGGGTCGCGGTCCACGCCGACCGTGCGCCAGCTGCGCCCGCCGAGCATGAAGCGAAGCAGCACCCTCGTCGCCGGCCGCTCGTCGGCATCCGTGGTGATCGGGCGCGATTCCTCGTCGAGGAGTAAGAGCTCATCGATACCCGGGACGACCGGCATCAGCGCCGCGCAGAGGGCTCGGTGCAGCGCCCTGGCCGGGCGTTCGGATAGACCGGTCGTGGTGACTGTGCGGCCCGCGCGGGTCACGCGCAGCACCGCGCGGGTCAGCGCCGAGGGACGGTCCCAGGAACCTGCCGTGGAAAGCATCCAGGAATCCACCTGGAACGCGCGGGGGATCGGCTCCTCGGCCAGTTGTTCGCGCAGCAGCAGCTCGAACGAGGCGTCGGCGGACTCGACCGCGTAACCCATCCGGCCCAGCTCCTTGATCCGCAGCACCGCGCGGTTGACCCGCTCGTCCGCGGCGTGTACGTGGTAGCCGAGTTCGCGGGCCTTGAGTTCCACCGAGGAGCGGCCGCCGAGGTCGGAGACCAGGATGCGGCTGCGATTGCCTACGCGCTCGGGGTCGATGTGCTGGTACAGGCTGGGATCCATACGCACCGCGGAGGCGTGCAGGCCGCCCTTGTGCGCGAAGGCGGAGGCGCCGACATAGGGAGCGCAGGAGGGAACCGGGGCATCCGCCAGTTCGCCGATCTCCTGCGCGGTACGTGACATCCCCGCGAGCTGCGCGGGGGAGAGCAGCGCGCGGCCCTCCTTGACCGCGAGGTTCCCGACGACGCTGAAGAGGTTGGCGTTGCCGCACCGCTCGCCGTAACCGTTGGCGGTGCCCTGCACCTGCCCCGCCCCAGCCGACACCGCGAGCAGGCTGTTGGCGACAGCGCAGCCGGCGTCGTCGTGGCAGTGGATCCCGACCGCGAGGCCGCGCGCCGTCGTCGCGGCGACGATCTCGGCCAGCTCGGCCGGCAGCGTGCCGCCGTTGGTGTCACAGAGCACGACCTTCTCCGCTCCCGCGTCGAGCGCGGCCTCGGCCACCGCCAGGGCGTACGCCCGGTTCGCGCGGAACCCGTCGAAGTAGTGCTCGGCGTCCACGAACACCCGCCGCCCCTGCTCCAGCAGTTGCCTTACCGTGTCGCGGATCATCCGCAGGTTCTCGGCCAGCGTCGTGCGCAGCGCGATCTCGACGTGCCGGTCGTGGCTCTTGGCGACCAGCGTCACCACGGGCGTCTGCGCGTCGAGCAGCGCACGCACCTGCGGGTCGCGGCCCGCGTCCGAATCCGGCCGCCGGGTCGAGCCGAACGCGGCGAGTTGCGCATGGCGCAGCGTGAGCTCATCCGCCGCGCGCCGGAAGAAGTCCGTGTCCAGTGGCACCGCACCTGGCCAACCTCCCTCGATGAAGTCCACTCCGAACTGGTCGAGCAGCCGGGCGGCGGCGAGCTTGTCCGCGACGGTGAGCGCCAGCCCCTCCTGCTGCACGCCGTCGCGCAGGGTCGTGTCGTAGATCTGCAATGCCGGGCGGATGTTCGTGGCCATCTCTCTCCTCAGGGTTCGCCGACCGCCGCCTCGCGGGCCGGCAGGTCGTCCAGGAAGCGCGGCGCCGGTGCCGGCCATAGCGCTCCCGCGTCGTCGCGCGTGTACGTCCCGCGGGCGCGGTGGTGCGGATGCTCAGCCGCCTCGGCGAGGCTGAGCACCGGGGTGACACAGGCCGCGGATCCCTCGAACCTCGCGGCCCAGGCGTCCCGCGCGGCCTCGGCGAAGCGCAGCGCGAAGATCCGGCGCAGGCGCGGCCAGTTCGCGGGTTCGTCGCGGTCGGGCAGCAGGTCGGGATCGAGGCCGAGCCCGAGTACGAACTCCAGGTAGAAACGCTCTTCGAGGGCGCCCACCGCGACATGGCGGCCGTCCGCGCACGTGTACACGGTGTAGAAGGGAGCGCCGCCGTCGAGCAGGTTGCGGCCGCGGCCGCGGCTCCACAGCCCGGCGTTTTCCATGGCCGCCAGCATGGTGAGCAGGGACGCGGTGCCGTCCACGATCGCCGCGTCGATGACCCTGCCCTTCCCGGTGCGCTGCCGCTCGATGACCGCGGCCAGCACGCCGGCGACGAGCGGCAGCGACCCGCCGGCGAAGTCCCCGACCAGATTGAGCGGCACCACCGGATCGCCGCCTTCGGGGCCGATCGCGTCAAGGGCCCCGGACAGCGCCAGGTAGTTGATGTCGTGGCCGGGTGTGTGCGCGAGCGGTCCGCGCTGCCCCCAGCCGGTCATCCGGCCGTAGATCAGGCCCGGATTGATCTGGTGGCAGGCGTCCGGGCCGAAGCCGAGCCGTTCGGCGACCCCGGGCCGGAAGCCCTCGAGCAGAACGTCGCAGTCCTCGATGATGCGCAGCAGCGCGGCGAGTCCGTCCGGGTGTTTCAGGTCGAGGGCGATGCGGCGGCGCCTGCGCTCGAGGCCGCGGTGCCACGCGGCGAACGGCCGCACCCCGTCGGCCCGGTCGATCCGCACCACCTCGGCGCCCAGGTCCGCCAGCAGCATTCCCGCGTAGGGCACGGGGCCGATCGCGGCGAGTTCCACGACGCGCAGTCCTTCGAGCGGGCTCATGTCCAAAGGGTGGGACAGCCGCCTCGACTCCGGGTGGAGGAACGAACCGCTCGGGACGCCGCCGCTCTGGAAGGCGGGCGGAGGCGCGATCCGGCATCGCCGAGGCCGGGGTTGCGCTCCATGAAAGTGTCCTGATTTGCCGGAATGGCCGGGTTGTCGCGGCGCGGCGCCCGCCGAAAGGGCAACGGGTGTTCGAGGAGCCCTCGAGAATACGGACACATACTCCGTTCCATGGGGCCACGAAGCCTCGACGGGACAGGGGGACGGAAATGGCCGGACACCGAAGCCTCACCGAGCTGGTGCGGCGGCACGCCGCGGAACAACCCGGCCGGGACGCGCTCGTCGTGGTGGACGAGTCCGGCCGGGCGGACCGCGTCGATTACGCGCGGCTGGACTGCGAATCCCGAACCCTCGCGGCCTGGCTGCACATCCACGGCGCGGTCGGCGAGCGCGTGCTGATTCAGCAGCCTGACGCGCATCAGTTCGTCGTCTCCTTCCTCGCCTGCCTGTACGCCGGCGCGATCGCCGTGCCCGGCCCGAACCCCGGCGGCCTGCGGCACTCCGAGCGCCGGGTGCTGGGAATCGTGCGCGACGCCGGGGTGCGCTTCGCGCTCACCGACGCGCGCAACGCGGGCGCCGCCAGCCAGGCGCTGGCGCTCGGCGGCTACGGCGAAGTGACCTGCGTGGCCACCGACACGCTGCTGAGCCTGCCGACCGCCCCGGACCCCGCGGACTGGCGCATGCCCGAGATCGGACCGGAGACCACCGCGCTGCTGCAGTACACCTCCGGTTCCTCCGGCGACCCGCGCGGCGTGGTCGTGCGGCACGCCAACCTGCTGGCCAACCAGGCCGCGATCCAGCAGTTGCTGCGCACCGGCCCGGACACCGCGGTCGGCGGCTGGCTTCCGCTGCACCACGACCTCGGCCTGATCGGCCAGCTGCTGCACCCGCTCTGGCTCGGCGCGACCAGTGTGCTGATGTCCCCGGTCTCGTTCGCCAAGCGGCCGGCCAACTGGCTGCGGCTGATCAGCGAGCACCGGCTGGCCGTCTCCGCGGGTCCGAACTTCGGCTACGACCTGTGCCTGCGCAAGATCACCGACGAGCAGCTCGACGGGGTCGATCTGAGCGGCTGGCGCTGCGCGGTCAACGGGGGCGAACCGGTGCGCCCGGAGACGATGAGCCGGTTCGCCGAGCGCTTCGCCCCGTTCGGGCTGCGCGCCGCGGCGCTGCGCGCGGGCTACGGGCTGGCCGAGGCCACGCTGATGGTCGCCTGCGGCTCGGGCGATCGCGCGCCGGGCACCATCGAGGCCGACCGGTCGGCGCTTGAGCAGGGCCGGCTGTGGCCCCCCTCGGCGAGCCGGCCCGGCAGAACCCTGACCAGTTCCGGGCGGGTCTGCGGACTCGAAGTGCGGATCGTCGACCCGCAGACCCGCGCCGAGGTGGCCGACGGCTCGGTCGGTGAGATCTGGCTGCGCGGCCCCAGCATCGCGGCCGGGTACTGGGGCCGCCCCCGGGAGAGCGCCGAGGGCTTCGCGGCGTGCACCGCCGACCAGGAGAGCGGCTTCCTGCGCACCGGGGACCTCGGGTTCCTCAAGGACGACGAGCTCTACGTCACCGGGCGTATCAGCGACCTGATTATAGTGGCGGGACGCAACCTGCACCCGCAGGACCTCGAACAGTCGATCCAGCGGGTCAGCGCCCTGTTCGGCGCCGGGGTCGCCTTCCCGGTCGAGTCGGACCGCGAGCACGTGGTCCTGGTCCAGGAGGTGCGGACCGGCGCAGCCGGCGGCGAGGGAGACCTGGCCGACCTTGCCACCGCGGTGCGCGAGCGGGTCTCCGCGGAGTTCGCGGTGCAGGCTTCCGGAGTGGTTCTGGTGCGGCCGGGCACGGTACGCCGCACCACCAGCGGCAAGCTGGCGCGCACCGCGGTGCGCGCGCTGTTCCTCGAGGACCGGCTCGAGCCGCTGCACGAACTGATCGATCCGAAGGTCCGGCAGCTGGTCCGGACCAAGCGCCGGGCGCGCCCGGCGGTCGAGCCCGTGCGGAGGGCGGCATGAAAGCGGATCTGCTCAACCTCCCGCCGCGGCAGCGCGAGGAAGCGCTGCGCGAGTGGCTCACGCGCCGGCTGGCCAGATACCTCGGCCGCCTGGACATCGACCCCGGCGTCGCGCTCGCCGAGTACGGCATCGACTCGCTGGTCGCGCTCAACCTTTACGGCGACGTGGAAGAGGAGCTCGGCCTGCCGGTCGACGTCACAGTCGTGCTGGACTACCCGACCGTCGCCGCGCTCGCCGAACACTTGTCGCAACAGGCTGAGGACCCCGCCGTCTCCTCGCCCTCTCAACCCCCCGAACGGAGCCGGCCATGAGCGCAAGAATCGATCCCGGGCCGCGAATCGCTTTCGCGTTCACCGGGCAAGGCGCGCAGTACCCGGGCATGACCGCCCGCCTGTACCTCGGGCACGACGGCTACCGCCGCCACCTGGACGCCGCCGCCGAGGCCCTGCGCCCGTACACCGGGACCTGTGTGACCGACCTGATCGTGCGCGGCGACCTGAGAGTGCATCAGACCGGCTTCACCCAGCCATCCATGTTCGCGGTCGAATACGCCCTCGCCGCCACCCTGCAGGACGCGGGCGTCAGGCCGGTCGCGGTGATCGGGCACAGCATCGGCGAGTTCGCGGCCGCGGTGATCGCCGGCGCGCTGAACCTCGAAGACGCGGCGCTGCTGGTCGCGGTGCGCGGCGCGTATATGCAGTACCTGCCGAGCGGCGGCGGGATGCTCGCGGTCCGGGCCGCACCCGAGGAGCTTGAGGAGTTCGTCGCGGGCGAGCCGAGGGTCGGGTTCGGTGCCTTCAACGGCCCGAAGGCCACGGTTCTGTCCGGCGACCTCACCGTGCTCGAGCGCATCCACGACGAGCTGACCCGGCGCAGGATCCTCGGCCGGCTGCTCCAGGTCTCGCACGGTTTCCACTCCCCGCTCATGCAGCCGATGCTCCAGCGCTTCGCCCGGGTCGCCTCGCGGGTGCTGCCGCGTGCGCCGAAGCTGCCGTTCTACTCGACCGTGCGCGGCCGCAGGCTGCTGAACGAGGCGCTCGGCGCGCTGTACTGGACCGAGCACATCAGCGCTCCGGTACGGTTCGCCCAGGCCGCGCAGCGGCTGCTGGCGGAACAGCGCCTTGACACGGTGCTGGAGATCGGCCCGAAGCCGGTGCTCACCAACCTGATCAAAGCGCTGGCCGGGGAAAACGGCCCGGCGTGCGTGCCGGCGTGCCGCAGCGAGGACACCGACGCGGCGGCCCTCACCGCGTTGATCACGGACCTGCTGCCGGATGACGCCATGGACCGGGACCCGGTGCAGGAGGCGGTGTACGCGGCGGTGGCCCAGCTGGTCGACGACCCCTCCGTGCGCATCGGACCGGACGTGGCGCTGCGCGGCGATCTCGGGTTCGACTCGGTGATGGTGATGCAGCTGACCTACCAGCTCGAGCAGCGGCTGCCCGCGCTCGGCAAGCTGTCGCTGCCGGACATGCTCGACAGCATCGTCACTCCGGCGACCCTGGCGGAGTATCTGCGCGGCCAGCTGTCCGCCGGCCTGGTCGCGTGATGGCCGGGATCGGCCCCGGGGGCGTTTCCGGCGGACCGCTGGGCCGTCCGCTGCTGATCGAGAGCCCTGACGGGCCATGGGAGACGGTGCGCCGGCGGCTGGCCGAGGCCGGCGGGGTGCTGGTATACGGGCGGCTGGCCGACTGGCTGCCCCCCGACCCCGACGACCCGCGGCTGCGGCTGCTGCTCGGCCGGGACTGGGCGCGGGCGCAACGCATGACGCATCGCAACATCCGCTCCCGGTTCGTCGCGGCGCGGCTGCTGCTCAAGCACGCGGCGGCCGCGGTGATCGAGACCCGGCCCGAACTGCTTGACCTGGCCTACAAGCCGGGCGGCCGGCCGTACCTGCGCGGCTGCGACCAGATCGACGTCAGCCTGAGCCACACCGACGAGCTTCTGGTGGTGGGGATCACCCGGCGCGGCCGGATCGGGGTCGACGTGGAGCTGGCCGACCGCCCGATGTCCGGCACCGGGACCGAGGACCAGGCCTGCACGCCCTACGAGCTGGCGATGCTCAACGCGATGGCGGCGGCCCGGCGCAACAGCGCGCTGGTGCGGCTGTGGACGCTGAAGGAGGCGTACAGCAAGGCCATCGGGCAAGGGTTGCGGTTCCAGTTCACCGAGTTCGGCTTCCGGCTCGGCGATCCGCGCGCGCGGGTGCTGCGCCCGGACGGCTCGCCGGGCACCGGCGACGAGTGGACCTTCGGCACTTGCGCCGTGGACCGGCGCTACACGGTGAGCGTCGCGCTGTTCGACGCGGGCTTCGGCGACACCGTGGACACCGCGGCCGGCACGATGCTCGACCCCGGCCTGTTCGAGGCGCTGACCGGGGCGCGCCGGCTGGCAGCGGCTTGACGCGCCGGCCGGACGGACCGCGGTCAGGGGATCCAGCCGGCGTTCTCGGCGATCCTGATCGCGTCCACCCGGTTGCGGGCGCCGAGCTTGGTGACGATGGTCGTCAGGTAGTTGCGCACGGTGCCGGGGGAGAGGTAGAGGCGCGCCGCGATCTCCACCGGGTCGGTGCCGCGCGCGGCCAGCCGCAACACCTCCAGCTCGCGCTGCGAGAGCGGGTTCTCCCGGCTGTCCCAGGCGGCGACCGCCAGCTGCGGGTCGATCACGCGCAGGCCCGCGGCCACGTTGCGCACCGCGTCGGCGAGCTTCGCCGGCGGGGCGTCCTTGAGCAGGAATCCCGCGACGTGCGCGGTCAGCGCCCGGCGCAGCGTGCCGGGTCGGCCGAGGCTGGTCAGGATCAGGGTGCGGCAGGAGGGCAGCTTGTCGTGCAGCAGCGCTGCGGCGGTCAGGCCGTCGATGCCGGGCAGGTCGATGTCGATCACCGCGACGTCGGGGCGGTGGGCGAGCGCGGTGGGCACGATGTCGTCGCCGTTGTCGACATCGGCCACGACCGTCAGATCAGGTTCGAGGTTCAGCAGCGCCACCAGGGCGCCGCGCACCATGTTGACATCCTCCGCGAGCAGGATGGTCAGCTGCTTCATCGCATGATCCGGCTCCCCCATGATCGCCGAGCTCAGCTTCGATTCCGTTCGCGCGCGCACCGCCAGGACAAGTCGATCCGCCGGAGCGACAACATCGGCTTGAGCCTCAATACCGCCGATGGTGTTTCTCCGGCTCAATTTACTCATTCAGACTACTCACCGTTGGCCAGATCGACAGTGGGGCGCGCGGATTCGCCGCGGGAGCCCAGCAGCGCGATCGGGCCCAGCCGCTCCGAGGCGACTTTGCCGTTTCGCAGTGGCGCCTGCGCGACCAGCTGGAACATCGAGTCCGAGCGGACGCCGGCGGCGAGTTGTCCGCCGATCGCGGCGAGCCGCTGCGCGAGGCTGCCAAGGCCGCTGCTGCCGACCGGGTCGGCCGCGTCCCCGCTCCCGGCGCCGACCCCGTCGTTCACCAGTTCCAGCCGCACGTTCCCGTCCACCGTGCGTCCCGTGATCGAACACCGCTCCACTTTGCTGTGCCGCAGCATGTTCGTGACTCCCTCGCGCAGCACGGTCGCGAAGACCGTGTCCACGGCGGGGGGCAGCTCCGGCAGCGACACCTCCACCGAGACGTCGACGCCGGTGGCCAGCAGCATCGACTCGACCGTGCTGACCTCCTCGGTGAAGCACAGGTCGCGGTAGCTGCTGGCGACCGTGCGCAGGTCGGAGAGTGCCTGCCGGGAGATATCCAGGATCGAGGCCAGCTCCGCGCGGGCCCGCTCGGCCTGGCCCTCGGCCAGCCGGTAGGCCAGCTCGCTCTTGAGCGTGATGGAGGAAAGGCTGTAGCCGAGCAGGTCGTGCAGGTCCCGGGAGAAGCGCTGCCGCTCTCTGGCCACGGCCAGCCTGGCCAGCTCGGCGCGGGCCTCGTGCAGCTTGCTGACCAGGTCGGTCAGCTTCGTCAGGCCGTAGATCACCAGGGCGGTGTTGGTCGTCGCCACGCCCAGGTACGCGATCCACACCAGGCCCTCGTGACTGGCGGCGCCGAGCCACATCATGCTCAGCGGGCAGACGGCGAACAGGATCCAGGACAGCGGGCGGCGCAGCAGCAGGATGAAGGAGCCGCCGAGGAACCCGGCCATCCCGCCCCAGATTTGGTGGAAGGCCACGAACGGCAGGTAGGTCGCAGCGGTCTGCAGGCTCAGCGTCAGGGCCCGTAGGCGCAGCGGCCAGCTCGGCGCGCGGGCCGAGGAGTGCAGGAGTTGCAGGATGAACACGACGGCCATGCAGGCGTAAGCGCCGGTGTTGCCCGCATGGTCGCCCGGATTGTTGGCGGGGATGTTGAGTACGCCGGTGAAGACGAACGAGCACAGCAGGAACAGCAGGATGTTGCGTGCAATGCGCGGTGCCAGCGCCTCCTGCCCGGCGTCGGCGGCCTCGGCTTGCCCGTTCTCCGCGTCGGCGCGCCCGTGCGGCGTTGTGCGGTCGGCGGCCATGCCACTCCTCGCGGAAATCGACGTGGAACTCGAATATATGGCGGGATCGGCGCCGAAGGGAGGCGGCGCGGACAGGTCGGCGCAGCTGTGCCGACCCGCTGAGCAGTCAGGTTTCCCGGCGGGGCGCTCACTGTTCGCGCTTCCGCAGCTCGTCGCGGCACTGCTGCGCCCAGTCAGCGTCGTTGACCGCGTGCCTCGTCCCGGTCGGCCCGGCCGCGGCTGCGGAGTTCGGCAGGTGCCCCAGGGTGAAGCCGCCTACGCAGGACTGGGCGACCCAGTCGAGGCCGAGGATCCGGGCCGAGTCCTCGATCTCCCCGGGGCCGATGGCGCAGGCCGCCAGGCCCATCGCGGTGGCCACGAGGTAGAGGGTCTGCTGCACCACGCCGACGTGCTTGAGCACCAGCGCGTACCCGAGGCCGGAGTACTTCCAGAAGAGCCGCTGGAACCGCGCGGTGATCATCACGAGCACCGGCGGCGCGCCGCTCATGTTGGCGGCGGTGCGCGCCTGGTTGAGCAGGACGTCGACGTCGGCGGACTCCGTCTTGAGCAGGACCAGCGAGTGGTTGGCGCCGTCGTAGGAGTAGACGCCGCGGGCCACCCCCTCGCAGTGGTCGACGACGATGAAGAAGTCGAGTTCGTGGATCGCCCCGCCGGCGGGATAAGGACGGTCCATCGCGACGGCCTCATCCGGGCCGGTCCCCTCCGGACTGATCAGAGACCTGATGCGCAGGCTGCGGTAAAGCAGTTCGCCGATCTCGTCGAGGCGCAGCGGCGCTTCGCCGAAGGAGCGGACCGAGTGCCGCGCCTCCAACACCGCCGTGAACGGCGGATCCGCGCGCAGCAGGTCCGGCAGCGCGGGCCGGAACAGCGGCACCTTCGAGCCCTGCGTCGGCGGCTCGGGCAGCACGGCCTGCCGCGCGTCCCGGCCCAGCGGGTAGGTGGCGCCGAAGTCGCGGTCGTGCCGGCCGAGCGTGCTGGAGACGTGGAAGGCCAGATCGGTCCGGGTCCAGCCGCGCAGCACGGGGTCCGAGTCCTCGGCGAATCGGGGCGAGCCGTCCGGCGTGTCCGGCTCGCTCTGCACGACCATGCCCGCCGCCACGAGATACGCCATGGTGTCCAGGACCAGTTCGCGCGGCAGCGAGAGCAACGCGGTCAGCTCGCGGGGCGTGCGCGGCCGGCCCAGTGACGCGGCCAGCCACGCCGCCTGCGGTCCGTGCAGCACGGCGCGGTGCAGCGAGAGCGGGGACTCCAGGCTCAGCGCCGTGCCGTCGGAGCCGAGCGTCGCGAACACCGACAGCCGCAGCGCCCGGTCCGGATCGATCCGCTTGACCCGGAACCTCGCCCGCGGCGAGATCGGGATGACCGACACCAGCGGCTGTTCCCCGTGCCCCGCGCTGAGCGAGCGCACGATGAGGTGGTGCAGCCGCTCGAGCGTGACGAACAGCGCGGCCCGCTCCGCCGTGCTCAGCGGACCCGGTCCGGCCGGGTCGCCGAGCACGTTGGTGAGCGAGACCGGACCCAGTTGCATCCGGTGCAGGAAGTTGCCGATCGGCTCGGGCGGCCGCCACAGCACCACATCACCCCAGCGGCCGTAAAGCGTCAGCGAGCCGTCCGGTGCGTACGGCTCGACGAAGACGTCTTCACGCAGTGACCAAAGTTCCTTCGATCCCTCACCGGGATCCCCGAGGTGCAGCGTGTACATGATCGGTCTCCTGCTCCCGGGACGGGGCCGGGTGGTGCGGGGTGGGTAGCGCTCGTGCCGGTGGAGGAGGCTCAGACGAACAGCGGGACGGGGTTGAGCTCCTCGTAGGATCTCGGTTCGGTCAGCCGGTTGAGCGCGACCGGGACGTCGTAGAGCCGCCCCGGAGCGAACCTGGCCCAGAAGTGCCGCAGCCCGGGCACGACGACTTTCGCCGTCGGTATCCCGAGGTCCGGCCTGGTCTGGTCGAGCACCAACAGGTCGAGCCCGTGCGCGCGGCTCAAGGCGGTGATCGCCTCGATGTCGTCGAGCAGGTCGGTGGTCGGTGTGTAGGGGTAGCTCTCGACGGTGGTCGGCGCGGCGTGCGGATCAGGGCGCAGATACTCCGTTTCTCCGTCCGCGCACATTCTCCACCACGCGTCCAGGTCTGGGTCGTCCCCGGCCGCGATCCCGTCCGAATCGTCGCCGAGCAGGCGGCCGAACAGCTGGCCCATCTCGGTCAGCGCCCGCCGCAGCGCCAGCCGCGGGTCGAAGTGCGCGCCGAACCCGAAGACGATCCTGCCGCCCGGCACGCCGGCCTGCGCCGAAAGCGCGGCCACGACCGGGATACCGAGATCAGAGGTTAGATCCAGCGCCCACACCTCGCGGCCGAGGGCGCCGTACCCGGCGCGCAGGGCACTGATCCACGGCTCGTCGAAGGAGTCGAGGTCGATGCCGGGCTGCGCGGTGCGGTTGTACCACCAAAGCGCCACCGCGTCCCGCTCCACCAGTTCCAGGAAGCCCTGCACGATCGCGTCCTCCAGGCTGCTGCCCGCCGCGTTCCCGTTGGAGTTTGCGCTCAGCTGCGGCGAACCGCCGCGGCCGAGGCCGAAATAGAGCAGCGCGGTCGGCACCAGCCGGTGGGTCCGCTCGGTCAGCGACCACATCGGCGTCCACTCGTGCGGCGCCCTCTCGTCGAAGGGCTCGCACACGTACTGGAAAGCCGCGTGGCTCGCATTCCAGCGCCGGCGGTCCCGGAACTGGCGTTCGTGGTAGAGCTGGCAGGAGTCGGGGTGGACCGCCTGCTCGCCCAGCGACCGATAGCTCGCCTTCACGGTGAGCTCGTCGCCGTGCCGGACCGCGCTGTACCGTTCCGCGGCTTCGCAGAGTGCTCCTACCTGAGCTTCCACCGGCGTGACTCCCTTGCCGCTGCTCTGCGAGCGCACCCCGGCACGCAGCCCGGCGAGCGTATACGCGCGCACGGCGAGGTTCGGCCCCGAGTCGTAGCAGTTCAGGAAGTCTGGCACGCCCTCGACCGGTTCGACCGCCTTGGTGATGCCGGTGACCGGGCTGACCAGGTGCCCGTACTGCTTAAGCATCTCCTCGACGGACAACGCGCGATGACCGCCTCCGGTGTCCGCGGCCTTCGGCACCGAACGCGGCACGAGAGGCCTTGCCGTCCGTGCCGCGATGATCTGCGGATCCCCGCAATTCGGGCACTGAGGTCGCCGCACGACCGTGTGCCGGGTACCGCGCAGCGTCATCGTGTCCAACGTATATACAGCGTTCTGTTCCGGCTGGCGCACCCCGGCCAACCACTTGGCGGTCTCCAGCACCGCGCACTGGATCGCTACGGACCTGGCGGCGGCGATCGACGCCTCCGGGTAACGCACCCGCGCTCCAACCGCCTCCGCACGGCTGAGCGAAAGCTCACAGCGGCGATGGTCGCCGAGCCGCTTGGCCAGGCAGGACCAGCACGCCCCGGCACCGGGCTGGAAGACCGGCCCGATCCACGGCTGCGGGCCGCGCGGCTTGGCCAGCAGCCACGCCTGGCCTGCCGCGCGCTGGGAAGCGTCGACCTCGGCGAGCTCAGGGGCCAGATAGTCGTCGCAGAGCACGAGTGTAAACGCGGCGTCGGCGCACGGTCCGTCCTCGACGGTGCTCAGCGCCGACGCCTGGCAGGCCGCCTTCGCGGCGGCGAGGTCCACCTCGCCGATCGAGACCAGCCGCACCGGCGTCTTGGCGAGGGCGGCGGCGGCCAGCGGACCGTCGAGCCCGGCGAGGTCCCAGTAGGCCTCGGCGGCGCTGTCGCGCTGCCGGGTCTGCGCCGCGCGGTCGCGGAAGGCCAGCAGGTCCGCGTCGAGTAGCTGGCCGATCAGTCGGCCGACTTGGGCTGCGGTCATCACGGGGGTGGCGTCGCGCACGACGTCGGCCAGGGTGCGACTGCCGTCGAGCAGCGGCGCGAGTGTCTCGATGTGTTCCCCCTGAAGGGCCGTCACCCCGAGCGGAGAGAGCAGATATGCCGCTTCGCCCGGGATGACGGTACTGCGCAGATGACGCTTGAAGCCCACCAGTCGGCCCGTTTCTGGACCGTCCGCGGTGATCACGCCGACGGCTCCTTGGCGGGTTCGGCGCGGACGGCGGCGAACGCCTCGGCCTCGGCGACGGGGTCGTTCCAGGTGATGTTGCAACCGCAGCCGGCTCGCAGGCCGCGCACGTGCTCCAGGTCCTCGATGATCAGGTCGGGACCGCAGTACGGCTCGAGGGCCGGTGCGTCCTGCGGCCGGGCGAGTTCGAGCCCGAACTCGGCGAGGACGGCGCACGGGTCGGCGGCGTACCGCACGACCAGCTCCGGCTCCATCCAGCTGCTGGCGACGAGCTCGGCGAAGCGCCAGTCGTGCTCGATCGGCGTGTTGCTGAAGTTCGACATGATGGATCTCCCCTCCGGATCTTCGTCAGCCATCCGCGCTGACGTCACCGATACTGCGCTCGGATGTTCGGACGGGAACAGTGCCGGGCTCACTCGCCCGGTGTGATTTCTTCACATCCCGTCTCGTGATCCCGTCACTGGCCGCTGGACCGGGCGTGGTGTCAGTCTCGACACACGGTCGTCGTCTCGGTCTTTGACCGTTGGACGCCACCTCGAAGGGAGGCCGTGAGATGGATGTCAGAGTTCTCGGCCCGCTGTGCATCGAAGAGCAGGGTTCCTCGATCGTCCCGAGCGCGAGCAAACCGCGCCAGGTCCTGGCCCTGCTCGCGCTGCGCGCCGATCACGTGGTCACCGTGCCCACCCTGGTAGAGGAGCTTTGGGGGGTGGAGGCGCCGCGAAGCGCCGCCACGACGCTCCAGACTTATGTGCTCCAGCTGCGCCGCCTCATCGGCGCGGCCTTGGCCGGGGAGCGGGGCCGCGTCGCGAAAGACGTGCTGGTCACGCGGCACGGGGGCTATCTGCTTGAAGTGCAACCGGGTCGGATCGACGCGGACGAGTTCAACCAGCTGGCCACAGCGGGCCGGCAGGCGCACGAGGCCGGAGACGACCACGCCGCCTCGGATCTGCTGAACCGGGCCCTAGCTTTGTGGCGCGGTCCCGCGCTGCTGGACGTGCGGGCCGGCCGGGTCCTCGAGCTCGACGTGCTCGGTCTCGAAGAGGCCCGCATGGGCGCCCTGGAACGCCGGATCGAGGCGGATCTGCACCTCGGCCGGCACAGTGCTCTGATTGGAGAGCTGCGGGTGCTGGTCGCCCGCTATCCGATGCATGAGAACCTGTGCATGCAGCTGATGGTCGCCTTCTACCGCTGCGGCAGCGCCTGGCGGTCCCTGGAGGCGTTCCACGCGCTGCGCAACACCCTCAACCGCGAGCTGGGACTCGAACCGTCGGGCCGGGTGCACCGGCTGCAGCAGGCGATCCTGCGCTCCGACCCCGCGCTCGACATCGACTCGCCGCGGCGCGACGCCACGTACGACCGCTTCGTGGCCTGACATCGCCGGTTTCCGCGGAGCCGGTACTTCCAGCCAGCCGGTTCTCCACCGCTGCACGAGGGACGCTGCCTACGGTCCCGCAAGGTCGGCAGTCCGCCGGCGCCCCTCGCGGCAGGGAGTGTGCATGGAAACCGCGGACCTCGAAGAACTCGACGCGAAGCTGGTGGCCGAGACCATCGCCGAGGCCGAGCAGGCCGTCGGCGCCGCCGTCCGGCCCGGGCTGCGTGAACTCGCCGCCGACCTGTCCGCGCTGCGGGAGCTGGTGCAGGCGGGCCCGGACGAGGACGCCACCCGCAGACAGCACGAGCGCGGCAAGCTCACCGTGCGCGAGCGGCTTGACCTGCTGTTCGACGAAGGTACCTTCACCGAGGTCGAGCCTTTGCGCCGGCACCGGGCCGATGCCTTCGGGCTTGATCGGCGCCGGCCGCACGGCGACGGGGTGGTCACCGGCTGGGGCGTGGTGCACGGCCGGACCGTATTCGCGTTCGGACACGACTTCCGGGTGTTCGGCGGAGCGTTGGGCGAGGCGCACGCGCAGAAGATCCACAAGGTGATGGACCTCGCCGCGGCGGCCGGGGCTCCCATCGTCGGGCTCTGCGACGGGGCAGGCGCGCGGATCCACGAAGGCGTGACCGCGCTGGCCGGCTACGGCGGCATCTTCGAGCGCAACGTGCGCATGTCCGGCGTCGTACCGCAGATCAGCGTGATCCTCGGGCCGTGTGCGGGCGGCGCGGCGTACTCCCCGGCGCTGACCGATTTCACCTTCATGGTGCGCGGCAACGCGCAGATGTTCATCACCGGCCCGGACGTGGTGCGCGCGGTCACCGGCGAGCGGGTGACGCACGAAAGCCTCGGCGGCGCGGACGTCCACGCGCGCACGTCCGGCGTGTCAGCGTTCATCCATGACGACGAGGCGGCCTGCTTCGAGGACGTCAGATATCTGCTTTCGCTGCTGCCGTCCAACAACGCCGA
>Ga0070739_10004148_pt1 | contig 17410 bp, 12 predicted proteins | sample Coa_R1_7_FD_66445 | JGI IMG/M metagenome (GOLD analysis project Ga0070739, IMG submission 66445) | Surface soil microbial communities from Centralia Pennsylvania, which are recovering from an underground coalmine fire - Coalmine... | ecosystem: Environmental > Terrestrial > Soil > Unclassified ... | reverse complement strand
TCGACGTGTGCCCAGATCTGATTGCCGGGTCCGGCCAGGGCCTCCCGGTTCGTTCGCTTGTCCCAGACGCTGGCGACGGTGCCGTCCGACGTGATCGTGACCCGCAGGTATTCATTCTCCAGGTGGTCGGAGGAAACGCTAACGCTTTCGGCGGGCGTTGGGTACAGGACGATTGCGGCGCCGAGGCCGGGGACCTTTTCCGCACCGGCGAGGACGCTGCCGCCCTCCACCGGTTGCGCACCCGGAAACTCGCCGTCGAACTGGACGCGAAGTGGGCGGGCGGCAATGTCGGGGTTGACCAGGAGGAGAGCCGGTTGGTCACCAGTCGAACGGAGCGAGGTGGCAAGCGCGGCGAGCGCGGCGTCGCTTGCCGCGCCGGCACGATCCACGACCGATTGCAACTCGGCGTTGGCAACCTCATAGACCTCACCAATGCTGGAGCCGGGGAGGATGTCGTGGAACTCGTTGCGGAGGACCAGGCACCATTGCTCCTCGAGCGATTCGGGAAAATCTCCGCCGCATAGGGCAACCATCGCTCCCAGTGCCTCGGCTGCCACCAGATCGCGCTCCGCCCGGCGATGCAGGTACTTGGTTCGCCCCTGGCTGGTAAGAGTCCCGCGATGGAGCTCGAGATACATTTCGCCCGTCCAGGTCGGAACATCCTGGTTGCGCACCGTCTCGTGCGCCCGCTGGAAGAACTCGTGGATGGTGGTGAATTCCATCGACGGAATCGTGGGGACGGAGTTTGTCTCGGCAACCCGCTCCAACATCTCGGACGTGGGGCCGCCCCCGCCATCGCCGAAGCCGATCGTAAAGAGGCTCTCCGGAAAAAGGTACTTGCCACGATAGTTGGCCCAGGTATTCACGGCGGCGAACGGGGTTGGGTCGCCATTGTAGCCGCCGATGCCGGGCGGATCTCCAAACGGGCTCGAAGGGTTATCGAACATATGGGCGAGGACCCGACTGCCGTCGAGCGCTTGCCACCAGAACAGGTCGTAGGGGAAACGATTGGTCTCCGACCAGTTGAGCTTGATGGTAAAGAAGCTGTCGATGCCGGCGCCGCGCAGAATTTGCGGCAGTTGCGGGCAGAAGCCGAAGCAGTCCGGCATCCAGCCAACAGAGTGAGTCGCACCGAAGGTCCGTTTGAAGTACCTCTGCCCGTAGAGAAGCTGGCGTACTAGCGATTCACCGGACGGCATGTTGGTGTCCGGTTCGACCCACATTCCGCCGACTGGTTCCCACTGTCCGGACGCCACCCGATCCTTGATGGCCGCCAGCAGATTGGGATCATCCTCGTCAAGGAATGCATAGACCTGAGCGGTGCTCTGATTGAAATTGAATTGCGGATAGCGTTCCATCAAGCCGATGACGGTATAGAATGTCCGCTGCGCCTTGCGGCGTGTCTCGTCCATCGGCCAGAGCCAGGCCAGATCCAGATGGGCGTGCCCGCTCAGGGCGAGCGCGCCGTGCTTGGGATAACGAGGCAGCAGGTTCTTCAGGTCCCGTTTCAGCTGGCCGGCAGCGGCTCGAACACTCGCTACCTCGGAATCGGACAGCCCGGGTGGATGCCGGTCCAGGCCGACGGGCATTTTCCAGATATTGAGCATCTGCTGCGTGCCCTGCATGCGAGCGAGGTAAACATCGGTGGCGCTGGGCCAATCCAGTGACGCCAACGCGCGCTCCGCAGTAGCCACCAGCAGCGGCGCCACCTCCGTATCCACCAAAACGGCAGCCGCCTGAGTGACGATCTCAAGCCGCCGGAAAAGGTGCGTGACGGCGGAATCGACGAGGACCAGACGGGCCACCTCCAGACGTGCCGCCCGATTGGGGACGCCAAACGGCAACCGGGCCACGGCGTCGGCTGCCAGCGAGAAGCGGGGCTGACGCACGGGGAAGCGCCGGTGATAGGGATCGAGTGCCCAGGAGTCGTGTGAGCCATCATCGTAGCGGATGGTGACGAGCCCTTCGCCGCCCGGCGCGAATTCGAGTACGGTGTGGGCCATGGGCCAGCCGGTGGGAACGGTGACGGCTGGATGGCTGAAATGGACGGTGCCGTGCGTGGCCGGCCACGCCTGTCCCAGCGCCAGATGGTGGCCGTCAAATTCCCACTCGTCGAGGTCGCGATAGTCGCGGTCGCGCCAGCAGGCCAATTCTTCCAACCGAACCCGCAATCGCTCGATCCGTTGCGCTACGGTGAGTGCCATTTGTACTCCTCGGCGCCGCCGTCATAGGGATCGCAGCGGCTAGTTTTCGACCGGCAGTCCGAGGCTTTCCCAGGCTTCCATGCCGCCGGCCAGGTTGAGGGCGTTAGGATGGCCGGCGTTAGTAAACGCGACGGCGGCAGCGCCGCTCCGACTGCCGATATGGCAGACGAATATCACTTCGGGGAGTGCCAGGAGCTCGGCGGCGGCCGCGTTGAGGTCTCCAAGGGGGATGTGGCGGGCGCCGGGGATATGGCCGCTGTCCCACTCCCAGTCTTCGCGCACGTCGACGATGACCGTATCGGCTCGGCGGCGGTTGACCTCCGCGGCGTCAATTTCCTTGGGTTGGGGAAGGTAGCTCATTTCTACCCCCAAAATAGCAGCGCCGGCGGTGCGTGGATGGGCAATAGAGCCACATCCCGCCCGCCGGCTGCGCCACTCGAACGCTCTCGCTCCGTCTGGCCCGGCCGACCGGGGGAGAGTAGCCGGCCGGGCCATCGGGTCGAGGCGTCCGAAGGATTCGGGACACGCTTATGTAACCAGAACGAGCGAGTAGAGCCGAGGGTCCAGGGGCCCAAAGTCAGGGGGAAGAAAGTCCCCTGAGAAAGTCGCGCTCGTGTTGCAATAGAAATCGCCGCACGGTAACCTTGACAGTACCGCTGCCGTTTAACTCTTCGGACGTTACTTATGATCTTCCCCACGCTCCAGTTCGCGGCTTTTTTCGCGCTGGTGCTTCCCACATCCTGGCTTCTGATGCCGCATCCCCGGCTCTGGAAGCCGTTCATGATCGGCGCAAGCTATTTCTTCTATGGCAGCGCCGACTATCATTTCGTCCTGCTTCTGGTCTTCTGTACCGTCTGGAACCAGGTCCTGGCGAACCTGATCTACCGCGCGACCGATCCGTTGCGGTCCTGGCTGCTCGGCCTGGCGCTGGCCGGAGATCTGGGGTTGTTGGGCTGGTTCAAGTACTACGGCTTCTTCGCCGGCAGTGTGGCGGCGTTCACCAGCCGGCTCGGACTGCCGATGCCGCTTCCGCTGATCCAGGTGGCATTGCCCATCGCGATCTCGTTCTTTACATTCCAGGCGATGTCGTATGTCATGGACGTCAAGCGCGAGCGGACCGCGCCGGTGGCGACGATTGATTTCGCGCTCTACCTGTCCTTCTTCCCACACCTCATCGCCGGTCCGATCGTCCGCGTGACGGAGCTGGTACCGCAGTTTGCATCGCCGCGCGATCCGCGCAAGATCGAGGCTACGCGCGCGTTCGGTCTGATTGCGGGTGGACTGTTCAAGAAGGTCGTCATCTCGGACACGCTGGCCAGCCAGATCGTGGATCCGGTGTTCGGATCACCGGTTCTCCACTCGCGCGTCGACGTCATCGCGGCGATTTACGGCTACGCCGTTCAGATCTACTGCGACTTTTCCGGGTATACCGACATCGCGATCGGCATCGCTCTGTTGCTGGGCTTCCAGTTCCCTCAAAACTTCAACCGGCCGTATGCGGCCATAACGCTCCAGGAGTTCTGGCACCGCTGGCACATCACGCTGTCTCGCTGGCTGCGCGACTACCTCTATATCGGGCTGGGCGGCAACCGGAAGGGCCGGATCAAGACGTACCGGAATCTCATGCTGACGATGCTGCTCGGCGGATTGTGGCATGGGGCCGCCTGGAACTTCGTGTTGTGGGGCGGGCTCCACGGTTGCGGTCTCGCGGCCGAGCGGTGGTATGACGAGCGGCGGGGGTCCGAAGTCGTCCGGCACAAGCTCCTGCGCTGGTTCATTACGTTTCAGGTGGTCTGCATTGCCTGGATCTTTTTCCGAGCCGACGGCATGGGGAACGTCGGGGAGCTGGTAGGACAACTGATCGGCGGTGGTGGTGCGACGACGGTCACGCCGGCTGTCGTTCTCCTCATTCTCGGCGGATTCTTGATCCAATTCGTGCCGCGCGAGCCGTTGCTGCAGCTCCGCCCGGTCTTTGCGCGCGCGCCGCTCGTTCTGCAGGGAGCTGCGCTTGCGGCTGTCCTGTTCGTCACCAGCGTGTTTGTAACCGGGCAGGGCGTTGCTCCGTTCATCTATTACAGGTTCTGAGGGTTGGTGACGGTCGCGGAATCGAAGGGGCGTATTCGACGAGTGCGAGTTGTAGCGCGTCCGCTGGGGGATGAGCCGGCTGACGACGCGGTGCCGTGGAATGACCCGGAGCCGCGACGCCGGGAGATGGCACCTCGCGGGGCTTCGCTCGGCTCGGCCCCGCCTGTTCCCCGCGTCCGAAAGCCCCGTGCCGAACCCGGAGAGCAACCTGTCCGGTCGCTCCCGCGTGCCGGCATTGCTCCGGTGCCGGCACGGGACGAGTCGTCTCCCACGATGCCGCTCGACCGTTTGCTCAAGATTCTGGCCGTTAGCGCCGTTCTGGCGTTGATCTTCAGCGCGCGCGGGCTCCTCCATGCCAGCCAGGGGATGCCGGACGGTGCGATGCAGGCGGTCACGGCAGCCATTGCGACGCCGCTGGTCGCGGTGGCGTCGGCGACAGGACTGACCGTCCCGTGGGACGCGGCTCAGTCGGCACTCGGCCGCTCGACACAGCAGGGCACCGCGCCGCTTCTCTCCTCGGCCGGTCCGACCACGCACCCCACGACGGCGCCTGTCGCGGATCAGAAGGATATAACGCACAAGGCGCGCAAGCGGGCGCGCCGGATCGCTCCAACGTTTATTCCCACGCCCCGGCATCCGCTGCGGCTTCTGATCACCGGCGATTCGCTCACCGAGTACCTCGGCCCCCAACTGGCCGACATGGCGCCACATGCCGGGCCGGTCGTCCCGTTTTCGGATACGCACTACGGGACCGGACTGGTGCGGCCGGATTTCGTCGATTGGTCGGTCGTCGCGCGGCAGCAGATGGCGGCCGATCACCCCGACGCAGTGGTGGTTTTGATGGGTGGGAACGACAACCAGAACATGACAATGCCGAACGGCACGATCTTGCCGGTATCGTCACCTGCTTGGACCCGCGAGTATCAACGGCGAGCGGAGGTGTGCATGCGCATCTGGTCGCAGAACGGGAAACACCGGGTGTACTGGCTCTCGATGCCGCCGGCACGCGATCCGGCCTGGGCGCACAACACCGCTCAGATCGACGTGGCATTGAAGCGCGCGGCGGCGCAGGTGCCGGGCGCGCAGTACGTAAATATTCTGGGACCGGTAACCGACCACGGTCGGTATGCCGACTTCGTGAATGTGAACGGGCAGCCGACGCTGGTTCGGACGCCGGACGGGATTCATTTCACCTCAACCGGATCGCAGATCGTTGCCGGAGAGGTGATGAACCTGTTGAAGCGGCAGTGGCATCTGGGGCAGAAGACGCAGAAGCACAAAGGTTTAAGGCGTCACCGATAGATCCTCATCAGGTCTGTGGCGGGGGGCTTCGGGTGGACGTGGGCGTCGCTTCCCACTGGGTCGACGAGAGCGATCGAGCGTGACAGAGTAGAGTCCCTGGTGGTGAACCTTACGGAATCGGCGTGGGGGTCGCGGTTGGGGATGGCGGCACGATCGTGCCTTCGACCGGGGTTGGAGTCGGCGTGCCCGGGGTTGGGGTCGCGGTCGCGGGTAACTCACCGGCGACGGCCAGGAGCCCGGCGGCGGTGATGCCCGGGGCGACGGCGCTGAGCGCATAGGTGCCCGGGAGCGCCTTTGACGGTACGGTGAATCCGACCGGAGAGAGAGTGCCATTCGGCTCGGAGAATGTGTGGATGCTCTTCACTTTGACGACTCCGCTCGGAAGGGAGAACGTGGCCATGACCAGGATCGCCTGTTCCGGCGGCAGGCCTTTACCGGAGACGGTGACCTTGGTTCCGGGATTCGGCTCGGCCGGCGTCGTGATGACCACCGGCTTGAACGACGGCGCGCGATTGACCTGGAAGGCGGTCTGAGCGGTCTTGCCGGAACTATTCGTGGCCACGATGGTTGTGTTGGACGGTTTGAGATCGGCGGGGATGGTTACGGTCGTGTTGAAGTCTCCAGCCGCATCGGAAACCGCCGAACCGGCCGGCTCGCCACCAACCGAGATCGCGACGCCGCTATTGGGAGGCATCCCGGTTCCGGCGACGGCGACGGGGATGTTGGGCGGTGCGGCATTGGGCGTCACCGAAAGGCTGGACCCGGACGGCGCGAGGCAACCCAGAATGTGCCCGCCCGTGCAGTTGGTGGGCTGGACCGCTGCGGCCGGCAGGAAGCCGTAGCGGTGATTGAACTCGATATACCAGTAGGCGCCGTCGCGTACCAGCGACACATACGACTGCCCGGCCGGGACGGTCGCGAGAGCGGCGTCGGTGACTTTGGGGCCGGCACGGAGGATGGAGGCGCTTGTGGTACGTAGCACATAGCCGCTGCCGGCAGTGACGAACCCGGAGGGGATCCAGCCGGTTTTGCCGGTATATGAAACTTGCTCCCAGGCCTGCCTCTGGCCGGTGACGGCGAACTGTTCCCCCCAATTCGCCGAACCCAGGATCGCGCAGCTGGTACGCGGGCAGCTGTAGATGTTCGTCTCGGCGTCTACCATCGCGACGTCGGTAATGCCGCCGCTATAGCCGGTCGCGTCGTGCCGGACGCGCTGCATGTAGAAGCTCCAGTTCCAGTACGGACCGGGATCGGTGTGCGTGGCATACGGCACGTTCTCATGGCCGAAAATGACATTGCGGTTTTCGCTCAGACCGTACTCGTGACAGAGATACCGGACCAGCGCCGCCGAGGCGAGGTACTGGGCGCGCGTGTAGTAAGCGTGATCCGCGTAGCCCTCGTGTTCGATACCGATTGCCTGGACGTTGATCGGCCAGTTGCCGGCATGCCAGGCGATGTCCTCGTTCCGGACCATTTGGTAAATGGTGCCGTCGAGGCAGACGACGTAGTGGGCGCTGGCGCGCGATGACGGATTCTGGAACCAGTTGAGGGTTGTCGAGCAGGTGCCCTCGGTGTCGTGGATGACGATGAAATGGATCTTGTGGTTGCTGGGGAGACGGTTGGCATGGGTATAGTTGGCGCTCGAGGCGGGCACCCAGGTTGCGCCGGGATATTCGGCGGCAGAGCTTCGGACGACGGATTCGAGGTGGATCCCGCGCAATGTCTCGAGGCGTGGCCACACAATGATCGGGCGCTGGACAACGCCGCCGGCGTGGATGCCGTGGCGCAACGCGCGGAAGAGATCGCCGGTCACGAGGCGTGCCGTGAAGGCGGAGCGCATTCCGGTGAACCGGACGACCGCACCAGTCCAGTCGCCGATCGATTCGGGCAGCCGGCCGGCTAGCGAACGTTCGTACCGAGCGAGAAGAAGGGCACCGCCGAGGAGGTTGAATGCATCGTCATGCTTGAGGAGGTCCGGTGAGCGATGGACCATTCGAGCGGCGGTATCGAGAGTGTCATGGTCGGCGCGAGCCGACAGGTCGAGGAGGCCGAAGCCATCGTCGATGCTGGGGCGACCGCCGTGATCGGAGATGAAGCTCTGCTCCCAGGCGAGCCCGATGAGGAGAGGGAGCGGGACGCCGGAGAGGCGTGAGGCGTGCTGGAACAGTGTGAGGCGTGTCGACGCGCCGTTTCTACCCGCCGCCGGCTTTCCATAGGTCCTCAACCGTTCGTAGTCGCACCCTTTATGGGTGCCCGGCTGCCCTATGAGAACGCCACCCTTTGGGGGCGATTTACCCCAGCGTACCCCTGGTCCAGCAGACGTTGTGGTTGGGTTAGGGGTGCGGCACCCATAAAGGGTGCGACTACGCGCCTCCGCCGAATTGATCGACGGTAACATGGGCCAGATCGAGATGGCAAATGTCGAGACGACGAGCCACGTGAGCGAAAAGAAGGGCCGGGCGAGCGGCTGGATTCTCGCCATGTGGCCAGTCTATCAGGTCAAAAGGGATGGGGTCAGGCCTGGGTCGGGGCGGATCGAGGTTTGTAAGGATTGCTAGGGGTGAGGGGGAGACAGGCGTGGCAAGAGCCGGCTCCTACTGGCGGATTAGAGATGTCTACGATTCGCCCAGATAGGCTTTGCGAACGGTGTCGCTGGCGAGAAGGTTGGCGGCGGAGTCGGCGAGGACGACCTGGCCGGTCTGCAGGACGTAGCCGCGATTGGCGATCTGGAGGGCCATGAAGGCGTTCTGCTCGACCATGAAGATCGTCGTTCCCTGCTTGTTGATCTCGACGATGGTGTCGAAGACCAGGTCGACCAGGATCGGCGAGAGGCCCATCGACGGCTCGTCCATGATCATGAGCTTGGGCCGTGCCATCAGGGCGCGGCCAATAGCCAGCATCTGCTGCTCGCCGCCGCTCATCGTGCCGGCAAGCTGGTTGCGCCGCTCGGCAAGACGCGGAAACAGCTCGTAGACTCGATCGGCGTCCTGGCGGACGTCACGGTCCTTGCGCGTCCAGGCGCCCATCGTGAGGTTGTCGGCGACGGTGAGCTTGGGAAAGATGCGACGCCCCTCGGGGACCGGCGCGATTCCCATAGCGACGATCTGGCGGGTGGCCCGATCGTTGAGGACCTGCTCGGCGTAGGTTACCGTTCCCTTGCGCGGTTTCACGATCCCAAGGATGGTCTTCATCGTCGTGGTCTTGCCGGCGCCGTTGCTACCGAGTAGGGCGACGATTTCGCCCGGACTTACGTAGAAGCTGACATCCTTGAGGATGTGCAGGCTGCCGTAGTAGGTATCGACGTTGTCGAATTCGAGCAGCGGGGCAGTTGCCGTACCGGGACGCTCCGCGGTTTCAACCGCCGCAGTGCTACCGTTACCGTCAGGATGCTGCTGTTGCCCGTCGTCCAAGATATGCCTCGATCACTCGTTCGTTATGCTGTACCTCGGGTGGTGTGCCTTCGGCGATCTTCTTGCCGTAGTCGAGGACGACCACGCGCTGGGAAACACCCATGACCACGCTGAGATTGTGCTCTATCAGGAGGAGGGTGTAACCGTCGGCGTTGATCCGGCGGATTTGCTCCATGAATTCGAGCGCCTCCGAGGGGTTCATACCGGCCGTCGGCTCGTCGAGCATCACCAGGTGAGGATCGGAGATCAGGGCGCGAGCGAGCTCGAGCAGGCGGCGATCGGCGTAGGCAAGATCGGAAGAACGGAAATTTTGTTGCTCCAGGAGCCGGGGACTGAGCCGTTTCAACAGAGCCCGCGCCTTGGAGATCGCTTGCTTCTCCTGCTTCGTCACCCACGGCGGCTTGATGATGTCTCCGAAGAGATTCGAGTGCAATCGCGAGTGGTAGCCCACCAGGACGTTCTCGAGAACTGTCATGTTCGAGAACAGGCGTAGCGTCTGGAAGGTGCGTGATATGCCCTGACGCTGAATACGGTCGGGTTTCAAGCCACCGATGCTCTTGCCGTTCAGGAGGATACGACCGCTCGTCGGAGGATAGATCCCGCTGATGACGTTGAAAACGGTTGTCTTACCGGCGCCGTTCGGACCGATGAGGCTGACGATCTCACCCTGATTGACGTGGAAGTCGAAGCCGTCGACGGCGGCAAGGCCGCCGAAGCGACGCGTGAGGTCTTCGACCTGCAGTAGCGCGTCGGCCATCTAAATCTCTCCCGTCCGTACGGTGTAGAGCTCTTCCTGCTCCTCCTCGAGTTCGTGCTGGGTCTCGGGATGGAACTCGAGGGCGCGGCGCCGTTCCGGAATGAGCCCCTGCGGGCGGAGGAGCATGACGCCGACCAGCATGAAGCCAAAGATCATCGGCTTGGCGCTCTCGACCGGAAGCGTTGCCAACCAGGCGCCGATCGTGCCGATCACGCCGCCGGCCGGGTGCAGAGCGGTGCCGAGGTCGTTGACCTTGGTTCCTACCCAGGCGAGCCAGCTTTCGTTGAGAAAGGCGATGAACGCACCGCCAACCATGACGCCGGGGATGCTTCCGATACCGCCGAGAATGACCATGACTAGGATGGTCACCGAAACCTGAAACAGGAACTGGTCGTAGCTGACACTCCCGAGGTGGCTGGCATTGAGAAGGCCGCCAAAGCCGGAGAAAGCGGCGCCGAGGGCAAAAGCGGTCAGACGGGTGCCGGTTATGTTGATCCCGGCGTGGGAGGCGGCGATCTCATCCTCACGGATGGCCACCCAACTCCGTCCGAGCCGCGAATTGCGGAGCCGGTAGATGATGGCGACGCTGATGATGATGATGACCAGCCCCAGGAAGTACCAGGGACGTGGATCGAGGCCGCTGAAGTTGAGGTGAATAAACCAGAAATTGACGTTGGGCGGTGAATCGATTCCGGTGATGTTGTTCACGCCGTTGGTGATATTGGGCAGGCCAAGGCTATTGCCGGGACCGAGGTTCTCGATGACCTTCGGCACGATTTCCCCGAATCCCAGCGTGACGATGGCGAGATAGTCACCGCGCAACCGCAATGTCGGCGCGCCAAAGAGGATGCCGAAAAACGCCGCGATGACGGCGGCCAGCGGAATGAGCAGAAAGAAGTTGATGTGGACGCCGTTGCTGCCGATGCTAAAGAGGAAGGTCGAGACGTTGGAGTGACCGAAGCTCAGGCGGCTCGAGGCGAGCATTGCCGTGACATAGGCGCCGATGGCGAAGAAGGCGGCATAGCCGAGGTCGAGGAGCCCGGCGAATCCGACGACGATGTTCAGGCCGAGAGCGAGCAGGACATAAACCTCGGCTAGAGTAGCCGTATAGATGGTGACGACGTCCGTGGACAGGATCGGGTACAGAAACGCGGCAATGACGACCACTAGCACGAACAGCCGGCGCGCAACCGCATTCTCGCGCCACACCTGGAGGGGGTTTCGTACCGGAACCGCGGTTGCCATCAGACTTTCTCCGTCGTGTTTGTACCGAGGAGGCCGGCCGGGCGGAAGACCAGAATCAGAACGAGGATGGCGAAGACGACGACGTCATACCACTCGGTACCACCGCCGTTCCCGAGGCTCTGCACGTAGGCCGTGATCAGGCCGATAAGGAAACCTCCCATCATCGCGCCGCGGATATTGCCGATCCCACCAAGGACGGCGGCGGTGAACGCGAACAGTCCTAACGTAAAGCCGCTGTTGTAGCCGACACTCCCTTCAAGGATGAGGTAAATCACTGCGCCGGCACCGGCAAGTCCCGAACCGATGAGGAAGGTGATCGAGATAATCCGGTTGACGTTGATGCCCATCATCGACGCGGCCTCGCGGTCCTGGGCGACGGCTCGCATCGCCTTGCCCAGTCGTGTCTGATTGACGAAGAAGTCCAGGCCGAGCATCATCAGGACGGCGATGACGATGACCAGGATCTGGATGTTGGTAATCGTCACGCCCAGGAAAGTGTAGTTGCTGGTCTGAACGATGTTGTTCGGGGCGTAGACGGGCAGACCACCCTGCCACTGATACATCGCGTTTTCGAGAATCAGCGAGACGCCGATGGCGGTAATCAGCGGCGCAAGCTTGGGGGCGTTGCGAAGAGGCCGGTAGGCGACCAGCTCGATGAACACGCCGACCGCGGCACACACAATCGCGGCGACGATCATAGCAACGCCGATACCAATAATTGATTCCGTCGTACTGACCGTAAACGAGTTCTGGTTGATCAACCGGCCGAGGATCGGGATGGCAATAAAGCCGCCCAATGTAAACACATCGCCGTGGGCGAAGTTGATCAACTCGATGATGCCGTAGACCATCGTGTAACCCAGGGCGACGATGGCATAGAGCGCGCCCAGGGCAAGGCCGGCAATTATGATGTCAGCCATGGTGCCTTTCGACGGTGCGGAGTGGGGGTACCATATCCGATCGTGAGCGCCGGGCGACGGATTCCGTTCCGATGTTGAGTTGCGACATTATAGACGCGACTTTTGTAAACGTGAAAAGCGGGAGCCCATTTGGGCTCCCGCTTTCCTAGCGCTCTTACGGAGCGGGTTTGAACCCGGTCGGCTTGAGCGCGCCATGGTAGACGTACTTGCCGCCCTGGACTTTGTAGACGCTAATGACACGGTTCGTCGTGTCGCCGTTGGCGTCGAAGCTCGTCTTGCCGGTCGCGCCATAGAACGTGATGTGGCGGACGTAGCCGACGACGACCGTTCGCATGTGCTTGATGCTGCCGGTCAGCTTGTGCGCCTTGGCAGCTTCCCACACGGCGGTGAGGATGATCGACGTCGCGTCGTAGGACGGAGCATCGTAAGCCTGGGGGCCGGGGTTCGCGTAGAACTTGCCGTAGACCTGCTTGTACAGCTTCTTGAAGTTCTGCGAGGTCTTGGCCGGGTCGGGACCAACGGACGTGGCGTAGTTGTTCACCGACGCCGAACCCTCGGTCGTGATCCAGGCGCTGTTGTAGAGGGCGTCACCGCCCATCCATGGGCCTTGGTAGCCGGCATGGCGCAGGTCACGCGGCAGAGCGCCGACGGTCTCACTGTCGCAACCGCAGTACACCAGGCCCGGCTTGGCAGAAACAACGCTCGACGCGATCTGGTTGGCCGTCTGCGCCTCGGCAGCGGCGCTGCTCGAGTCGACGTGACTGTAGCCGAGTACCTTGAGACCGATGCGCTGCGCCTCGGCCTTGAAAGCCTGGGCGAGGCCAACGCCGTACTGCAGCTTGTCGTCGACGACGTAGACGCTGCTGACGTGCAGCTTCTCCTTCGCGAACAGCGCGCCGGCCGGGCCCTGGAGGGCGTCGGTCGTGACCGTGCGGTAATACGTTACCCAGGGAATCTGGTGCTTGTAGGTCGCGGGCTCCTGCGACTTGCGACCGCCACTACCCTGGTACGGGCCGAAGCTGGTCAGGCTCGGCGACGTGTTGGCCGGGCTGATCTGGACCATGTGCGCCTTGTTGGTGATCGGCTCAGACACGATCGCGGCGCCCGAATTGAGGGTGCCGACGTAGCCGATCGTGTGGGTGCTGTTGACGCACTGCAGCGCATTCTGACCCTCTTTATTCGGATCGTAGGTGCTGCCGTCGGCTTTGGCATCGTCCATGTCCATCGGCGGCATCAGCCTTACGCCGACCTTGCGCAGCTTGGCCTGCAGGTGATAGGCGGCGAGGTGCTCGCCGTTGCGGATGCCCTGCGACAGCTGCTTCAAGGCCGGTACGCCGAACGGTGTCGACGAACAGAGCTGGAGCTGGATCATCTTCGCCTGGGTGCTGTGATGCGCACCGGCGGCGAGAACGTTGGTTGCCAGCATGGTCGAGGCCAGCAACAGCACGGAACTCGCGAGGTACACGGGTCTCTTCATCTACTTCTCCTCCAAAATGTCCCGACAGCGTGCACGTAGTAATGGATTGCCGGGTGATGACATTCTATGGGCACCTCCTTCTACTGTCAACGGATGAGCTGGTTCGTTCGTATCAAGATGAATGGACAATTTGTTCGGAATGTCGAAAGAGGAAGTTAATCCAGTGGTCAGATTTGGCCCGTAGAGTTGAAATCGAGCCCGGACAACCGGGACATATTGCTACAGAGGAGTTGACACACATGCGAATGACCCAACGACTGGTTCCCGGCCTTCTAGCCGGCAGTCTACTTCTGGCCGGGACGTCCGGAGTCTTCGCCGCCAAGGGCAAAGCGGCCTCGCGCTGGGCGGTTGTCGCCGGCCAGGTCACGTCAGTCAATGGCACGGCCGTTTCGCTGACCCTGAACCCGGGAGCCGTGACCAAGAAGGGCGCCGCTGCGAAGACGCTGGCCATCACGCTCAGCACGACCGTGAAAGAGAAGGGACTCGGCGGGGCAACCGGCGGCCTGGTTGCGAACGACTACGCCGCGTTTGCCGGCGTCCGGTCGGCGACCGGCTTCACTGCCAACCGGGTGTATTACAGCACGAAGGCAGCCATCGTTCATCGTGAGGCCTTGCGCCTCCGCGCCCTCCACACGCTGGCGGTTCGCAAGGTCCACCGCGCGAGCGGAACGTTCCAGTCGTGGAACGGCACGGCGCTGGTCATCACGACCAAAGCGAACAAGACGCTGACCTTCGTGACGGGCACGACGACCCACTTCTTCGTCAACGGCCAACTTGTCACCACGGCTCCGACGTTTACGGCGGGACAGACTCTCTTCGTACGCTTCGAGCGCGATGCGACGACCAAGCAGCTCGATGCGCTGTCGGTACGCGTGAAGGCGTAACACAACAAAACCACACATAGCACGCAAAACAGCTGTAGCCGGGACGATTATCGTCCCGGCTACAGTTTTCCACACCAGGTCAACGGCCAGATTGTCTAGCCGGCTTTTTCGGCTTCTTCCTTGTCCGGGAGGTAGCGCTCGGCGTGGCCCAGGGGAGAAAACGCGAAGACGACCGGGATGACGAAGGTCAGCGCGCCCATGACCGCATAGACGAGCGCAACGTTGCCGGTCCAGCGGATAGCAAAGCCGCCGATGAGTGTTCCAAGTGGAATCGCGGACCAGGCGACGACGGCGGCGATGCTCATAATTCGCCCGAGCATGTCGTTGGGCACGATCGCCTGGCGGAGGCTGAGGGTGTTGATGTTGAAGAGGATTCCTACCCCGCCGATCAGTCCCCAGAGCACGACGCCGAGGGCGACCGAGCGATTGAACGCGAAGCCGACGAGCAGAAGCCCGTTGATCATTAGCGCGCCGAGGGCAACCTGGCCGAACGTCCATTTTTTGCGCAACCGTCCGGCCAGTAGGCCGGTGAGAACCACGCCGGCGCCGTTGGCGGCGAAGAGGACGCCCAACTCGGCGTTGGTCGTCCCTAACTGCCGTTTGGCAAACAGGACGAGCTCGTAGCCGGCTGGAGCGCTGACGAAATTGACCATGGCCATCATGATTGAGATGTTGCGCAGGACTGGATGGGAAATCACGTAGCGCAGTCCCTCCACGATGTCATCACGCAGGCTGCTCGACTTGGCTTCGGTCTCGGCCTGATTGAAGCTACGGCGAACGGCGAGGAGGGTGAGCGCCGAGACGATATAGGACGCGGCGTCGATGTAGAGCAGATTGACGACGGGCATGATCGCGGCGAGGGCGCCGGCGATGATGGGTCCGACGATCGTGGCCGCTTGATAACTGGCCTGGATGCGGCCGTTCGCGGTGACGAGATCATCGCTCGGAACCAGGCTGGGAACGGCCGCGAACTCGGCGGAGTTGAATGCAATGAAGGTCGTCGTCTGGAGGAAGCCGGCTACATAGATCCAGATGATTGAGAGGTGGCCGACGGCATACAGGAGCGGGATCGAGATGGTAAGGGCAAAGAAGGCCAGATCGGCTAGGACCATGAGCCGCTTGCGATCGGTACGATCGACCCAGGCTCCGATCACCAGGCCAAAGAGGAGGTAGGGGAGGAGATCGCTCACCGCGCTGATGGCAAGGTTCACCGAGGAATGGGTGAGCTGGTAGACGAGGAGGGGCAGCGCGAACATGGTGAAGGAGGACCCGAAGGTCGAGATGACCTGCCCGCTCCAGAACTTCCAGAAGTCGAGGCTCAAACCGGCGTAGAGGCGTTCGCCTGGTTGTGTCATTTGACATCCCGGTCGCGTTGTTTCATCTGCTCGCGCGCCGCGGCAATGATTGTCAGAAGAATAAGTCCGAACAGGGCCAGGATGATGACGAAAAGAATTTCGATCGGGTCGTTTCCTCCGTGGTACAACCGTACCCGACAGGGGACGGCGAATGGAAGTCGAGGGTCGAACCGACTATGTGGACTCAGTCGGTTGAACGGCGCCGTTTAACTCCGTCGGCGAAACGCCCGACCCCACCGGAACCACCTGACCGTTCCCTGCGAATCGCGCAGGAACTCGGCGCAGGTGTCTTTGCCCGGTCCATCCAGAATCACGATTTGGTCGTCACCGCAAAAGGCGGCGCGAGAGGTCTGAGGCTCCAGGTCGGCACCGGCGCCTGGCAACGAGGGACGCGGGATATGTTCCAGGGCCAGGAGGCCGTCGCGCACCGAAACGATCACTCCCCCGGTCGGGGCTTCGTTCTCGTAGCGACCGACGTAGGCTGCCAGCTCCGTCGCGCTCCGTTCCTGTACCCGCGGTTCCGGCTCTTTGATTCCCAGGAACGTCGCGAGCGCCGTCTGCTCCACCTCCCTCGCCAGGCGGCCGCCGCGGTCGGCATTGGTCAGTATGGCGAGGGCAAAATCGCGTTCCGGCACGAAAAGGAGCCGGGCGATCTGGCCATTGGTGCCGCCGTCATGAGAGACAATGCGGATCCCCTGAACGTCACGGATGAACCAGGAGAGACCAACCCAACCATCGGGACCAGCTGGGACGGCCGGCGCGTGCATTGCCTGCAGTGACTCCGGCTCAAGGAGACGTGTTCCGTCCGGAGCCGCGCCGTTGCCGAGGTGGAAACGCGCGTAGTGCAACAGGTCGCGTGGGCTACACGCCAGTCCGCCTTCTGGAGCGCAACTGCGCAGGATCGCCCACCACTCGCGCTCTCCGGTCGGAATGTCCGGGTGCGAGCCGCGCATTACCTCGGCTCGCTCATTAATGACGCCGTGGCCCACGGCGAAGCGTCGCAGCATCACTTGCTCGGCGAAGAACGAACTGTCGGTCAGACCCAGGGGATCGAGCAGAAGTTCGCGAACCGCCGTCTCATAGACCTGACCCGTCACCACCTCGATCAGCCGGCCCGCGAGCGTGAAGCCGCCGTTGCTGTAGGAGAAGAGCGCGCCAACCGGCGCCACGGGGGGGAACGTCCGCATCCGTGACACGTATCCTGCCAGCGCGTCGTCTCCTCGCCCGGTGTCTTGGAAAAGATCCCCTTCAATCCCCGACGAATGTTGCAAGAGGTGCCGGGTGGTTATAGTGGCGGCAGCGTCACCGGCAAACTCGAAATCGGGCAGGTAGGTACGGATCGGCACGTCGAGGTCGAGCTCGCCGCGGTCGACCAGGCGCATGATGGTCGTCGCCGTAAAGGTCTTGGTGATGGAACCGATCTGGAAGAGAGTGTCGCCGGTAACGGGCAGCGGCGCCTCAACATTCCCTACTCCGAATCCGCTTACGTACTCGTGACCCTCATGCAGCAGTCCGAGGCCAACGCCTGGAACGTGGAGACGTTCCATGGCATGCGTGACCACGTCGTGGGCTGCTTGTAGAGGCTGTGGCGCCGTTGTCGCCTCGGTAGTCATTCGCCGGGCTCCGGATACCGTGCATTCTCGTCCTTGGGCCAGATAGGGCGGCGCGTATGCCGGCGATCGAAGTACGATACGTCGAGCGTCGTCAAGCCGGGGCTATCCGCGGTGATGATGTCCTTCGCAATTGGTTGGAAGCCGGCACGGAAATGCGC
>Ga0070739_10004147_pt1 | contig 17412 bp, 17 predicted proteins | sample Coa_R1_7_FD_66445 | JGI IMG/M metagenome (GOLD analysis project Ga0070739, IMG submission 66445) | Surface soil microbial communities from Centralia Pennsylvania, which are recovering from an underground coalmine fire - Coalmine... | ecosystem: Environmental > Terrestrial > Soil > Unclassified ... | reverse complement strand
AGTGTGACTGTTCTGGCGGCGTGTTCGATCTTCGCGCAGTAGGCTGCGCGGGCTTCCTCGTCGATCGGCTCCTCATATTCAGCGCGTAACCCGGTCCGGCCGTCGAGGCCCTCGCGCAGGATGTCAGCGTGCCCGGCATGCCGGAGGGACTCGCCGACGATATGGACCATGATGGCGAACAGGTTCGTGTTCGGAGAAGGCTCCGGCCACCACGGCACGTGGCCAGGGGCGTCGAGGGGAAGTTCGCTGATTGTCGCATCCGAGTGTTCCCACGTGCGCCGTTAGAAGCCGATGATCTGTTCGCGAGTCTCGTCCTCGCTTGCCCACAGGTCGCTGCCGTCGTGGTCCTGCCATCGAGGCAGCGCTTCCGGGGACGGGCGGTCGAAGACCTCGCCGAAGTACCGGGCCTCGACGGTGGCCGCGTGTTTGACCAGGCCGAGCAGGTTGGTTCCAGTCGCTGTCAAAGGTCGGCGGGCATCGTATTCGGACAGGCCGTCGAGTTTCCAGAGCAGCGCCTTGCGGTGCCGGCGCAGTCCTTCGTGCAGGTACTGTTTCGCGAATTCGTCGATCACGGGTCATGAGCCTGTCAGGCTGCGCCGGTGGGCTCAACCGCACACCGACGTCGCGCAACCAGCTGTGCGCCGCACCGCGTAGTGGGCGCCGAGACACGGGTGTCGAGCGCGTCCTACCTGACCTTGTACCGCTTGTGGGGATCCGGCGACCCGTCAACCCGCCTCTTCTAGCCCTGACATCGACGGCGGTGTTCTAGTCCACAAAACGGCCGACCGGGGCACCACCACCGCCCGGCTCTCGAAGAGGGTGAAGTCGCCGGACGCGGCCTGCCCTCGCTCAGGCGACCCGCGCGGCCACCAGGGTCTCGAAGGTATAGGGCCGTAGGCCATCGGCATGGCCGGCGAAGTACCGCTGCTGGAGGTCTGCACGTGTGGGGTGGTCCACGACCTTGAGCCCGCACCGGCTGATCAGCCTCTCGATCTCGGATACCGGCCAGCCGGTCTGAAGAGGCTCACCGACAGAAGCCGCGATCGGTGCGTAGATACGGGCGTATTCCGTCGCCGCGTCGTCGAGTACAGCGTCCTCCGCCCGGTAGGAGAGCACCACCTCAGACCCGGAAGCAGCCGCCGCGATCGTGCGCAACGTCGACTCGATCGCCTGCGCCGTCAGATAGGGGGCGACGCCCGTCCAGCAGAACATCGCCGGCTGCGCCCAGTCGAACCCGGCCTTGCCCAGCACATCCTCAACCGGTTCGGCCTCGAAATCAGTCGGCACGAATACCTGCGAGGCGCTGAGCGGCAGGCCGAGCTCCCTAACCCGCTGGAGCTTCCAGGCCTGCGAGGCAGCGTGATCGACCTCGAACACCGTGAGCGAGCCGAGCAGATCCGGCCGTCGCCACGCGAACGAGTCAAGCCCCGCGCCAAGAATCACGTACTGCGTGAAGGCGCCAGCAACCAGCCGGTCCTCGGCGTACCGGCTGCGGGTGCACACAGCCGCACGGGCCTCGCGAACGACAGGGCCGGGGAACAGCGGATCGAACTTGTCTCGCAGCTGCTGCCATACCGGACCGACAAGCACCAGGGCCAGCACATCGTCCAGTACCCACGGCGACGCAGTCTCGAGGCGAAATAGTCCACGCGACACAGCCGCAAACATCGCCGTCCTGCTCGGCGCGCTTTCCATGCATTCCTCCCCGTTGGCCAGAACCCAGCATGCTGGCCACGCCCGCTCACTCCGCGCACTTCACAGGATGCGCCTGACGCGGCCTAACGGCCATAGCCAGATCGCCTGGCAGTCACGATCTGCCCGTGGGGATCCTCTAAAACGGCCAGGCACCGCAGCACCATGCCAACAGGCCGGACAGCGATCGGCGGCTGATCACGACCCGCTGTGATCAGCCGCCGAGCTCACTGCACGAGCCCACGCGCTACCCGGAGATGAAGTAGCCGCTGACGTCGACGATCAGTTGGAGCGAACCGCCGCTGCCGTTGTAGAAGTCCGCGGTTTCGTCCGTCGGCAGGGCGGGCAGCGCAAGGTCCGCCACCGTGGCATTTGGCGGGAAGTCGAGCGTTGACGTGAGCGGCACGGTCAGCGGTTGATTGCCCAAGTCGCTGGTGTCCGGGAACACGGTCAGGTAGCCGCCGCCGGTCGGGCGCGTGACGGTCGTGTTGATCACGGCGCCGGTGAAGGCCGAGCCTCCGGCAAAGTCCGCCACCTCCGGGGCTACGTGAATGAGATAGGTGTACCCGCCCGGCAGCGCGCCGTTCGGTATCTTGCGGCTGTCGAAGAGTCGGTATGGGAATGCCGGAACAAAGGCCGAGGCACCCGACGGAGTGAAGTAGCCGTACACGTCGGCGATGAGCCGCGCTGGGCCGCCCGCGATCGCCAAATCAATGGAGCCGTCTGCACCGACCGGGACGATCGCCGCGTTCGCGACCGTCTGGCCGGCGGTGAAGTCCACGTTCGACACGGTCGGCTGCTGTTGACCGTCGGGGTACGCCGCGATGTATCCGCCGACCGACGGTGCCGCGACGGTGAGGTTCAGCGCGACGGCTGTCACTCCGGCCGGGATGCCGTCGGCTCCGGCGATCTTCAGCCGCACCGGGGTGCCCGCGCGGACCGTCGGGTAGGGGTAGCCGCCGGTGCCGTTGCGCGTGTCGAGGAGCCGGGCCGGTGTTGCCGCCGTGTATCCCTGGGCGTTGACCGGAATGAAGTAACCGCTGACATCGGCGATCAGGGCGGTCGTCCCGCCGCTGCCGTTGAACAGCTCGATCGTGCCGTCCGAGCCGACCGGCACGACCGCCAGGTTCGCCACGGTCTGCCCCGCCGCGAAATCTACGCTCGAGGTGGTCGGCCGCGGCGCGCCGGTGGGGTAGGCGGTGATGTACCCGCCGCCGGTCGGCCGGGTCACCGTCAGGTTCAGCACCACGGCGCTGACGTTCGCTGGGATTGCGCCCACGGCGGCCAGCGGCAGTTTCAGCGTCGCGCCCGCGGCCACGGGGTTCGTCGAGCCCTGGGTTCCCGTCCCGTTGCGGGTGTCGAGCACGCGGGTGGGTCCGTAGGGGACGTATTCGGTGCCGGCGGTCTGGATCGTCACGCTGTTGGTGACGGTGTCTCCGGCATTGTCCGTGACCGTGACCTTGATCGTGTACGTCCCCAGTTGCGAGTACGTGTGCCAGACACCGCCTGAAGTGCTGAGTCCCGAAAACGAGGGCATCGCCGTAGTCGAACCGTCGCCCCACCAGATCGTCTCCGAGAGAGTGACGTCCTTGATGTTCTGCTGTGCGTCGAAGAACACGGTGAACCCGCTGGTGTCACGTGCGGTGAGGGTCAAGGCCAGTTCCGGATCCGGTGAGATGTACTGGATCGCGCCACGGGAATTGAACGGGCTGACACCGTTGAAATCAGCCGAGAGCGCGCCGGGTGCGCTCGTATTCGCCGACCCGATCGCCGGCGAGCCCCAGATCAGCAGGCCGTTGACGTACTGCTGTACGCCCGGCATGACGAACGCGAGGCTCGCCCCGATGGTGTCGAAAGTGTCGTGCGCAGCCTGGGTCGGGAAGGCGGATTGGAACTGGGCCAACGTCGAGTAGTTCGTACCACTCCAGTCGTAGAGCACGGTCGGGAGCGGCGCGGCGGGGTAGCCCCCGACCGTGTCGAAGTCGTTGTAGTCCGTCGTGACGCCAGGCGTCGATGCCGCCGCGACGATGACACTCGGCGAGAAGGTTTTGACGCTTATGCACCACGACGCGTCGGCCCCGCTGCCTCCGCCACCGGTCGTGGCCGTATCGCTGTTGCCGTTCTCGATCAGGTTGTTCTCGAGGAAGACCGAGGTCGACGTCCCCTCGATATCCACGCCGGGGTTGCAGCCGCGCTGAATTGTGTTGCCGGTGATGTCGAGTCCGGTCACACCGGTGGCCTGGATCCCGGTCCCGGCGAACACGTCGCCCGCGATCGTGATCCCGCTCGCGCCGGAAGCGATCACGCTCTGTTGCGCATAGGGCTCGCCGTCAAACGCGGCGAGAAAACTGCGGGTCACCGACACACCGGACGAGGCGCCGTCGACGCTGAAGGCATCGAGATAGTCGCCGCTCAGGGTGACGCCGGAGGACGCGACGACCGAGATTCCGAACTGAGGGGAGAAGAAACCGAGGTTGGAGACAGTCACGCCGGTCACACCGCGCAGCGTCAGCGTGGAGTCCATGGAGACGAGCGCTCCGGAGCCGACTCCGACGATGGAGACATTCGATGTCGTGACGGTCACAGGTGTGGTGTAGCTGGCACTGCTTGAGCCGCTCACGTCGATCGTGTCGCCGGCAGCCGCGGCGTTCACGCCATCCTGTAGGGAGCAGTACGGACTCGCCTGGGTGCCGGTTCCGGTGCCGGCGACGCAGGTCGCGTTCGCCAACTTCACGTAAATCGTCGCGCCAGCATTCACGGTGCCGACGCGCGACGTGGCCTTGACGTTCGTGCGCGTGGTGACGGGGACGGAGCCGACCCGGCGCGACTTGCTCGCCGGGCTGCTGACAGTCCCGGTGAGGACGGGGGCGGGAACACTCGCCGAAGCATTCAACACCTGACCAGAATTCCCAGTGGTCGGTGCTCCGACCGCCGAGGCACCGGCCGATGCCGCGCCCAGCGGACAAACGGCGGCACCGAGGGCCACAACGGCGGCCACGGAGCGTGTAAGCCTACGATGACGAATCACCGACGTCCCCCCACGGTTTTCGAAATAGACATCACTCCGGACAGCCCCGGCCCGTCGGGATTATCGCGGATAGGCCATGTCGTGGCGGACAAGACTTTGCGACAGTTCTGGAACAGAGACGGACGACGGCCGGCGGTCGACGTGGCGAGCGCATCCGACTCCCGCGACCCATTGCGGCGCCAGTTCCGGTATGCCGCGACGCGTGATCGCCGCCGGCCTCCGCAGACCAGGGCAGGCTCTTTCGGGCGCACGATCCGCGGCGCGCTTCATCAACGCGTCGGCACGGATCTCGTTCAGCTCCACCACTGTTCGCGGGGGATCCACAGGTAAGAGGCCTGCGTCGTGGCGTCGCAGGACCGGTTCGCTCTCGTGAATCTCGTTGCTGGTGTGGCCGACCGTGTCTTTGAGCGTGCACGGCTAAGTCGAGGCGATGCGTGCTTTCGCGGTGCCAGACTTCTGCGTCGGCGCGTTCGTCAGACCTGTCGAGTGCATTGGGCGGCAATGTGAAGGTGGCGGGATTGCCGCGGCCCAGGCGCGATCGCAGCACCTTCCACTCATGGCCGGGGAATTGCAGCTCGCGCGGCGCCAGGAGCAAGTCCAGGCCCAGCCCGGCGGCGACGATCTCGTGCCACCCGCGCGGGGCCGCCGCAAAGTGCAGCACACCAGTCATCGACCGTCACGCTAATTTGAGCCTTCTTGCTTCCGGCTGCTTGCCGGGAAGGTCAGTCGGTTACGGTGAGGACGATCTTGCCGCGGGTGCGGCCGGCCTCGAGGCGGGCGTGGGCCGCGGCGACCTGTTCCAGCGGGAAGGTCTCCTCCACCTCGACGGCGACCTCGCCGTCGTCGATCAGGCCGGCGATCGTGGTCAGCGCGGCACCATCCGGCTCGACCAGGTACCCGGTGACGCGCACGCCGGCCGCCTCGGCGGCTGCGGCCAGGTCCGGGGAGACGCCGGCCGGGACGGCAACCAGCAGGCCGTCCGGGCGCAGGACCTTCAGCGAGCGGGTGCTGGTCTGGTCATGGGCGTCGCCCACCAAGTCGATGACGACGTCGACGTCCTTGACGACGTCCTCGAAGCGGGTGGTGGTGTAGTCGATGGTCTCCTCGGCACCGAGTTCCCTGAGCCAGGAGTGGCGTGCTTCGCTGGCGGTGGCGATCACATGGGCGCCAAGGTGCCGGGCGAACTGGACCGCGAAGTGGCCCACCCCGCCGGCGGCGGCCGTGATCAGGACGCGCTGGCCAGCCTGGAGGTGGGCGGTGTCGACCACAACCTGCCAGGCGGTCAGCGCCGCCAGCGGCACGGCGGCCGCGTGCACGTGATCGAGGGAGGCCGGCTTGCGGGCCCACTGGCGGGCCGGTGCGGTCACGTACTCGGCGTAGCCGCCGGCGGCGCGCGGGAACCACGGCATGCCGTATACCTCGTCGCCGACCTTCAGGGTAGTAACGCCGAAACCGACCTGCTCGACGACGCCGGACACATCCCAGCCCGGGATGAACGGAAGCGTCTGCAGTCCCGCCATGCCCCGGCCCTCGCGGGTCTTCCAGTCCACCGGGTTGACCCCGGCGGCGTGCACCCGGACCAGCACCTCGGTGGGCAGCGGCTCGGGGCGCGGGACCCGTCCGACGGTCAGCACCTCCGCTCCGCCGAACTCGTTGATGGTCACTGCCCGCATGGTGCGCTCGCTCATGTTGTCCTCGCTCAGGTCCGCCGACGCATTCTTTGGCCGAGACCGTGGTCTCATCCAAAGAAAGCGTGGCATCTGTTCGCGCGCGGGCGAGTGGCCGGAAGGAGACTCGGCTGTACTGCGTCAGCACCTGTTCCCTGGGCGGTCGGCCGGTGCGCACACACGAGGACTACCGAATCGGCGTCGAGCACGACGATGTACTTACTGCAGAGCGCCGCTGACGGTGACGCCGTCGGGCTTGGGCTCCAGGTTGAGCAGCGGTGAACTGGTGCCCAGCAAGGTAGCCGGCGCAAGTTGTGAACCGGCGGGGGCCGGGAGTGCCGCACTCAGGCTCTCGGAGAGCTGCTGCTGCGCTTGGCCTACGAGAGCGTAGGCCCCGACTGTCTCCAACGGACCGATGATCGGTGCCTCGATGAGAGACGGGTGGGCGTCGGCGAAAGCGGGCTCGGCGCCGGATACGGCGCCGAGCACAGCGATTGCGAACACGGTCAGGCGGGCCGCGGAAGGCATTGAAGGATCTTTACTCTCATCGCGTGGAACGACGCTTCGGCCGCATGATGCGGTCTCGACTCGGCCCGGTGCCGGTCACGTTCCGGGGCACCGGGCCACGCCGATCCGCATCAGGGCTCTGGAGGAGGCGCGTGCGGACGCCTTAGAAGAGCAGGCCGCCCTGCGGGCCGTTCTGGCTCAGCTCAATGGGCGCGTCGACGTCATTGCACACCACGTTCTGCGTGTGCAGCGGGGTGGTGCCACCCAGCACGGCGCTGCCGTACCACGGGGTCGCGCAGCGCAGGTCCGCGATCGGGGCGTCGACGCTGAGCACGCCGTCCTGGTCGCCGAGGAACGACAACGGCGAGTTGTTGAACGCACCGGAGTCGTCATCTGCGGGCGACTGGGAGGCGGCCGCGGCGCCGGCCGTTGCGAGCATCAGGCTGACAGCGGCGCCGGCGACGGCGAAGAACTTCTTGGGCATGAGGCCCTCCTCAGTGAACGAATAAACTTCTCGTGGGTACCCAACCGGCCTATTCGACCGCGGGTTACGCGCGTGCGCCTCTTTCACCCATCCAGCCCAACGCACTTTCCGCGGGTTCATGTCGCCGAGGCTCACGCCGCGCGGGCATCTACCACAAAAGAGTGAAATCTTGGACGAGGCCTCTGAAAATGACGAATCCTCGCCCTCGGCGCGCGGAAAAGCCTTAGAGCAGACCGTCATTCCCGGTGTGCGACAGCGAGACCGGTGACTTGACGTCGTCGCAGACCACAGACTGCATGCCGATCGGCAGCGATCCGCCGAGCACGGCGCTACCGAACCAGGGAGCGGCGCAGCGCAGGTCGACCAGCGGGGCGTCGATGATGACCAAACCGCTCTGGTCAGGCGCCACCACGCTCGATCCGCCGAACGCGCCCGTGTCGGCGCTCGCGGGCGCTGCGGACACTGCGCACGCCGCGGCACCGAGTCCCGCGACACAGAGGGTCTTCTTCAGCATTTTCGTATCCTCCAAGATGTCCTGCTAGGAACGATCACGCTGTAGAACGCCCGGCAGCAAGATTGGGCTACGGACTCTTGCGAGGAATAGCCGATACGGACGAGTGATCCAAAGTCATATTAAATATCAGCCGGAAGCTTAGTCCGCGTACGAAGCACGCTGCATGTTCATTGACTCGACGGGGATACCAGCCCGGTTTCGTAGGCTGCGATAACCAGGTGCACGCGATCGCGGACGCCGAGCTTGGCGAGCAGGCGGGCGACGTGGGTCTTGGCTGTTGCGGGGCTGATGTACAGGTGGGCGGCGATCTCGCCGTTGGACATGCCGCGGGCGACGAGGATGAGGACTTCGCGTTCCCGCTCGGTGAGTTCGCCGAGTCTGTCGAGTTTGCGGTCTCGGCCGGCGGTGCGGCCCGGTGCGGTCTGCTGCCGATGGGTGGCGAACTGGCGGATCAGCCGGCGGGTGACGGAGGGGGCGAGCAGGGCGTCTCCTGCGGCGACCACGCGGATCGCGGCGATGATGTCAGTCAGCGCCATGTCCTTGACCAGGAATCCGCTGGCGCCCGCGAGCAATGCGGCGTAGACGTTGTCGTCGTCGTCGAAGGTGGTCAGAATCAGTACTCGTACGTCGGTCGTGGCGGCGGTGATCGCGCGGGTGGCTTCGATGCCGTCTGTGCCGGGCATGCGGATGTCCATCACGACCACGTCCGGGCGCAGTTCGCTCGCCAACCGGATCGCCTCGGCGCCGTTGCCCGCCTCACCGGCGACCGCCAGGTCGGGCAGGTCTGCCATTGCCATGGTCAGTCCGGCGCGCACCAGCGGCTGGTCGTCGGCAAGCAGGATGCGCGCGGTCATCCGGGCAGGCTCGCGGTCACCCGGAATCCGCCGTCAGGGCGCGGTCCGGCGCTGAACCGGCCGCCAAGCAGGGCGACACGTTCACGCATCCCCGCGATGCCGAAACCCGCGGTTCTCGCCGGATTGCGGGCCGCGGGGTCAAAGTCGCGGCGTACATCTGGGCCGTCGTCGAGCACGTCGATGGCCAGTTCGGCGGCCAGGAACTCGACGCTGACCCGGCACTGGCGGGCGGCGGAGTGGCGCACCACGTTGGAAACCGCCTCCTGAATGATGCGGTAGGCGGCGAGGTCGACCTCGGGCGGCAGCGGTCGGCGCGTGCCGCTCCAGGCAACCTGTACCTCGATCCCCGCCCCGGCGGTCTGCTCGGCGAGTCGCGTCAGCGCTTCAAGTCCCTCGGCGGGCCCGAAATCGGACAGCTCGTCGGCCTCGGCCCGGCGTAGTGAGACCAGCATTCGGCGCAGCCCGGCCAGGGTCTGCCGGCTGGTGGTCTCGATGGCAGCGAGGGCGGTGCGCGCGCCCTCGGGCCGGGTGTCGAGCACCAGGCCCGCGGCTCCGGCCTGGATCGCGATCACGCCGATGGCGTGGGCCACTTGGTCGTGCAGTTCGCGGGCGATCCGCAGGCGCTCGGCGGTCACGGCCTGCGCGGCGGCCTGGGCCCGCAGTGCGGCGTCGTACGCGCGGCGCTGCCGGACTGAGTTTCCAACACTCCAGGCGGCCAAGACCGCCGAACCGAGCGCCATCGCCGCGACCAGGAGAGGCGGCCGACCCTGCATGTTCGACTGGCTCTCGGCGATCTGTGCGGCCAGGGCGAGCACTGCGATCGGCACACTGATCCGGCGCGGCCGGACCGCCGCGAGATAGAGCAGCAGCGCGTCCATGGCACCCATGACCAGCAGCCATTCCCACGGCGCCCGGAAGGCGAGGGCGACGGCCGCGACCGATTCCGCCGTCAGGACGCAGAACACTGTCACCGGCCGACGCAGGGCCAGGCCGACGGGCGCCGCGAGTAGCAGAGACAGCGCGACCCATTCCGCCGGAGTCAGGTCATCGCGTAGGGAACGACCGTGCGGTACCTGGTAGAAGACCCGGCCAAGGCAGATGGCGGTCGCGTATAGCAGGGCCGTGCTCCACAGCAGGACGGTCCAGACCTGCTGTGGGATCTGCCTGAGCAGCGGCGGACGCGGAATTGCTTGCTCCACTCGGGGATCGTAGCCGGGCCCGGCGAGGTCCCGCGTCCGCCTGGAAGCGTACGCCCGGCGGGCGAGTCGGCTTGTTAGCGGATCGGCCGGCGGCCGGACGCGGCGCGGCCTCGATTCCCGAGAGCCTGAGGACGTGATCGAAGTCAATGAACTCACGAAGCGCTATCGCAGGGTCCTGGCAGTAGACCGGCTGACCTTCGACGTGCGGCCGGGGCAGGTCACCGGATTCCTGGGCCCGAACGGGTCCGGGAAGAGCACGACGTTGCGAATGCTGCTCGGCCTCAACCGGCCCACCGGCGGCACCGCGACCGTCGGCGGCAGGCCGTTCCAGCGGTACGGCACCGGACTACGCGAGGTCGGGGCGCTGCTCGACGCCGGTGACGTGCACAAGGGACGGACCGCACATGCGCATCTGGCGGCACTCGCGCGGAGCAACGGGTTGCCGCGCCGACGGGTGCGCGAGGTGTTGGAACAGGTCGGGTTGGCGGACGTGGCAGGGCGGCGGATCGGCGGGTACTCGCTGGGGATGCGACAGCGGCTGGGGATCGCCGGGGCGCTGCTTGGCGACCCGCCGGTGCTGATTTTCGACGAGCCGATCAACGGACTGGATCCGGAGGGCATCCGCTGGGCGCGCGAACTGTTCCGTGGGCTGGCCGCGCAGGGACGCACGGTGCTGGTGTCCAGTCACATCATGAGCGAGATGGAGCACACCGCGGATCACCTGATCGTGATCGGCGGCGGACGACTTGTCGCGGACGAATCGCTGGCCGAGTTCGCGGCCCGCGCGACAACCGCGCATGTCAGGGTCCGCACTCCCGATCCAGGCGGGCTGGCCAAGGTGCTGCGGGAGGCAGAATCCGGCGCTGGCGTGAGCGTGGACGGTGCGCAACTGCTCACCGTGACCGGTTTGAGCACGTTTCGCATCAATGAGCTGGCTTTCGCTCACCGGGTCCTCGTGTACGAGGTCGCGGCGTACGGCGGGTCGTTGGAGGAGGCCTTCATGGAGTTGACGGCGGACAGCGTCCAGTTCCGGACCGGCGTCGCGGGGATCGCGGGAGGAACCCGATGAGCAGCAACAGCCTGCCGGCGAATGACGTGGCGCTCGGCGCCGGACGCGAACGCGGACGCGTTGCGGCCGTGCCACGTTGGCGCGACCTTGTCGCATCCGAGTGGCTGAAGTTCCGCTCGCTGCGCTCGACCTTCGTGGTCCTGGCCGCGGTGTCCGCAGCTGCGATCTTCCTCGCGTACGGCTCCGCTGAGCAGACTGCCGCCGAATGGCCGGGGCCTGGCGGTTGGATGAAGCAGGGGATCGAGCCCGCGCTCGACGCGTTCTACCCGCCCGGCTTCTACACTGTGATGATCATGATCGGCGTGATCGGCGCGCAGATCATCGTCTCCGAGCACGCCACCGGGTCTATTCGCACGACACTCATCGCAGTGCCCAGACGCAGTCGCGTCATGCTCGCCAAGGCAGCCGTCGTCGCGGGCAGCTTCACGGTCGTCGGCGCGATCGTCACGGCCCTGTGCTGGCAGACCACTCTCGCCATGTACTCGACCCGGATCACCGCCTACGGCTGGACGACGCCGGGCATGGCGCGCGTCTTCGCAGCAACCGTGCTCCTGTTCCCCCTCAGCGGCCTCATCGGGCTCGCTATCGGCACCCTGGTCCGGCACACCGCCGCCGCCATCTTCGCCGCCGCGTTCTACTTCTGGGTCTTGCCCATCGGCATCTCAAGCGTCGATGACGTTCTGGGCACGCACGTCTTCGGCCACGTCGCCAACGTACTTCCCGAGAACGGCTGGCTTTTGCTGATCACCATCGGCAACACGAAGAACATCGTCGGCGGACACCCGTCCGTCATTGAAGCCTGGATCTCGTACGTTGTCTGGGCTCTGGCAGCGACCGCGGTCATCGCCTTCGTCCCTCGGCGACGGGACGTGTAGGAACGTCTACGGCAGAAGCCGCGCCCTGGTCGGCGCGGCTTCTGCCTTTCTGGTGCAAACAGCTACGGGGCTACGGAGTCACGGAATTCGCGAACACGTCCGTCGGACCAGTCGCGCTGGCCGGCTGCGCCTGCACGAAGCACGGCAGGAATGCAGATCCGCTCACTCCCAGGCCCTCGTAGTCTCCGAGGAAGAAGCCGCCCGCGTTCGGCGCCGTCATCAAGTCGAAGGAGCCTGCGACGTGGGTTTCGTCGCCGAAGGTCGCGCCGCGGTCGAACGACGCGGTGAACCAGTAGTCGGTCGGGAGTGTCGTGGTGTCGCCGGGCGGCAGGTTGCGCAGGTCGTAGTACGTGACTCCGACGACGCCTGCCGAGTTGACCGCAACTGTCGGCGTGAAGGCGGGTGCACCGGTGACCGTGCTGATCACTGCTGGCGCGGTCCACGTCTTGCCGCCGTCAGTGGACGTGGTGAGGACGATCTGGTTGACCGTGCCGGTAAACCGATTGTCGGACCAGACCACGTAGAGCTGTCCGGTGCTCGGGTCAATGGCGACGGAGGGAAGGCCCTCTCCGGTGCGCAGCGGGGCACCGGTGTTCGGGTCGGTGTCGGTCACGAACTGCTGGGCCGCGATGGTGGTCGCTCCTGACCAGGTGGCGCCGCCGTCGGAGGAGGAGACGAAGCCGACGCTGACGCCGCGTGGCGTGAAGTGGGGCGAACCAGTCGTCGAGAACTGCTCGAAGAAGTCGTACAGGACGCCCGTTGCGGGGTTGACCACGATCACGTTGCCGATGGTCTGGCTGTTCTGTCCGGGGTCGAAGATCGCCCGGGTGCCGGTCCAGGTCTCGCCGCCGTCAGTGGTCTTGGAGAACCAGGTCGGTCCGCGAAAGGCGTGAGCGCGCAGGGCCGCGTCCGGCGTGTGGCTCGGTGCCTTCAGCCGGTCCCACACGACGTAGGCCGTGCCGGCGGTAGTCGGGTCCGCGGTGACGGACTCCTTGTCGTTGAAGAACTGGGTGGCCTCGAAGACGGGGCTGGTGCCCTGGTCCGCCTTGATCAGGCGGGCGTTGCCCCAGGTCTGGCCGCCGTCAGTGGAGGTCGCGGCCGCCACGCCGGTGTCGTTGTTGCCGCCTCCGCTGATTGTGCTCTCGGTCGCCAGCAAGCCGACGGCGTAGGCGGTCCCATCAGGGCCGATGGAGACCCAGGGGTCCGAGGCCCGGTCGTAGGGCGCGCCGGTGAACGGGTCAAGGACGGGATTGATCCCGGTGACGCAGCCGCTGAACGGCAGCTGGCTCTGGCCCCAGGTCTTCCCGCCATCGGTGGAGAACCCGGCGACCAGGCCACGCGAGCCGCCGTTCGACCAGCGGTCCTGCTGCCAGGCGCCGATGACGTTGCCCGCGGTATGCGGGTTGACCGCGACCTGAGGCTCCACCTCGGCGTCCGGGAAGACCGTGCCTGTCTGGCCGGTCGTCGGACAGCCAGAATAGGGATCCGCGGAGGAGGCGGTGACGGGTGCCGTCTCGGCCGAGGCCAGGGCTGGAGATACGGTCGCCAGCACGAGGGCAGGCACCGCTGAGCTCAACGTCACGATGCGCACGAGTTTGTGGCGCATAAGGTGTTCCCCCCAAGCTTGTAGCAATAAGGCACGGATTCACCCCGAAGTAACACATACTCTCGGTGTCGCCTCACGACAATGCGCCATCCGGGCGGCAGGCTGGGACGCCGGTAAGTTCCTTGAAGATTTCTGGGCGGCGGTGTCGGATCGGGGGCGAGTCGTTCGTAGTACGGGTGAGCGGCCGCCCACGAGGGGCGTCCCCAGCGCAGCGGGAGATGAGCTGACGATGCAGTACCTGGTTTCCGTGATCAACGACAACGCCAACCTCGCCACTCCCGAAGAGGACGCCGCGATCGACGTGTTCAACGACCGGCTCCAGGCCAAGGGCTACTGGGTCTTCGCCGGCGGCCTCGGGGCGCCCGGCACGGCGACGGTGATCGACAACCGCGGCGGGGAGGCGATGTTCACCGACGGGCCCTTCGTGGAGACCAAGGAGTACGTCGTCGGCTTCTGGATCATCGAGGCCCCCGACCTCGACGTGGCGCTCAAGCTGGCCGCCGAGGGGTCGAAGGCCTGCAACCGGAAGGTCGAGGTCCGGCCGTTCCTGTGACCGAGACCGGCGTCCAGCAGGCGATCACCCGGGCCCATCGCGAGGAATGGGCACGGGTGGTCGCCGCCCTGGCCAAACGCTTCGGGGACCTCGACGTCGCGGAGGAGGCGGCAGCTGAGGCGTTCGCGACCGCCGTCGAGCGGTGGCCGGCCGACGGCGTTCCGCCAAACCCCGGCGCCTGGCTGACCACCACCGCCCACCGCAAGGCCATCGACCGGATCCGGCGCGAGAACAAGCGCGATGAGAAGCACAGGGAGGCCCAGATGTCGTACGCCGACGACCCGCCCGAGCCTTCCGGACCCATCGGCGACGAACGGCTCCGGCTGATCTTCACCTGCTGTCACCCTGCGCTCGCGACCGAGGCCCGCGTCGCCCTGACGCTGCGCATGCTCGGCGGCCTGACCGTGGCCGAGATCGCGCGCGCCTTCCTCGTACAGGAGAGCGCCATCGGGCAGCGGATCACCCGGGCTAAGGCCAAGATCAAGACGGCGCGCATTCCGTATCGGGTACCGCTGGCGGAGGATCTGCCTGCACGCGTCTCCGCCGTGCTCACGGTCCTCTTCCTGGTCTTCAACGAGGGCTACCTGGCGACCGGTCCCGGCACCGATCCGGTACGCCACGAGCTGACCGCCGAGGCGATCCGGCTGACGCGCCTGATGCGTACCCTCATGCCGACCGATGGTGAGGTGGCCGGGTTGTTGGCACTGATGCTGCTGACCGAGGCCCGGCGTACCGCACGGGTTTCGTCGAGCGGCGAGTTGGTCGCCCTCGGTGAGCAGGACCGCGGGTCGTGGGACGCGGCGCTGATCGCCGAGGGACACCAGCTCGTACGTGAGCGCCTGGCCTCCGGCGTGGCTCCGGGTCGCTACCAGATCCTGGCGGCAATCAACGCCGTGCATACCAGTGCCCGCGACGTACGCGACACCGACTGGTCGCAGATCCTCGCGCTCTACGACCAACTCGTCCGTCTCGACCCGTCACCGATCGTCGCGCTGAACCGGGCTATCGCGATCGCAGAGCTCGATGGCCCGCAGGTGGCGCTGGCGACCCTCGACCGCCTCGAGGGGAAGTTGGCCGGCTACCACGCCTTCCACGCGGCCCGCGCCGACCTGCTGCGCCGAATCGGCCTCAGCCGGGAATCGCGCGCGGCATACGACAAGGCCATCGAGCTGGCTGGCAACACGGCCGAGGTCGCTTCCCTCACGCGCCGACGGGAGCAGTTGGGGTGAGCAGTCGGGGTGAGGAGCTGGGCTCAGGGGCTTCGTGCCAGCCGACCCGGTCACGCAGCTGGCGCGGCGCGGGGTCGTGTCCGGCCGGCCGGAAAACCTGCGGATCTTCGGAGGGCGATCTGGTTGGATCGGGCGCACTATGACTGACGCAGCCGCCAAGCAAGTCGACCTCAAGCAGGTCAGCCGCGAAGAAGCCGCCCGAATCGCCGCCGGCAAGCCAGGGCCCGAGGATCGGTGGGCCGAGGGATTCCCGCGCGAGGACGATTCCGATCCGGCCGCCGGGCTCGCCGCCGCGCAGGAGGATCCGGCGCCCTTCGGCATCTACGCCCTCGTACCAAGCGACCACGGCCGGACCATCGGCACCGCCGGCTTCCACGGGCCGCCCGACGCCGCCGGCGAGGTCACCATCGGGTACGGCATGGTCGAACCCGAGTGGGGTCAGGGCTACGGCACCCAGGCCGTCGCCCAGCTCGTCGAGATCTGCCGCGCGCACGGCGGCATCACCGCCATCAACGCCGACACCGATCTGGACAACATCGGCTCGCAGCGGGTCCTCGAGAAGAACGGCTTCGAGCACGTACGCACCACGTCAACGCAGCGCTTCTTCCGGCTGAGCCTGGAGAACTGACTCCCGCGGCATCTCCCCCAGCTGTGCGGCTCCGCGATACCGAACCGTGATGCGTCGATTACGCAACTATCTGACGACGTGTCAACTCGCTGGTCACACTGTCGCTTAGCTGGCATCAGGCAGCGTATAAGGCTGAAGGGGAGACAGTGTCCGGACAGACGAACCCGCCGCCGCGGGGTGAGTGGAGCGATGCGGAACAGGGCCCGCTACAGGGGCAGGGCGAGCCGACGATCGAGGGCGAGATCGTGCCGCGGGAGGAGCACAGCGGCGTCGACGTGCGCATCCCCGGGCCGATCGAGCCGGCCCCGCCGCGGGAGATCGCGGTCTCGCGTACGACGGCGCGCTGGGTGCTGCTCACGCTGATCGTCCTGCTCGCACTGGTCGCCGCGCTGATTTACCTGCTGGTCAAGCCGTCGTCCAAGCCGGCGGACGCGGCTGACTCCGCCAAGTCCACGCCCACCGCGACCGCGGTGGCGGCGAGCGCGTCGGCCGCGCCGTCAGTCTCCGCCTCGCCGACTACGCCGCCCGGCGCTGCCAGCCCCGCGGCCTCCGACGGTGCGACAGCCGGCCCGAGCGCGAGTGCTCAGGACCTCGCCTCAAGCACGCCGAACCCGGCGTTCTCGCCGATCAACGGCACGCTCTACCTGCCCGCTCCGGTCGACGGCAGCGTCGAGACGAAGGTCGACGTGACGATCTCCAACGTCGACTATCCCTACAGCTCCAGGTTCTACTGCCCCAGCAACTCGACGCTCGACTGGAACGTCGCGGGCTACTCGACCTTCACCACCACACTCGGCATCCCCGACAACGCCCCGGGTGCGACCGGAGCGACCATCACCATGACCTTCTCCGATCAGAACGGCAAGGTGCTGTCGGTCAACAAGACGGCCATCGGCCAGCCGGCCACCATCCGCATCCCGATCACCGGCGTGGAGCGGCTCGTGGTGACGTGCAACCGGACGGCCAACAACGGCAGCGGCTACAACCAGGTGGCTCTGGGCAACGCCGCCGTGTCCTGATGTTGCCGGTTTGCCGGTATGTCCGGGGGATGAGAAGTCACGGTCCGGTCAGACCTGGCGCTGCGTCACCCGATTGGCTGTAAAGTCTGGCCGGAGTTGTTGCCACCGGGGGGACGGTGACGGTGTTTCACCTCGCCTCCCAAGTGAAGTGAGGGGACCCGTATGAGCTTGTTTGAGAAGGTGCTCGAAGTCACCGAAAAGGGCATCGAGGAGACCGAGCACTCCATTGAGCAGTGGAACATCCACCGCCACGGCGCGAAGCTGTTCCTGAAGCTGGGCATCGCGGTGTACGCCGAGCAGCGGCTCGGCGGCGACCACGGCCCGGTGGAGCGCATCCTCGGCGCGCTGGACGGCCACGCGGCCGAGCACGGCGAGGTCGACCTCGACCACCTCAAGGCCGCGCACGAGGTGCTCGGCGACGAGTTCATCAAGGCGCACGACATTCCGGACGACGAGCCGGCCAAGGCCGCCGCGGCGTCCTGAACCGC
>Ga0070739_10004146_pt1 | contig 17413 bp, 12 predicted proteins | sample Coa_R1_7_FD_66445 | JGI IMG/M metagenome (GOLD analysis project Ga0070739, IMG submission 66445) | Surface soil microbial communities from Centralia Pennsylvania, which are recovering from an underground coalmine fire - Coalmine... | ecosystem: Environmental > Terrestrial > Soil > Unclassified ... | reverse complement strand
CTTTTTCACATTTGGGAAACTGCGCCCAATTCGCCCACGAACTGGTCATCGTGGGCCGGCTTTGCGAGCGGTTCAAATCTCGGTTGCACCCGCGTGGCCGTCGCCAACCAGGGGCCCGGCGGTGATCCAATTGTATTCTACATGGGCTCGGGCAATTCCGTAAGCTACTTCGCTTACAATGGCGGATGGCCTTCCAGCGGCACCAGCATTGGCGGCAACGTGGACACCCTTTGTGTGGGCATGGATGCCGACGGCGGCTTGGAAGTGTTCGGCACCGGCACTGACAGGGCCGTGTGGCACAACTACCAGCAAGGTGGACCGACAGGAAGCTGGTCCGGTTGGAGTACTCTGCATGGAAACCTGGAGTAAGTTTGGTATTCGTCAAATCGTTACATGGTTACATCGCTGTGTGTTTGTAGCCATGTAACTTTTTCAGAGCCGTCCCTTCAAGATGGCTGAAAACGGACGTTTTCAGCTACGCAAAGCGAACGCGCAGCAGCGCGTCCCTCCCAAAACATTGGCTGCAGCCTTCGCCTGCTCGGATAAGGGCGGAACGGGGTAGAGTGTGGACAGCTTGGTCATCGTAGCCTTGGCGAAGGTGAGCCTTGTCCGCGTTCCTAAATTGAGCGGCTATTCGTACGGGGATTTGTTGGTCGGCGTGGGCGGCGGGCCGGCACTGACGGGGATGATGCTTTCGATGTTGGACGGAGGAAGCAGGTTGTTCACCAGGTTCATGCGGGAATCCGCGGACTGCAATAGCTGCAATTCATGGATGGCCCAGGAAAAAGCCGGGTCGGAGCCGGTTTGGGTGATGCGGACGAACTTTGCGGTCATCGGCGGGAAGGTGATGGTGTTGCGCAAAGCGGTGGCATTGCCGCTGGCAACGGGTTCGCTCCAGGTTTTGCCGTCCTTCGAAAGCTGAATTTTGTATGCGCGTGGATATTCGTATTCCGACCTGCCGGAATCCAGTTCGACGCCGGCGAGTTCCGTTTCCTCGGGCAGTTCGACCTGCACCCACATGCCGGGCGTTTGCCTGGCCAGGCTGTCCCAACGGCTGAAGATGTTGCCGTCGATCGCGAAGCGCAAGGCGTTGGGATTATGGCTGGCGGTGAGTTTCCATTGGAAGCGATTGGTCAGCGGTTGCGGAAGGGAGTCGCGCAATTCATCGAGCGTCCAGGTGTTCGTGTGGTCCTTGATGGCCGCGCGAACGCGGGCGACATCGTTGGAAGTGATGAAGGTGGAATGATTGCCGAAATTATTGCGGATGTAGGAAATGACCGAAGCAACCCATGTGTCGTCATTGCTTTCCATCGGCACCATCACCGCGTCATAATTTTTGCCTTCCACCGGCCCGTTCAATCCCTTGAGCACAACGCTGATGACGCCGTCGAGGTAACCGTTGGCTGTCTTGTCGCCGCTGAGCGGCGGTGCCATGGTGGTGCCGGGTTTTGCGCCGGCCAAAGGCGTGCCTCTGCCGTCCGGCCCGTGACAGGTGAAACAGAGCTGCTTGTAAATCAGTTCGCCGCGCTCCAGGACGAGCTTCTCGCTCGCAGTATATTTTGCCGGAGGCGGCGGCAATGCGTGGACAACAGCCGGGGAAGGCGCAGGTGAGCCCTTGGGCGGCGGCGGAGACGGCAGCAATCGCGCCCCGATTTTCTTGACCCCTTCGGCTGTGCCGCGCGCGGTGGTTTCGTTGATCAAGTAATCCCAATCCGGCCACTTCAACAAGCTGGCGGTCATCATCACCTGCATGACGACGAGCGGGTCGGAATCGTTTGTGAGTGTGCAGATGTCCTTCACCAGGGAATGGTCGCCTTTTTTGTAAAGCGTTTCGCTCGTGCGGATGGCGGCGATGCGGACTTCCGGGTCCTTGTCCTTGAGTTTTTCCCGGATGAGTTCCGGCTCAAGCGCGCCAATTCCTTCCAGCGTCCAAAGCGAATGGATGCGGCCGAAAGGGTCGGGATTGGTGCGCGCCATTTTGATCAAGTCGGGCGCAACCGATTTGTCACCGCGCAGGACAAGAAGTTTTTGCGCAGTATCGCGCCACCAACCGCTCGGATGCGCGAGGTACGTCACGAGCTTGGAGGAAGGTTCATCGAGCATGCGCGGTTGCGGCCCGGGTTTGAAATCCTTATGCGAGATGCGCCAGATGCGTCCGCGTCCAAAATTTCTGGCCAAATTCCACTGGTCCACCACTCCGCGCAGATAGGAGCCGGGGTTGACCCAGTCTTTTTCCTGGATGATGCCGCGATACATGTCGGCCACGAAAATCGAGCCGTCGGGCGCGTTGGCGACGTTGACCGGGCGAAAATTCGGGTCCGTCGAGCGGATCATTTCCGAATGATTGTAGTAATTGCGGACGCGGGTGAAACCTTCCTTCGTCTCAATCCTTGTGCGACGGATCAATCGGCCAACCGGCTCGCCGAACAAGAGGTCGCCGCGCAAATCCGCGGGCAAACGGTCACCGCGGTAAATCTCGCTGCCACTGGTGGCGGTGAAATGGTTGAGGCTGTTTTGACCGGGGCGGACGCGCATCAGGCCTCCCTGGAAATCGGGAATGCCGATGATGGGAAAAACTTCGGCATAGCTTGGCTCGCTGGCTTCCTGAAAATAAAATGAGCCATAGACCATCGGCACCTGGAAATTCACCGGGCCGGCTTCGTAACCGGCGTTCATGTTCCAAAGCTTGCCGTAATCGTCCTGCGAAAGGCCCCATTGCCCGCCGTTGGCGCCGGTCGGTTCGCGGACGACTTTGCCGTCAATCATCCGCAGGCGATAGCTGTTGACCGCCATGTAAATCCAGTTGTCGAGGTCCCAGATCAATCCGCTGGGTTGATGCTCGATGTTGCCGCCGCGCGGTCCGCCCGCATACCACAATTCTTTTTTGTCGGAGACGCCGTTGTGCTTGGTGTCGGTGTAATACCAGATGTCGTCGGTATCGGTTTCGTTGACTAGGATGCCGTCAGCGAGAGGAAGAATCATGCGCGGAAGCAACAGATGATCGACGTAGATCGCATGCTTGTCATAAACGCCGTTGTGCTTGCTGGACCAATGGACCGAAATGCGGCTCGTGCGCGCCCGTTCGTTGCTTCCGTCCGCATCGCGCATGTAACTGCGCATCTCCGCCACAAACATCCTGCCATTGCCGTCGAACACCGTGATGACCGGGTCTTCGATGATGGGGTCGCTGAGGACGAGTTCCATTTTGTAACCATCCTCGCAAACGAAAGTCTTGGCTTCGTCCTGGGCGGACAAGTACGCGATTCCGGGCGGCGGGACATTGGTTGCATCCGCCGCAGATGCGCGGATGTTCCAACCTGTTGCCAAACAAATAAGTGATATGAGAACAACAAAATACTTCATGCACCCTCTACAGACGATTCAACTCATTTTTACAAGGAATGCACCCGCAGTCCAGTCATTTAAACGCCATTTTTGGACAATTCTCCTCGGAAAACCCCTCAAAATGCGGGAAAAGAAAATTCGCCCCAAGCCCCAGAAAAGAGCAAAGTAAAACTCAGTCGTGGGTCTCGCGTTCGAGCTTCTCAAGGACTTCCGGGTCGCGCACATCGACCCAACGCCCGGCAATTTTCATCCCGGCGATGATGTGATTCGCTGCAGCAAGCGCGCTGACGGCGTCGGTCAATTCGTATTCGCCGCGAGGCGATTTTTGGAGCCTGGCAGTGAATTCAAAAAGGGAAGGACGGAAGATGTAGATGCCCGCATTATACCATGCCGTGTCGCCGGGCTTGAGCCAGCCGTCGTTGCGGAGCTGTTGCAATTGCGCGGCCGTCGGTTTTTCCACCAACCGTTTCAAGCGAAATTTTTCGTCGAAGAAAACCAGCCCGCCCAGCGTCACGTCCTCGCTGCCGGTCACGGTGATGACGCCGGAAAAATAATCTTCATTATACCGGCGCAGCATCTGCTGGTAGGTCTGCGGTTCGACGACGATGTCGCCGTAGCTCAGAAAAAAAGGCGACGCGCCGACGAAGTCGCGCGCCAGTTCCGGCGCCTTGCCAGTGCCGTCCTGGATTATTTGCCGGCCATAGGCGATGCGCAAATTCCATTTAGAACCATCGCCGAAATGTTTTTCGATGACCTCCGCCTTGTAGCCGGTCACGATAAAAAAATCCCGCACACCGGTCGCGGCAATGCCGCCGATGATGTGCTCCAGCAACGGTTTGCCATGCGCCTTGAGCATCGGCTTGGGAAGTTCGTTGGTCAGCTCGCGCATCCGCGTGCCTTTGCCGGCGGCCAGAATGATTGCTTTCACGCATCCATGATGAATTCAACGTCCAAAGTTTAAAGTTCAAAGTTGGAGCGCGGACAGCTTGTCCGCCGCAATGAAGGTTCTGTTTAGCTTGCGGATAAAGCCGCCCGACTGGGATGAAACCACATTTTTTTTAGCGATTTTTTAACGGTTAGCAGACCTCTTTTGATTATACCGCTTGGGCAATCAGCCTCATGTTACGAGCATGAACGATGTCATTTACATTGCGGTGACGGTGGTGTTCTTCGCCGTGGCTGGTTATTACGCGGTGCTCTGCGCCAAACTCTAAACGGAGGCAACATGGTAGAAAATATCATCGCAGGAATCATTGCTGTGGCCCTGTGCGTTTATCTTTTGATCGCCATGATTAGGCCGGAAAAGTTCTGACCTTTTGCATCGCCCGCGTCTAACAAAAAATCTCATATTATGCGTGACTTTGACTGGCTCCAACTGGCGCTCTATGTGGGCGTGCTGGTTTTGATCACGAAGCCGCTTGGTTTATATCTCCTTCGCGTGCTCGATGCCGATGGCAAAACCTGGCTGGACTGGCTGGTGCGGCCTTGCGAGCGAATCACCTATCGCGTGCTGGGCGTGGACCCGAAACAGGAACATGACTGGAAGCGCTACACGATCGCCATGCTTATCTTCAGCATGGTAAGCGCGCTGTTCACGTATGGCATTCTGCGCCTGCAAAATTTCCTGCCCTTGAACCCGCAAAAATTTGGCGCGCTCACGCCCGACCTGGCGTTCAACACCGCTGTCAGCTTCACCACCAACACGAACTGGCAGAATTACGGCGGCGAAAACACGATGTCCTATCTTTCGCAAATGGTGGCGCTGGTGATCCACAATTTCGCCTCGGCCGCGGTGGGTATCGCGCTTGCCGCCGCGCTCGTGCGCGGCATCAGCCGGCACACGGCAAAAACCATCGGCAATTTCTGGGTGGATTTGGTGCGCATCACTTATTATCTACTGCTGCCCATCTGCATCGTTTTCGCGCTCGCGCTGGTTTCGCAGGGAATGATCCAAAATTTCAAGTCTTACGATACGGCTAAGCTCATCGAACCGTATACCACGCAGGTCCAAAAAACCGATGACAAAGGCCAGCCTGTGAACGGTCCCGATGGCAAACCCATCATGGTGGATCAAAAAGTGGACACGCAAACGATTCCGCAAGGACCGGTCGCGTCGCAAGTGGCAATCAAGATGCTCGGAACGAACGGCGGCGGATTCTTCAACGCGAACGCCGCGCATCCTTTTGAAAACCCGACGCCGCTTTCCAATTTTCTCCAGATGCTTTCGATTTTCGCGATTCCCAGCGCGCTAACTTATTACCTCGGCCGCATGACCAAAAATCAAGGCCATGGCTGGGCCGTGTGGGGTTCGATGTTCTCACTGTTTCTCGCCGGCGCGCTGGTTTGCTGGTGGGCTGAATCGGCGGGCAATCCCATTCATCAAAAATTGGGTGTGGTCGCGTTGGACGGCAACATGGAAGGCAAGGAAGTGCGGTTCGGCATTTTCAATTCGGCGCTGTTCGCCACAGTGACGACGGATGCCTCGTGCGGCGCGGTGAATTCAATGCACGATTCGTTCACCGGATTGGGCGGTTTGATCCCAATGCTGAACATTCAATTGGGCGAAGTGGTGTTCGGCGGCGTGGGGGCGGGACTTTACGGGATGCTGGTGTTCGTGGTGATTGCGGTGTTCATCGCCGGGCTGATGGTTGGGCGCACACCGGAATATCTCGGCAAAAAAATCGGCGCGTATGAAGTCAAGGCGGCGTTGCTTTCGATGCTGGTGCTGGCGCTTTCGATCCTCGGCTTCACCGCGTGGGCGTGCGTGAGCCAATGGGGTTTGGCGGGCTTGAACAATTCCGGCCCGCACGGTTTCAGTGAAATTTTATACGCGTTCACTTCCTGCAACGGAAATAACGGCAGTGCGTTCGCCGGCCTTTCCGGCAACACGCCCTGGTACAACACGACCCTCGGACTGGCAACTTTGGTCGGACGCTTTTTGATGATTGTGCCGATCATGGCGCTGGCAGGCGCGTTGGCGGCCAAAAAAATTGTGCCGCAAAGCGCCGGCACTTTTCCAGTGCATGGTTTCACATTTGGAATTTTGCTGGTCGGCACAGTGGTGCTCGTAGGCGCGTTGACTTATCTGCCTGCGCTTGCACTTGGTCCGGTGGTCGAGCATTTCCTCACGCTGCAAGGCAAACTGTTCTGAACCAATGGAAGTTATGAATGACAAAGAACTCATTTCAGCATTGACCCCGAAGCGCCGCTCCTTCATGGAGTATTGGAGTAATGGAGTGCTGAGGAAAGCCAGCCGTTTGCATCACTCCATTAATCCATCACTCCACTACTCCCCTTTCCCATGACCCATAAACCTCCATCGCTTTTCGACTGGAAAATCACCGGGCTTGCGATTGGCGACGCCTTTCGCAAACTCGATCCACGCCTCATGGTCAAGAACCCGGTGATGTTTGTGACGCTGGTTGGCGCGATTTTGACGACGGTGGACATTTTTCTTCCAACCAATCAGCGCGGCGTCATCATTCAAATCGCGCTCTGGCTCTGGTTCACTGTGTTGTTCGCAAATTTTGCCGAAGCGGTCGCCGAAGGACGCGGCAAGGCGCAGGCAAAGGCGTTGCGCGGCACACGCACTCAAACCGCCGCGAACAAGATCGTCAGCAAAGGCAAGCTCGAAGCGGTAGATGCCAACAGCCTGCGCAAAGGCGACATGGTGCTTGTGCGTGCCGGTGAAATCATTCCCGGTGATGGCGAAGTTACTGAAGGCGCGGCGACGGTGGATGAATCCGCGATCACGGGCGAATCTGCGCCGGTGGTGCGTGAAAGCGGCGGCGATCGCAGCGCCGTCACGGGCGGAACGCGCGTGCTCTCGGATGAAATCACCGTGCGCATCACTGCCGATCCAGGCCAAGGATTTCTTGACCGGATGATTGCGCTGGTTGAAGGCGCAAAGCGGCAGAAGACGCCCAACGAAATTGCGCTCACAATCATGCTCGCCGCGCTGACGCTGATTTTCATGTTCGTCATCATGGCCTTGAAGCCGATGGGCGTCTATGCGTCCACGACCTTTTCCATCCCGGTATTGATTGCGCTGTTGGTCTGCCTGATTCCAACCACCATCGGCGGATTACTTAGCGCCATCGGCATCGCGGGGATGGACCGTTTGTTGCAGCGCAACGTGCTCGCGATGAGCGGACGCGCGGTTGAAGCTTCCGGCGACGTCGATGTGCTGCTGCTGGACAAGACCGGCACCATTACACTCGGCAATCGGCAGGCGACGGAATTTGTCCCCGCACCGGGCGTTTCGGAAAAGGAGCTTGCCGACGCGGCGCAACTTTCGTCGCTCGCCGATGAAACACCCGAAGGCCGCAGCGTGGTGGTGCTGGCAAAAAGATTCGGCATCCGCGCGAGGGAAATCCATGAATTGCCCAACGCGCAATTTGTGAAATTCAGCGCGCAAACGCGCATGAGCGGCGTGGATCTGGAGGGCGTGCAATATCGCAAGGGCGCAGCGGACGCGATTTGCAAATTCGTGAATTGCAACGCGCCGCCCGAAATCGCACAAACGGTCGATCGCATCTCCCGCGCGGGCGGCACACCGCTGCTGGTCGCGACCAAGGAGCGCATTCTTGGCACGATCTATCTCAAGGACATTGTCAAAGGCGGTTTGCCCGAACGCTTCAAACGGTTGCGGGCCATGGGCATCAAAACGGTGATGATCACCGGCGACAACAAATTGACGGCTGCAGCGATTGCATTGGAGGCGGGCGTGGATGATTTCCTGGCGGAAGCCAAGCCGGAGGACAAGCTGGCCTTGATCCGCAAGGAACAACAGGGCGGACGCATGATCGCGATGATCGGCGACGGAACGAATGACGCGCCGGCGCTTGCGCAGGCTGATGTGGGCGTGGCGATGAACACCGGCACGCAGGCGGCCAAGGAAGCGGGAAACATGGTGGATTTGGATTCAAACCCAACGAAACTTTTGGAGATCATCGAGATCGGCAAACAGTTGCTCATCACGCGCGGCGCGTTGACGACATTCAGCATCGCGAACGATGTTGCGAAATATTTTGCCATCATTCCCGCGATGCTGATGGCCACGTTTCCGGTCATTGCGCCATTGAACATCATGCGCCTGCAAAGTCCCGGCAGCGCCATCTTGAGCGCGGTGATTTTCAATGCGCTGATCATTGTCGCGTTGATTCCGCTGGCATTGCGCGGTGTGAAATTCCAGCCCATCGGCGCGCTGGCGATTCTCCAGCGCAACCTGCTGATTTATGGATTGGGCGGCGTGATCATTCCGTTCGTCGGCATCAAACTGATTGATGTCATTATCACAAACATGCACCTCGTTTGATTTTGTGAAGACCCTACTCCACGATTTTTTCAGTTCCATCATGGCGACCTTGGTCTTGGCGATTGTCTGCTGCGGGATTTATCCGCTGATTGTCTATGGCATCGCGCAGGCGGCGTTCCCCGCCAAGGCCAACGGTAGTCTTATAACCGATTCCAACGGCACATTGCGCGGTTCGGCATTGCTTGGCCAGCAATTCACAGGCGACAAATACTTTGACTCGCGTCCTTCGTCAGCCGGCACCGGCTATGACGCGTTGAATTCCGGCGGCAGCAATCTCGGGCCGACTTCGCAAAAATTGAATGACGCCATCAAGGACCGCATCGCCGATTATCGCAAGAAGAACGGTTTGAAAGACACGGACCCGGTGCCTGCGGATGCGGTGACTGCTTCCGGCAGCGGGCTCGATCCGCACATCAGTCCTGCCAATGCCGCATTGCAATTGCCACGCGTAGCCCGCGTGCGCGGCTTGAGCGAGCAAAAAGTCCAGGAACTCGTCGCTAAATATACCGAAGGGCCTGATCTGGGTATTTTAGGCGATCCCGGTGTGAACGTGCTTAAAGTGAACCTTGCGCTCGATGCCTCGAATGCTAAAAAATAATTAAATCTGCTTCCCTAGCCAAAAAACCGCTTGGTCAAAGCTGTCGCAGGTTTTAGCATTCACGTGTAACTTGGGACTCGGGAACCGGCAGAATGAACGCTGATATTCGAGCGGATCCGGACAAGTTGTTGGAAGCCATCCAGCGGCAGGAGGGCCAGCAAAAGCGCGGCAAACTGAAAATTTTTCTCGGCATGGCCGCCGGCGTCGGCAAGACCTACGCCATGCTTCAGGCCGCCCGCAAACAGCAATCCCTCGGTGTGGACGTCGTCATCGGCTACGTCGAAACGCATGGACGCAAGGACACCGATGCCCTTCTCGCCGGCCTTCCCGTCATTCCGCGCAAGCAAAGTGAATATCGCGGTGTCACGCTTTCCGAGATGGACGTGGACGCCGTGTTGGCGCGCAAGCCCAAGCTCGCGATCGTGGACGAACTAGCCCACACCAACGCGCCTGAATCCCGTCATCCGAAGCGTTACCAGGACATCCTCGAACTGCTCGACGCGGGCATTGATGTTTACACCACGCTGAACGTGCAGCACGTCGAAAGCCGCGCGCAAACAGTCGAGGAAATCACCGGCTCGACCATGCACGAAACGATTCCCGACAGCGTGCTTGACATGGCCGAAATCGAGTTGATCGACATTTCTCCTGAGGACCTGATGCGGCGGCTTGATGAAGGCAAAGTTTACATGCCGGATCGCGCCGCTGTTGCGATGGTCAATTTTTTCCGCGAAGGCAATCTGACCGCCTTGCGCGAAATGGCGCTGCGCCTTGCCGCCGAACGCGTCGGCCAGGACGTGCGCGATTACATGCAGGTGATGCAAATCCAGGGGCCGTGGAAAACCGGCCATCGCCTGCTGGTCGCGGTGAGTCCCAGCCCGCTTTCTGCGCAGATGGTGCGCTGGACGCGGCGATTGGCGGACAGCTTGGACGCGCAATGGATGGCCGTGCACGTCGAATCTTCCAAAATGCTTTCCGAAGCCGACCAGGCGCGGCTCGCAAAGAACCTCGATTTGGCTCGCGATCTCGGTGCGGAAGTGATCGCGACCGCGGACGAAGATGTTGTCCGCGGCGTGTTGCGTGTCGCGCGGCAGCATAACGCAACTCAGATTGTCGTCGGCAAACCCGCTCGCCGCGATTGGCACCGCTTTTTTGGAGGCAGAAGTTTCTTGCGGCGGCTCGTTGCTGAAAGCGGCGACATAGACATCCATGTTGTCCGCGCGGAAAAATCTGAGACGCCTGTCACGCAGCAGATTTTTCAGATGCCGGCGCAGCTCGCGTGGAAACAATATCTCGTCGGCGTTAGTGCGGTGATTGCCACGACGTTGTTGAACGAACTGCTGAATCCATTCATCCATTATCGCGCGGTGGGCTTTGATTTTCTGTTGATGGTGGTCACGCTGGCTCTTTTTATTGGGCGCGGGCCGATCCTGCTGACTGCGGCGCTGAGCGCGATTTGTTGGGACTATTTTTTCATCCCGCCAGTGCTCACATTTGATGTGCGCCAGCCCGAAGACGTGATGATGCTGGCGATGTATTTCATTGTCGCGCTGGGCATGGGCGAATTGAACGCGCGGTTTCGCAACCAGGAAAAAGCCGAACGCCAGCGCGAGGAACGCACCACCGCGCTTTACCTGTTGACACGCGAACTCGCAGACGTCGTCACGCTCGAACAGATTGTGAAGGTGGTCGTCTCGCACATCGACAAATTGTTCAAGGCGGAAGCCGCGGTCCTGTTGGCCGAGCCCGATGGCAAGTTGTCTCCCATTGCCAGTTTGGGCAGCACGATGAAATTGTCCGAGAAAGAATTGAGCGTGGCCGCATGGGTTTTTCAGCACAACACACCGGCGGGCCGCTTCACGGAAAATTTGCCCCTCTCGGGCGCATTGTATTTGCCGTTGACCGCGCCAGGCGGCACGCTCGGCGTCATTGGCGTCGGTCTGCATCCGAATCGCCCCCTCAACCTCGAACAAAACAACCTGCTCGAAGCGCTGGTCCGCCAGGCTGCGCTGGTGATTGATCGGCAGCGCCTGCACAATGCCGCGCAGCAGGCGCAGCTCGCCGCCGAATCGGAGCGCTTGAGCAAGACCCTCCTCGATTCCATTTCGCACGAAATGCGAACGCCCATCGCGGCCATCACAAGCGCCGCCAGCGCTTTGACCGACCTCAAAACCTCCTCCCCGCCAGGTTTTGGAGATGCGTTGCTCGATGAAATCAAAGTTGCCGGCGCGCGACTCAACAGGCTCGTTGGTAACCTGCTCGATATCGCGCGCGTCGAATCCGGCCATGTGAAACCAAAACTGGATTGGTGCGACGTTGGTGATTTGATACACGTCTCGCTGAAATCTGTGGAACGCGAAATGGCTGGGCACAAGGTGGAAGTCGCGATCAATCCCGCCATTCCGTTGGTGCGGATGGATTTTGTTCTGATGGAACAGGCTTTGATCAATCTGTTGCTGAACGCCGCATTCCACACGCCTGTCGGCACGCCGGTGCAGATCATCGCTCGCGTCGAGGAGGATGAACTGGCGCTCACGGTCGCAGACCGTGGTCGCGGCATTCCGCCTGACTCCATTGCGCGCATTTTCGAAAAATTTTATCGCGCGCCGGGCGCAGTCACCGGTGGAACCGGTTTGGGACTCTCGATTGTCAAAGGTTTTGTTGAAGCGCAGGGGGGACGTGTTCAAGCCGCGAATCGACCTGACTGTGGCGCAGCCTTCACACTTTATTTGCCAATCACCGAGCAACCCATTTTTCCGGAGGAAAACGTATGACCAAGGAACGTCCTACTCCGGTTGCGTTGATCATCGACGACGAGGTGCAAATCCGCCGCCTGCTCAAAATCAGCCTTGAAGCCAATGGTTATAAAGTCTTCGAAGCCGCCAACGGCGAACTTGGCCTGGCCGAAGCCGCACAACGCCGTCCCGACATCGTGGTGCTCGATTTGGGTTTGCCCGACATGGACGGCGTCACCGTTCTTAAACGCTTGCGCGAATGGAGCAACGTGCCGGTCGTGGTGCTTTCCGTGCGTGATGGTGAAGATGACAAGATCGCCGCGCTCGACAACGGCGCAGACGATTACCTGACGAAACCGTTCGGCACCGGCGAATTGCTCGCCCGCCTGCGCGTCGCGCAACGCCATTCACTTCCCGCGCCGGAAGCCGCCGTTTTCCAGACGGGCCACCTTGAAGTGGACCTCGTTGCGCGCTCCGTGCAAGTGAAAGGCAAGCCGGTAAAATTGACGGCGACTGAATACGCTTTGCTTCAGCTTTTCGTGCGTCACGCCGGCAAGGTCCTCACGCATCGGCAGATTTTGAAGGAAGTCTGGGGCCCGACTTACCAGGAACAAACGCATTATCTGCGTGTTTACATGACGCACTTGCGCGAAAAGATCGAGGAAACCCCCTCGCAACCCGAGCTGCTTATCACGGAATCCGGCATCGGTTATCGGCTGATGATTAAGCCACCGAGCGCGGAAACCCGGGATTTGGCCGGATGAGTTTTGCAACCGTGAACTTCACTTGCGGATGAGAAGTTTCCTTGTCATCATCGTGACACGAGCAAAACCGATGAGCGGCCATCTCGAAATTCTCAAAACTTACAAGCTTTATATCGGCGGCAATTTTGTCCGGAGCGAAAGCGGACGTTATCTTCCGGCCAAATCACCTTCCGGCGAACACCTGGACAATTATTCCCACGCTTCGCGCAAGGACCTTCGGGACGCAGTCGTGGCCGCGCGCGCTGCGTTTGACGGCTGGGCAAAACGCACCGCTTACCTGCGCGGGCAAATCCTTTATCGCGCGGCGGAGATGCTGCAAAATCGCGCAACCGAACTCGCGAACGAAATCGCCCGCTCGACCGGCTCGCGTCCAGCCCGGGCGCGAAAGGAAGTCACTCTGGCGATAGACCGTCTGGTTTATTTCGCCGGTTGGACGGACAAATATTCACAGATTTTCGGCAGCGTGAACCCGGTTGCGACCTCGCATTTCAACTTCACCACACCCGAGCCGACCGGCGTCGTAGCAATCTTCTCGCCGGATGAACCCGCTCTAGTTGCTTTGGTATCATTGATCGCGCCGGTCATTTTGAGCGGGAACGCTGCCGTTGTGATCGCTTCGGAAAAGCATCCGCTCACCGCGCTCACCTTCGCGGAAATTTTGGCCACGAGCGATTTGCCAGGTGGTGTTGTAAACCTGCTCACCGGCAAACGCGCCGAGCTTGCGCCGCATATCGCCGATCACATGGATATCAATGCCATTGTGGATGGCACCGGCGCCGCGGAATTGGGCGCACTCTTGCAAGCCGGCTCGGCCAAAAACCTGAAACGTTATTCCGCAAACGCCCACCAGCCCTCGGATTGGTCCACCAGCAAGGCCGAAGACCCGTATAAAATTTTGGACACGGTTGAATTCAAGACCGCGTGGCATCCTATTGGAGTGTGAACAAATACCCAAGCACCCAACCACCTAAATACCCAAGGAAATCTCAAGCCCGAAATCTCAAAGGAGGAGATAGAATGAACAGAATTGTCAGAATCAAAGATTGCACAAAAAATTATTTTAGATTTTGACAGTTCTGTAAGTTCTGTCAAAAACTTGCAACTTTATTTGGGTATTTGGGTATTTCGTCATTGGGTATTTTCACTCGCCCCTTGCAGTTTTGCTAATCGCATTCCATAATGCGGGACGAATTTTAGACAAATGAATACACCACAACCTCTTCGTGTCGCGGTTACCGGCGCTGCCGGCCAGATTGGTTACTCGCTCCTCTTTCGCATCGCTTCCGGCGCGATGTTAGGCCCGAACCAGCCGGTCATTTTGCATCTGGTTGAAATCGAGCCCGCGCTTCCCGCGCTCAACGGCGTTGTGATGGAACTGGATGATTGTGCCTTCCCGTTGCTCAAGGGCGTCGTGGCCACAGCAAGCTTGGATGAAGGTTTTCGCGGCGTGAACTGGGCCTTGCTCGTCGGCAGCGTGCCGCGCAAACAGGGGATGGAGCGAAAGGATTTGCTCGGCATCAACGGCAAGATTTTCATCGGCCAGGGCCAGGCCATCCAAAAAAATGCCGCCAGCGACGTGCGCATTCATGTGGTTGGCAATCCCTGCAACACGAATTGTCTCATCGCGATGAAAAATGCGCCGGATATTCCGCGGGACCGCTGGTTCGCCATGACGCGACTGGACGAAAACCGCGCCAAGTCGCAGTTGGCCAAGAAAGCCGGCGTGGACGTTACCACCGTCAGCAACATGGCCATCTGGGGCAATCATTCCTCGACGCAATATCCTGATTTCACGCACGCAAAAATCGGCGGCAAACCGGCCACGGACGTCATCAAGGACGAGGCTTGGCTGAAGGGCGAATTCATTTCAGCCGTTCAGCAACGCGGCGCGGCGGTGATCAAGGCGCGCGGACTTTCCAGCGCGGCCAGCGCGGCCAACGCCATCGTGGACAGCGTTGCTTCAATCGCGAACCCAACGCAACAAGGCGATTGGCACAGCGTGTGTGTCCATTCCGACGGCAGTTACGGCATCGAAAAAGATTTGATCTGTTCGTTTCCCGTCCGCAGCAACGGCCAGAAGCTTGAAATTGTCCAGGGGTTGTCGGTGGATGCATTCAGCAAATCGAAAATTGGCGCGACCGTGGCGGAATTGAAGGAAGAGAAGTCTTTGGTGGCGGATTTGCTGCCGAAGTGAACAGCGAATCAGTAGCGCAGACATTCGTGTCTGCCGTATCGCAGGCTTCAGCCTGCGGAAGGTTGGAAATCCAGTTCGCGTTGATTTAACGCCTCGCCGACAGGAATGTCGGCGAAACAGCAGACACGAATGTCTGCGCTGCACGGAAACATGAACACACCATCCGCAAAAAACCTCGGCGCTTACATTGATTATTCTCTTTTCGCGCCCGATGCCACGCGCGCTGACATCGAAAAGATTTGCGCCGAAGCGCGCGCAAAAAATTATCATTCGCTTTGCGTGAATGGCTCGCGGGTGGAACTTGCGCGGACGGCGTTGGACGAGACGAATGTTCAAGTGGTGGCGTTGGTCGGATTTCCGCTGGGCGCATCGGATACCGATGCGAAACGTTATGAGACGGAAGTCGCGGTGGATTCGGGCGCGCAGGAAATTGAATTCGTCATCAATATCGGGCGGCTCAAGGATGGCGACCGCCAATTTATTCTGCGCGAGATGCGGGACATCGCGGAAGCCGCGGACGAACGGCCCGTCAAGGCGGTGCTCGAAACCCATTTGCTGACGCGCGACGAAACCATTGTCGCGTGCCAGTTGGCGCTCGATTCTGGAATTCATTTCGTCGCGACCTCGACCGATTTTCAAGCGCCTGCCGTCACCTTGGAAGAAATTAGAGTGCTGCGCGAAACACTCGGTGAGCAATTGGGCATCAAGGCAGCCGGTCAAATCCGCGATATCCAAGCCGCGCAAGCGTTCATTGACGCCGGTGCCAATCGAGTCGGCATCAGCGCGATTGCTCAGGCCAAATAAATTCCGCATTTCATTTCTGCTTCCCAAAACCCATTGCTTTGACGCTATACTCCGCACGTGGGCATCAGCATCCAGCAATTCCGCCAGTTAAAAGATCGGCTCAACCGCTCAACCCGCGCCACTGCGCCGTTGCCAGTTTTGCCGGCAACCAATCAGCGTGGCAACCTCCACGAAATCGTCCTCGGCGTGGACCCTTCGTTGCGCGGCACCGGGTTTGGTGTGATTCGTCGCGCGAAACCGCATCCACAAACCCTCGCTCATGGAACCATTTCCTGCCCCGCAAGCTGGGAACATTCGCGTTGCCTGCTGAAAATCGCCGAGGGACTGCGGGACATCATCCGGCAACATCGCCCCACCGTTTGCGTGATTGAAGGATTGTTCTACGCGCAAAATTTGCAGACGGCATTGACCATGGGCGAAGCGCGCGGCGCGGCACTCACAATCATTGCCGAAGGCGGGCTGGAAATTTTTGAAATCGCCCCGCGGAAGGTGAAACAGGCGATTGTCGGTTACGGCGCGGCGCAAAAAATTGCCGTCGCCAAGATGGTGCAGCGGATGCTGCATCTTTCGGAATTGCCCGCGCCGGATGCCGCGGACGCGCTGGCGTTGGCCTTGACCCACGCGCAGGAGAACGGGCGTTATTCGCTCAATTCGCCCAAACGCATCTGACGCGGCTTCGCGAACATGATCCATTATTTGCACGGCAAACTGGTTGAGGCGCTGCCCACGCAAGTGACGGTGGACGTGCATGGCGTCGGTTACGAAGTGCTCATTCCGCTCTCGTCCTTCGACAAATTGCCCCAGCCGGGCAATGAGGTGAAACTGCTCACGCACCTGGCCATTCGCGAGGACGCGCACGTTCTCTATGGTTTCATGACGACCGCCGAGCGCGAAATGTTCCGCCTGCTCATCAACACCGTCAGCGGCATCGGCCCGAAGATCGCGTTGAACATATTGAGCGGCATGAACGTCACCATGTTGCGCGGTGCAGTCGCGAACGGCGACGTGAAGGCGTTGTCGCAAATCTCAGGCGTGGGAAAAAAAACCGCCGAGCGCATCGTCGTGGAATTGAAGGACAAAATCGGGGCGGCAGGCGCTTGGGAGGCGATGAGCGCGCAACGAGCGCTTTCGCCGACCGATCAGAAGATGAACGATGCCGTCCTGGCGTTGATGGCGCTTGGCTTCAAACAAGCCGAAGCGCATGAATCGGTGCGAGCGGCGCAGGCTTCGCTTGGCGCGGAGGCGGCAGTCGAAGATTTGGTGCGGGCAAGCTTGAAAAAAGGAGCGTGATGCCGGAAACCGCCGTGAAAAATTCAGGCGTTGTGATTCCCGAAATTGCGAAATGGCATCAGCGACTTGCCGCGTTCATCATTTACCTTGTCCTAAGCGCTATTTCCGCCACATTGCGCATCCGGCACATTGACCGCTCTGGTTTGGCCCAGGGCGAACTGAAAGGGCCGTCGATTTATTGCATCTGGCACAACCGGCTCGCGCTCAGCATGGCCTGCTACACCGGTTATGTGAGAAAGCATTCTCAAGGCGCGGGCCTGGCGGCAATGGCCAGCGCGAGCAAGGACGGCGCGATGATGAGCGCGGTGCTGGAATTTGCGCATGTGCAACCGGTGCGCGGCTCGACCAGCCGGCGTGGACCGCAGG
>Ga0070739_10004143_pt1 | contig 17416 bp, 14 predicted proteins | sample Coa_R1_7_FD_66445 | JGI IMG/M metagenome (GOLD analysis project Ga0070739, IMG submission 66445) | Surface soil microbial communities from Centralia Pennsylvania, which are recovering from an underground coalmine fire - Coalmine... | ecosystem: Environmental > Terrestrial > Soil > Unclassified ... | reverse complement strand
ACGTAGGTGCCGTTGAGGCTGCCGACGTCGACGACGTGGAACTCGTCGCTTTCCAAGCGGAATTCGGCGTGCCGGCGGCTCACGGTGACGTCGTCGAGGAAGATGTCGCTGTCCGGATGCCGGCCCGCCGAGGTGACCGGTTGATCGAGCAGGAAGCGAGAACCCGCGTTGGGGCCTCGTTTGACGACCAGCAACGCCGAGCCGGCCGGCAGGCCTTCGACGCCGGAAACCGCACTCTCCGTGCCCGCTTGCGCGGGAGCATCCAGTTCGTTGAGGAAGTCGGCCCGGAAGACCGATGTCGTCTCCACTGTGACTTCATCAGAGGTCTGGTCGTTGTCCTTTTCCGTCACCGGCTGCTCCTCACTGGCCGCTGTGGCGCTGTCTGGCCGGGCCCACTGGGCCGGCTGTCCGACCGCATTACCGTCGTTGTCTCGACCGTACCGCGCACGGGTCCCGAATGTGCCCACCACCGCAGGATCACCCGACCCGATGCCAGGCTGCTCCGCGGGGCGTCCAAGGGCCGCATCTCGGCCCGGGGACTCGTGCCCAACTGCCCGGCTCCTCCTCGGGCGGCTTGCCGCCCGCGTCGTCGTCGAGCGAAAGGCACCTTAACAATCCTCATTCGGTCAGCGTCCCGCGGTAGCCGTCGGCGTCGAGCAGCGCGGCGAATTCCCGTTCGATGGTGTCGCTCCCGTCGACCTCGAGGTCGAGCAACCAGCCCGCCCCGTACGGATCGGAGTTCACCAGCTGGGGACTGGCTTCCAAATCACGGTTGACCGCAACCACTTTCGCCGAAACCGGCGCATACAGATCGGACACCGACTTGGTGGATTCCACCTCGCCGAAGGATTCGCCTGCGGTCACCTCTGTACCGACTTCGGGCAGCTGGACGAACACCACATCACCCAGCGACGACTGCGCGAAGTCGGTGATGCCCACCCGCACTGTGTTATCGCCGGTGCGGCGCACCCACTCGTGCTCGGCGGTGTAATGCAGGTCGGGCGGGATTTCGGTCACGGCAATCCTGTTCTGGTCGATATAGCTTATTTGACTGGCTGAGCGTATTGGCGTGGTTTTGGTTGCCGCAAGGCGGTGACGTCGACGCGGTCCGACTGCTGTACCGACATGCGTCCTCCCACGCGTTTGACGCTGTCGACGGCGCCGCCCGGGATGTTCATCGCAGCCGCCAGCGTCGGCGGATCACCCACGGCCAGAACGGAATACGGCGGCGACAGGGTTTTGCCGTCGATGGTCAGCGCACCGGGGGCGCCAGTCACCCAGGTGTCGACGCCTACCCGAAGCGCCTGGTGCCCGTCGTTGATCTCGATGGCCTCGGCGCCGGCCGCCCGCAGCTCGTTGATGACATCGAGCATTGCCTCCGGCGCGACCCCCCGCCCCGGGTCGTCGATCTTGACGCTGACACCGGGACCGGTGGCGCCAACTGTGCCGACCAGTATGGACAGTGCCGCGAGCCTGGCCTGCGCGTTTTCGATCGCCGCCTGGTTGCTACTGCCCGATGCCTGCAACGAACTCAGTGTGCGCTGCAGTTCAGTGACTTCGGTGTTCAGCGTCGCCTCGCGCTGCCGCAACGAGTCCAGCAATACCAACAGGTCCGCCGGACGCGCGGTTTCCAGCGAATCACCGGACTCGTTCTGCCGAACCTGGGTGACGATCGCGACGCCCAACACGAAACACAGCACGATTGCCAGCGCACCGAACACCAACTGTGAACGGCCACGCCGCAATACGCCGCCCAGGTCCGATCGCCGCAGCCACCCGAACCTTCGCCGAGGATAGTCGGGCGGCAGTTCGTGGCGACCATGCGGCGCGGCGCCTTCAGCGTGGGTCTCGTGTTGCTGCTCGGCGTTCTCGCCGCCACGTGCTGCCGGTTGATCGGTCATCGCTGTCAAGCCCCGAACAGCCGGCGTCGCAGTGCTGCCGTGTTGCCGAAGATGCGGATGCCGAGCACGACGATGATCGCCGTCGACAATTGCGTTCCGACGCCGAGTTGATCACCGACATAGACGATGAGCGAGGCCACGAACACGTTGAAGACGAACGACACCACGAACACCTTCGGGTCGAAGATCCGCTCCAAATAGGCTCGCAAGCCGCCGAACACCGCGTCGAGCGCGGCGACAACGGCGATCGGCAGGTAAGGCTGGATGACCTCGGGCACGCTGGGATGGAAGACCAAGCCCAGCACGATGCCGACGACAAGAGCCGCGAGACCGATCATTTGGCTCCGGCTTTCGCTGCGGCAGTCGTTGAGGCTGGTGTCATCAAGATTCCTGTCGGTCCGATTCAGGGGCCAAACGGCTTGGCGAACTTAACATCCCGAACAGCTCCGGCGGGCAAAGTGAGTCCGTCGCCGACGCTGACGCTGACACCAACACCGTAGGAAACCTCCAGCAGCCGCAGCCGATGCAGGCCGGGGCTGTGGTCGAACACATCGCGCATGGCATGCGGCGGTCCGATGGCCTGGATCGTGTACGGCTTGCTAATTGGATTATTGTCAACCAAGATCGCGCCGCCCGCCTGCCGGATGGTGACGTTGGGCCCGATCCGGACACCGCCCACCGCGATAGCTTCGGCGCCACTGGCCCACAACGAATTGACCACCAGCTGCAGATCGCGGTCCAGAATGATTTGCTGGCCGCCGGCCACCCGCTGCTTGGAGACGTCGGACAGATTCGGGCTGACGCCTGGGTCGGTCACCGTCACGGTCAGACCGGGACCGATGACCGGCGTGCTGGCCGATGCCAGGTCCAGCTTGTCGAGGTTTCCCAGCAGTCGCTGCCCCTGAGCGTCGGCAACCAGTGTGCGCCGCTGCACGTCGTCGACTTGCGCCGCCAGCGCGTTACGGCGCGCGGTCAGCTCGTTGGTGGACGCCTCCGCTGCGCGAACGCTGGCTGCCAGCACCTGCTGGGCAGCGCTGACGCCGGGGGCAACCGAACGGGCTTGCGCGACTGCCGCCGCGAACACCACGGCGACGAGCAAGGCCGCCGCGGCTTGCCAGATCCGGCCGAGCATGCGGTCGCGGTGCGTCGGCGGTGCGGTGGCGCCGTCACGCCTGGCGGCTGCTGCGGCGTAACCGGGATCCAGGTGCTCGGACAGCAGCGCGCGCAGCAGCGACGGCACCGGGATCAGTTGCGGTCGCCCGGCCTCGTGCGCGCTGCGGCCCGCGACGGGGTCATAGCCGCCGAGCGCCTGGTCAGCCATGAGCCGCTTCGCCTCCCACCCTCGGCAACCGGCGGACCACCAGGATCATCTGTGCCACGTACAGCACGAACGACCACAGGTACATGTACAGGCCCCAGATCAAAAACGCCCAGCCGCAGGCCAGCACCACCCGGCTCCACAGCGCGTCCCACTGCCCCAGCAGGATCAGCGGGAACGCCGACATGAGCGCGAAAGTCGCCGCCTTGCCGATGTAGAGCACGGGCAGCGCGGTGAACCCGCGGCTGCGCAGCACCGGCAGCTCGAGGGCAAGTAGCGCATCGCGTGCCAGCAACACCGCGATGATCCACCACGGCACGATGCCACGTAATCCGAACGCGATCGGCACGGTCACCATGTAGAGCCGGTCAACCGCAGGGTCCAGCAGTTCGCCTACTCGCGACGCCTGGTTCAACACGCGCGCGATCTTGCCGTCGGCCCAGTCGGAGGCGCCGCTGAAGATCAAGATCGCGAGCGCCCACGCGTCGGTGTGCGCCACCAAAAGCAGGTAAATGAAGACCGGGATGAGCACCAGCCGGATAACGCTGAGCGCGTTGGGCACCGTCAGCACCCGGTCGTGCGCCGCCCCCGGCTCCATGAGCCGTGACCCTAGCGGAAGACTCCGGCTCCTCCTCATCGCGCTCCGCGTCCCCTCGCCGCTGCGAAGCTGGGGTCCCCCCTGCATCGGTCGCCGGGCCCGAGCTCAATTGCCCGGCTCCTCCTCATCGCGCTCCGCGTCCCCTCGCCGCTGCGCGGCTGGGGTCCCCCCTGCATCGGTCGCCGGGCTAGCGGAAGACCCCGGGCAGGCTCAGCGCGGAAAGCGTGTCATCGGCCAACGGGTTGTCCCGCACCATATAGGTCCACGTCGACGTCGGCCGCGCCAGCTTGGACAGGTCCACACCCGGCTCTTCCTCGATGGCCGGTGACGTTTCGAACGTCTGCTGGGCCGCTTCGATCGCGTCAGCGGCCAACGACGCGAACGCGTCGACCGCCATCCGGTGGAACTCGTCGAGCGGGTTCTGCCGGCCCAGCGCGCGCAGATGAATGCTCTCGCGGATATCGGCGAGATAGGCCAGGTGATCCGCCCAGCCCCGGTCGAGGTGATACAGCATGATCAGCCGACAGATCTTTTCCAGGCGGTCCTCGGAGAGCTCCTCGGCCAGCTCCTTGTAGCGCTTGGGCGCCAACTCGGCCAGCTCCTTGCGAGCGGTGTCGGTGGAGAGCAGCGCATTACGTCGCTCGACGATGATGGCCCGCTGCTGGGCGATCAATTGGTTGTAGCGCCAGGTGTTGGCGTGCACATCGAGCAGCTTGCCCTCAGCAACCCGCTGCGCGTGGTCGAGCAGGCCGGCCGCCTTCGGGCTGGTGATCCGCCCGTTCTCGTCGGTGGCCATCGGCAGCTTATGCCGCTCCAAGTTGGCGGTGACGACGTCGTCTTCCCAGCTGGCGAAGAACACCGACGAGCCCGGGTCGCCCTGACGCCCGGCCCGCCCCCGCAGCTGGTTGTCCAGCCGTTGGGTGTGGTGTCGTCCGGTGCCGACCACGTGCAGGCCGCCCAATTCGGCGACCCGGTCGTGATCGGCCTCGTCGGAGCCGCCGAGCCGAATATCGGTGCCGCGCCCGGCCATCTGGGTAGACACCGTGACCACCTCGAACTTGCCGGCCTCGGCGATCACCCGCGCCTCCTCGGCGTCGTTTTTGGCGTTGAGCACCACCGCCGGCACACCGCGGCGCAGCAGCCGCTCGTGCAACTCCTCGGATTCGGCGACATCGCGGGTGCCGACCAGCACCGGCTGCCCGGTCTCGTGCACCGCCGTGATGTGCTCGACGATCGCGTCGTTCTTGGCGGCCGCGGTGATGTACACCCGGTCGGCCTCATCTTCACGAATGTTCGGCTTGTTCGGCGGAATCGGCGAGACGCCGAGTTTGTAGAACTGGCGCAGCTGCTCACCGGCGGCCAACGCGGTGCCGGTCATCCCACACACGGTGGCGTAGCGGTTGATCAAGGCCTGCACCGTGATGGTGTCGAGCACCTCACCCGTCTCGGTGGTCTCGATGCCCTCCTTGGCCTCGACGGCGGCCTGCAGCCCGTCTGGCCAGCGTTGCAGCTGCGCGATGCGGCCGCGTGAGGCGTTAATCAGGTGTACGGCATCGTCGCGGACGATGTAGTGCACGTCGCGCTGCAGCAACACGTGGGCGTGCAGTGCGACGTTGACTTCCGTCAGTGTCGTGCCGACATGCTCTTCCGAGTACAAGTCGATGCCCCCGAGCGCCTTCTCGATTTTGCGGGCACCGGTCTCCGTGAGGTGGACGTTGCGGTTGTCGGAGTCGGTGTCGTAGTCGTCGCCGGGCTGCAGTTCGCCGACGAGCCGGATGATCTCGAGCCGGGGTGTCTCCCGATGGGTGGTTCCAGCCAAGACCAGCGGCACCAACGCCTCGTCGACGAGCACCGAGTCCGCCTCGTCGATCAGCGCGACGTCGGGATCGGGCGACACCAGGTCGGCCACGTCGGTGACCAACTGGTCGCGCAGCACGTCGAAGCCGATCTCGTTGACCGAGGCATAGGTGACGTCGCACTTGTAGGCCGCGCGGCGCTGTTCGGCCGTCGACTCGGCGGTGATCCAGCCGACCGTCAACCCCAACGCCTCGATCAACGGACCCATCCATTCGGCGTCGCGGCGAGCCAGGTAGTCGTTGATGGTGACGACGTGCACGTGCCGGCCGGCCAGCGCATACCCGGCGGCGGCGATCGCCCCGGCCAGGGTTTTGCCTTCCCCGGTGGCCATTTCGATCACATCGCCGGCCAGCATCCGCAGCGCACCGAGCAGCTGCACGTCGAACGGGCGCAGCCCAGTGGCCCGCTCCGCGGCTTCGCGGGCAATCGCCAGGAACTGCGGAATGTCAGCGGATTCGGCAAGATCGTCGAGCCGCAGCAGGCCGGCCGCCTTGCGCAGTTTCTCGTCGCTGAGATCGGCGGCCTTCTCGTCATATTCCGCCGACGCGCTGACTTCGGCCAGCGAACGGTTTTGGTTCTTCTCCGTGCTGGCGCCCAGCAGCCGCCAGAATCGGCTGCTCAGACGCCCCGGCTGAGCGCTGGTGGTCTTCGGCACAGGTCAACGGTACGCGGGCTCGGCGGACGCCGGACACAGCCGCGCGGCGGGGTCGCATCCGTCCCCGTCCAACCCAGACGACGAATCCGTCACGGTCCTGCGTCAGAATGTCGGTCAGCGCCTGCCGGTCGGGGTATTCGAGCGGCAATCTCATGTCGATCTTGTAGCTTGAGGTGACGCTCGCGTTATGGTGCTGGCGACTCTTCGCCCGTTGCTATAGGGAGGCCGCAATGGACCCCGAGCCGCCGACCGAGCAATCGCCGACAACGCCCGCTGCCGAGCCCGATCCAGCCTCGCAGCAGCCTCCCACTCTGCGCCCGTGGGAGGTGCCGTTCCCGCAGGCGGCAACCCCTCAAGAAGGGGGACCGCTATGGCCACCGGCTGGCGTCGGCTCACCGCCTGAACAGCGGAGTCACATTGGGCTCGTCATCGGGCTGATCATCGTCGTGCTGGTGGCGGGCGTGGTCGGTGCAGGCATCGTCGGCTATCTCCTCCTTCGCGACAGCGTCACCGCTGCAATAAAAGCGCCGACGTCAACCACCAGGCGGATTCCGGGTACGTCAACTGCGGCCGCACCCCCAGCCACTGTCATCGTGGACGGACAAGCTCTGCCAATCCGAAGCAGCGCCATCTGCGCCAAGGCCGGCGGCGAGATGTCCATCTCGGTCGACGCCAGCCAAGGCATCGCCGTGAGACTGAGCAATACCAATCCACTGCAGGTCAAGTTCGTGAGCTTGGGCACCGTCAACGGCCTAGTACTCCTATACAACCCAGGGGTCGGTCAGAACAACGCAGTGGTCACCCAGCACGGCAACACCTTCGATATCAGCGGAACCGCGGCGGGTGTCGACACGTCCAATGGGTCGCGGGTGGAAAAGCCGTTCCAAATCAACGTGACTTGTCCCCATTTATAGGTGCTATAGGTGCGCGCGAGTCCTGCGCGGACCGTTGGTTGGCACACCAGACTGTGTGGCCAAAAGACGAGTTACTTCATCTCGGCGGGATGCCGGCAATGAAGTCACGTCAAGCGGAGCCCGTGAATGATTGTCTGATAATCACCCCCCAATACCGCGCCGCAACGTTGCTTAGAGCGTTAAACCTGGTCGTCGGCGAGAAGCGCTGTGCTTGAGCGTGAACAATCGACTTGCTGATCTCCGCATTGGTATTCGCCTAGTTGTGCTCAGGTCTATATTCAGCGAGGCCCTTCTACGCCAGGCGGCCCATCGGTGCCGACAAAACATGGCGCGCATGGGCGCCCGAGGGAGGTGGCAATGCTGGTTTCAGGGATGTCTGGCAATGAGGTCTACTGCCTTGCGCAGAAGGGGCTTCTGCCTGGCGAAATCGTCGTCGGCAACAGTGTGTGCTCAATGGGGCTCGGCCGCGCGATCGGCAGCTTTGGGCAGACTCTCGCCGGCGGCGAGGTCCGCCAGGTGACTGAGCTCATCTCGGGCGGCCGGCACGCCGCCATCCAGCGCATGGAGCAGGAGGCGCGCCAATACCGCGCTGTTGGGGTCACCAGCGTCGTCACCGAGCTGCGCACCCTCTCGGGCTACACCGAGTTTCTCGCTCAGGGAAGTTCGGTGCGGGCCCAGGATGGTAATTCGGATGGGACCCGCCTCTTCTCAAGCGCGGCCTCGGGCATGGAGCTCTACTGCCACCTCGATGTCGGTTACCGGCCCATGCGCTTCGTGATGGGCAACGTCGCCTACGCGCTCGGGATCGGCCGCGGCCTTACTGGAAAGCTTCGGACCTTCGCGCAGGGCGAGGTCCACGAGTACTCACAGATGTACAACGTGATTCGTCACCATGCGCTCGAGCGTTTGCGCGTCGAGGCTTCGGCGGCCGGGGCGAACTCCGTCGTCGACGTCATCGTGCAGATGCTGCCGCATGGTCCCGGCATCGTCGAGCTCCTGTTGACCGGCACAGCCTCTTATCACCCGCTGATCTCGCCGGGCCCGGTGCGGCCTGAGCAGGTCGTGACCTCCGAGCTGACCGGCGAGGAGATCTGGAACCTCGCCTCGCTCGGCTATGCCCCCGTCCAGCTCGTTATGGCCACCTCGGTCTACTCGTTGGGGCTTGCCGCCGGCATCGGCACCTGGTTCAAGAGCGTCGGCAAGGGAGAATTGCCCGAGGTCACCAAGCTTATCTACCGCGCGCGCGAGAATGCCGTCGAACTGCTGCGGACCGAGGCGACGCGCATTGGCGCCGAGCGCGTCATCGGCAACAAGTTGCGGATCGTCGAGCTCGCGCCTGGCTTGATCGAGATCATGGCTATAGGAACCGCGGTGCGCCGCGTCGAGGGTATGGCACCGGCCGGCGCCGCGCTCATCCCGCAGGCGCTCATCGTCGAGCGCGACACGATTGAGGCCAAACGGACGCTCCAGGAGAGAACGTTCTCAGCAGTGGACGTCGGCCGGACGCAGATGCAAATGTCGTCGCAGCGTGGCTGCGCCGTAGCCTCGGCGGTCTTCCTGGTCCCGATTGTGCTGATCATCCTCACGATCGTCATCCGGCTCGTGACGCGGCACTGATGGGCTTCCGTTGTCCTTGATCTTGTATCCGCCGAGAAAAAAGTGGGAGCTGATCTGCACGTCACGCCAGGTTCGACCGTCGGGGATACGCGATGGTTGGATCAGTGAGCACATTGACGACGGCAGGCAGCCCGCTGCCGAGCGCCCGTTCCAGGGCGGGGCGCAGCTCGGCGGGCGTCGAGACCAGCTCACCGTGGCCGCCGAGCACGCGTGCCACTTCGTCGTACCGGGTGCCCGGCCGCAGCTCGGCAACCACCGAGTAGCCGTAGAGAGCCTCCATGGGGTGTTTCTCCAGCGCCCAGACGCCGTTGTTGCCGACCACCGAGACCACCGGCACGCCGTGGCGGACGAGGGTGTCCCACTCCATGCCGGAAAACCCGAACGCCCCGTCGCCCTGTAGGAGTACCACCTGGCGGTCCGGCCGGGCCAGCTTGGCGGCCAGCGCATAACCCGGGCCGGAACCAAGGCAGCCGAACGGGCCGCTGTCGAGCCACGCGCCCGGGACGTAGCTGTCGATCACCCGGCCGGCGTAGGACCCGAAGTCACCGGCGTCAACCACGATGATCGCGTCGCGGTCCAAAAGCGGCGCCAGTTCGGCATACACCCGCATGGGGTGCAGCGGTGCGCGGTCGTCGGCCAGCTCGGCGCCTTCCAGATCGCGTGCGGTGGTTTCGGTTTCGCGCAACAGGGCGATCCAGTCCTCATGGTGGATCCCGTTAGGGTCGGCAAGCGCCGACAAGGTCGCCGATAGGTCGCCGTAAAGCCCGGCGGCGATCGGACGGGGGTGCTCGCGCTGGGGTGCGGTGCGGTCTGCCACGATGAGCTGAGTCTCGGCTCCGAACACGCCGCCGAAGCCCAGCCTGAAGTCCATCGGCACTCCGAGCACCAGCGCAACGTCGGCCTGCCGCAACGCCTTTGAACGTGCACGCGAAAACGCCAGTGGATGGTCGGCGGGCACCGTCCCGCGTGCCATCCCGTTCATCAGCACCGGAATGCGCCGCTGCTCGACCAGCCGAAACAGTGCCGCTTCGGCGTGGCCCCACCACACGTTGGTGCCCGCCATGATCACCGGCCGCCCTGCCGCGGCGAGCAATTCCGCGGCACGGTCAACGGCGTTGCCGTCGGGTGTGGCTGCCGGCGGCGGGTCGGCCAGCGCGCCGGCCCGGTTATCGTCCTCGCATGGCGAAAACACGTGGTCCATCGGGAAGTCGACGAACGCGACCCCAGAGGGGGCGGCCACCGTCGCCCGCAGTGCGTCGTCGATCAGTCGCCCGGCATCGTCGGCGGACTTCGCAGTGGCTGCGAAGCGGGCTAGCGGCGCCACAAACGGCACATGATCGATTTCCTGCAGCGAACCCATGCCCCACCGCGCCGCCGGCGCCCGACCGCCCAGCACCAGCAGCGGCGACTGGTTTTGCTGCGCGGCCGCCATCGCGCTCATCCCGTTGGTGACACCGGGACCGGCGGTCAGCGCGGCAACACCCGGTTGGCGTGTCACCTTCGACCAGCCCTCGGCGGCGAAGGTGGCGGTCTGCTCGTGGCGGGTGTCGATCAACCGGATGTTTTCGCTGCGGCAGCCGTCGTAGATGGAGAACAGGTGGCCGCCCGACAGGGTGAACATCGTGTCGATCCCGCTGACCCGCAGCCGCCGCGCGATCAGGCGGCCGGCGTGGATGGTCTGGCTGGGGGCATCGGTGCTCATTGGCCGAGCGTAGCGGCGATCGCAAGCGCGGCGGAGCCGGGCGCAGCGGGTCGCCGCCAGCCGTCGCCATGGCACTCTCGCCGGGCCGCTGAGGTAGCTTCGCGGGAAAATCTCGTGACGCCAGCGTTGGATCGACGCCCTAGGCGGCAAGCACCGAGGGAGTAGCGAACCGTGGAGTTGTTCAAGCCATCCATCAACTGGGGCCATGCCCTGGTGGATTCCTTGCAGTGGATCGCGGTGGTGTGGTCCATCAGCGCAGTCTGCGTGATCGTCGTCCTGGCGCTGCTGAAGTTGCTCACTCCATGGGGCCACCAGTTCTGGCGTATCACCGGGGACTATTTCACCGGCCGTCACAGCATCCCGGTCTGGCTGATGCTCGGTGTGCTGCTGTTGTCGGTCGTCATCGCCGTGCGCCTTAACGTCTTGTTCAGTTTCCAGGCCAACGACTTGAACTCGTCGGTGCAGACCGCCGTGCAAGGCATGGCGACTGGGAACCAGGCAGTGAAACGCTCTGGGTTGCACGGCTTTTGGATGTCGCTTTTGATCTTCAGCATCATGGCGGTGCTGTATGTGATGCGGGCAATGCTCGACATCTACCTGACGCAACGCTTCATCGTGGCGTGGCGGGTGTGGCTCACTGATCGGCTCACCGGTGACTGGCTGACCGGCCGTTCCTACTACCGCGGCCGATTCATCGACGCCACCATCGACAACCCCGACCAGCGCATCCAGCAAGACATCGACGTGTTCACCGCCGGGGTGGGAGCCACGCCCAACGTGCCGTCCAACGGCACCGGCAATGTGTTGTTGTTCGGCGCCGTGCAGTCGGTGCTGTCGGTGTTTTCGTTCACGGCCATTCTGTGGAGTCTGTCCGGCACCCTGACCGTGTTCGGGGTGAGTATGCCCAGGGCGATGTTCTGGATTGTCATCGTCTACGTGTTGGTCGCGACCATCATCGCGTTTTGGATCGGCCGGCCGCTGATCTGGCTCAGTTTTCGCAATGAGCTCACCAACGCCGCGTTCCGCTATGCGTTGGTGCGGGTTCGAGACGCCGCCGAAGCCGTCGGTTTCTACCGTGGTGAGCGGGCCGAACGGGTGCAGCTCAACCAGTGGTTCCGCCGGATCATCGACAACTACCTGCGATTCGTGAACCGGATGATCGGGTTCACTGGCTGGAACGCCTCGATGAGCCAGGCGATAGTCCCGTTACCCTGGGTGATTCAGGCGCCGCGCCTGTTCTCCGGCCAGATCAAGTTTGGCGACGTCACGCAGACCGCCGCGGCCTTCGAGCAAATTGAAGGTGGCCTGTCCTTCTTCCGCAACGCCTACGACCAGTTCGCCAGCTATCGGGCCGCGATCATCCGGCTGTACGGGCTGGTCGTAGCGGATGAAAAGGCTCGAGAGCTGCCCGAAATTCTCACCACCGCTAGCGTCGACGACCGCGTCGACATCGAAGGCTTAGAGGTGCGCACGCCGGACGGCGACCAGCTCATCGATTCCCTCGACGTGCAGCTGTCGCCCGGCGAGGCGTTGGTGATCACCGGACCGTCGGGCAGCGGCAAGACGACGCTGTTGCGCAGTCTTGCTGAGTTGTGGCCCTATGCGTCGGGGACGTTGCGGCGACCCGACGGCGCGAAGGAGACGATGTTTCTTTCGCAGCTGCCGTATGTGCCGCTGGGCGATCTGCGAGCCGTGGTGTCGTATCCGTCCTCCGCCGACGACGTTGCCGAGAGCGAGCTGCGGGAGGTGTTGACGAAAGTGGTGCTGCCGCATCTGGTCGACCGCCTCGACGAAGAGCAGGACTGGGCGAAGGTGCTCTCGCCGGGTGAACAGCAGCGGGTCGCGTTCGCCCGGGTGCTGTTGACCAAGCCCAAAGCCGTGTTCCTCGACGAGGCCACGTCGGCGATGGACGAAGGGCTCGAGTTGGCGATGTATCAGTTGTTGCGCAACGAGTTACCGGACACCATCGTGGTCAGCGTCAGCCACCGCGGTACTGTGGAGCCGCATCACGATCATCGCCTTCAGCTACTCGGCGAAGGGCGCTGGCGGCTCAGCCGGGTCGAGCAGGAGCCGGCACCGGTTTAGCGCGCGGTAATGCCTACCGTGTAGCGGCGTGGGCGCCGGCGCGGCGGCCGAAGAACGAGCCTTCTCCGAGCTGGGTGCCGCTGGCGTATCCCTTGCCGTCCTGGGCGATATTGGATGCGCACGCGCCGACCGCATATAAACCGGGGATGACGGTCCCGTCGTCGCGCAGCACCTCGCCGTCCACCGACGTGGCCAGCCCCCCGACGGTGAACCCGGCATACATCGCCTTACCCAATGACAGGTCAAACGCGCCCCAGGGCCCTTTGTCTTGCGGCGCAAGGAATTCCGGCTGCTTATGGAAGTCGGGGTCTTCCCCGCGGGCCGCGAACTCGTTGTAGCGGTTCAGCGTCGCAACGAGATTGCCCGTTGGGATGCCCAGCGCGGCTTCCATCTCTTCGACGGTCTCCCAGCCGTCGATCAACGGCACCAGCGGCACTTGTGGGCGTTGCAGGTGCGCTTCGTCGACGATCAGATACGCTGCGCTGTCGGGCTGGTCCATCGCGAAACCCGAAGTGCGCGAATGATAGGAATCCTCGGCGACGAATCGCTTTCCGAGTTTGTTGACGATGATCCCGGTGAGCAGGATCGACGGCGGGTAGGCCGGCGCCGTGATGAAGATCTGGTCCATGTGCTGAGTGGCGCCACCGGCCGACATACCCAGCCGGATGCCCAGGCCGTCGTCGTAGGTGTTGCCCAAAACGAATGGCTTTTCGGCCAGTTTCGGGGTATACCGCGCCACCATCTCCTTGTTCATCACGAAGCCACCGGCTGCGATGATCACTGACTTCGCTTTGACCGCACCGGTTTCCGAGAATTGCTTCCACATCACCCCCGTGATCGCGCCTGACCCGTCGACGATCAGCTGCGTCGCACCAGTCTCATACCGGATCTGCACACCGAGGTTCTCGGCGCGCTTGAGCAGCAAGTCGATCACCAGCTTGGCGCCCTCGGTGTCGCCGGGCACCGGCACCTTATGCCCACGCGGGGCCGGCACCGCTTTTTCAAAGAACGGCCAGACCTTCTCGTTACCGGTGTACATCAACCCTTCGGTGTTGGGCTGAATCACCGCTTTCTCGGGATAGAAACTGCGCTCGAACTGAAATCCAAGGCTTTCAAGCCAATTGAAGTGCTCCACGCTGCTCTCGCAGTAGGCGCGGATCTTTTGGTGATCCGGATCCCGCGACACCGCGACCAGATACTTATACATCTCCTCTGGCGAATCCGGGTGACCAGTCGCCTGCTGAACCGCGGTGCCGCCGCCGAGATAGAAATGCCCGCCGGCCATCGCGGTGGTCCCGCCGGCCGCGGCGGCGCGTTCCAATACCAGCACCCGGGTCCCGGCGGCCGCCGCACTGACCGCCGCGCAGCCACCGGCGATGCCGAAGCCGATCACCACTACGTCGACGTCATCCGACCATGACGTCACCTCGTCCGCGTGAACGGTTCCCGGGATCTGGATGCTCACTGCTGCTCCTGCTTCACGTAGTCGAAAAACACCCGAATTTCCGGCGAGATGAGTGCGATCTCCACGAACGGCACCCCCGCCTGCGGCGCCGACACGTAGGCGAACCGCATCCCGCCGGGCATCAGACCTTCCTGCGCAACCGCTGCCCCGTGCTCGCCTGCCGCGGCGACCATCGTGTCGAATTCGTCGGCGCTTTTGGCCTCGACGCAGATGTGGTGCAGCCCGGGCCCACTGTCCCGCAAAAAGTCACTATAGATGTTCGGCCCGCGAACCGGTTCGATCAGCTCCAGCTGCATGTCACCGAGGTAGCTCAGCGAGATGCTGGCGACGAAGTCGGCCGGCTCGCCGTGGTAACGGCAGGTGTCCGAAGGAAAGTGCACCTCGGGCAGCCGCACCCACTTGCGGACGCCTAATACGCCGGTGAGAGCGGTTTCGGTGGCGTTCAGGTTGGCGGTTACCCACGCGATCTGGACCGGCGATCCGGCGTGCACGATCATCGTCTCGCAGGATAGCCCAGCCGGTAGGCGGACAGATAGACGTTGCCGTGGCCAACCGCCGCTGGCGAGTCAAAGCCTGATGAACACGTTCTAATTCACGTGTCTCGACGCCCGGACTTCGCCGCTGGGTGCGCGTTCAGGCGCGCGGCGCGAGGCCGGCCGCTGCGCTGCTGACCTTGCCTACCCCGACGTCCTCGCGGACCTGTTGGGAAGCCGACACCCAGGACACCGCCGCCGGGAACTGCCCCCACCTACTGTTGAACATCCCGACGATGAGCGCAGACCCCGGGTTGCTGGTCACATACACCGGCCCGCCGGAGTCGCCGTTTTGGCTGACGACGCCTTCGGACATGGTGAACCAGCCGTTGTTGACGCGCTCGACCGTGCCGCAGCTTTCACCAGTGACGACGCCGAAGTGGCAGACGGGATCTCCCGGCCGCACCACGAGACCGGGATCTGATCCCAGCGCACGCCCGCCGGGCAGAATGTGGTTCGCGGTCACGTCGTCGGCCAGCACAATCGCCTCATAGTCGTTGATCTGCTGGTCGGTTGCGACGGTGGTGCCGTTGGGCGTGTTGTCGCGGAACGTAGCCAGGTTGCCGATGACGTGGTTGTCCTTGTCGGTGACAGGGCCGTGGCCACGGCAGTGGCCGGCAGTGAAGGCGACCCGCAGTCCCGGATCGACGTAACCCAAGGTGCATAGGTGGGTGTCTTGATGGATTTCCATGCCCGGATACACCAGCACGGGGTCGGCACCGGCGACCATCGGCGCCAGCCATGCCGTCAGCGCCGCGGTCAGCGTCGCGGCGAACGCGGATATTGCAGCCCGGCGCACCATCGACTCCGATCCGTCGGCGGCCGGCACCACGCCGGCCGAAGGTTAGTTGCTGTGCAGACCATCGGCGTAGCGCTTCGAGACGTTACCGGCTTGTGACCCTCGACGACGGTCGAGCGAGAAATTCTCCCGCGGAGCCCGCGTCTAGCCGCCCAGTGCTGCGCGGCTGCCAGCCGGGTGGTCCGAACACGTAACCCAGCCGATCACGAAGCCGCGCGGCCGAGCGCACATCGCGGGCGATCGCGACGTATTCGTAGGTCTGGAGCTTCCAGATGTTGAAGGTGTCGACCTGCTTGGTCAGCCCGTAGTGCGGTCGGAAGAGCTCGGGCTGGAACGTGCCGAACAGCCGGTCCCAGATGATGAAGATGCCGCCGTAGTTCTTGTCCAGGTAATCGGGGTCCATGCCGTGGTGCACCCGATGGTGTGACGGAGTGTTGAAGACGAATTCGACCGGCCGCGGTAGCTTGCCGATCCGTTCGGTGTGCACCCAGAACTGATAGATCAGGTTCACCGAGAAGCTGGCGAACACCATCCACGGCGGAATCCCCAACAGCGGCAACGGAATCCACATCAGAATTTCGCCGCTGTTGTTCCACTTCTGGCGCAGCGCGGTGGCGAAGTTGAAGTACTGGCTGGAGTGGTGGGACTGATGCGTGGCCCAGATCAGACGAACTCGATGAGCGATGCGGTGATAGGTGTAATACAGCAGGTCGACACCGAGGACCGCAATCACCCACGTGTACCACCGGGTCGCCAACAGATGCCACGGGGCCAGGTAGGCGTAGATCGCGGCATAGCCCAGCAGCGCCAGGAACTTCCAGCCCGCGGTGGTGCCCAGCGACACCAGGCCCATCGAGATGCTGGTCAGGGAATCGCGGGTCAGGTACGCCCCGGAGGGCGGCCGCTCGGCCTTCTCGATGTGTTCGAGCTTGCGGGCGGCGGTCCACTCCAGGATCAGCAGCAGCAGGAAAAACGGGACGGCGAAGAGCACCGGGTCGCGCATTTGCGCCGGCAACACCGACAAGAAATCCGCGATCGCATCCACATCCGACACCCTACGAGCCACGGAATCTCGTAGGCACTAATCCTCTACGCGAGCTGACTACGCGGCGGCTTCCGGCGGAAATGCAGCGCGGTTCGCGATCGCAGTGTGATAGGCATGCACCCGCCCAGGGATGGTGGATACCACCGCGATGGTCCGGCCGTCGCGCCCGTAGGCGGCGACGAACTTCCAGGCGTCGATGTCGCCCTCGATCACCTGCATCGCGTCGTAATCGTCGGGGACGCCGAGCATTTGCAACTTGACGTCGTATTGATCCGACCAGAAGTAAGGCACCTCGTCGTACGGATCACCGCGCCCCGGGCCGGCCAGCAGTGTGCATGCGGCCGCGGCACCTTGGCGTGCGGCGTGTTCCCAGTGCTCGACCCGCAGATGCTTGTCGTAGAGCGGGTGCCACCAGCGGGCCAGATCACCGGCCGCGACGACACGGGTACCGCCCTCGACCGCACCGGTGGCATCGCACACCACGCCGTCGTCGATGCGCAAACCCGAACCGTCCAACCAGTCGGTGGCCGGGGCGACCCCCAGGCCGATGAGTACAAGGTCGGCCGGCAACTCGTTGCCGTCGGTGAGCCGAACAGCCCTTATGTAGCCCTCGCCGATAAACGTGTCCACGCCGACGCTGACCCGGACGTCCACCCCGTGCTGGCGGTGCAACGCCGCGTAGCGATCTGCCATCTCCTCGCCGAGCGCCCCCAGCAACGGACCTGCGGTCAATTCGATCAACGCCACATCCAGCCCCAGCGACCGGCAACTCGCGGCGACCTCGGCGCCGATGAATCCACCGCCAACAACGACGACCCGAGGACGCGCCTGCAGACGCTGGCGGATCGCCAGGCAGTCGTCGACCGTGCGCAGCAAAAACACCCCGTCCGGCACGGGGCCGCCCGGCCATTCCCGGGGAGCGGCGCC
>Ga0070739_10004140_pt1 | contig 17422 bp, 12 predicted proteins | sample Coa_R1_7_FD_66445 | JGI IMG/M metagenome (GOLD analysis project Ga0070739, IMG submission 66445) | Surface soil microbial communities from Centralia Pennsylvania, which are recovering from an underground coalmine fire - Coalmine... | ecosystem: Environmental > Terrestrial > Soil > Unclassified ... | reverse complement strand
CGCGTCCCGGGCGGCTGATCACCCGGCGCATGGCCCGCGTTCGTAAGTTGTTGCTTCTGAATCCGAAAATGGCGCGCCCGAAGAGATTCGAACTCCTGACCCCCAGATTCGTAGTCTGGTTTTTAGGCGTTCCTCAACATTCCGCGGCTTGCCTCAAGCGATACAAAGCGTTGATTTTGAACGCTTTAGCCTCGCTCTTCATTGACAAGAATTCCGCTGCATGTCTCAAAATCGCTTACCAGGCGCTTACCGAAATTTCGCGCGAGAAGATAGTTCGCCGCCCGCAAGAACGCAACAATGCAAGGCCGCATATCGAAACGAGCAGTCGATGCCCTCATCTGTCCGGCTGGGCATGATCGGGTGTTCCTGTGGGACTGCGATCTCGCCGGTTTCGGGGTCGCGGCCTTCACTTCCGGCAAGAAGACCTATTACGCACAGTACAGAACGAACGGGCGTTCACGTCGAATCGCCCTTGGGGACCACGGACGCCTCACGCCCGATGAAGCTCGTTCACAAGCAAAAAGACTATTGGGCCTCGTAGAAACGGGGGTAGACCCTATAGCCCAGCGCCGCGCCGCTCGTGCGGTCAAGACATTCGGTGAAGTCGCGATCGAATTTCTCAACCAGCATGTCGCGACAAAACGCAAGAGCCGCACGCATGCCGAATACGAGCGATTGCTCCGCGTGCACCTACTGCCAGCGTTCGGCAGCCGGCGCATGGTTGAGATCAAGCGTTCCGACATCGCGCGTTTTCATTCGGCTCTTGTCGATCGTCCGTTCGCCGCAAATCGGTGTCTCGCCTTGCTGTCTTCAATCTGGAATTGGGCCGCACGTCGAGACGAGCTATCGCTTGCCGACAACCCGGTTCGAGGCATCGAGAGAAATCCTGAACGAGGACGCGAGCGATATCTGAGCAGCGACGAATTCCGACGCCTTGGCGAAACGCTCCGGCTCGCAGAAACGACCGGCTTGCCCTGGAATGTGGACGCAACGAAAGCCAACTCCAAGCATCTGCCCAAATCCCGCCGGACAGTCGTCGATCCCTTCGCCGTCGCCGCCATCCGGTTATTGATCTTTACGGGCGCGCGGCTTCGAGAAATTCTCTTTGCTCGCTGGGATCAAGTCGATTTCGAACGGGGTATCATTCACTTGCCTGACAGCAAGACCGGGAGGAAGCCCATCTACCTCTCGGCCGCAGCACTTCAGGTCCTTGCCAATCTGCCGAGGATTGAGGGAAACCCGCATGTCATTCCCGGCGAAAAACCAGGGGCCCCTCGCTCCGATCTGAAGAGACCCTGGTCGGTCATTACTCAGGCGGCCGGGCTGCATGGCGTCCGCATACATGACCTCCGTCACAGCTTCGCGTCATTCGGAGCGGCAGCGTCGATGGGCCTGCCCATCATTGGGAAGTTACTTGGCCATTCGCAGCCGGCCACTACAGCGCGCTACAGTCACCTCGACGCCGATCCTCTGCGACGCGCCGCCGATGCAATTGCGGGAACAATTGCGGCTGCTCTCGACAACAAGCCGATAGCGGACGTCGTGCCGTTGCAGACGCGCCGATCGTAAATGAAGGCGTCGTTGAAGATTCCGGAGTAGATACCTGCCTACCGCCGGAAAGAGGCGTGGTATAAGTTCTGTACCAGCACAGAAGTCTGACATTGCGGCTGCGCCTCCAGCGTCTCTAGCATGATCAACATGCTTGAACGTGCCGGAGGATATCATGACGACTCCTTCTCGCAGAATGCGCGCACCTGAAGCCGCGCAGTATGTCGGCCTGTCTCCATCGACACTTGCCAAGATGCGGGTTCGGGGAGATGGGCCGCCCTATGCGAAGGCCGGGCGGAGGGTCGTGTTGTACAGCCAGCAAGACCTCGATGCGTGGCTCTTCGGCAGACTGCGGCGGTCAACGTCCAGCCTTGTGACTCCCGGTGATGGCCCCAAGTCACCAAGATTGAGTGCTGATTAGCGTTCGATCTTTTTTCAGAAATGGCTCGCCCAACCGCCAAAAATTACGCGTGCTCACCATCACCTCTTAAAGCCCCATTATCGCAGTCGGATCGTCATGAGCGCCTTCACGATCCATTCTAATGGCATCATCTCTCAACCGATCCTCGATCGTCTGACGGTCTGCTTCAACGACCCAAAACCAGACCATGTGCAGGGGACATTAGGACTGCTCTTGAGCGATAAGTACAACAAGACGATACCTGGCATATCCACAACGAAGACTGCTCGTTACGCCGCTCGGTTTAGACTCCTTTTGCCTTTCGACGGCGCTGACCGTCACCCGATCTGTTTCGAGGTTGGCCCGCACGATCCGAAGCTCCCGTCATACCGGCTCGATTTTAACCCTTCGAAGCTCTCGGCAGCAGGCATCGATGACCTTAAAGTGCTTCTGGACACCACGATCAATGATACGCCCATCGAATTCTTCCGTCAGGGCCGCATCACACGGGTCGATGTCGCAATTGATCTGCCTGACAAGACTCTCGATGACGTGATCGTCCGCAGCAAGCGGAAGCAGAAGCACGCAGTCTATTCGGATCGCACCGGCAGACCGCAAACGGTTTACCTCGGGACACCACGGTCAAGTCGTACCGTGGCCTACAACAAGCAGATGGGGACAAGTGGCGTTAACGCGCTCCGCATTGAGTGCAGGCTGAAGCCCAATTGCTATGGATGCGAACTCGCTACGATGAAGAACCCGTTCATGCATGTCGATCTTCTACCCGCCTCGGCCCTCCACGACATCGGCCTTCCCGTGTCGCCGGAAATCGTCGCCGACAGCATTCGGGGACGAGGGCTCGCGCGCGTCGCATCAAAGTTTGATCCTGACATGCGCAAGGCGATCATCCACGCCTTGTCCGAAGCAAGTTCCCTCCTGCCGACCCCAAGTGAGATATGGACCGGCTGGCCGCAAGCGTTGATCAATGCCGGGCTCGGAAAAGAACTGGGGGCAATACCCTAGGCGACAGCCGATCAACGGCACTGCAATTAATTGCACCGAGCCCTCATGTGGCGCAGTGTTGCAGCTCGCCCTGCTTGCTGCAGCCAACCCGACGCGACGTGAGTAGGCCGGAGGCACAGCAGCGACAACTGCGATGGCGCGACGAAAGACTGAGGGACAAGAAGGACAGTTCGGATCAACCCCATGACGAACCCGGTATGCAGTGCGAATTCTGCCCGAGGCTCAACGGATTCTTCGCTTTTGGCAGAGCACCGCCGGTTTGACATGGCAATTGGTATCTACCTTCGACTCGACCGAGCGAGACAAATTACACCGCCAGGCTTGCCGAAGCAGGCGCAGGATTTCTGACGGAGGCCCAACCCCGCGGGCGTGTTAAGAATCGCAATCGCTCCGCAATCAGAGCAAGGAGTTGCGCGACCGCCAATCGAACCAAAATCGGCATAGCTCCCGCAAAAATCCTTTACCTGGCAGGTACCTGGTCTAACGTTATTAGTGGGACTGACGTTCTCAGGTTCCCTCCGCAGCTTCAAGGAGGAGAATCTGATGAATGGACCGGACGTATTGGGCGTTGCACGACAACAGCTATTCCAAGCCGTTCGCGATTGTGAGCCTTCCGTCTTCGCACCGCTGAACGTCTCGCCATGGGTCGCGATGAGCGTGCTCCAGAAGGCGATCCGGCGAGGCCGAAACCACATCGCACAAAGTGCCGCCGCCGCGCTATTGCAATCGAGCCCAGACCGCTTTTGGCGACGGTGCGGCATCACCGCATTCGAAGACATCGGCGTCGCCGATCTGGATTCCGTGTTCGTCGTCACTGCCGCTCTCGCGGGAAAAAGATTCCGCCGCCAGTTGGGTGGAGAATGGCGGGTTGCAAGCGCCATCGTCTCGCGAATGGCGCGGGCTCCGAAATGTCGCGCCGCCGACGACCTTTTGCTCGTCGCCGAGAGCCTACCCGCTTACGACCGTGCCCGCTTCGACTTGGCTGGGCAGCCGACAGCCGATCTCCTGCGCATCGCAACCGGACCGGGACCGCTCGCCGAACGGGCTTTGGCCCTTTGGTACGCAATCGGCACGGATCGGCGTCCCTCCCGACACCTACAAACAAGGCACGGCGAGCCGCGGGCCGTTTTCGATGCCTTATGCGAAGCAGGCCTGCCCCATACCGTGGTTGAGATCGCGCGTGAGGGCTTTCGTCGGGTTGGCGAAGTGCTGTGCCCATTCGTGGCTTTGCTGTGCCAGGCGAGACAGAACGAAGCTGCCTCCGTCCTGGATGACGATTTCCCGGCAGAGGCGATGATCGGAGCGGTCCCGAGCTGGGCCTTCGACATGTACTCGCGCGAGGGCCAGCTCGCATTGCGGGTCTTCCTCCAAGGCGAGAGTGAAACCGCGCATTGGGTCCGCGCTCATGTCCCGCCACGGCAGCGAGTGCGCTTTCTGGGTGGCGTCGTGTTTCGCACGGAAGGTGGCTTGGTGCGATCGCGCCTGCAATGGCCGACCGCCACCGAGTTGCGCCGGCAGGTTGACGTTGAGTGTCATGGCCCTCACTGCCCCGACACCACCGAAATCTTTCGTCTGATGCGCGCCGATATGGCGCTGCTGAACGAGGTGCGCAGCCATGTCTGCTGACCTTCTCACTCGCGATAACCCTCGCTTATCGAGACCCACAATGGTCGATGTGAGCGCGTCTTTGGCCGGTGCAATTAATTGCAAACCGCCATTGCTCGAACGTGTGGCGGACTATGTGCGGGACAGTGTGGCCGAGAACACCCGGCGGGCTTACGCCTCGGACCTCGCCCATTTCGAAGCCTGGGGTGGCCGCATTCCGGCGAGCGCCGAAATGATTGCGGCCTATCTTGCCGCGCACGCTGAGACGCTGAGTGTGGCAACGCTTGGTCGCCGCATCGCATCGCTCTCCAAGGCACACGAAGCAATGGGCGAGCAGAACCCCACGCGCTCGGCGTTCGTCAAAGCGACCCTGCAAGGGATCAGGCGGAACCGTGGGAGTGCCCAGCGCCAGGCGAAGCCGCTGTTGCGCGACGAGCTATTCCTCGCGCTCGATGCCATGGGCGATACGCTGAAGGATTCGCGGGACCGCGCCTTGCTGCTCATCGGCTTTGCCGGCGGCTTCCGTCGCTCCGAACTGGTCGGGATCGACCGGAGCGACATCGAGCCGGTCAGGCAAGGAATGATCGTCCATCTTCGAAGGTCGAAGACCGACCAAACGGGAGCCGGCCGCAAGGTCGGCATACCCAACGGCCGAACCCGTCATTGTCCGGTCGCGGCCCTCGAAAGCTGGCTGACCCGGTCGGGCATCGGCGACGGCCCAGTATTCCGGCCGATCGACCGCCACGGACGGATGTCCGGCGACCGGCTGTCCGGCGAGGCCGTGTCGCTGGTGGTCAAGGAGCGCCTGGAAGCGGCCGGCATCGACCCGACAGGCTACTCAGGGCATAGCCTGCGCGCCGGCCTCGCGACCAGCGCCGCCCAGGCGGGCGTGTCGTCATGGAAGATCAGGCAGCAGACCGGCCATGCCTCGGACGCCATGCTCGCCCGCTACATCCGCGACGGGGAGCTGTTTGTCCACAACGCGGCCGGCGCGCTGCTCTGATCCGGCAGCTTTGGCGGCCTTCCGGACGCTGAGGCCATCGATTGGCTTGCGCCGCCCGGCGCGGCGTGATTCTCTGCCCCAAAATCGTGCCGAACAGGGGTGGGGTCGCATGCCGCGCGGTCGCTCGCGAACGGACGCCGCCGCGTCCGCCAAGAAGAACAACAAACCGTCAACCTCTCTCGGCTTCGAATCGAAGCTGTGGGCCATGGCCGACAAGCTGCGCTCCAATATGGACGCGGCGGACTACAAGCACATCGTCCTCGGCCTCATCTTCCTGAAATTCATTTCGGACAAATTCGAAGCCAAGCGCGCGGAACTGGCCGCCACGCCGAACGCCGACCCCGAAGAGCGCGATGAGTACATCGCCGAGAATGTCTTTTGGGTGCCCAAGGGGGCGCGCTGGTCCGACATTCAAGACAAGGCGAAGCTGCCGACCATCGGGCAGGATGTCGATGCGGCCATGGCCGCCATCGAAGACGAAAACCCCACCCTCAAAGGGGTATTGCCCAAGACAACCTACGGTCGCGCCGATCTCGACAAGCGGCTGTTGGGCGAGGTCATCGATCTCGTGGGCAAGATCGAATTGTTGGCGCGCGATGAAAACGGCGCGCAAGACGTGCTCGGGCGCGTCTATGAGTATTTCATCGGCCAGTTCGCCGCCGCCGAAGGCAAGAAGGGCGGACAGTTCTACACGCCGACCTGCATCGTCGAATTGCTGGTGCGGATGATCGAGCCCTACAAGGGGCGCGTGTTCGACCCCTGTTGCGGGTCGGGCGGCATGTTCGTGCAATCGGAGAAGTTCGTCGAAGCCCATGGCGGCGGGCGCGATGACATCTCGATCTACGGCCAGGAATCGAACCCGCAGACATGGCGGCTCGCCAAGATGAATCTGGCGATCCGCGGCATCACGGCAAATCTCGGCTCGCGCGCGGCCGACAGCTTCCATGACGACCTGCACAAGGACCTGAAGGCCGATTTCATCCTCGCGAACCCGCCGTTCAACGTGTCGGACTGGGGCGGGGAGCGGCGGCGGCAGGACAACCGCTGGAAATACGGCGTGCCGCCGGTCGGCAACGCCAATTTCGCCTGGGTGCAGCATTTTATCTATCACCTCGCGCCGCATGGGCTCGCCGGATTCGTGCTGGCGAATGGGTCGCTGTCCTCGAACCAGTCCGGCGAAGGCGAGATCAGGAAAGCGATTGTCGAGGCCGACATCGTCGATTGCATCGTGTCGCTGCCGGGCCAGCTCTTCTACACGACGCAGATACCCGTTTCGCTCTGGTTCCTCGCCCGCGACAAGTCGAACGGCATCCTCAAGGACAAGCGCCTGCGCGACCGGCGTGGGGAAACGCTGTTCATCGACGCGCGCGGGCTCGGACGGATGGAGACGCGCACGCTGCGCGTTCTCGACAATGTCGACGATCCCGAAACCGGCCGGACAAACGACATCGGCCGGATCGTTGAAGCCTATCATGCCTGGCGCGAGGCTCGTCCGAGCTATCAGGACGTTCCCGGTTTCTGCAAAGCCGTGAAGACCGAGCAGATCGCGGCACAGGGATTTGTGCTGACGCCTGGACGCTACGTCGGTACAGAGGCACAGCAAGACGATGGCGAGCCGTTCGCAGAAAAGGTAGCCCGGCTCGTTGCGGAATTACGTGCGCAACAGCCCGAGGCCGCAAAGCTTGATGCCGCCATCGCTGCCAACCTCAAGGAGCTGGGGTATGGGCGGTAAGTGGCGAACGGCTGCACTTGGGGAGCTGTGTGATTTCCGCGCGGGTTCTGTTTTCAAGCCTGCGCTTCAAGGTAGGTCGTCTGGTCAATTTCCGTTTGTAAAAGTCAGCGACATGAACCTCCCCGCGAACGCGGTGCGCATTCAAGATGCGAATAACTGGGTTTCAGAGGACGATCTCCGCGAGCTACGAGCCAAGCCATTTCCACCAGGCACCGTTGTGTTCGCCAAGATCGGTGAAGCACTCCGACAGAACCGCCTGAGACAGGTGGCTCGCGAGACGGTCGTTGATAACAACATGATGGGGGCTGTGCCGCGTGTCGACAGGGTAGACCCTCGCTATTTCTATTACGCTCTTTCTTTGTTTGATTTCTCTGAAATCGCGCAGGGAACGGCGCTGCCGTATCTCACTGTCGCTTCGCTATCTGCTCTGACTCTTGATATTCCGCCTGCGGACGAACAACGCGCGATCGCGCATATCCTGGGCACCCTCGACGACAAGATCGAAGTGAACCGGCGGATGAGCGAAACGCTGGAGGAGATCGCGCGGGCGATCTTCAAAAGCTGGTTCGTCGATTTCGACCCCGTCCGCGCCAAAATGGAAGGCCGCGACCCCGGTCTCGCGCCTGAGATCGCAGCGCTTTTTCCGGATCGGCTTGTGGAGACCGAAAACAGCGAGCTGCCTGAGGGCTGGCCGCAGGTGACCTTCGACGAATTGGCCAGACCGGTCACAGATGTGGTGAGAGCCGAAGAGTTGTCATCCGATGAGCCATATATCGGACTTGAGCACATGCCGCGACGCTCGATTACACTTGCGGAGTGGGGGTCTACCGAAGAACTGGCAAGTCATAAGGTTCGCTTCCGGCAAGGGGATATCCTCTTTGGGAAGCTGCGACCTTATTTTCATAAAGTTGGCTACGCCCTAATTGATGGTGTTTGCTCGACCGATATTGTCGTGCTCCGACCCACACACGAACATTTCGGTGCGCTCCTATTATTTACTGCAAGTTCGGATGCGTTTGTTGCTTTCAATGATATGGCATCGACCGGAACGAGGATGCCGCGGACCAGTTGGGGCCGTATGCGCGAATACGCTATTGCCCTCCCAAAAGCAGAAGTTGCCGATGCTTTTCAACGGCTCGTCGAACCAATGCTCGATCGTATTCGTGTCAGCGTATTTCAATCCCGCACGCTCGCGGCCCTCCGTGATCTCCTGCTGCCCAAACTGATGTCCGGTGAAATCCGCGTCAAGGACGCGGAAAAGCTACTCGGTCAAGCGGGGGCCTGACGCCATGCCGTTCGTCATGGTCCAGATGCGCGATGTGCTGGAGCGTTACCCCGACGCCGGCGACGGTTTCCGCCGCGACATCGAGGCCATCGAGGCGAATGTCGAGGCGCATCCGCATCTCGGGCTTGGGCTTGCGCGCGAACTCCTGCAAAGCTGCTGCAACACCATCGAACGAGAACGCGGCGAAGCGATCGACTACGACGCGCCGTTGCCGCAACGGGCCAAGAAACTCATCGACCGCATCGTGTTCGGGTTCTCGGGCCACCCGGACCAGCAGGCCATCGAGGAGCACCTGACCGCCCTCGTCGGCAGCCTCAACGGGGCCGTTCGAGCGCTCTCACAGCTTTCGAACATCCCCGGTCTGCGCCATGGCGGCGACGCCAATTGGACGGGGCCGGCCCGCCGCCACGCCATGCTGCTCGCCGGCGCCGTCGATGCGCTCAGCGCCTTCCTGTTCGAAAGCCACCCGGCCGAAAGTTTCGCCGAACGCAAGTCTGGTGACGGGTACGACACAGAAGCGGAATTCAACGCCGAGTTCGACCAGGCATGGCCGGTCGAATTCGCCAACTATCGATTCAATGCCAGCGAGATTTTGTTCGCGCTCGACCAGGAGGCCTACCGCGCCGAGGTCGCGGCCTGGAAAGAGGTTCGCGCCGCCGATCCCGAGTTGGCAAAAGCGCCATGACGACCACGCCCGCGCAAATCGATCTTTGGCGACAGGCGGCCTCCGAGCATCAGCGACTCGAATTCAAAGAGGCGAAGAACAGCTTCGACCGCGACAAGCTCAACGATTATTGCGTGGCGATCGCAAACGAAGGCGGCGGTCACCTCGTGCTGGGGATTGCCGACAAGCCACCGCGCCCGGTTGTCGGAACGCAAGCCTTTCTCAATGTCGCCGACACCGCCGACCGGTTGTTCCAAGCGATAGGGTTTCGTGTCGATATCGAAGAAGTGACGCATCCCGACGGGCGCGTGCTTGTTTTTCACATCCCGTCACGGCCGCGCGGCACGGCCTATCACCTCGACGGCAAGTATTTGATGCGCTCGGGCGGATCGCTCGTGCCGATGTCGGAAGACCGGTTGCGTGCGATCTTCGCCGAAGGAGGTCCCGATTGGCTGGAGGAAGTGGCGCTGACCGGGCTCGACGATCAGCAAGTCGTCGAGCTTCTCGATACGCAGGCGTTCTTCGAACTCCTGCGCCAGCCGCTTCCGACGAACAGAGATAGCATTATCGAAAAGCTGCTCACCGAACGCTTGATCGACCGGATCGATGGTGGTTTTGCGATCCGGCGCATCGGCGGGCTCTTGCTTGCCAAGAGGCTCGAACAGTTTCCGGGGCTGGATCGGAAAGCGCCGCGCGTCGTCGTCTACACCGGCCCGTCCAAGCTCGAAACCCGCCTGGATCGAACCGGGAGTCGCGGCTATGCGGTGGGATTCCGCGGGCTGGTGCAGTTTGTCATGGACCAGCTTCCGCAGAACGAGATCATCGAAAATGCGCTGCGGAAGGAGGTCAAGCTCCTGCCGGAAGAATCCGTCCGCGAACTGATCGCCAACGCTCTTGTCCACCAGGACTTTGGTGTCGGCGGGGCGTCGCCGATGATCGAGGTCTACTCCAACCGGGTGGAAATTTCGAACCCCGGTGAGCCGATTGTACCTGTCGAACGTTTCATCGATGGGTATCAGTCGCGCAACGAGCGCCTCGCGGACCTGATGCGGCGCATGCACATCTGCGAAGAGAAAAGCAGCGGGATCGACCGCGTGGTGCATGCGGCCGAGGTCTTTCAGTTGCCCGCTCCCGATTTTCGCGCCGGGCATCGCCGAACGGTCGTGACCGTCTACGGGCCAAAGCCGTTCGATGAAATGGATCGCGAGGAGCGCGTACGCGCGTGCTATCAACACTGCGCACTGAAATGGGTCATGTCGGAGCGGATGACCAACCAGTCGCTTCGGGAGCGGTTCGGGCTCGGCGAGGCCAAGGCCGCGATTGCCTCGCAGATCATCGCGGCGACCACCGAAGCCGGGCTGATCAAGCTTGACGAGGCGGTTGGAGGATCGCGGAAATACGCGCGATACTTGCCTTTCTGGGCCTGATCCTATTTAAGGGAACCGCCTTCAGAATGAGCGCCGCATCAAAAACCGTAGTAATATCAATTGCTTGTTATTTAAGCCTATCCCCAGCGGCGGCCCAGGGCTGGACGAGGGAACGGCTAAGGTCACCGTCATGAACTACGAGCAGCCAGGCGCCCTGCCCAACCTGGGCTTCCGCGAGGAGGCGGTGGAACTCGCCGCTTTGGCCTGGTTCGAGGCATTGGGCTGGCGCACGCTCGAAGGTTCCTACCTTGCTCCGGACGGGCCGGGAGCGCCGCGCGGCGACTATCGCGATGTCGTGCTTCTCTCGCGCCTGGAAGACGCGATAGCGCGGCTCAATCCCGATCTCGGCGCCGAAGGCCAGAACCAGGTCGTGCGCGCGGTTCTCAATGTCGAGAGCCAAGACCTGCTCGAACAGAACCGGCGGCTCATGCGGCTGCTGCGCGACGGGGTCGATGTCGAAGTGCAAGACGCCAGACACGGCCACAGAACGCGCAAGGCGAGGCTCGTCGATTTTGACGCGCCCGAGAACAACGACTTTCTCGCTACCAGCCAATTCGTCGTGGTCGAGGGGCGCGAGCACCGCCGCCTGGACATCGTCGCGTTCGTCAACGGGCTGCCGCTGGCCGTTTTGGAGCTGAAGGACGCCACGAACCCGAACGTGACGCTGCGCCACGCATTCAATCAGATCAAGACCTACAAAGACGCCCTTCCCTCGCTCTTCCGCTTCAACACCGCGGCCATAGTCTCGGACGGAATGGAGGCGCGGATCGGCTCATTCGCGGCGGACTTCGACCGCTTCGCGCCGTGGCGTACCGTGGACGGTCAAACGGTCGTCGAGCGGGGCGTGGCCGAACTCGAAACGCTGATACGCGGCGTGTTCGACCGATCCCGCTTTCTGGATTTCGCGATTTGGTTTGCCGCCTACAGGGTCGAAAACGGAGTTGCCCGGGACAAGAAGCTTGCCGGCTACCACCAGTACCACGCCGTCAACAAAGCCCTGGCCGCTACGGTGAATGCCGCCAGCGCCGGGGGATCGCACAAGGCGGGGGTGATCTGGCACACGCAGGGTTCGGGCAAGAGCCTGACCATGGCGTTCTACGTTTCGAAGCTGGAAAAGCATCCCGCGCTCAAGAACCCGACCGTTGTCGTCGTCACCGACCGCAATGACCTCGACGAGCAGCTATTCGGCACGTTCGTAGCACACCCGGACCTCTTTCAGGTCGTGCCCGAGAAAGCCGAAAGCCGCGAAGACTTGCGCGCGCGGCTGAACCGCGCTTCGGGCGGCATCATCTTCACGACGATGCAGAAGTTTGCGCCCAATGGGGTATTGCGGAACGATGTGGTTTCCGACCGGGCGAACGTCATCGTGATCGCCGATGAAGCTCACCGCACCCAATATGGGCTCGGCGCACAGATCGACCGCAGGACGGGGCAGATCAACTACGGTCTCGCCACGCACCTCCGCGATACGCTGCCCAATGCGACATTCATAGGCTTCACCGGTACCCCGATCGAATTGTCCGACCGCAACACCTATCAGGTGTTCGGCGACGTAATCGACACTTACGACATCGCGCAGGCCGTCGATGATGGCGCAACTGTGCCGATCTACTACACGGCCCGCCTGGTCCAATTGCATTTCGACCAGGAGCTTCGCGAGGTTATCGACGAAGGGTCGGATGAAATTCTAGAGGGTGAAGAGGAAACCGAGCGGGAGAAGCAAAAGTCAAAGTGGTCCCGCTTGGTGGCGGTCGCAGGCGCGCCGGACCGGGTCAAGACCATCGCCGCCGATATCGTGAGCCATTTTGAGGAACGCCGTGACGCAATGGGTGGCGGCAAAGGCATGATCGTCGCCATGAGCCGGCGGATCGCCGTCGCGCTTTACGACGAGATCGCCAAGCTCCGGCCCGATTGGGTCGATGCCGACGATGCCAAGGGCATCGTTAAGGTCGTGATGACTGGCAGCGCATCCGACCCGTTTGAGTTCAGGCCACACGTCCGCCGGAAGAGCGAAAACGAGAAGCTCGCAAACCGCTTCAAGAATCCTGACGACCCCTTTTCCCTCGTGATTGTGCGCGACATGTGGCTCACGGGCTTCGACGCGCCGTGTCTGCATACGCTCTATGTCGACAAGCCCATGCATGGGCATGGCCTGATGCAAGCCATCGCGCGCGTGAACCGGGTTTTTGGGCAGAAGCCCGGTGGGCTCGTCGTCGACTATCTCGGCCTCGGGGCCGAGCTTAAACAGGCTCTCGCAGCCTACAGTCAGTCCGACCGGGAACGCACGGCGATCGACCAAGAGGCCGCTGTCCGCCTCCTGTTAGCCAAGCACGAAGCGGCTTCGGATTTCCTGTCGTCCGTGCAGTGGAGAGCATTCTTCGCCGCGGCTCCGGGACAACGGCTCAATATTCTGAAGCAGACCGTGGAAGCTGTCCTTGGTCAGCCAGACGGCCGCAAGCGCTATCTTGACCTTGCTGTAGAGCTTTCGCGCGCTTTCGCGTTGGCGGCCGGTACGCCAGAAGCCAATCGACTGCGTGAGGAGGTGGCGTTTATGCTGGCGGTCCGTGCCAACCTTCTGAAGTACACGGGCAACGGTCGCCGGGACAGACATGACATCGAACTCGAATTATCGCAGCTTCTCTCCCGCGCCGTCATAGCGGACGGTTTGCTTGATGTCTTTCAACGCGCCGGTTTTCAGCAACCGGATATCGCCGTCCTCTCGGACGAATTCCTCGAAGAAGTTCGAGGGATGCAACAGCGCAATCTGGCAATCGAAACATTGAGACGGCTGCTCAACGGGCAGGTGAAATCGAGGGAAAAGCAAAACATTGTGGAAGCCCGCCGATTTTCCGAGCGCCTGGAAGAGGCAATTGCCCGCTACCACAATCGGGCCATCGATAGCGTTCAGGTGATCCAAGAGCTGATCGAGCTTGCCAAGGAAATGCGCGCCTCGATGAAGCGCGGCGAAGAACTCGGCCTAAGCGACGATGAAATCGCCTTTTATGACGCGCTTGCGGAAAACAAATCGGCCGTTGATGTACTGGGAATCCAGGGTCTGCGCGAGCTGGCACAGGAGATCGTTCGCAGGATCAGACCGCTGGTGACGGTCGATTGGTCAGTCAAGGAAAACGTTCGTGCAAAGCTGCGAGTCGAAGTCCGGCGCCTCCTGCGCCAGTACGGATATCCGCCTGACCTTCAGCAGATGGCTGTTGACCTGGTCATGGAACAGGCAACGGTGGTCTGCGACCGTTGGTCCTCGTAGTTTCCGGCACGCAAATGGGGATGCTGCACAGTCAAAAAGTGCATGTGAGACGGGTCCATGCGCCACGAGCATAAGCCAGCCAAGCGCAGTCAAGGATCGCCAGTGAGGGTTCAGTTGCAGTATCCAATCCATCAGCCCACCTTGAAATAAGGCAGCCAGGACGAAATCGCCTCGGTGTCACCGCTGTTTGAGCCCGATCCTCGCCTTCGGGGTCGGCCATCCCCCTGTGGCGCAGCCTCATCGAATTGCAGCTAACCCAACTTCGCGGATTCGGGGGGTCTGGAAGTGCTAAGTGATTGATATCACTTGCTGTGCTCCCCGAAGGTCTGCACTACAGGATGGCTTGCGGGCGGTGTGGCTCGGCGGTGATTTTCGGCGGCGGCTGGGCCGGCAATTCGAGCCTGAGTTTGTCGAGCAGCAGGATCAGCTCTGGTTCTGGCTCGGTGTGGCGGGTGAGCACGAGTTCTCGGCCGTCTGTTGTCGGCACGTGCACATCGATCATCTGGATGGCGGCGAACTTTGCGAGCACATTGCGCGGGGTCAGCCCGGGCGCCAGCGCATGCAGGCGCCGCCCGAGCGTGACGTGCAGGCAATAGGCGAGGAAGGCGATGAAGATGTGCGCCTCGATGCGCGCCTCGTCCTGATGGAAGATCGGCCGGATGGCGAGATCGCCTTTGAGATTTTTGAAGGCTTCCTCCACCGCGACCAGCTGGAGATAGTAGCTCCACAGCTGGGCCGGGTCGTTCTCGGTGAGATTGGTGCGCAAGAGATAGCGGCCCTCGCGCCGGCGCACCTGCCGCAGCTTGTTGCGATCGAGCCGATAGCTGAAGGTGGGGCTCTTTTTGTCGACCGTGACCACGACCAGCCGCCAGGCCGTGGGAGCCTGGCTGCGCGCGGCGCCGAGCTTCATCAGCAGTTCCTCGCGCGCGACCTTCATCGCGGCGAGTTGCGCGAGCCGCTTCCACAGCCACTTCAATTGGCGGCGGCGCATCGCGCGCTCTTTGGCGACGCGATCGCGGCTCTGGGCGAAGACGTAGAGCTCGCCCTCCTGCGGCAACAGCTTCACCTGCACGCCCGGCCGTGCCTCCTGCCAGGGCCGGGCCAACAGCTCCTGCTCCAGGCGGGTCAGTCGTCCCTTCGGAGTGCCCACGACATAGCGGACCGGCGGATCGGCCGTGCGCATCTCGGCCAGCACCTGCTCAGTCGGCACGCCGCGGTCCATCAGCCAGATGCGGCGCGCCTTGCCGTATTGGCGCTCGATCCGATCAAGAAAGCCGCGCAGCGTCGTATTGTCGGCGGTGTTGCCGGGCAGCACGTCGTAGGCCAGCGGCAGGCCTTCTGGCGTCACAATCAGCGCGATGACAACCTGCACGCAGTCCGGCCGATGATCGCGCGAGTACCCATGGCGGCGCTTGTCGCCCTCCGCAACCGGCGGATCGGCCTCGAAATAGGTGCTGGTCAAATCGTACAGCAGGACATCGAAGCGGGCGTTGAACAAATCGCGCCAGCGTCCCACCAGATGGTCGAACAGGGCCTGCTTATGCGCGAGCAGCCGATCGTGACAGGCGTAGAGCTTGTGGATCTCCGCAAGCGCGAAGTCCGCGCCCAGCAAATCCGCCAGTGCGCTACGCTCAAACCATTCCCGGTACAATCGCCACTCGCTGCCCGGCGCCAGCAATCGATGGGCCGCCAGCACGAACAGAACCGCATCCCAGCGCGTCCCCTTGCGGCTGGCCGCAAGCCGCTCCGCCCAGAACCGGTCGAGCCGCAGCTCCCGCCACAGCGTCAGCGCCAGCCAGCACGCGCCCCATTGCCGCGGCCGGCACAGTCGCACCCGCGACAGCTTCAGGCGGATAATGGAGGCGTCCGGCAAAAGTCCTTCACAGCGATCTTCAGGAAACAGCGACAGCGTTCGCGGCCGGGCCGAACCTTCTTCAAAGACCTCGATCGACTTGCGCCACGCCAGCTGCTGCGTGTCGTTGATCTCGCCCAGATACAGCACGTGGCGCTGCACCACCCGCCCGCCGGCCACGCGCTTGGTCTCCACTACGCTGAAGTAGCGGTGCTCCTTGCCGTCCTTCTTCCGAATCGTTTGGCGCAAGAACATGCAGCCGAATTAGCCGCCGCTCACACCAACGGGAAGAGGGTAGGTCTTCACTACACCCGTCTTCGACCCCCCGCGCGCACTTCACCCCTTGCACATCAATCACTTGGCGCGCCAAGATTCTCAAAACCCGAGTCGAATCCGCGAAGTTGGGCTAATTGCACGCTGAGAGGGTGGATGCTCGATCGGATGACCGCTGATGAATTCTGAGCCTGCCGCGAACTGGCACACGAGACGGCGTCTCCAGCCGGGCGAAATTGGTGGAACTTGCCGCCGAAATTCTCAGTTGAAATTGCGGCTATTTCCGTGCCCGGCGCGGGCCGCGCGCTCGGGGCGGCCGGCTGGCAGCCTTTCGCGGTGGTGTTGCAATCGATTTGACTGTCGATTCGTCTGTGCCGCGTCGCGTCAGCGCGGCATCGAGCAGGTTCTTGACCCACACAAGTTCGCCCTCTGTAAGCAGTGTTAAGCGCGTTGAAATTTCTGCGAACGCTCCGCGCCTGATTGCACCGCCCTGAACCTCAGTGGTGAACAACTCGGCCGGGTCTATGTCGAGCGCCATCGCAAGGCGCTCAATCACAGGAAAGCGCGCGCCTGTTGCGCCGATCTCTATTTTGGCGATTGTGTCAGGGCTTACGTCAGCCGCCTCGGCGAGCGCCTCCTGAGTGAATCCCCGTCGCCTGCGGTGCGCGGCCAGCAATCGTCCAAACCGTTTCCGCAGATCGCTCATGCCCCGCCTCCAAACGTGAGGTTACGGGGCTAAGGCGGCGGGGTTCAGGGATCACAATTGCATGAAGCGCATAAAGTGGTAAGTGTATTGCAATTAATTGCAAATGCCCTACAGAATCCAGCCCTAGATGCAAGCTGCGATGCCCGATGTCGCTTGGCACATTTTGGGATGGGCGCTGACGGCTGTTGCCGCCGGCCCAATCATCCTCGCGGTCGGAATGGAGATATGGGCCGGGGCGATCAGGCCTCGTCTCATCCCTTCGCTAGAGATCGAACGACTCGCCAACGAAGTGTTGACAAAGTACCCCGATGACCCAGAGCAGGCCGCGTTTCGCGAAGAAGAGTACTACTGGTTTCGCTGCGACAGCTTCGAGCAGTGGAAGTGGCGTCGCGTGCGCAGAGAAATACAGCGCCAGCTAAGCCAACGGAGATGCCACCCCTCAGGCCACTGAGAACAGATGCCTGACAAATCTGCTTACCGGGTGCTTACCAGAAATCCAGAGGTTCGCGGGGCCGGTGTCTCAAATGCTGCTAAACACCTGATTTTAATGGCGCGCCCGAAGAGATTCGAACTCCTGACCCCCAGATTCGTAGTCTGGTGCTCTATCCAGCTGAGCTACGGGCGCCTGAGGACCGTCGCTTT
>Ga0070739_10004139_pt1 | contig 17427 bp, 9 predicted proteins | sample Coa_R1_7_FD_66445 | JGI IMG/M metagenome (GOLD analysis project Ga0070739, IMG submission 66445) | Surface soil microbial communities from Centralia Pennsylvania, which are recovering from an underground coalmine fire - Coalmine... | ecosystem: Environmental > Terrestrial > Soil > Unclassified ... | reverse complement strand
CAGACGCCGGCCCCGACGGTGCGCCCCCCTTCGCGAATGGCGATGCGCACGCCCTCTTCCATGGCGACTGGCTGGATCAACTCGACGGTCATCTCGATGTTGTCCCCCGGCATCACCATCTCCACGCCCTCCGGCAGGCGGATGGCCCCGGTGACATCGGTGGTGCGCACATAGAACTGCGGGCGGTAGCCATTGAAGAAGGGGGTGTGGCGCCCGCCCTCCTCTTTGCTGAGCACATAGACCTGCGCCAGAAAGGTCTTGTGCGGCTTGATGGAGCCGGGCTTGGCGAGCACCTGCCCGCGCTCGACCTCGGTGCGCTCCACCCCGCGCAGCAGGCAGCCCACGTTGTCGCCAGCGATGCCCTGATCCAGCGTCTTCTGGAACATCTCCACGCCGGTGACGACCACGGTGCGCGACTCCTCGCGGAAGCCCACGATCTCCACGCTCTCGCCCACCTTGATGGTGCCGCGCTCGATGCGGCCGGTGACGACGGTGCCGCGTCCCTTGATGCCAAAGACATCCTCGATGGGCATCAGGAAGGGTTTGTCGACGGCGCGCTCGGGAGTGGGGATGTAGTCATCGACGGCATCCATCAACTCCCAGATGCAGCGGGCATCGGGATCGGTGCGCGAGAGGTCGCCCTTGCTCTCCAGGGCCTTGAGGGCCGAGCCGCGAATGACGGGGACCTCATCGCCGGGGAACTGGTTCTTGGAGAGCAATTCGCGCACCTCCAGTTCGACCAGTTCGAGCAGTTCCTCGTCGTCCATCATGTCGACTTTGTTGAGGAAGACGACCATAGCCGGGACGTTGACCTGGCGGGCCAGCAGCACATGCTCGCGCGTCTGGGGCATGGGGCCGTCAGGGGCCGAGACGACCAGGATGGCCCCGTCCATCTGGGCGGCGCCGGTGATCATATTCTTGATGTAGTCGGCGTGGCCGGGGCAGTCGACGTGAGCGTAGTGACGCTTCTCGGTTTCGTACTCCAGGTGGGCAATCGCGATGGTGATGCCGCGCTCGCGCTCCTCGGGGGCCTTGTCGATCTGGTCGAAGGCGGTATATTTGGCGAGCCTGGCGGCGGCGAGCACTTTGGTGATGGCTGCCGTCAGCGTCGTTTTGCCATGATCGATGTGGCCGATGGTGCCCACATTCACATGCGGCTTGGTCCGCTCATACTTCTGTTTCGCCATTTCCTGTATCCCTCTTCATTTCGGATTTGCTCCTGCTGCGATGCAGGAACATCGTGGTGCTGCCCGGTAGGCTGCTCCCCTGGATGCAGCGCCGGGTCATCATGTTTCAAACCTCATTGGCCCGCGTGGGCCGTTGCAAAAATTGTGACAGGAGATAGATAGGGGTGGTAAATGCTCCCCAACAATCGTCTGTCCCTACCAGGGGCACGCCAGAGGTGTGCCACCATCAGCATCATCTGCGCACAGGCAGTTAGCGGTGAGACTTTGCAATGATCTCATCCGCGATATTTTTGGGGACGGGATCGTAGTGCGCGAACTCCATAGAGTAGCTTGCCCGTCCACTCGTCATCGAACGAAGATCGTTCACATAGCCGAACATTTCGGCTAGAGGAACATGTGCCCGTACCACATGCATCGATCCCCGGCTCTCCATACCCAGGATTGCACCCCGGCGCCTGTTGAGGTCGCCGATGATATCCCCATAGAACTCTTCAGAGGTGGTCACTTCCACCAGCATGATCGGCTCAAGCAGAATGGGGTTGGCCTTGCGTGCGGCCTCTCGTATGCCCAGAGAGCCAGCGGTTTTGAAGGCCATTTCGCTTGAGTCAACTTCATGGTACGAGCCGTCGTAGAGAGTGACTTTGACATCAATCATTGGATAGCCGGCGATGATACCGTTATCCAGCGTCTCTTTCACGCCCATCTCGACGGGCTTGATATATTCCTTTGGCACCACGCCGCCGACAATGGCATTGATGAACTCGAAGCCCTTGCCGCGCTCATTGGGCGCTATCCTCAGCCATACGTCTCCATACTGGCCGTGGCCGCCCGTCTGCCGGACGAACTTGCCCTGTGCCTGCGCTTCACGAGTGACCGTTTCGCGGTAGGCAACCTGGGGACGCCCGACGTTAGCATCGACTTTGAATTCGCGGAAGAGGCGATCCTCGATCACTTCCAGGTGCAACTCGCCCATGCCCCTGATGATGGTCTGCCCACTTTCAGGATCGGTCCGTACCTGGAAGGTAGGATCCTCCTCAGCGAGCTTGCCCAGGGCAATCGCCATCTTGTCCTGGTCGGCGCGTGTTTTAGGCTCGATAGCAATCTCGATAACCGGTTCCGGGAAGACGATGGACTCAAGCACAATAGGGTGCTGAGGATCGCAGAGCGTATCCCCGGTGAAGGTATTGCGCAAACCGACGGCTGCGCAGATGTCTCCCGCTCGAATCTCGTCGATATCCTCGCGATGATTGGCATGCATACGCAGCAGGCGACCAATACGTTCCGTTTTCCCCTTTGTGGCGTTCTCCACCGACGCGCCTTTAGTCAATGTGCCCGAGTAGACGCGCAGGTATGCGAGGCGGCCTACGAAGGGATCGGAGACGATTTTCGAGACCAGGGCGCTAAAGGGAGCGGTATCGCTGACCTCGCGCGTCACCGTCTCGCCGGTATTGGGATCGATGCCGGTTGGAGGAGGAATGTCCAGCGGAGAGGGCAGGTAAGCAACGACGGCATCAAGCATGGCCTGCACGCCCTTGTTTCTCAAGGCAGCGCCACAAAGCACCGGCACCAGTGTGCCGGCAATCGTTGCTTTACGCAGGGCTGCGACAAGCTCCTGCTCTGAGATTTCCTCACCCTCAAGGTATTTGAGGGTTAATTCCTCATCAGTTTCGGCAACACGCTCGATCAGGAATTCGCGATGCTGCTCGAATTCGGCTTCCATCCCCGTTGGAACGTCGGTATAGTCCGACCTGGTGCCCAGGTCATCGGTAAAGATCACGCCCTGCTGCTTGATGAGATCGATGAAACCTTTGAAATTGCTCTCCTGACCTATGGGGATCTGGATCGGCACGGGAACGGCGCCCAGGCGCTCACGAATCATATCTACTGTACGCCAGAAGTCAGCCCCCACGCGATCCATCTTATTGACGAAACAGATACGAGGGACATTGTACTTGTTGGCCTGGCGCCAGACGGTTTCGGACTGTGGTTCGACACCCGCGACTGCATCAAAGACGACAACGCCCCCATCAAGCACGCGCAGAGATCGTTCGACCTCGGCGGTGAAGTCAACGTGACCGGGCGTATCGATGATATTGATGCGGTAGTCCTGCCAGAAGCAGGTTGTGGCAGCCGATGTAATCGTAATGCCGCGCTCCTGCTCCTGCGGCATCCAGTCCATCGTCGCGGCCCCCTCATGCACCTCACCCATGCGGTGAATCTTCTTGGTGTAGAAGAGGATGCGCTCTGTCGTCGTCGTCTTCCCGGCATCAATATGAGCGATGATACCAATATTGCGAGTTTTTTCGAGTGGGTATTCTCTTGGCATAATATAGTGTTACCAGCGGTAATGGGCGAAGGCTCTATTGGACTCCGCCATTTTATGAGTCTCCTCACGTTTTCTAATCGTTGCACCCTGTCCCGCCGCTGCGTCCATAAGCTCTGCCGCCAGCTTCTCCGCCATCGATCTGCCCGAACGGGCACGGGCGGAGCGAATGAGCCAGCGCATGGCTAAGGCATTGCCCCGGTCTCTGCGGACATCCACAGGGACCTGATAGGTCGAGCCGCCAACACGGCGGGGTTTGACCTCGATGCTTGGTGTTGCATTCTTCATGGCCTGTTCAAATACATCGAGGGGTGGCCGCTTCTGCCTTGCTTCAATCGTGTCAAAAGCATCGTAGAGGATACGCTCAGCCAGGCTGCGCTTCCCATCTAGCATCAACTTGTTGATGAATCGGGCCACATTGCGGCTCTTGTATTTTGCATCCGGCACATCTGGCCGTCGCACGACTCTCTTGCGTCTTGGCAACGTTTTTGCCTCCTCAGCTCTCTTCTAAGCAAAAAAGAAGGGGGAATGCGGGGACATCCGCATCCCGCCAGGGACTATCGCCCTGGGCCTGGCGAACACCAGAAAAGGCGTCGATTCGATCAGGGGAGATCTCTCCCGATCTTCTTCGGACGCCTACACGCGGGTGCCTTTCCTGCTGGTGCAATCTGTATGTGTTGCAATCTCAGACGAGAAGCCAAGCTCTCTGCTTTCCCGGCGCTCTCGCAAGGAGATGCGGCCGTTGAGCCAGGAGAACACCCGTTGCAATCTCAGATGAGATGAGCAAATCTGCTCTTTGCACTGATCGTGATAATCGGCCTGAAAGCGCTCTTTTACTTATCTCCTGCCACCGGTAGCGGCCTGTCCAGGCTTGGGCCGTTTGGCTCCATACTTTGAGCGGCCCCGGCGGCGTTTGGAGACGCCATCGCTATCCAGCGTGCCGCGCACGATGTGATAGCGTACACTCGGCAGGTCCTTCACACGCCCGCCGCGAATGAGCACTACGGAGTGTTCTTGTAAATTGTGCCCCTCTCCAGGTATGTAAGCCGTGACTTCCATCTGGTTCGAGAGCCGAACGCGGGCGATTTTGCGCATAGCCGAATTCGGCTTTTTGGGCGTCATGGTGCGCACCAGGGTACAGACGCCACGTTTCTGTGGCGAACCACGCAGGCGCGAGGTCCTGTTCTTCAACGCGTTGTATGAATACAGCAACGCGGGGGCCTTCACCTTCTTCTGCTTCTGTGAACGGCCTTTACGGACCAGTTGATTAATTGTCGGCAAGGATAATTCCTCCCTGTCCCTCTTCTTTCAAGACATGAATCATCTCGAATTTCTCTGCCTTTGCCACCCGGCATCCGCAGCGCTTCGCCCCGCCCGGGGGTGTGATGGTTGGCAGGCGCGCCTTGCGTGCCTGCCAACCATCACACCCCCGGGCGGGAGGCCCCACGACCTGAGGCCGTGGGGCGCTCTGAGAGGCGCGAGCATCCGCAAAAAATGGGGATGCTTCATGTCCTTCCATCACATATTAGCGGTTGCTTATAATATCACTCTTCATCTTCGCTGTCAAGTGTCAGCCCGAGGGGAGTACCGGTACTGGAGCCGACGCCAGCCCCGACAGGGGTGACGACAGGCGGTGTCTGGTTGATGCGAGGCGCGGCCTGTCGACGAGCCAGCTCTTCACGACGGCGCTGTGCGATACCGGAACCCGCAGGGATGAGCTTACCGATAATCACGTTCTCCTTGAGGCCGACCAGGTGGTCGGTCTGCGACTCAATCGCCGCCTCCGTCAGCACGCGGGTTGTCTCCTGGAAGGAGGCAGCTGCCAGCCAGCTATCGGTGTTGAGCGAGGCTTTGGTGACGCCCAGCAGTACGGTCTGAGCAGTCGCCGGCTCGCCGCCCTCCGCCAGCACGCGGGCGTTGGTGTCCGCATAGACGAAGCGATCTACCAGGTCGTTTGGCAGCATCTCGGTATCGCCCGGATCATCAACCTTGACGCGGCGCAGCATCTGGCGAATGATGATCTCAATGTGCTTATCGTTGATATACACACCGGTATTGCGATAGACCTTCTGCACCTCTTTGACCAGGTACAACTGTACGGCCTCGCGCCCCTGGATGCGCAGCACGTCCTGCGGATCACGCTGCCCCGAGGTGATCGGCATACCGGCGCGGATCTCCTGGCCGTTGCTGACCACGATGTTGCGTGCGGCGGGCACCGCGTAGGAACGCTCCTCGCGCTCCTCGAAGCGGATTGCCAGTGGCCCCTGCGGGTTAATGACCACCTTGCCGTCGGTGCGCGCCCGCACCTCGATCTCATCGTTGCCGTTCTCAGCAGGCATAAACGCGATGAGCTGATCCTTCGATACCGAAGCGCCATCCTCGACCTCGATGCGGCTCCCGGTGGGCAGCGGATACTCATCGAAGAAGACGTTGGTCGAGACGACGCGCACAGTACGCGCGCCGGTGTTCTCGTCGGTGACGATCTCAACCACGCCATCGATCTCCGAGATCTCGGCCTTTTCCTTCGGCACACGCGACTCGAACAGTTCTTCGACGCGTGGCAGGCCCTGCGTGATGTCACCCTGCGCACCGGCGATACCTCCGGTGTGGAAGGTACGCATCGTCAACTGCGTGCCAGGCTCACCGATGGACTGCGCCGCGATGATGCCAACCGCCGTGCCGAGACGCACCAGGCTGTTTGCCGCCAGGTCGCGCCCGTAGCACTTGCGGCAGACGCCGCGCCGCGCCTGGCACGAAAGCACCGAGCGCACGCGCACCGCCTTGACGCCAGCCTTCACAATCTCGTCGACCATCTCCTCGCTCAGTTCGTCCCCCACCTCGATATGCTCAAGGCCGGGAATAGCCTCCGCCAGTATACGCCCGACGATGCGGGTTCCGATGCCGTCCAGCCCCATCTCGCGCGAATCCTCATCGGTGATCAGGATGCCATCCGTCGTACCGCAGTCTTCCTCGGTGACGATCACATCCTGGGCCACATCGATCAGGCGGCGTGTCAGGTAGCCCGACTCCGCTGTACGCAGGGCAGTATCGGCCAGTCCTTTGCGAGCGCCGTGGCTGCTGATAAAGTACTCCAGCACGCTCAGGCCCTCGCGGAAGTTTCCACGAATAGGAATGGCGATGATCTTGCCCGATGGGCTTGCCATCAGGCCGCGCATGCCTGACAACTGGCGGATCTGCTGGAACTTCGCTTTCGTCGCGCCCGACTTGGCGATGGTATAGATCGAGCCATAGGGATCGAGCGTGGCTTCGACCATCCTGGTAACGTTATCCGTCACCTCGTTCCAGATGTCCACCGTCTGCTGATATTTCTCATTGTCGGTAATCAGACCTTCACGGAACTGCTCCTCCAGTTCGGCGATCCGCATCTCGGCGCGCGCCAGCTCTTCCTGCTTACCAGCGGGCACTTTGACATCGCTGATAGCGATGGTCGCGCCAGCCCGCGTCGCGTAGGCGAAGCCGAGCCGCTTGATCTCGTCGGCCAGTTCGGTTGTTTTGATGCGCCCGTATTCCTTGAAGCAGTCGGCGATGATCTGCTTCAAGTTCTCCTTCTTCATGGCGTAGTTCTTGAAGCGCAGGCGCTCCGGCAGCGCTTCGTTGAAGATGATACGCCCAACCGTCGTTGTTACTAACTGCCCGTTGGCATGCATCGTGGCCTTCGCGGGCGGCGCATCGTCGTAGACATCCACATCACCCAGGCGCACCTTGATCGGCGCTTGCAGATCGATCACGCCATGGTGGAAGGCCAGCAGCGCCTCGTTCGGATCGGTGAAGACGCGCCCTTCGCCCTTCTGGTTGGGGCGGTCCTGCGTCAGATAGAAGCAGCCGAGCACCATATCCTGGCTGGCGCCAATGGAAGGCTCACCATGAGCGGGAGAGAGCAGGTTACGCGTTGACATCATAAACTGCCGCGCCTCATCCTGCGCTTTGTCGGAGAGCGGGACGTGAACTGCCATCTGGTCGCCGTCAAAGTCAGCGTTGAAGGCCGAGCAGACCAGCGGGTGCAGTTGTATGGCGCTGCCTTCTACCAGGACGGCTTCGAACGCCTGAATGCCCAGGCGGTGCAGCGTCGGGGCGCGGTTCAGCAGCACCGGATGGTCCTTGATGACATCTTCCAGTACGTCCCAGACCTCGGGCTTGACGCGCTCTACGAAGCGCTTCGCGCTTTTGATATTGTGGGCGAAGTTCTGCTCCACCAGCTTGCGCATCACGAATGGCTTGAAAAGCTCCAGTGCCATGCGCTTTGGCAGGCCGCACTGGTGCAGCTTCAGCTCCGGGCCGACCACAATCACGGAGCGGCCAGAGTAGTCGACGCGCTTGCCCAGCAGATTCTGGCGGAAGCGCCCCTGCTTGCCCTTGAGCATATCGGAAAGGCTCTTGAGCTTATGATTACCCGAGCCGGCCACCGCGCGGCCACGGCGCCCGTTGTCGATCAGCGCGTCGCATGCCTCCTGAAGCATGCGCTTCTCGTTGCGAATGATGATCTCGGGCGCGCCCAGTTCCAGCAGCCTCTTGAGGCGGTTGTTACGATTGATAACGCGGCGGTACAGATCATTCAGGTCGGAGGTAGCGAAGCGACCACCATCAAGCTGTACCATTGGACGCAGGTCGGGCGGCAGGACCGGCAGCACCGTGAGGATCATCCATTCCGGCGATGTGTGCGACTTGCGGAAGGCTTCCACGACCTTCAGGCGCTTGGTTGCCTTCTTGCGCCGCTGGCCCACGGTAGAGCTGATTTCCTGGCGCAGCCTGGCGGCCAGGTCGTCCAGGTCGATGTCGGCGATCAGTTCGCGCACCGCCTCGGCGCCCATGCCGGCGCTGAAGACATCGCCAAAGGCTTCCTTCAACTCGCGATAGCGATTCTCCTGGAGCAGATCCATCTTCTTGAGACCTTCCAGGTCGCGCCGGAGCTGCTCCAGTCGCTGCCGCGTCTCGTTGCGCTCGCGCTCAAGCTGCGACTGCGCGGAATCGATCTGCCCCTGGTACTCCAGGCCCAGACGATCCACTTCGCGCCGGTTCTCAAGCTGCGCCTCTTCGAGTTCGCGCCGCGCCTCCTCGACGATAGTGTTGCGGGTGGCTTCGGCGACGCGTTCGAGGATTTCGAGATGCTTTGGTGTAACGATATCGCCCTCTTTGACGATTACCTGGTCGGTTGGCGCGAAGACGATATCGTCTTCAGCTTCCTGGCCCATCGACTCACGCAGGGCCGCCAGCGTATCGCTCTCGGCCTGCCGCGCTGCCGCAAGATCCTGCTCGCGGCGCTCCTCGATCTCCTGGCGATCAGCGCCGGAGAAGCGCTCCTCGGTCTCCCTGATGGCGCTGTCACGCTGAGAGCGCAGGCTGTTGATGCGCTCAACAACCTTGCCGTCCATGTCCTGTTGCAGTTCCGCCAGTTCCTCATCCAGACGCATGAGTTCGCGCTGGCGCGCCTCCTCGTCAACGCGCGTAACCACGTAGAGCGCAAAGTAGAGGATGCGCTCCAGATTACGCGGAGAGAGGTCGAGCAGAAGGCCGATGCGGCTGGGTGTGCCCTTGAAGTACCAGATATGGCTCACCGGCGATGCCAGTTCGATATGGCCCATGCGCTCGCGGCGCACCTTTGAGCGTGCAACCTCCACGCCGCACTTGTCGCAGACAATCCCCTTGAAACGTACCCTTTTATATTTACCGCAGTAGCACTCCCAGTCCTTCGTCGGCCCAAAGATGCGCTCGCAAAACAGGCCGTCTTTCTCTGGTTTGAGTGTACGATAATTGATAGTTTCCGGTTTCGTGACCTCACCATAGCTCCAACTGCGGATCTGCTCGGGGCTGGCAAGGCTGATACGGATGGCGTTAAAATCGTTGACTTCGAGCATGCTACCTCCTGATAACCCCTACCCGGGCGCCTGCGCGTCCAGGCGCAGTTCCGGGATAGTGTAAGGTATCTCTTGAAATGTAAGGGCGGAGCACATGATGCCAGATCCGTGTGGGCGCACAAGATGAGGCACCATGCGCTGTAGCAGCCCATTCCTTATATATACAGGCGAATGATTATTGATCTCCCTCGAAACCGGACAGATTAATTCCCAGTTCGGGCATCACATCATTGGAGGTGTCTTCGACAAACTGGATCTTCTGTTCATCCTCGTTGAGCACTTCCACGTTAATCCCCAGGCTCTGCAATTCCTTGACCAGCACCTTGAAGGACTCGGGCACGCCCGGTTCCATGATATTCTCGCCCTTGACAATTGCCTCGTAGGTCTTGACGCGTCCCACCACATCGTCCGATTTGACGGTCAGGATCTCCTGCAGGATATTGGCCGCGCCATACGCCTCCAGCGCCCAGACCTCCATCTCGCCGAAGCGCTGGCCGCCAAACTGCGCTTTACCTCCCAGCGGCTGCTGCGTAATCAGGCTGTACGGACCAGTCGAACGGGCGTGAACCTTGTCTTCGACCAGGTGGGCCAGCTTCAGCATGTAGGTGTAGCCTACCGTGATGGGATGGTCGAACGGCTCCCCGGTGCGCCCATCAAAGAGCTGCACCTTGCCCGTCTCTGGCAGCCCCGCGCGCCGCAGCAGTTCCTCGATGTCTTCCTCGGAGGCCCCATCAAAGACGGGGGTGGCGATCTTGAAGCCAAGCACGCTGGCGGCCCAGCCCAGATGTGTCTCCATAATTTGTCCGATATTCATGCGGTGCGGCACCCCCAGCGGGTTGAGAATGATATCAACCGGTGTGCCGTCGGGCAGGAAGGGCATATCTTCGATGGGCAGCACCCTGGAGATGACGCCCTTGTTGCCGTGGCGGCCAGCCATCTTGTCGCCGGCCCCGATCTTGCGCTTCTGGGCCACGCTCACGCGCACAAGCTGGTTGACGCCCGGAGGCAGTTCGTCGCCGGCCTCGCGCGAGAAGATCTTGACCTCGATCACCTTGCCGCGCTCGCCGTGTGGCATACGCAGCGAGGTGTCCTTGACTTCGCGGGCCTTCTCTCCGAAGATGGCGCGCAGCAATTTCTCCTCGGCGGTCAGTTCGGTCTCGCCTTTGGGGGTGATCTTGCCGACCAGGATATCCTGTGGCCCGACCTCGGCGCCAACATAGATGATGCCACGCTCGTCGAGATTCTTGAGTCCTTCGTCGCCGACGTTAGGAATATCGCGAGTGATCTCCTCGGGCCCCAGCTTGGTATCGCGCGCATCTACCTCATATTTCTCGATATGGATCGAGGTGAAGAGGTCTTCGCGTACAATGCGCTCGCTGATGAGGATGGCATCCTCAAAGTTGCCGCCCTCCCAGCTCATGAAGGCCACCAGGATGTTCTGGCCCAGCGCCAGTTCGCCATTCTCGGTGGAGGAGCTGTCGGCGATGACCTGGCCGGCGCTCACATAGTCGCCCTTGCGCACAATCGGGCGCTGGTTGATGCAGGTGCCGGCGTTGGAGCGCACGAACTTGCGCAGGCGATAGCTGTGCAGTTCGCCCTGCGGGTCCACGATGTCGATGCGGCGGGCGGTGGCCGAGACGACTTCGCCTTCGCTCTCGCTGACGATGACCTGGCCGGAGTCGATGGCAACCTGCCGCTCGATGCCGGTGCCACAGATGGGCGACTGCGGCTTGAGCAGTGGCACCGCCTGGCGCTGCATATTGGCGCCCATCAAGGCGCGGTTCACGTCGTCATGCTCCAGGAAGGGGATCAGCGCGGTTGCCACGCTCACCGTCTGGCGGGGGGACACGTCCATGTAGTCGATGAGGTCCGAACTCTCCATGACGAAATCCCCCTGGTAGCGAGCCAGGACTCGCTCCTGGGCGAATTCATTGTTATCGGTCAGTTTGGCGTTGGCCTGGGCGATCCAGAAGTTCTCTTCATCATCGGCGGTATGGTAAACGATCTCGTCGGTGACGAACGGCTTCACGCTCACCGGCGTATCGCCCAGTGTCTGCGCGAGCTTGTTGAAGAGCGCCTCATCGACGCGCACATAGTTGCGTGCCTTGAAAAGCACTTCCCCGTCCGGCGTCGTGATATCTTCTCGTGGCCTCCCCACAAGGCCGCGCAGTTCACGCCCGATCAGGCGCGGATCATTTGCCGCCAGGCGCTTGTAAACTCTGCGATAAGGGGTCTCGATGAAGCCATAGGGGTTGATCTGCCCGTAGGTCGCCAGGTTGCCGATCAGACCAATGTTGGGACCTTCCGGCGTCTCAATCGGACAGATGCGCCCGTAGTGTGACTGGTGAACGTCGCGCACATCGAAGCCAGCGCGCTCACGCGAGAGGCCGCCGGGACCGAGTGCAGAGAGGCGACGCTTGTGGCCGATCTCGGCCAGCGCGTTGGTCTGGTCCATGAACTGCGAGAGCTGGCTGCCGCCGAAAAACTCTTTCATCGCCGCCACTACCGGGCGGATATTGATCAGGGCGTTGGGTGTGGCCTGCCCTGGCTCCTGAATGCTCATGCGCTCCTTGACCACGCGCTCCATGCGCAGCAGACCCACGCGAAACTGCGTCTGGATCAGTTCGCCCACGCAGCGCACGCGCCGGTTGCCCAGATGGTCGATATCGTCTTTGCGCCCATGCCCGTTGTTCAAAGCAATCAGGCGGCGCACAATGTTGACCAGATCGTCCTGCGTCAGAATACGGGTGCTCTGCGGAATGGCGAGATCCAGCTTGCGGTTCATCTTGTAGCGGCCCACGCTGCCCAGATCGTAGCGGCGCGCATTAAAGAACAGGTTCCTGACCAGCGAGCGCGCATTATCCAGGGTAGCCGGATCCCCGGGACGCAATTTCTTGTAGAGTTCGAGCAGGGCCTCTTCCTCTTTTTTCACCGGGTCACGATCCAGGGTGGTCTGGATGTAGCGGATGTTGGGATCGGTATCGACCTCTTTAAAGGCATCGAGGATGCCCTGATCGGTTGCCAGGTCCAGTTCCTCACCATGCCACTGATCTTTTGCCAGGCTGGCGATAGCGCGCAGCAGCGTCGTCACCGGCAGCTTGCGCTTGCGGTCAATTTTGACGGTGAGCAGGTTCTTGTTGCTGGTCTCAAACTCCAGCCAGGCCCCACGCGCCGGGATCAACTTGGCGGCGAAGAGCTTCTTGCCAGTGGTGGCATCTTCATCGACGGTAAAGTAGACACCGGGAGAGCGCACAAGCTGACTCACTACCACGCGTTCTGCCCCATTAATAATGAAGGTCCCCTGCCGGGTCATCAGGGGGAAATCCCCCATGAAGATATCCTTCTCGATGATTTCGCCGGTTTCTTTATTTATCAGGCGCGCCTTGACGTTCAAGGGCGCGGCATAGGTGGCATCGCGGTCACGGCACTCGTCCTCGGTGTACTTGGGCTTGCCAAAGGGTTCGGGAGGGACAATGAATTCGAGACTCAGATTTTTGCCGGTGAAGTCTTCGATAGGAGAGATTTCATCAAAAAGTTCACGCAGACCTTCTTTCTTAAACCATTCAAAAGAATCGAGTTGAATCTGGATCAGACCGGGCATTGGCCGTATATCCGGGATACGTGCGAACGAAACACGCTCGGGAAGTGCAACGGCCTTTGTGGTTACTGCCATGTGTGGTAATCTCCTCTCACCTGGATCATCCATAGAGGAAGCCGAGAGACACGCAAGCTGTGCCTCTCTGCGTAACGGAAAAACGGAAAAATCAGATACTTGCCTGATAATGCCTGGTTTGTGAAACGGTCTATGACAAGAAAAGTAACCGCTCGCAAACGCAATAAGCGGTTACTCCTACTCCTCGACCATACACGGTGTCTGCCAATCGTCCCACTTTCCTGCACATCAATCTATCCTCACAGCAATAAACGTAACAGAGGCAAAAATAGAGACAACAGAAAGCGCTGCACCATCCAATTTCCCTGCTCGGGGTCAAATTGAATCATGCAGTGTTCTCAGCTTGCAGTCCTACCCATTGTGGCATACCGAACGCATGCGCTCTGTTCAACAATACGGTATCCTTATAATGTAGTCTGTATGACGCATGCAGTTTCCTGATGGGGAGAGATTGTAATGTAAGCGCTTTGCCTCTCAGCCTCTGCTCGTTCTCTGTGGCGCGGATTAACACCACTGTTACTAGTATACATACGCTGGCAAGTGATAAGTATACTACCTTTGTAAAAACATGTCAATACTTTTGTCCAATTGATGGCAGTTTCGTAATATTAAACGCCCGGTGGCGCGCTTTTATTCCCGAAAGGGGCAGGGAGGCTTTGCCTCCTTGCCGGAGTGAGGGGCGTCCTCGCAAAAACTCTTTTTCTTTACGCGCCGCCGGGGCGCGTAGAAGAGAGAAAAGCGGGGCTGCGCCCCGCGCCCCAGGTCAGGCGCGGCTGCCCTTAACAATCCTGCTTAGCGCAGTTTTCCGCGCAGATCTTCGAAGAGGATCGTATGCAGATAGCGCTCGGCGGCGCTGGGGAAGACAGTGACAATGACCTTACCTCGATTCTGTTCTTTGCGCGCCTCCTGCAAGGCGGCCCAGGCCACGGCCCCGCTGCTGATACCGACCGAGAGGCCCTCTTCCTTCATGATCTGAATGGCGGTGGCAACGGCATCGTGGTCCGTTACCGCGATAACATGGTCGATGAGGTCGACGCGCAGGGTATCGGGCAGGAAGCCCGCGCCCAGTCCCTCGATGCGATGCGGCCCCGGCCTTCCGCCGGAAAGCACGGCGCAGGAAGCCGGTTCGACGGCGATCACTTCCAGCGATGGCTTGTGGGCGCGCAACCCCTCGGCGACGCCCGTGAGCGTACCCCCGGTGCCGACGCCGATCACTACCATATCAACGGCACCTCCGGTCTCCTCCCAGATCTCCTCCGCGGTGGTCTCGCGATGCGCACGCGGGTTCGCCTGGTTATAGAATTGCTGGGGGTACCAGACGTTGGGCAGCGTGGTGCGCAACTCGGTAACTTTATTGATCGCGCCGCGCATACCCTGATTGCCCGGCGTTAGCACAAGCTCCGCGCCGAGCCGTTGCAAGAGCAGGCGCCGCTCAACGCTCACCGTATCGGGCATTGCCAGGATGCAGCGATAGCCGCGCGCGGCCGCAATGCAGGCGAGAGCGATACCCATATTGCCGCTCGTGGGTTCGGTAATAATGCTGCCGGTGCGTAGTAGTCCCTGGGCTTCGGCTTCTCGGACCATCTGCAAGGCCACGCGGTCCTTCAAGCTTCCCCCCGGACTGAACATCTCCAGCTTTGCCAGCAGCGTCGCGCCACTGGTGCCGGCGAAACGCCTCAGTTCAACCAGGGGCGTGTGGCCGACCAGCTCGGTCACATCCTTTGCCCAACGGGCCATAGCGCGTTAGCCTTCCCTCTCTTCCGGTAGCAATGCCCTGATAATGCTGACCAGCTCCTGTACATTGAAGGGCTTGCGCAGCAGCAGCCCCGCTTTTAAGCCCTGACGATGAAGCTCCCAATCGTGGCTGCCAGTAATCACAATAATAGGGATATCCTTCGTATTACTATGCCCCTGTAAGATTTTGTAGAGGGAGGCTCCATCCAGGCTGGGTAATCCTACGTCCAGCAGAATCAGATGCGCTCCTAAATTCGGTAATTGATCTTTTGCGGACTGTCCATCTGTGAAGATGCAGAGCCGCCAGTTGCCAAAACATCCCAGGACATCACGGAACATATTGGCTAAGCGAGGATCGTCCTCGACGATGGCTATCAGTTTCTGCTCGCCTACACCTGCTATATCGGCCACGTCTCCTATCCCCCTTGCGTAACTCTTCGCTCATTACCACTTCATGCCACGGCTATATATAGTACATCGTCTCCGTGCTGCCCGTGCGATGACGTTGCGCTAACTCTTCTATCGTCGTAGTGGCAAGGATCTGCTGGGTGATGACATCTATCTTCTGCCAGACTTCCCGCAAAGCACATCCAGGAGAGAGCTTGCAAAAATCTGGATTGGGCAGGCATTCCATTGGCGGCACGTAGCCCTCCAATGCCTGCATAACCTGGGCCATCGTAATCTGATCGGGTGGTTTTGCCAGCATATGCCCGCCCTTAGGTCCCCGGATGCTCTTTACCAGACCTTCTTTCCGCAATACCATGAGGATCTGGTCGAGGTATTGCTCTGGAATGTATTGCCGGCTCGCAATATCTGCACTTTCAATTGGCCCTTGCCCGTAATAAGCGGCCATGTCGAGCATTGCTCGCAGGCCGTAATCTCCCTTCATTGTAAGCTTCATCGCTGGGACCTTTCGCCGGGCAACGTGATTTGATACTCTCCTTTTTTCCTAAGTGATAGGATATATCAGTAGCGTATGCATGTCAATGGTTTTATTGGGCAGGCAGGATGCCCGGTCATGCGTGCGCCTGGCGAAAAGCCGCGATGAAACGACTGTACCAGTGGCCGCTCTCTTTGATGATGCGGCGCTGCGTTGCGTAATCCACATAGACGATGCCGAAACGCTTACTATATCCTTCGGCCCACTCAAAGTTATCCAGCAGCGACCAGACGAAGTAGCCGCGCAGTGGCGCGCCCTGTTGCAGCGCCTGCGCCGCTGCCTGGATGTGCTCGCGCAGGTACTCGACGCGCTGCGGATCGCTGACGAGGCTATCGCCGTTCCATTCATCGGCGAAGGCGGCTCCGTTCTCGGTTATGAAGAGCGCCGGTACGTGATACTCGCGGTGCAGGCGCACGATCAGGTCGGTGAGCGCCTGTGGGTAGACCTCCCAGCCCATTGCCGTGTAGCGTGCCCCGGGAACGGAGGTGATGATTTCACAGCCGAGCAGCGCGGTGGTTGTGGCATCGCCACGCACAACCGAGCGCGAGTAATTGTTCACGCCGAGAAAGTCGATAGGAACCGCGATGGCCGCGAGGTCGCCGTCCTGGATTGCCGGGGGTTTGGCTCCCAGATTCTCAAAAAGGCCCTCCGGATAGCTGCCGCGATAGAGCGGATCAAGGAACCAGCGATTGGCGAACATATCCGAACGCTCCACGCAGTGCTGCGTCTCCTCGCTCTCGTCGGCAGGGTAGACCGGAGTGAAGTTGAGCGTAATGCCTACCTGCGCTGTCGGCGCGCTGGCGGCGCGCAGCCGTGGCACAGCCAGTCCATGTGAGAGCAATATGTGATGCCCGGCATTTACAGCGGCTTGCAGATCGTGCAGGCCGGGCGCGTGGATACCGATGCCATGCCCGAGAAAAGCGCTGCACCAGGGTTCGTTCTGCGTGATCCAGCCGGCGACGCGATCCCCCAGGCGCCGCGCGACGATTTCCGCGTAATCGGCGAAGGCGCTGGCGGTATCGCGGTTGAGCCAGCCTCCATCTTGCTGTAGGGCGAGCGGCAAGTCCCAGTGGTAGAGAGTAGCGAAGGGCGTGATCCGGTGGGCTAACAGAGTATCTACGAGCCGATCATAGAAGTCGAGGCCGCGCGCATTGACCGTACCCTTCCCATCGGGAAGAATGCGCGGCCATGCGATAGAGAAGCGATAGGCTCCCATACCGAGTTGCGCCATCAATGCCACGTCCTGTGGCATAGTGTGATAGTGGTCGTCGGCGATATCCCCCGAATCGCCGTGATAGGTCTTGCCGGGCGTCGCGGCAAACTGATCCCAGATGGACGGGCCGCGCCCATCTTCGCGCGTCGCGCCCTCGACCTGATACGCTGCGGTAGCGGTTCCCCAGAGGAAATCCGGCGGGAAGGCTGCCGCGAGGTCAGCCATATCTGTGTCGGTCCGCGATTGTGGCTGTTCGATGATGTTCATGCCTGCTCCTGTTTTTGCTGGCCGGGATGATCTCCGGCGCTATTCGCCGCAGGTTGTGCTGGCGTCTTTTGGGAAGACTGCGCGGAGGCGGCGGTATTGCCCTCGCCATAGAGGAAACAATGGGTCCAGTGGCCCTGACCCAGTTCGGTGCGCCCCGGAAAGCGCTCGCGGCAGATGGGCATGGCATGGGGGCAGCGCGGGTGGAAGCGACAGCCCG
>Ga0070739_10004138_pt1 | contig 17433 bp, 17 predicted proteins | sample Coa_R1_7_FD_66445 | JGI IMG/M metagenome (GOLD analysis project Ga0070739, IMG submission 66445) | Surface soil microbial communities from Centralia Pennsylvania, which are recovering from an underground coalmine fire - Coalmine... | ecosystem: Environmental > Terrestrial > Soil > Unclassified ... | reverse complement strand
TGCTTCAACGCGTCCTGGACGACAGCCAGTCCCGCAATTGGAGAGTCTGATGCCTGCTCCGACGGCCGAGCGTGCCGATTCATGGCCTTACCGACTGTCTACTGAAAGGCCGGGGCTAGGTCACCTAGATCCGAGCCTCCACGGACAGGCACCTACCAAGCGAGCTTCGCTGAGAGTTCGCTCCGAAGGCTCCACTAGGTCGGTAGGCGAGCGGGTCATAGAGCAGTCCCTGACCGAGCTTCTTGTGCAGGTTCGATCCGACCTCGCCGGGGAGGGCCGCCTTCACGTCGGCGGCTCGGGCAGCTCGAGCAGGCGCACCAGCCCGCTCGAGGCACCCGGAGGAGGCGGCCCATGCTTCGAGCGGTAGCCGCGGACGGTGTTCGGGCCCTTGCCCCGGCGCTCCAGATCGGCCAGCCAGCACTTCCCCAGCTCCGCCACCGTGGCCGAGCTGGGCGGGGAAGTCCCTCCAGCCGAGATCAGCATGTCGGCCCGAACGCGCCGGGCCGCCCCGATCGCGTGGCGCCTGGGTGCCCGGGGCGGGGCTCGAACCCGCACGACCCTTTCGGATCAGGGGGGTTTAAGCCCCCCGCGGCTGCCAGTTACGCCACCCGGGCGCTGGAAGGCACGCTACCCGCCGACCGGCCGGGCTCACCGCACCTCGACCGGCACCGAAACCACCGCCCGACCCAGCACGCCACCGCCCCACTTCGGCGCGTCGGTGGTCGGCCTGAGGCGGGGGAAGCGGGTGAAGAGCCGGCTCAGGACGACCTGGGCCTCCAGGCGGGCCAGGGCGGCGCCGAGGCAGTGGTGGATGCCCCACCCGAAGCCGAGGTGGGGATTGGGATGTCGGCCGACGTCGAGGCGGTCGGGCTCGGCGAACACGGTCGGGTCGCGGTTGGCCGCCGCAATGACGAGGAAGACGCTGTCTCCGGCGGCGATCTCGACCCCCTCCCAGACGAACGGGGAGACCGCCTTGCGCACCATCACCTTGGCCGGGCCCTCGTAGCGCATGAGCTCCTCGATTGCACTGGGCCACAGGTCCTTCCGCCCCCGGAGACGGTCCAACTCGGCGGGGTTGGTCAACAGGCACCACACCGCATTGGAGATGAGGGTCGTGGTGGTCTCGTGGCCGGCGAAGAAGAGCAGGGCGGCGGCGCCGACGATCTCGCTGTCTCGTAGCTGGTTCCCACCGCTTCGGGTGCCCAGCACGGTCAGGAGGTTGTCGGCCGGGTGCCGGCGGTAGTGCTCGATGAGCTCGGAGAAGTAGGCCGCGAACGACGCCGCCGCCTCCGCCGCGCTCTCAGCGTCGACTCCTTCCCCGGTCACCGCGAACACGACCCTGGACAACCGGTCCGACCAGGTCCGGAACTCGGCCCGGTCGGCGTCCGGAACCCCCAGAAGCTCGGCGACCACCATGGCCGGCAGCGGCTGGGCCAGCACCCGGCGCAGATCGCACGCCCCCAGGTCGGCGACCGCGTCCAGCAGCGCCTCGGTCTGGCGGGTCACCGAGGCCTCCAGGGCGGCGACGCGCCGAGGGGTGAACGCCGCCCGGACCGGCTCCCGTAGGGCGGTGTGGACGGGAGGGTCGCGGAAGACCATCCAGCCCCGCAGCAGGTCGACCACCACGCCGAACTGGTCGGGGCGGCGGGCGGCAGCGGCCTCGAACCCGCTGACCCGGTCGGAGGAGAGGCGCCGGTCGCGGAAGCCGTCGCTCATCGCCCGGTGGGCCAGCACCAACCAGGCACGGTGGCGCTGGCTCCAGACGACGGGACCGGCCTCCTCCCGCAGGCCGGCGAAGAGACCGTGGGGATCGCTCTGGGCATCGGTGGAGCCCAGGTCGGCGGCGAGCACCACCAGAGCCTGGCACGGGCGATGTCGGCGGGCGGCCGGAAGGGCGCCGGAACGGACTGGGGTATGGTCCGGGGGTGGCCGCTGGCGACGGGGTGATCGGGCTGGCGCGACAGGGCGCCCTCGTGCCCCTGCGCCGCCCCGACGAGGCCGAGCCGGCCTCCGACCCCCGCCTCTCCGACGTGGACGAATGGGGCCGGTCGGAGAACATCCGCCGCCTGGCCCGCACCCTCTACGGCCCCATCTACCGCAACTGGTTCCGGGTCGAGTGGGAGGGCCTCGAGCGCATCCCCACCGACGGGGGGGCCCTTTTGATCGCCAATCACGCCGGGGCTATCCCCTCCGACGCCCCGGTGATCATGCACGGCATCGAGGAGGAGCTGGGCCGCCCGGTCTACGGGCTGGCCGACCACATCTTCAAGGGCATGCCCCTGGTCGGGACCCTGTGGTCGCGGGCCGGGGGCGTGGCCGCCCACCCGGAGAACGCCTACCGCCTGCTGCGGGAGCAGCGCCAGCTGGTCCTGGTGTTCCCCGAAGGGAACAAGGGGCCCGGCAAGACGGTCAACGAGCGCTACCGGCTCCGCCGCTTCGGCCGGGGCGGCTTCGTCGAGATCGCCATGCGGGCCGGCGTCCCGGTGGTCCCCATCGCCGTGGTCGGCGCCGAGGAGTCGATGCCGATCGTGGTGAAGGTGCCGGCCCTGGCCCGGCTGCTCGGGATCCCGTACTTCCCGATCACCGCCAACCACCTGGCCTTCGGGCCCATCGGGACGATCATCTACTTCCCGGCCAAGTTCCGACTCAAGGTGCTCGACCCGGTCAGCTTCGACGTGCCGCCCGACCAGGAGCGCTACTCCAAGAGCCGGATCATGGACGCGGCCGAGGAGATCCGCCAGTCGCTGCAGGAGACCCTCTACGAGATGCTGCGCCAGCGGCGCAGCATCTGGTTCGGCTGAGGATGGGCAAGCGCGTCCTCATCACCGGCCTCGGTTCGTTCTGGGGCGGCCGCATGGCCCAGGCGCTGGAGAAGCTGTCGGGCATAGACACGATCATCGGCCTCGACGTCACCGAGCCCCGGGTGCCGCTCGAGCGCACCGAGTACGTCCGGGCCGACCAGAGCTACTCGATCCTCTCGCGGATCGTGCGGGCCACCGAGGTGGACACCATCGTGCACACCTTCCTGGTGGTCGACTCGACCCATATGAGCGGCCGGGCCCTGCACGAGACCAACGTGATCGGGACCATGAACCTGCTGGCGGCGGCGGGGGCGCCCGACAGCTCGGTCCGCCACCTCATCGTCAAGTCCTCGTCGCTGGTGTACGGGTCCTCCATGCACGACCCGGTCTGGTTCCGCGAGTCGATGACCCGGTCCCACCCGCCCCAGACCAGGGTGGAGCGATCGCTGATCGAGGTGGAGGGCTACCTGAGGGACTTCGCCGACGACAACCCCCACGTGGTGGTGAGCCTGCTGCGGTTCACCAACGTGCTGGGAACCGACATCGTCACCCCGATCTCCAGCGTGCTGGAGCGGGGCGTGGCTCCCGCCATCACCGGCTTCGATCCCCTGGTGCAGTTCGTCGAGGAGGACGACGTCATCCGCTCTCTCCTCTTCGCCCTCGACCGCGAGCTGCCCGGGGTGTTCAACGTCGCCGGTGACGGTCGGGTGCCGTGGAGCGAGGTGGCCTCCATCTGTGGGGCCAGGCTGCTTCCCATCCTGCCTCCGGTGCTCACCGGGGTGGCCGCCACCGTGCTGGGTGGGCTGCGGGTGATGGATCTCCCGCCCGAGGTCCTCGACCTGCTCCGCTACGGGCGGGGCATCGACAACCGGCGGCTCAAGCAGGCCGGGTTCCGCTACCACTACACCTCGGCCGGGGCGGTGGAGAACTTCGCCCGCTCCCGCCGCCTCAAGCGCACCATCGGGGAGACCAGGCCCAACTACACCTACGAGCGCGATGTGGAGGCGTTCTTCCGCCGCTCCCCTGCCGTGGTGCGCCACCCGGAGGGCTGACCCGGCTCCTGTACCACCGTGGCGCCCGCGGCCCGCGGCGCCGGGTGGACCGGCCTCCGGTCGCCGGCTGCCGTCCCGGGCTGCCAGGATGCGGCGGGGAGGTGGTCGGAGGATGGCACTGGTGCAGGTCGAGATCAGGCCGCTGGAGGGCCAGGCCGGGGTGGCGGTGGTGACCCTCGACGATCCCGACCGGCGCAACGCCCTGTCGGAGGGCATGGTCGGCGAGATCGTCGAGATCTTCGACCGGCTCGAGTCCGACCCCGGCGTGGGGGCGGTGGTGGTCACCGGTGCCCCGCCGGCCTTCTGTGCCGGGGCGAACCTCTCCAACCTCGACCGCTCGGGGGCGGCCGCCCGCCAGGGCCAGGGCGGCGGTCCCGCCCCGGCCGGCGACGGGGGCCAGGGCCGTTCCATGCGCTCGATCTACGAGGGCTTCCTGCGGGTGGGGCGCTCGAGCCTGCCGACCATCGCCGCCGTCAACGGAGCGGCCGTCGGCGCCGGCATGAACCTCGCCCTGGTGTGCGACCTGCGCATCGCCGGACGTTCGGCCCGCTTCGACACCCGCTTCCTCGACCTCGGGCTGCACCCCGGAGGGGGTCACACCTGGATGCTGCACCAGCTGGTCGGGCCCCAGACGGCGCGGGCCATGGTCCTGTTCGGTCAGATCCTCGACGGCGAGGCGGCGGCCGCCCGCGGCCTGGCGTGGGACTGCGTGGCCGACGAGGAGCTGCTCGACACCGCCGTGGCGGTGGCGGCCAGGGCGGCGTCGGCCCCCCCGGAGCTGGCCCGTCGGGCCAAGGACACCCTGGGGCGGATGGGGGCCGTCGACGAGCACGAGCGGGCGGTCGACGTGGAGCTGGAGGCCCAGCTGTGGTCGATGAGCCAGCCCTTCTTCGCCGAGCGGCTGGCGGCCGTGCAGCGCCGGGTCTCCTCCCGCTCGCGTTCCTGAGGACGACGAGCCGTCAGCCCTCCGGCCTCGGCCGGTGAGAGCTCAGGAGACCTCGAGCCAGCGCTGGCACAACTCGGCCCGCCGCTGCTCCCACTCCTCGGCGGTGATGGCGTAGCGGACGTGGTCCTCCCACGCCCCGTTGATCTCGACCAGACGCAGGGCGAGCCCCTCCTCCCGGAGGCCCAGCTTGGCGACCACCGACCGGCTGCGGTGGTTGCGGGGGATGATGTCGATCTCGAGCCGGTGCAGGTGCACCTCCTCGAAGGCGAAGCGGAACAGGGCCGCCACCCCCTCGGCCACGTAGGCGTTGCCTGCCCGCTGCTGGTCTATCCAGTAGCCGATGTCGGCGGTCTGCAGCGGGCCTCGGCGGATGGAGGACAGGTTCACCTCGCCGGCGAAGCTGCCGTCGATGAACAACCCGAACCCGAAGCCGGAACCGAGCTGCAGCTCGCGGTCGCGGGCCCCGCAGCGGCTGGCGAAGGCCCGGCGATCCCTCACCACGTCGGGCCGGCCGGGTATCGGCATCGGCTCCCAGGGACGCAGCCACTCCTCGTTTCGCAGTCTCACCTCCGACCACTGGTCGAAGTCATCGACGCTGAGCGGGCGCAGCAGGATGCGCCGGCCCCGCAGCTCGTAGGTGTCGGTCCTCATGGCGACTGGAGCAGCTCGTCGAGGGCGGCGAGGAGCAGGGTGACGTTGCGCAGGCGAGCGGTGTGGCCCATGCAGCCGATCCGCCAGACCCGCCCGGCCAGGGGCCCGACCCCGCCGCCGATCTCGATGCCGTAGTCCTCCAGCAGCCGGCGGCGCAGCCCGGCCTCGTCCACCCCGGCCGGCAGCCGGTCCTCGGGCACCACAACGGTGGTGAGCTGCGGGAGGCGGTGGCCCTCGGGGGCGAACAGCTCGAGGCCCAGGGACACCAGGCCGTCCTGGAGCGCCTGGCCACAGGCCCGGTGGCGCTCGATGGCCTTGGCCAGGCCCTCGTCGAGCACCGCCCCCAGGCCGGCGTGGAGGGCGGTGACCATGGCGACCGGGGCGGTGTGGTGGTAGCGGCGGGCCCCGGTGGCCGGCCCGGTGTACTCCGCCAGCATGCCGAGGTCCAGATACCACGACTGGGGCCGCTTGACCCGGCGCTCGACGGCGACCGGGCCCATGGTGAGGGGGGCCAGGCCGGGCGGGACGCCCAGGCACTTCTGGCTGCCGCTGTAGGCGAGGTCCACGTCCCAGCCGTCCACATCGACGGCGATGCCTCCGAGGGACGTGACGCAGTCGACCAGCAGGAGGGCGTCGCCCTTGGCCGGGCCGAGGGGGGCCACCTCGTTGACCACGCCGGTGGAGGTCTCAGCGTGGACCACGGCGATGACCTTGGGCGAGGGGTGGGCGGACAGGAGCCGCTCGGGGTCGATGGGGCGGCCCCAGGCCTCCTCCACCCGCACCACCTCGGCCCCGCAGCGCGACGCCACGTCGCACATCCGCTCGCCGAAGAGCCCGTTGACCCCCACCACGACCACGTCGTTTGGCTCGACGATGTTGACGAAGGCCGCCTCCATGCCGGCCGAACCGGTCCCGCTGACCGGCAGCGTGAGCGGGTTGGCGGTGCAGAACACGGAGCGCAGCCGCTCGCAGGTCTGGTCCAGGATCTCGATGAAGTCGGGGTCGAGGTGGCCGAGCAGCGGCCGCACCAGGGCCTCGGTCACCTCCGGGTAGGGGTTGCATGGGCCGGGGCCCATCAGCACCCGGTCGGTCTGAACCATCCCCCCGAGACTAACGGCGGTCGCCGGACACCTCCCCGAGCAGGCGGGCGGCCATCCCGTCGAGGATGTCGGACTCCGACACCAGGCAGGACCCGAAGCCGAGCAGATCCATCACGCCGTCGAGGACCAGCAGGCCCCCGACGATCACGTCGGCCCGGCCGGGCTCGACGCCGCGCCGCCTGCGGCGCCCGCCCACCGGCAGGCCGGCCAGCTCCTCCAGCAGGGCCGCCACCCGGGGCCGGGCGAGAACGTGGTGGTGCACCCGGGCCCGGTCGTAGCCGGTCAGGCCGAGGTCGAGCACGGCGGCGGCGCTCACCGTGCCGGCGAGGCCGATCATCACCTCCGCCCGGGCGAAGGCCGAGGCCCGGCCGGCGCGGGCGGCGGTCAGCGCCGAGGCGATGGCGGCCCGGGCAGAGGCCAGCTCCTCCGCCGTCGGGGGGTCGGACCGCAGGAAGCGCTCGGTGACCCGGACGCAGCCCATGTCCAGCGACACGGCGGAGTCCGCCCGCCCGGCGTGGCCGATCACCAGCTCCGTCGAACCCCCGCCGATGTCCACCACCAGGAAGGGACCGTCCGCCCGGTCCAGCCCGGCGGTGGCGCCGGCGAAGGACAGCCCGGCCTCCTCGAGGCCGGTGAGCAGCTCGGGCTCCACCCCGACGATGCCGGCCGCCGGGCCGAAGAACTCGTCGCGGTTGACGGCGTCGCGGGCGGCCGAGGTGGCCACCATCATCACCCGCTCAGCCCCGGCGGCGTCGATGGCCACCCGGTAGCGGCGCAGCACCTCGAGGGTCCGCTCGATGGCGGCCGGGGCGAGGCGGCGCGAGGTGTCGACCCCCTCTCCCAGGCGGGTGATGCTCATGCGGCGGTCGACCGTCTCCCCGCCCGGCCCGCAGATGAGCATCCGGGTGGAGTTGGTCCCGCAGTCGAGGGCGGCGACAGTCGGGCTCAAGCGGGAGGAGGGGCCGCCAGCTCGGCGGCGACCCAGCGCCCGACGGGGTCGTCCCCGCCGGCCAGGTACCAGGCGTAGTGGGCGTGCAGGCACTTGACCCCCCGGGCGGTGCCTCCCACTCCCCCGCTGGGGCGGGGGCCCTCCCAGCCCGGGGGGACGGCGGCGTCCCGCTCGGCGGCGTAGCGGCGGTGGGCGGCGGCCACCTCCTCCGGGTCGACGGCCGCCTCCGCCCGGCGGACTCCCCCCTCGGACTCCAGCCGGCTGACGGCGACCTTCTCCATCTCTCCCACCAGCCAGTAGCGGGTGGGCATGGGACGGCCGGCCTCGGTCAGGGGGGCGTTGCGGATCACCACGGGCCGGCCGCCCTCGGCCACCACCACCTCGAACGGCGCCAGCGGACGGCGCCCGAGCAGCTCGGCGACCAGGGGATCGCCCTGGCTCACCGCCGTCGGCGGCTCCGCCGGCGCCGCAGCAGCAGCCAGACCAGGCCCAGGCCCACCAGCCCGCCGGCCAGCGGGGCCAGGCGCTTGGCCACCGAGCCCCCGGCCGCCCCCAGCAGATCCACCGGCTGGGCCGGCGGGGAGCTCACCGTGCGCACCCCGGGCCGGGCGCCGTTGCCGCTGGCCGGCTCGGCCGTCACCTCGGCCGGCCCGGCGGTGGGGGCGGCCACCCGGGCGGCGGGGGGCGGGCCGGGCTGGGGCGCCGGGCCCGGCGCCGGCTGGGGCGTGGCCACCTCGGCCGGCGCCGCCTGGGCCGACGGGGCCACCCTGGCCCCGGCCAGCACGTCCTCCTCCAGGCGGGTCACGAACTGGTGCAGCAGCTTGTTGCTCACGTCGGCCAGCACTCCCCGACCGAACTGGGCCACCTTGCCTGTGACCGACAGGTCGGTGTCGATGGACACCGAGGTGCCGTCGCCGTCGCCCTCCAGCCTGGCCGTCACGGTCGCCTGGGCGTTGCCCTGACCCCTGGTGTCGCGCCCCTCGGCCCGCAACACCGCCTTGTGGGTGGAGTCGTCGCGCTCCACGAAGCGGGCCGCCCCCCGGTACTGGGCCGTGATGGGGCCGACCTTGACCTTGACCACCCCCCGGTACTCGTCGCCCTCGACCTCCTGCAGCTCGGCGCCCGGCATGCAGGGGGCGATCCGCTCGATGTCGGTGAGCACGGACCACGCTTCCTCGACGGGCACCGACACCCGGAACTGGTTGCTCAACTCCATCTGGCCAAATCCTCCACGGTGTCCACGTCGACGGGATCCCCGTCGCACGCTACCTCGCACACCAGCTCCGGCTGCCGGGCCATCAGCACCCGGGCCCCCTCGTCGCCTCCCGGTGGCAGGAGATGCCAGATGGAGCGGTCCAGTCGGGTCGGGGGGCGCCGCTGCCCCCCGAAGGTGGCCACCGCCACCGGGCAGTCCGACCCGGCCACCGCCGTCCACGCCGCCGCCGGCACCAGGGGCTGGTCCCCGAGGCCCACGACCACCGCCTGGTGGCCCCGCCGGCCGGCCCAGGCCAGGCCCACCTGCAGGGAGCTGGCCATGCCGGACTCCCACGAGTGGTTCACCAGCAGGGTGACCCCGCCGTCGACCACCTCGGAAAGGTCGGTCCCGCCGGCGACGACCACCGTCTCGTCGAGGCCGGCCGCCACCGCCGCCGCCACCGCCCAGGTCACCAGGGGCCGGCCCCGGAAGGGGGCGAGGAGCTTGGGGGTCGGGCCCCGGAAACGACTTCCCCCGCCGGCGGCGAGAACCACGGCGGCGGTGGTCAGTCCCGCCACTCCACCGGGTAGAGGGTCTGGCTCCCCGACAGCCCCTTGAGGGTAACCGACCGGGCCTCGCCGAAGCGGAACTCGCGGGTGGAGTCGGTCAGCTCCCGCAGGAGCGAGGAGACCAGGATCTCCTCCGGGCCCGCCTCGGTGGTGATGCGGCTGGCCAGGATGACGGTTCGGCCGAGGAAGTCATCGGCGTCGCGCACCGCCTCGCCCGTGTGCAGACCCTGGTGGATCTGCAGCGGCTCGTCGGGGTGCTCGGAGGAGTACTTCTCGAACGCCTTCTGCATGGCGATGGCGCAGCGCAGGGCCCGGGCCGCCCCCGAGAAGGCGATCATGAAACCGTCGCCCTGCACCTTGACCTCGTAGCCCTCGTGGGCGGCGAGCTGCTCGCGCACCATGCGGTGGTAGTCGACCAGCAGCTCGTGCGCGGCCCGGTCGCCCAGCCGCTCGGTCAGCTCGGAGTAGCCGCAGATGTCGACGAACATGATCGTCACGGTGCCGTCGGGGGGGATCGGAACCCGGTCGAGATCGCGCTTGGACAGGTCGCGGCCGTCGGCCACGTCGGAGAGCTGGCGCCACAGCTCCGACGTGCTCAGGGTCTTGAGCAGGGGGCCCCACTTGTCGGCCTCCCTCTGCACCTTGCGCTCGATGCGCTGGACGTGGCGCTCCACCCTGGGGTCGAACGTGGGCCGGCCGTGGCGACCCCACAGCAGCTCGGGTCCACCGGCCGGGGCCGGGTCGCCGCGGTCCCAGGTCTGGGACTGGCGCTCCCAGTTGGCCGGATCGAGGGCGGGGCTGGAGGCACCCAGGGCTCCCCTGGCCCCCCGGTCGAGCGCCCCCCGCCGGGGGGAGTCGTCTCTGGGAGCCTTGTCTGGCTTGGAGCGGACCGTGACCCCGCCCATGATCGGGAAGGCCCGCACCAGGATGCGGGGCGAGCCGGGCAGCACCGGGACATCGGCCAGCTTGATGTGTTTGCCGCCCATGATGGCCAGCCCGGTCAGCTCCACGTCGATGCCCTCGGGGACGGTGATCTCTATCCCGCCCATGATCGCCACGGCGGTGACGGCGATCTCGTCGAAGTCGATCTCCGCCCGGCGGAAGTCGATCTCGCAACCGCCCATGACCGCCACCGCCGCCACCTCGCGGCCGGGCCGCCACCGGCCCCGGGCGATCCCCGGGCTCATCACCCCCACGATCCAGCGCCGGAACCGGCGCCGGCGGGTGTCAGGCGGAGCGGCAGGGTCACCAGCGGTGGCCACCCCGGCCGCGGGGGCCCCCGACGGCAGGTCCACCAGCAGGGCGTCCAGCTCGCCCCTGGTCTTGGCGGCCAGGGCCACCCCGACCCGCTCGGCGAACTCGTCCAGGGTCAGGGAGCCGTCGGTGGTGTGCTGGCGCAGGAGGTCGGCCACCCGCGAGCGGTCCTCGTCGGAGACCCGCATGGCCGACTCGCCCCCCGTGCCCTCGATGGACATCGACTCAGTCTGGCTCAGGCGGAGCCGCCCCGTCACGATGTATCGGCCCGCTCCGGTCCCGCAGCGACGGCACCCGGCCGGCCGAGCCGGAGCGCAGGGCGATGATCTCGGCGCAGATGGAGACGGCCGTCTCCTCCGGGGTGCGGGCCCCGATGTCGAGGCCTATGGGCCCCATCACCCGGGCCAGCTCGTCCTCGGTGAGGCCCGCCTCCAGCAGCCGTCGGCTGCGCTCGGAGTGGGTGCGGCGCGAGCCCATGGCCCCCAGGTAGCCCACCCCGGTGCGCACGGCCGCGGCGATGGCGGGGACGTCGAACTTGGGGTCGTGGGTGAGCACGCACACCGCGTCGCGGGGCCCCAGCGACGGCCCCACCGCCTGCAGGTGACGATCCGGCCAGTCCACCACCACCTGGTCGGCCATCGGGAAGCGCTGCGGCGTGGCGAAGACCGGGCGGGCGTCGCAGACCGTGACCCGGTAGCCGAGGATCTTGGCCACCCGGGCCAGGGCGGCGGTGAAGTCCACCGCCCCGAAGATGACCATCTGGGGAGGGGGAGCGAACACCTCCACGAACACAGCCACCTCGCGGCGACGGGCCTCGCCGTGGCGGCCGTAGTGGCGGGTGTGGTTCTGGCCCGACTCCAGGGCGCCCAGGGTGTCGCGGGCGACCACGGCGTCGAGGCGGCCGTCGCCCAGGGTGCCCGACCACGGCTGGCCCGGCCGGACGAGGATCCGCGCCCCCAGCACCGGCACGGCCTCGCCGGTCACGGGGGGCTCCTCCCACTCCGCCTCGGGGGCCACCTCGATGACGCTGGCCAGGGCCACCGGCTCCTCGGCGCGTATGGCAGCGCTGAGGGCCTCGTACTGGCTCACCAGTCGAGGGGCTCGACGAAGAGGTGGATGGTCCCCCCGCAGGTGAGCCCGACGGCGAACGCCTCGTCGTCGGAGTAGCCGAAGGTGCACAGCCGGGGCCGGCCGGCGGCCAGCACCTCGAGGGCCTCGGTGACCACCGCCCCCTCCACGCAGCCGCCGGACACCGAACCGGCGACCTCGCCGTCCTCGCTCACGGCCATGGCCGCCCCCGGGTCGCGGGGCCCCGACCCCTCGAGGCCGACCACCCGGGCCAGCGCCACCCGGCGCCCGGCCGCCCGCCACCGGTCGATGTCGGCCAGGATCTCCCTCACGCCGCTATCACCTCCGTCAGGGCCTCCAGCGAGGCCAGCGAATGACCCTCCACGAAGGAGTCAACGTAGGGAAGGGCCGCCGCCATCCCACGGGCCAGAGGGGCGTAGCCGGGGGAGGCCTTGAGCGGGTTCACCCACACCACCCGGTGGGCCACCCGGTGCAGGCGGGCCATCTCGGTTCCCAGCAGCTCGGGCTCGCCCCGGTCCCAGCCGTCGGAGAGGATGACCACCACGGCCCCCCGGGCCATCCCCTTGATCCCGTAGGAGTCGTTGAAGGCCCGCAGCCCCTCCCCCAGCCGGGTGCCCCCCGACCAGTCGGGCACCGCCTCGGCCGCCGCCGCCAGGGCCCGGTCGGGGTCGTGGGTGGCCAGCTGCCGGGTCAGGCGGGTGAGGCGGGTGCCGAGGGCGAAGGCCTCCACCTGGCCGACCCCGACCACGGCCACGTGCAGGAAGCGCAGCAGGGCACGGGCGTAGGGCTCCATGGAGCCGCTGACGTCGCACAGCAGCACCACCCGGCGGGGACGGGTGGCGGGCTCGAGGAACGACCGCCGCACGGGCTCGCCCCCCGAGCGCAGGGCCGCCAGCACGGTGCGGCGGGCGTCGGGCCGGCCCCGGCGGCGGGAGGAGCGCACCAGCCGGCGGCTGCGGCGGCGCGACGACTCCAGCCGCAGCCGGGCCATCACCCGGTACGCCTCCTCCAGCTCCTCCGGGCTGGCCTGGGCGAAGTCCCGGTCCCGCAGGGTCTCGACCGGGCTGTAACGCACGGTGATGGCGGGGCGGTCGGGACCGCTCGGCGGGTCGTCCGGGCCGGCCCCGGCCTCGTCGGACTCGTCGTGCAGGACCACCACCGTCTCGGTGGGCACGACAGGCACGCGGATGTTCTCCCGCCCCAGCCAGAACACGGCGAAGGCCCGGTCGTAGGCGGCGACGTCCTCGGGCCGGCGCACCAGGGTAGCCCGGCCGGCCCAGTACACCGCCGAGCGGCGCTCGAGGCCCACCGCCCCCAGGGCGCGGGCGAAGGCCACCGCCGCCCCCACCGGCACCGACAGGCCCGACCGGCGCAGGACCCGGACGAAGGCCACCGCCATGCGGGTGCCCTGGCCCCCGCTGCCGGCCGGGGTGGCCCCGACGGGGACGGGCCCGGCCTCAGCCACCGGCGGGGGCGGCCCGGGCCACCAGTTCGGCCAGCCCCACCGCCCTCACCCGCTCGGCGTCCTCGCGGTACTTGAGCACGCTGCCCAGGGTGGCCTCGACGACGCCCTCGTCCAGCTCGGTCCGGCCCAGGGCGGCCAGGGCCTGGGCCCAGTCGATGGTCTCGGCCACGCCGGGGGGCTTGTAGAGGCCCATACCCCTCATGGCGCCGACGGCGGCGGCCACCTGGCGGGCCAGGCCCTGGGCGACCTCGGGGGCCCGCAGGGCGACGATGGCCACCTCGCGCTCGAAGTCGGGGTGCTCGACCCAGTGGTAGAGGCAGCGGCGCTTGAGGGCGTCGTGGACGTCGCGGGTGCGGTTGGAGGTGAGCACCACCACCGGAGGCGCCTCCGCCCTGAAGGTGCCCAGCTCGGGCACGGTGACGGCGTAGTCCGACAGGATCTCCAGCAGGAACGCCTCGAACTCGTCGTCAGCCCGGTCCACCTCGTCGATGAGCAGGACCGGCGGCGGCTCCAGCCCCGCCCCGGGCGGGGCAATGGCCCGCAGCAGGGGCCGGCGCACCAGGAAGCGCTCGGAGAACAGCTCGTCCTCCACCTCCGCCGCCACCTCGGCACCCCCACCGCGCAGCTCGGCCGCCCGCAGGTGCAGCAGCTGGCGGGAGTAGTCCCACTCGTAGACGGCCTGGGTGACGTCGATCCCCTCGTAGCACTGCAGCCGCACCAGCTCGGCACCCCGCCAGCGGGCGATGACCTTGGCCACCTCGGTCTTGCCCACCCCGGCCTCGCCCTCGAGCAGCAGCGGGCGGGCCAGGGTGATGGCCAGGAAGACGGCGGTGGCCAGGCCCTCGTCGGCCAGGTAGCCGTGGTGGGCCAGGGCGGCGCGGACCTCCTCCGGATCGGCCGCGGTCAGAGGCCGGCCTCCTCCAGGGCCCGGCGCACGAGGGTGCGGGCCAGATGGCGGCGGTACTCGGGACTGGCGTTGAGGTCGTCAGTGGGCTCGGTCCCCTCCGCCGCCGCCTCCGCCGCCTGGGCCGCCCCGGCTCCCGACGCCAGGGCCGACTCCACCGCCGCCGCCCGCACCGGGGTCGGGCCCATGTTGACCAGCGCCACGCCCGTGCCCCCGGCGTAGCGGGTCGCCACCGCCCCGACGATGGCCCAGTCCTGGGCCCGCCGGTTGAACTTCTGATAGGACCAGCCCGCCTCGCACTTGGGCACCCGGATCTCGACCAGCAGCTCGTCGGGGGCAAGGGCGGTCTCGAGGAAGCCCCGGAAGAACGACCCGGCGTCGATCTGGCGCTCCCCGCCCGGGCCCCGGGCCACCAGGGTGCCGCCGAGGGCAAGCACCACCGCTGGCAGGTCCGAGGCGGGGTCGCCGTGGGCCAGCGAGCCCCCGATGGTGCCCCGATGCCTGACCTGGGGGTCGCCGACCAGGCCGGCCACATGGGCCAGGACCGGGACGTGGGTGGCCAGCACCGGGGACACCTGCAGATCGCGGTGGCGGGTGAGGGCGCCGATGGCGATGTGGTCGCCGGCGTCGCGCACGTAGGAGAGGTCGGACAGCCGGCCGACGTCGATGAGGGCCGACGGGGTGGCCAAGCGCAGCTTCATGAGCGGCAGCAGCGAGTGCCCTCCCGCCAGCAGCTTGGCGTCCTCCCCGTGCTCGCCCAGGAGCGAGATGGCCTCGTCGGCCGAGTCGGCGCGGTAGTAGTCGAACTTCGCCGGGATCATCGCCGCCCTCCCGCCGAGCCGGCCTTGGCCGCCGACGCCGCCGCCAGCACCGCCTTGACGATGTTGTGGTAGCCGGTGCAGCGGCACAGGTTGCCCTCGAGGCCCTCGCGCACCTGGGCCTCGGTCGGGTCGGGGATCTCGTCGAGCAGCGACACCGCCGCCATGACCATGCCAGGCGTGCAGTAGCCGCACTGCAGGGCGTGGTGCTGGCGGAATGCCTCCTGCATGGGGTGCCAGTCCCCGGTTTCGGGGGCCAGGCCCTCGATGGTGGTGACGCGCCGACCGTCGGCCTGCGCCGCCAGCAGGGTGCAGGACTTCACCGACTCGCCGTCGAGCAGAACGGTGCATGCCCCGCAGCTGGTGGTGTCGCAGCCGATGTTGGTGCCGGTCAGGCCGGCGTGGTCGCGGATGTAGTGGACCAGCAGGGTGCGGGGCTCAACGTCGTGGCTGACCGCGCGGCCGTTGATCTCGACCGAGACCTTCATCGGGGGCTGCCTCCTCGGGCTTGGTTGATGGCCTGCCAGACGCGCTCGGGTGTGGCGGGCATGGGTACGTGTCTCACGCCGAGGTGGGCCACGGCGTCGGTGATGGCGTTCTGCACCGCCGGGGTCGACCCGATGGTGCCGGACTCGCCGATCCCCTTGGCCCCCAGTTCGTTGACCGGGGTGGGGGTCTCCATGTGGATGGTCTCGAAGCTGGGCAGCTCGGCCGCCGACACGAAGGCGTAGTCGGCCAGGTTCGAGGTGACCGGGTTGCCGTCGGCGTCGTAGCGCACCTCCTCCATGAGCGCCTGCGCCACCCCCTGGGCCACGCCACCGTGCACCTGGCCCTCGGCCAGCAGCGGGTTCACCAGGCGGCCGGCGTCGTCGACGGCGACCACCCGCTCGATCCGGACCCGGCCCGTCTCGGTGTCCACCTCGGCGACCACCAGATGGGCGCCGAAGGGGAACGTCGGGCCGGGCGCGGTGAAGTCCACCTCGGCCACCAGGGGCCCGTCGTCGGCGCCGGCGACCTCGGCCCAGGTCTTCGCCACGCTCGGCGTGCCCGCCACGTGGAAGCGCCCGCCCGCCTTGTCAAGCACCACGTCCTCGGGGCTGGCCTCGAGCAGGTCGGCCGCCCGCTGCCTGGCCAGCTCGACCACCTTGGTGGCGGCCTGGTTCACCGCCACCCCCCCGGCCTGCAGCGAGCGGGATCCGTAGGTGCCGACCCCCCGGGGCACCACGGCGGTGTCGCTGTGGATCACCTCGATGTCCTCAACCGGCACGCCCAGCTGCTCGGCCACCAGCATCGACCACGAGGTGACGTGGCCCTGCCCGTGGGGCGACGTGCCTGTCTTGACCACGACCTTCCCGTCCGGCTTCATCTCCACCGACCCGTACTCGCTGCCGGGCAGGCCGTTGGTGATCTCGACATAGACCGACAGCCCGATGCCCAGCTGGCGCGGGTCCCCGGAGTCGCGCCGGCGCTTCTGCTCCGCCCGCAGGGCCTTGTAGTCGGCGCCCTCCAGCACCAGATCCAGCGCCCGCTCGTAGTCGCCGATGTCGTAGGTGGTGCCCGTTGGCGTGGTGAAGGGGAAGCGGTCCTTGGCCACCAGGTTGAGGCGGCGCACCTCGGCCGGGTCCTTGCCGATCTCGGCGGCGAAGATGTCGACCGCACGCTCGATGGCGGCGGTCGCCTCGGGACGCCCTGCCCCCCGGTAGGCGACGGTGGGGGTGGTGTTGGTGACCACCGAGCGGTTGGCGAACTCGACCTTGGGGATGTCGTAGACGCCGGTGAGCATCATCCTGGTCATCATGGGCAGGAAGGCGCCGAAGGCCGGGTAGGCCCCGGCGTCCTGCAGCACGGTCAGGCGGTAGGCGGAGAGCTTGCCGTCGCGGCTGCCTCCCAGCTCGATGTCCTGTATCTGGGCCCGGCCGTGGCCGAGGCCGACCATCGACTCCGACCGGGTCTCCACCCAGCGGGTCGGGCGGCCCAGCTTGCGGGCCACCCACGCCACCAGCAGCTCCTCGGGGTAGCCGCCGATCTTGGCGCCGAAACCGCCGCCCACGTCGGGGGAGATGACCCGCACCCGGCCCGGGGTCAGCCCGAACAGCCCCTCGAGAGCCGACTTCACCCCGTGGGGGGCCTGGCTGGTCGCCCAGTGGGTGAGGTTGCCCTCGGCGTCCCACACCGACTGGGCGGCCCGCACCTCAAGCGGGCACGGCGCCACCCGCTGGTTCACGAACCGGTGGCGCACGACCACCTCGCAGCCGTCGAAGAGCGACTCGTCCCGCCCCAGCTCGAGGCTCCAGGCCAGGTTGGTGCCGGCCTCGGGGAAGATCACGGTCTCGTTGGTCAGGGCGTCCTCGGGCTCGACCACGGCGGGCAGCGGGTCGTAGTCCACGAAGACCAGCTCGGCGGCGTCCATGGCCTGCTCGCGGGACTCGGCGACGACAACGGCGACGACGTCGCCCACGAACCGGACCACCTCGCCCGCCACGAACGGGCGGCTCATGGCCGGGTTTATGCCTGGCGCCCCCGGCGGCATGGGGGCCAGGTCGACGTCGGCGGCGGTGTAGACGGCGACCACCCCCGGGGCGCGCCCCGCTTCGGAGACGTCGAGGGCGGCGATGCGCGCATGGGCCATGGTGGAGCGGA
>Ga0070739_10004136_pt1 | contig 17435 bp, 18 predicted proteins | sample Coa_R1_7_FD_66445 | JGI IMG/M metagenome (GOLD analysis project Ga0070739, IMG submission 66445) | Surface soil microbial communities from Centralia Pennsylvania, which are recovering from an underground coalmine fire - Coalmine... | ecosystem: Environmental > Terrestrial > Soil > Unclassified ... | reverse complement strand
GCCGGGCCGCCCACGCGCCGCGCCCGGCGGCCGCAACCGCCCGTTTGCCGCACCAATCCGCGGCGTTTCCTTAAGTTGATGCCTATGGGGCACGGCAAGCCGGTGTCCCTACACGGTCCCTTCCTCTGGAGACGACGCGGCCGGCGGCACGGCGAGCTGCCGCGCGACTTCCGCGAGAAGGTCGTCAATGTGGAACGGCTTGGCGAGGTAGGCGTCGGCTCCGACCTCCGCGGCGGAGCGGGCCGCGTCCGGGTGGGCCGAGAGGAGGATGATCGGGATGTGCCGCGTGTCGGCGCGCGCCTTGAGCTTGCGGCAGATCGTGCGGCCATCCTTGCCAGAGAGAAGGATGTCGAGGATGATCAAGTCGGGCAGGCCGCCGTTCTCGTCGTGCAATGACTCGGCGTACTCCCCTTTGTCGGATGTTTTGACGGCGTAGCCTTCGTCCTCCAGCAGGAGACGAATCGCGTCCAGGATATCGGGGTCGTCGTCAATGACAAGAATGTAGTTGTCTCGCTGCAAGTTGATCCACTCCCGGGGCCGCGCGATCCATTATCCTGGCGAATGATACGGCAGCGTCATCGTGAAGATCGAACCCTGCCCCCTGACGCTCTCGACCGTCAGGCGGCCGCCGTGTCGCTCGACAATGTCGCGGCAAATCGAGAGCCCGATGCCCAAGCCGGGGAAGGTTTTGCCTTCCGCGCTACTTACGCGGTAGAAGCGGTCAAAGATTTTGTCGAGATGCTCGGCGCCGATCCCGATGCCGAAATCTTCGACCTGGATTGAGGCGCCGGCCGGCGTATCGGCGAGCCGGACCACGACGCGCTTCGCCTGCGGCGAGTACTTGATGGCGTTCGTCAGGAGATTGGCGACGACCTGACCGAGCCGGTCGCTGTCGCCGACGACCCGCCCCTGGATCGCCCCTTCGATCGCGATCGCGTGGTTCTCCGCCGTCGCTTGGATATCGTCCACGATCGCGGCAACGAGCGCGTTCAGATTGAGCGCCTCGTGCCGCAGCTCCAGCTTTCCGGCTTCGATCTTCGAGACATCGAGCAGGTCTTCGATCAATTGCCCGAGCTTGCCTATCTGGCGATTCATCTTCCGGAGTTGATCGCCCGTACGCGCGTCGCCCGCTTGCGCCGCTTGCCGGAGGAGCAGCTCGGCGTAGACCTTGAGGCTGGTCACCGGCGTCTTCAGCTCGTGCGAGGCGATCGAGATGAAGTCGTCGCGCAGGGCGACCGCGCGCTGGGAGGCCTGGAAGAGGCGGGCGTTGGCGATCGCCAGCGCGACACGGCTGGCCAGCTCCTCCGCCATCGCGAGGTCGGCCTTCGTATAGTGGCGTCCGGATTCGGCCGCCACGAACGTGATGGCACCGATTGTCCGCCGCTCAACGACGAGCGGGACGATCATCACCGAGCTGAAGCCGACGCTGCGCGCCAAGTCCAGATCGCGCTCGTTCTTGGCCATCGCGACCAAGAGATCGTCAGTGATCAGGGGGTAGAACTCCGGCTTGCCCGTCCGCAGCACGCGTGGCAGCCCATCCAGGTCGTTCAGGTTAACGGGGTTGGCGCGGCGCAGCGCCCGCCCCCACTTCACCTTCTTCGGATCGACGTGGGCCATGGCAAGGAGCTCCACCCGCGTCGGACCGGTCAGCAGATCCACCGTGCACCAGTCCGCGAAATGGGGCACGGCGAGTTTGGCGACGTTACGGAGCGTTTTTCCGTAGTCGAGCGAGGAAGCGAGGACCTTGCTTGCCTTGGCCAGGAAGACGAGGTTCTGTTCGAGCGCCTTCTGCTCGGTGATGTCACGGGCAAAGATGGCGACGCCGCCGGCGGTCGGGTAGACCGTGTTGGCGTACCAGCGATAGAAGCGCGGGAAGAACGTCTCGATCCGCTCCGCCCGGCGCGTGTGCATGACGCGCTGGGCGGCCTCGTGGAGCGGCAGCGACTGCGCGTCGGGGAAGAGATCCTGGACCCGCTTGCCAACCATCTCCTGCGCGGCCTTTTGCGCCAGTTTGGCCCCCGCCGCGTTGACGCGCACGTAGCGAAACTCGCGGTCGAGCTCGTAGACCCCATCCTGCAAGAGGGCGATCAGCTCGGCGCCGGAGCCGGCCGCCAGCAGCTCCGCGTCGTGCGCGGGCCCAATCGGCTCCTCCGCGGGCGGCAAGGGCAGCGTGGTGCCGGGTGCGCTCATGGCGCTCTATATATCACGGCGTGAACAGCCGCGGGCGCATTGACCCACGCGAAGGATTATTCGGATCGGTCAAGCCAAAGCCGCTCTCGCCTCGCCACGCGCGACGCCGCGCTCCCGGTCTTCATCCCGCCGGCGGAGTTCAAGCAACCCGGCGTGCACACCGCCAGCGGCTTGCGTAGGGGGGACGCCCTCGAGTGCGCGTCGGCAAGCCGCAGCCCGTATCTAGGAGCCGCGCACGCCGGCCCCGCTCGCCGCCGGAATCGGCTGGCACGACCGTCCCCGCAAACGGCGCCGAAGCCGCCAGAGCCCGCGCAGGTCTTCGGCGACGGTGGCGGTGAGGTTGACGCGGCTGTCGCGGTCCTCGACCCACGCCACCGGCACCTCGTGGACGCGCAGACCGCGCGCTTCGGCCAGGAGCAACAGCTCGGTGTCGAAGAACCAGGCCTGGTCCTCGACCAGCGGCAGCAGCGCCCGCGCCGCCTCGCGCGTCAGCGCCTTGAAGCCGCACTGGGCGTCGGAGAAGCGGTTGCGGAAGAGGAGCCTGATCAGCCGGTTGTAGCCGCGCGAGAGGAGCTCCCGCTTCCACTGCCGAGTCACGACTGCGCCGGTACGCAGCCGCGAGCCGACAGCGACGTCGGCGTCGCCCGCGACCAACGGCTTCACCAGCGGCAGGAACGCGCGTAGGTCTGTCGAGAGGTCCACGTCCATGTAGGCGACGACGTCCGCCTGCGAGGCGAGCCAGGCGGCGCGCAGGGCGCGGCCGCGACCCTTCTGGTCGAGGTGGAGCACCGCGACATGCGGTTCGGCCGCCGCCAACGCCCGCGCGATCGCCAGCGTGCGATCCGTGGAGGCGTTGTCGGCGATGACGACCCGCCAATCGAGCGGGCAGTGCGCCGCCAGGTACCCGCAGAGGGTGGGGATGCTCCGCGGCAACGCCGCCGCTTCGTTGTAGACCGGGACGACGACGTCCACGCGCACGCGCGCAGCGAGCGGTCCCGCCGACTGCGTCAGTTCCATGACGCGACTCCCTTCGAGGATGAGGCGGGGTGCCCGCCGTTCGTTCCAACAACTGATGAGGCAAAGCAGACCGCCGCCGGCGACCACGCTGCCCACGCTGATCGCCCGCGTCAGCAGGGTGATGGCTGCCGCGGAGGGCGCCGCGACGCCGAAGTAGCCCAGCAGGAGGAGCATGCCCACGTCGGCCACGCCGAGCCCGCCCGGGGTCACGGGAAGGATCGTCAGCAGCGCCGTGATCAGCGCCACCGTCGCCGCCTGCGCCGGCGCCAGCGGGACGCCGAGGGCGCGGGCAACCAGGGCGAGCATCAAGCACTCCCCCAGCCAGCCCCCCGCCGAGAGGACGATCAGCAACGGAATCCGCCGCAGCGAGGCGACGGTCGCCCGGCTGAAGTGGCAAATCGGGGCTGCGACGCGCGCCGGCAGGCGGTGCGCCGCGAACGGCTCGACGCGACGCAGGGCGACGAGCGCCAACGAGCCGGCGAGCGAGACGACCGCAGCGGCGATGAGGATCCACCGGATATCCGCCGGCAGGTGGCGATCGAACGCCAGAACGATCGCCGGGGGCAGCAGCGCTGCGAGCACGCTGACGTCAACGAGGCGCTCGACCACGATGGTGCCGACGGTCGCAGGCAACGGGGCACCGGCGCGGCGCTTCAGGAGGAAGCCGCGGTAGGCATCCCCGGCCTGGGCGACTGTGACGGTGTTGACGAACCAAGCACGGTACATGATGCCGACCAACCCCGCGTAGGACGGCATCGAGCCGGCGCGCGCCCGCGCGATGCCGGCGTTGGCAAGAAGCACGCACCAGCGGAGGCAGCGGAGCAGGAAACCCGCGTAGAAGACGCCGAGCGCGAGGAAGACGAGGGCGAGACTGGCCTGCCCGAGTTGGTGGAGGGTACCGCGCCAATCCAGCCCTTGACCCTGCCGGAAGAGCCCGACCCCGATCGCGGCGACGACAAGGAGGGGTACGAGTCGCTTGAAGGTGCCGCCACGTCGGGTGGCGGCAGCGGGACGGTTGACCAGCGTCTTATGCGCGACCATGGCGATGATTCCTGCTCACGTCCTGGGAAGGGCCGTTGCCGTGGAGGGCATCAGCCCTTCCCCCGACCGGGTCTCCCGGCTGCCTACTTCGTCGCGGTGCCCTGGCAGTCGTAGAGCGTCTGCCCCTGGCCGCCACCAAACCCGTTGCCGGTGCTGTTCGTGCCGCTCTCGTAGGCCGAGGCCGGGACGACCTTGCACGTCTGAGCGATCCACTGATCGACGGCTCCCGACGATCCGCCGCCACCCGGGAAGGCCCCGGCGCCGCCTTGGCCGGAGGCTGACTGCCCGCTCGACCCGAATCCGGTCGGCGGGGCGCCGCCACCGTTGAAGCCTCCGCCGAAGCCGTTCAACAGGACGAAGCGGACCTTCCCCTCGGCGACGAGCTGCTTGAAGCTTGCGACGGTCAGGATCGGGTCGTTGCCGGAGAAGCCGCCCATCGCCATCACCGCTTTGTTGGTCTCGAGGATGATCGGCTCTGCCTCGCTGGCGCCGCGGACGGCGACAAGGTAGGTCGCGCTGCCCTGGTGCGCGGTGAGGTAGGCGAGCAAGCCGTTGCTGATATCGCCCCCGCCCGGGCCGCCGCCCGGCGCGCCTTGTCCCGCGCCTGCGGGCGGCGCCCCGGCAAACGCGAAGCGCCGGTTCCCGCCGCCGAAGGGTCCACCTCCGCCGGCCGCGGTCGGCCCGGCCGACGGCAGGCCGCCGGTGTTGCCGCTGGCGACGGTGATCCCGGCCCACGCGCTCGGCGCAAGGAGCAGCGCGACGAAGCCCACCGCCACCAACTCGCGCGCCAGCCAGGGTGTGTGCCAGCGCGCGACGCGACGCAGCCGCGCCGCGAGCAGCCCGACGACGGCCAGCGCGGTCAGCACCACGATGGCCGGCGCCAGGCGATCGCGCCAGGTCGGGTAGTCGCGCAGGATTCGGATCTCGCTGGCGGCGCAGACGACCAGCGCGGCCGGCAGCAACCACGTCCGCCAGCCGCCGGCGCGGTAGAGGCGCCAGAGCGCGACCACCCCGGCGCCGACGAGGGCGGCGATCGCGGGCGAGAGCATCGAGAGGTAGTAGCGGTGGTAGAAGCCGGCGACACTGAAGAAGCCGACCTGGGTCACGAGCCAGCCGCCCCAGAGCACCAGCCCGCGACGGGAGGCGTCGAGCGGCCGGCGCAGCGCCAGCGGCCAACCCCAGGCCACGACCAGCCCGATCACCGCCAGCGGCAGGAGCCAGCCGATCTGGCCGCCGAGCTGGGTGTCGAGGAGGCGGAACAGCCCCTGCGGCCCGTTCTCGCTGACCCCGCCGACGCCACCGCCACCGAAGGCGCCGCTCACTCCAGTTGACCCATTGGTGATACCGAAGATGGACCAGCCTCGGGGCAGGAGGCGGTTGAGCCCGTTGTAGCCGAAGATCAGGTTGAAGATGCTGTTGTTGCTGCTCGATCCGACGTACGGGCGGTCGGCGGCCGGCGTCAGGGCGACGACCGTCGCCCAGGAGAACGAGACGACCAGGAGCGCGACGCCCCCGAGGGCGAGGTGGCCTAGGCGACGCCGCAGCGGGGCGGCCGCGCCGAGCAGGTAGACCAGCACCAGCGCGGGCAGGACGAGATACGCCTGCAGCATCTTGATGTTGAAGCCGAGGCCGACCAGCGCCATGCCGGCGAGGAGCCAGCGCAGGCTGCCCCGCTCCGCGGCGCGCGTGACGGCGTAGGCGGCCAGCAGCAGCGTGAAAACGAGCAGGCTGTCGGCCGTGTTGTTGCGGGCGACGGCGACGTTGATCGGGGCGACGGCCAGCGCCAGCGCCGCGATCAGCCCCGCCGTTTGGCCAAAGGCGCGGCGCACGAGCGCGTAGACGACCAAGACCGAGCCGGTCGTCGCCAGCACCTCCGGGAGCAAGATGCTCCAGCCGTGGAAGCCGAGGATCGCGGCAAAGGCGGTCTGGATCCACAACCCGAGCGGCGGCTTGTCGACGGTCACAAACCCGGCCCGATCGAGCGAGGCGAAGAAGAAGGCGTGCCAGTCGTCGAGCATGCTGCGCACGGCCGCCGCGTAATAGGAGTTGGCGTAGCCCACGCGCCCGAGGCGGAAGAGCCCGAGGACGAGCGAGAGGCCGGCGATCGCGGCCAGCGCGGCGTGCGGCCAGGTCAGCCAGGCGGCGCGCGTGCCGGCCCGGCCGAGCGCGTCTCTCAGCCGTCGCGGGCGCTCCCGCACGGGATTCAAAGCGTCGAGTTCGACATGCATCGGCTCACCTCACGGTTGTGTCTGCGTTGTGTCCAAGACCGGGGCGCTCCGCGGCCTGTCCCCCCCAGGAGACAGGGCCACGATAGGGGGGCGGCGTATGGTCTCCGTATGCCCACGCGGCCCGGACCGGGGCCCGCCCCCCGACGGAAAGCGGCCGGCGCGCCTGCGAGAGGCGCGCCGGCCGGGGGAAAGGGAGAGAGGAGGACCGGAATGAGCGGAGTGCGGTCTACACCGTCGGCGTCCCGGTCACCGGTGCGGTCGGCGCCGCCGTTCCTGGCTGTTGGCCGCTGGCGGGAGCCGACGGCGGCCCCTGCCAGTCGCCGCCGCGCGGCCCGGCGCGAGCGCGGATACCGCCGGGGCCGAACCCGAGCCCGAACGGGACCTGGCCGGCATCAATCGCCTGCTTGAGGCGGTTGGCCTCGTCGGCGCTGATGTGGCCTGCCGCCAACTGCTCGTCCACCACCTGCTTGAGGGTGGTCTTGATGGCGGCGTCCACCTTGGTCGTGTCGCTAATGCCGAGATTCTTGGCGAGCTTGCTCACGAAGTCCTGGTAGCGCGATTGGGCCGTGCCCTGGGTGGTCTGGGTGCTCGTCCCGGATTGCGTGGTGGGTGTCCCCGACGTGGTCGCGCTTGGCGTCGCCGACTGCGCGAAGGTCGGGCCGATCAGGACGGCGGCGGCCGCAAACATCGCCAACGCCACCCCTGCGCCGAGGAGGAGCGCGCGGCGCGGCGCCGTCACGGCTCGGATCGAATGCGTTTTCACGCGAACTCCTTTGCCGATATCCGAACCCCGGCGGCCCTGCCCCGCTTGGACTGCCGGACCGCCGGGGCTCTGACGGTCGGTCCGGAGTTCGATCACCCCGGACGCCGCCACGATAAGAAGCGGCGCATATGGTCCGCGTATGGTCCCGATCGCCGGGCCTAAAGCCGCACGTGTCGGGAGAAGGATGCCGTCTCCGCCGCGCGGCAAGACCTGCCCGTCCATACGGCGACCATACACCCCACCCCCTATCGTGGCGGCGTCAGGCAGCGAGGGCCTGGCAGCGCGACACCGCCGAGTCGGCGGCCAACCACACGAAAGGGTGGTGGAACCATGCAGCACACGACGAAGGAATCGTTCGAAACCGCCGAGACCCCGATGCGGGGCGCGTGCGCCCTCCTCGGCTCGATCGCGGCGACCGCCTTGACGATGGCGAGCGTCACCGTTTGGGCGGCCTCCGGCGGCGGCGCCGCGACGCTCTTCGCGGCCGTGGCGTGGCCGTGGATCGTGGCTGCCGTGGCCTGGGGCGGGACCTCGGTGGTCCGGCGCCCGACCGCGCCGCGGATGGGCCACGCCGCCACGCGCCGCGTCTCAACCCTGGCCGGCGCCCATGAGCGGTAGGTCGGCCGGCAGTTGTCGCCGCGGCGCCGGCGAAGGACGCCGCGGCGTTCATTCCCTCATGATGATGAGAGAGGTGCGGCATGCAACGACGAAACAGAAGCAAGATCAAGATGGCCGAGGTACGACCGGTCACGCGCCTGCAGAATGGGCGCACCGTGCTCGAGCAGGTCCGGCTCGAAGGCCACGACCCGGAGCGGGGTCCCCAGATCCTACGCCTGACGCCGGACCAGCTCCTCGACCTCCACGCCCGCTTCTCGCAGATCGCGGTCGCCTACCTGCACGAGAACCGGCAGGGCGGCGAGGACGCCCGCGACCAGTGACCGACGACCGAGAGCAATCACCGGGACGAGGACAACGGAGCACATGATCGCGCCCCTCAGCGACGCGGAGACGATGACCGCGTCAATGAACGAAGCACTCCATCCGTGGCAACCGACGCCCGCCGGGGCGACGCGACTGCTCGGCGGCCACAGTCAGCAACCCGAGTCGTTCGCGGACTACGTCCAGCGCGGCGGGTACGCGCCGGAGGCCTGGGCCCATGCGCCGGGCGAGCTGATCGAGCTGGTCGCGGCGAGCGGGCTGCGGGGCCGCGGCGGCGGCGCCTACCCCGCCGGCGCCAAGTGGTGGGCGGTGGCGGCGGGAGCCGGCCGCCCGGTCGTGCTCGTCAACGCCGCCGAATCGGAGCCGGCCAGCCGCAAGGATCGCGTGCTCCTGGGGTTGCGCCCGCACCTCGTCATCGAGGGGGCATTGCTGGCCGCGCGCGCCATCGGCGCCGACGACTGCGTCTTCTACACACACGACCCGGCGGCAAAACAGACGATCGAAGCGGCCCGCCGCGAGCTGGAGCACGCCGGGGCGCGGCTACCACGCTGGCGGACGGTGGTCGCCCCCGCGACCTATGTCGCCGGCGAGGCGAGCGCGGCCGTCACCTTCGTCAACGGCCGCGCCGCCAAGCCGACGAGCAAGCCGCCGCGCGTCCACGAGCGCGGCGTCGCCGGGCGGCCGACGCTGGTCCAGAACGTCGAGACGCTGGCCAACGTGCACGCGATCGCCCGCGAGGGAGCAGACCGGTTCCGCGCCGCGGGCACGTGGGACTTCCCCGGAACCGTGCTCCTCACCCTCAACGGCGCCGTGCGCCGGCCGGGGGTCTTCGAGGTGCCCGCCGGTGTGACGCTCGCGCAGGTAATCGCGCACCTCGGCGGCGGTGCGCCACACGGCATCCAGGCGCTCCTCCCCGGCGGCTACTACGGCGGCTGGCTCCCCGCGACGGCGCTCTGGCACGGCGTGGCGCTCGATCCCGAAAGCTTGCGCGCCGCCGGCAGCGACCTCGGCTCGGCGGCGATCACCGTCATCCCCGAGTCGGTCTGCGGGCTGTGGCAAGCCGTGCGGCTGCTGCGCTTCTTCGCCGCCGAGTCGGCGCGCCAGTGCGGGCCGTGCACCTTCGGCACCGCCGCCATGGCGGACGCGCTGGAGCGGGTCGCCCGCGGCACCCCCCGCGCCGACGACCTGGGGCGGCTCCACCACTACGCCGAGCGGATGCTCCCCGGTCGCGGCGCCTGCGGCCACCTCGACGGCGCCACCGCCGCCGCCCGCACCGCCCTCGCGGTGTTCGCCGACGATATCGAGACGCACCTGCGCCACGGCGGCTGCGGCCGGCCGACGCGCAGCATCTTGCCCGGACTGGAGGACCATCGTGGCGACCACTGACACCCGCACGCGTCTACGCGTGCGGGTCGACCCCATCCGCTGCACCGCCTTCGGCTTCTGTGCCGAGTTCTGCCCGGAGCTCTTCGCCCTTGACGAGTGGGGCTACGCCTGGCTGAAGGTGCGCGACGTTGACGGCGCGGCGGAGCGGCTGGTCCGCGAGACGGCGCGGCTCTGCCCACGCAACGCGATCTTCGTGGACGAGATCGCCATTGAAGACGAATCCGATGGTACCGTGCTGCCGGCTCTCCCACGGGGCGATGCTCCGAACCGACGAAGCTGAGGATCACACCATGGACACACACAATCCCACGCCGCCGAACGACGAGCGCCCCTCGTCGTCCGTCCTCCCGCAATGGGACATCCCGCGGCGGCACCGCCTGCGGTTGGACGAGCGCGTGCGCTCGGTGCGCCGTTGGCTCATCGCCGGCGGCATCATCGGCACCGTCGCCTTTTCGGCAGTCGCCGGCTACGGAACGAAGGTCGCGTCGAGCACGAGCGCCGCCACCAAGCCGGCGACCGCCGCGACGGCCGCGGTCAGGCAGACCGCCACCACCGGCTTCTTCGCCGGTCAGTCGAGCACGGTCGCGGCCTCGCCGACGCCCCAGGCGAGCGGCTCGACCGCGTCCGCGACGTCGGTCGCGACCACGCGGACGTCGTAGAGCACGGGAGGATCTCGATCATGGCCAAGCGCAAACCGGGGACGGGCGACGAGCGCGCCCTGTCCTACGTCCTCCCGCGCTGGGAGTTCCGCCGGCACCGCCGGCGGTTGGACAGCCGCGTGCGCGCCGTACGTCGCTGGCTGCTGGCCGGCGGCGTGATCGGCACCGTCGCGTTCTCGGGGCTCGCCGGCTACGAAACGAAGGTCGCGTCGGGCGCCGATTCCGGCGCGCGAACGGCGGCGTCGGCGTCGGTGACCCAGGCGGCCGGGTCCGGCTTCTTCGCGGACCAAGCGAGCCCCAGCCTCGGCGCGGCGTCCCCGACTACCGCCACGGCGACGGCCACCGTCACCCCGACGGCGACCGCCACACCCGCCACCACCCCGCAAGCGACGACGGCCAGCGCAACGGCGACGGCCACCACCATAGCGACGACCACGACCGTCCCGACCGTGGCGCCGACATCGGTTGCGGCGCCCCCCACCGCACCGTCCAGCGACGTGCCGCCGCAGACGCAGTCGCGCACGCACTCGTCGAATTAGGAGCACACGATGGACACGATCGCCCAGACGCGCCCGAGCAGGAGCGCGCCCAACTCCGCCCGTTTCCGCGCGCTCGGCACGGAGGTCGAGGTACTGGTGACCGACCCGGCGCGGCTCCACGAAACGCTGGCCCACGTCCGGGAGCGGTTCGACGCCATCGACCGCACCTTCAGCCGCTTCCGCCTGGACAGCGAACTGGCCCGGCTCGAATGGCAGCCCGGCGTGCGCCAGCCGGCCTCACCGCTCTTCCTGGAGCTGCTGGAGCTGGCGCTGCGCGCCGCGCGGGATACGGACGGCTGGTTCGACCCCACCGTCCGCGACGCCCTCGAAGCCGCCGGCTACGACCGCGGCATCGAGCAGATCGAGGCCGCCGGCCCCGGCCCGGCCCGACCCGCACTCCCGGCCAGGCAGTGGCAACGGATCGCCTACGACCGCGCGCGCCAGTGGGTCTGCGTGCCGCCGGGCGTCCGCCTCGACTTCGGAGGCATCGGCAAGGGCTTCGCCGTGGACGACGCCCTGCGCACCTTGCCGCCGGGCCGCAGCGGCGTGCTCCTCAATGCCGGCGGAGACCTGGCCGTGCGCGGGCCGGCGCCGGCGGGCGGCTGGCGCGTCGCGGTCGCGGCGGAAGCCCGCACCCCGGTCGAGACCACCGTGGTGCTCCGCGTGGGCGCGCTGGCCACCTCGGGCCTCGGCCGCCGCCGCTGGACGCGCGACGGCGCTGCCCTGCACCACCTCATTGACCCGCGCACGGGCGTCCCCGGCGACAGCCCCTGGCGGACCGTGACCGTGGCGGCGCGGGACTGCGCCGCGGCCGAGGTCGCCGCCAAGACGGCGTGGCTGATGGGGAGCGCCGGTCCCGGCTGGCTCGGGCGTCTGGGGCTGGCCGGCCGGCTCGTTGCCCTCGATGGCGGGGTCGAGACCGTCGCGTCCTGGCCCGGCGAGATCGTGAGAGAGTAGGTATCCGATGCTCAACACGCAGCTCTACTGGTTCGTCGGGCGGGGGAGCGGCATCGTCGCCTACCTCCTCCTCACCCTCTCGGTCGTGCTCGGGATCGCGGTCAGCCGGCGCTGGCACAGCGCGAGCTGGCCACGGCTGGTCGTCCACGAGGCGCACCGCTGGGCGACGCTGACCTTCTACCTCTTTCTCGGGGTGCACGTCGCCATGATGCTCCTCGATCCGTACGTCAAGTTCTCGCTGGCGGACGTGGCGGTCCCCTTTGCCAGCACCTACCGCACGCTTTGGCTCAGCCTGGGGATCGTCGCGGCCGAGCTGGCGGTCGCGATCGGCGCCAGCGTCTGGGTGCGCGCGCGCATCGGCTACCGCGTCTGGCACGCGCTCCACGGTCTCGCCTACCCGATCTTCGTCGCCTCACTCCTGCATGGGCTCGGGACGGGCACCGACACCGGGACACCCTGGATGGCTCTCCTCTATGCGGGGAGCGCCGGCGCGGTCCTGGTCGCCACCCTCTGGCGCACCGTCCACCACCCGCAGGCGCGGGCCGCGCTGACCGGCGCCACGGTCGTCACGCTCGTTGTCGTCGCCCGGCTGGTGTAGCCGCCGCTCGGGCGGCGCACGGGCCCAGGGCCCCATACAGCACCGCAGTGCGGCGAGGAAGTTGAGCACGGAGATGGATGAGACCTTGATCGGATTCTATACCCTTGAGCAGGCGGCCGCCGTCAAAGGCGTCTCGTACCACACGGCCTCGCGGGCCGTGCGCACCGGCAAGCTACCGGTCCGGCGCTTGGGGCGGCAGATCCTGGTCGCGGCCGCCGACCTGGCGAGCTGGCAGCCGATGTATGGCCGCCGTCCCCGCCGGTTTGCCGCGCGCGAGCCGGATCCCACCATCCAGCCGGCCTTCTATGCAGATGCCGGCGGCGCAGGTGCTCGATGCGGAGACGCGGCAGATGCTCACGCGCTTTGCGGCGCTGGACCCGGTCGGCCGGGCGGCGGTGCTCGCTTTCGTCGACCTGGTGCGGCGAGGCGAGCGGTGAGCCCGCCGGGGCGGGACCCCACGGGCAACGGGCGGCAAGGGAGGACGCCCGGTCCCCGCCGGCATTCCGCCTGGACCCTCGCTCGCCGCGCCGCGCCCGGCGGACTCGCGACCACCCTCAAGCACCACCTCCAACGTCCGAGTATATGTGGCATCTCTATGAATTGATAAGAGATAAAGATAAGATTCCAAGCAAATCATCAGCACGATTTAATTTTTTATTAATGTCTTGCGGTTAAGCTCCTGAACGAGGTCGGGCTGACCGTGGGATGGGACCACGGACGTGGAGGAGGAGCGGTCGCCTTTCCGGCCAAGACCGCTGCTGGTCGTTCGCGACAAAGGAGGAGCGAGCATGCCCCGATTCCTGCCACGATCCCCCCACCCGACGCCCCGACACCTGCGCCGCGGGTTTATCGTCCTGCTGGCCGCGTTCAGCCTTCTCGGCGCGTTCGGCGCCGTGGGTGGCGCCGCCGCGGCCGGCTCGGCCGCTGCTGGAGGCCGACCCCGGCCGCACGGCACCGCCGGCGCAGGGACCGTCCGCTACCAGGAGACGTTCGCCGCGGCGAGCGGCACAACCGTCGTGATCAACACCGGGCATCTCAACCTGCGCGCCGCGGCCAGCCTCACGTCCGCGGTCGTCGCCGTGCTGCCGGACGGCACGTGGGCGACCGTGACGGCGGCCCCGGTGACGGCCGGCGGCGTCACCTGGTACCCCCTCGACGTCAACGGCACGACCGGTTGGAGCGACGGGACCTACTTGGCGCCGGCGTCCGGCGCCGCCGGCCTCCTGCCCCCCGGCACCGTCGTCGTCAACCTCGACGCGCTCAACCTGCGCACGGCGGCCGGGCTCAGCCAGCCCGTCGCCACGGTGCTGCCCGCGCAGACCCAGGCAACGGTGCTGGCGGGGCCGACGAGCGCCGACGGCCTGCTCTGGTATCGGCTCAATGCCGGCCGGGTGATCGGCTGGGCCGCGCGCCCGTACCTGGCGTTCGCGCCGTCGAACGCGACCGCCTTTTCGGTCGGGCAGACCGTCCTCATCAACACCAACGGTCTGCGCCTCCGCGCCGCCGCCGGGCTGACCGCCGCCGTGCTGACGACCCTGCCCGGCGGCACGACGGGCACGATCGCCGCCGGCCCGCAGACCGCGGACGGCTACGCGTGGTACCGGCTGCAGACGGCCAGCGCGTCGGGCTGGGTGGCAGGGGAGTATCTGCGGTTGCCGTGAACGGCGACGCACTCTCGTGGCCACCCGGCACCCCACGCGGGGCAGGCGCGGCTCGCCACTCACGCTGGAAGCCTGACCCGACGCCGGCGGGCGACCGCTCGCGGTCAGCGCGCCGCGCCCGCCGCGGATGGTGCCGCGGCGGGCGATGGGGGCGGCGAAGACGCCAATGGTAGGCGCACCGTCACCGCCAGCCCGCCCTCCCCCTGGGCCGTCGCGGTCACGTTGCCTCCGTGGACGGCCGCGACCGCGCGCACGATCGCCAGCCCAAGCCCGAAACCGGTTGGACGATTCCGCCCGTTGGCCGGGCCGCGCTGGAACGGCGCGAAGAGCGTCGCCACCACGTCGGGCGGGACGACGGGGCCGCTGTTGGCGACGCGGAGCGTCGCCGCCCCGTCCGTCGAGTCCACCTCAACCCGAATCCAGCCTCCAGGGCGGTTGTAGCGGATCGCGTTCTCGACCAGGTTGCCGACCAGCCGCTCGAGCAGCGCGCGATCGCCGGCGACGGCGGCCGAGGCGAGCGCGAGGTCGAGCGTCACGGCGGCCGCGTCGGCCGCCCGCACCTGCTCCCCGACGACATCGCCGACGAGGTCGGCCAGATCGAGCCGCGCGTCGTCGCGCAGCGTGCTCTCGCTCCGCGCCAGCGCCAGCAATCCGTCCACGAGGCGCTCGCTGCGGTCGGCGGCCATCAGCGTCGACTCCGCCAGCCGGCGCTCGCGCTCGGTCACGTCGGGCGCGGCCAGCGCGACGTCGGCCTCGGCCCGGATGATCGCCAGCGGCGTGCGCAGCTCGTGGGAAGCTTGGGCAGCGAAGTGGCGCTGGGCCTCGAAGGCGGCCTGCAAGCGATCGAGCATGCCGTCAATCGTGTCGGCCAGCTCCTTCAGCTCGTCCGGTGGGCCCCGCAGTCCGATCCGCTCGCCGAGCGTCGCCTCGGAAGCGTGCCGGGCGTGAGCGGTGATCGACTGGATCGGCCGCAGCACCCGCCCGGCGACGACCCAGCCCAGGGCGAGCGCGCCGACGCTCGTGACGAGGAGGGCCAGGCCCGCGTCGATTTGCACCTGGCGCAGCTCGGCCGCACGCTCCGCGCGCCGCGCGTCGAACACTTGCTGCGCCGCGGAGGGTTGGTCGGAAGAAATCGGAGGCACGGCTGCGCTCGATCCTTGGCCGCTCGGCGGTGGACCGTGCTGTTGTCCGTGCTGCGCGTCAGGCGGCGGGCCGGGCGGGGGCGCGAGGGCGCGGCTCAGCAAGCCATAGGTCAGCCCGAGGAGGGCGGCACCGGCCACGAGGAAGAGCGCCCCGTAGAGGAGCGTGAGGCGCAAGCGAACGGTCGGCCGCAGGGCCGCCGTCAGCCAGCGGGGCATAGCCGGTACCCCACCCCGATCACCGTCTCGATTAATGGCGGCTCGCCGAGCTTGCGGCGCAGCGTCATCATGGTGATTCGCACGGCGTTGGTGAAGGGGTCGGCTTCTTCGTCCCAGACCCGCTCGAGCAGCTCCTCGGCGCTGATCACCCGCCCTGGCGTCGCCGCCAGCACTTCGAGCACCCCGAATTCCTTGCGAGTCAGCGAAAGCGCCACCCCGCCACGCGTCGCCACCCGGCGCGCCGGATCCACAATCAAGTCGCCCACCGTCAGCAGCGGAGGAATGGCGGCGCTGGGTCGCCGCCCGAGGGCGCGCACGCGCGCGACGAGCTCGGCCATGACGAACGGCTTGGGCAGGTAGTCGTCCGCGCCGATGGTCAGACCTTCGACGCGGGCGTCCACGCCGCGAGCCGCGGTCAGCATGAGGATACGCGGCGGCGGGTCGCCCGCGAGCAACTCGCGGCAGACCTCGTCGCCGTGGATGCCCGGCAACTGGCGGTCGAGGACAACCACCTCGTACGGTGTTGCCACCGCCTTGCCGAGGGCATCCTCGCCATCCAGCGCCACGTCGACGGCCAGCCCAGCCTGGCGCAGCCCGCGCGCCACCACATCGGCCAGCGCCGCCTCGTCTTCGACCACCAATACCCGCATCGTCTGCTCCGCACGCTCCGATTACCCGGATGTCCAGCCACATTATCGGACGGCGCGCATATGCTCGGCATATGGCCCGGCGGTGAGCGGAGCGGCCGCCCCGCTCACCGCCGGGCGCCGCGCGGCGGCGTTACACCCCCGGGGGCGTGCCGGGCGGTCCGCCCGGGCCGCCCGGCGGTGGCCCACCCGGCTGGCCGCCCATGCCCTCGCCGCCGTTGCTCTGCGCTGGCGTGGCACTCGGATTGACACCGAGGGTGATCGTGCCGAGGAAACCGTCCGCGATCGTGCCCGCCGTGAGGGGCGTGAGGTTGAGGAAGAAGCCGGGCTGGCTGGCGTGGCCGTCGAGGACGCTGTCGTCGGCGTTGCGGGTGCGCGTCCCGGTGTGGGTGGCGTACGGTCCCAGCTTGAACACCTCGTCGCTGATGGCGTCGTCGAAGAAGAGCTGCCCGGCGTGGGCGACGTGGCCGCCAACGTAGGTTTGCCCCGTCGCGCCAGCGGCCGGGGTGCCCGCGCCGACGGCCCCGTCAACATGCACCTTGAGGTGGATGTGCACGGTGCGGCTGGTGTACCACCCCGGATAGATCGTCTCGAACTCGGCGACGCCATTCGCATCGGTCAGTTGGATGCCGCGCAGGAAGGTGGTGGTGGCATTCGCCTCGGTCGTGGGCGACGTGCCGCCGCCACCCGGGTTCTCGCCCGTGATGCCCGAGTAGTAGCCAAGGTTGTCGCAGTGCCAGAGGTCGACGGCCGCATTGGCCAGCGGGGCGCAGGTGGCGGTATCCGTCACCGTGAGGCGCAGACGTAGCGGCACCCCCGCCTTGCCTTCCGTGATATCCCGACGCACGATCTCGTTGGGCACGTAGTACGGGCCCTCGGTCACTTCCGGCGTGAGGACGCACGCGGTCGGGGAGGCGGCGGGCGTGGCGCCCGTTGTGCCCTGCGCGATGGCCGTCCCTTGTCCGAGCAGCCCCACGCCCAGCGCCGCGGTGCCCGCCTTGAGCACCGCGCGCCGCGACACGCCGGCCGGCTTGGGCAACGACGCTGCCGCGAGGTCGTTCGGTTCCGTCACGTTCCGCATCTTGTCACTCCTTCAACGGTACCCGCCGCCATCGCTCCCGGCGGGCCGGGTGGTCGGTGTCGGGGGAGGACCCGGCGGGGAGGGCGCGGATCCGCCGCCCGACGAGGTCATGGTAGGGACCGCCGCGTATGGTCGCCGTATGCTCGCGGGCGTTGCCGGGCGGCTGCAAGAGCTATGCCGCCGGCCTGTGCGGAGCGGCCCACAGATGCGCGGCGCGCAGTCAACCGGCGCTTCCAGCGGACGATCATACGCGGACCATACGGCCGGTTCGCTAGTCTGATGGCGTCGGTGGCTGACCGGCCCCGACGAACGGCACTCACTCACCCGATCGTTGGTCTGGAGACCGCAAGGAGAACCATTGATGGAAGTTC
>Ga0070739_10004135_pt1 | contig 17436 bp, 24 predicted proteins | sample Coa_R1_7_FD_66445 | JGI IMG/M metagenome (GOLD analysis project Ga0070739, IMG submission 66445) | Surface soil microbial communities from Centralia Pennsylvania, which are recovering from an underground coalmine fire - Coalmine... | ecosystem: Environmental > Terrestrial > Soil > Unclassified ... | reverse complement strand
ATTCGATAGATGAGGTCTGGCTTGACCTTTCGCATGTGCCCCCGCAGGAGCTGACCGGCTATGGACATCTGATCCGCACGCAGATCGAGCAGCGCCGTGAAGCTCTCCGTATAGCCATTGTGCGGCGTGGCCGAAAGAAAAAGCTTATGCTCAAAGTGGGGTGCGATACGGCGCAGGGCCTCCGTGCGCAGCGAATCGGTGGCGTAGCGGCCACGGCCCGCCGGTGCGACGTTGTGCGCTTCGTCGAGAATGAGCAGGTCGAAGCGGCGCGGGCAGATCGACTCGCCCGGCCCGGGCAGCGTTTCGCAAAAGAGGCGCAGCGGCCTGTCGCGCTTGAGAAAGTCAATCGAGGTAATCAGGCGCGGGAAGTGCGTCCAGGGGTTGACGTGCAGGCCACGCTCGCGGCGCAGGCGCCTGAGCAGGTCGCTATCGACGATGCGAAATTACAGGCCGAATTTGTCGCGCATCTGGTCGCGCCACTGCACCTGCAAGGCGGCGGGGCAGACCACTAGGATCTTGCGCGCTCTATGTCGAATAATCAACTCCTGGCAGACCAGGCCGGCCTCGATGGTCTTGCCCAGTCCCACATCATCGGCGATCAGCAGGTTCGCGCGCGGCATCTGGATCGCGCGACGCAGCGGCTCAAGCTGGTAGTCTTCGATATCGATGCCGCTGCGAAATGGCGCCTGAAGCTCGCGTATATTCGCGCTGGAAGCCGCGCCCCAGCGCACCGCATTGAGGAAGGTGTCAAGCCGGGCAGGCGCATCAAAGCCCGCCGGTTCCGGCAGCGCATCCTTCTCGATAATCTTCGCACCCGGCTCGATCTCCCAGATCACCTGCAACTCTTCGCCGAGCGCATCATCCTCAACCGAGGAGAACGTCATCAGGTGCTGCCCGGAGTCGGGGTGATTGAGGCTGCCGGGCTGATGGATCGCCTGCGGCACCTGCCCCTGCACGACATCGAGCACCACATAGCGCCGCCGCCGCACGGTCACAAACTGCCCCTGCGAGGGCACCGCAATACGACGCGCAATCAACAGTGTAACTCCTTATGATACTGAACGGCACTTATTATATATGATAATGGCGAAAGATGCTATGATGATTTTTTCCCCACCATCGGTCACACCATCACGGATACCTCTATGTCATCCAGACCCCGCCCCTGTCATCCTGAGCGAGAGCGAAGGATCCGATGGCTGTATGTCATCCTGCGCTGCACTCAGGATGACATGCTTCAGAGAATCACCATCCACAATCGCGACGGATGCGCGTACTTTTGCCTGAAAATTCTATATAAGCTATGCAGTAACCCTTTTTCTATGCTATAATCGTCTCCGGGTACATTACACCATAGAGCGTGTCTGCTTCTCCGCGTTCTTGCTCTCGCGTCGCGCGGCTTTGCTGCGCCAGGAATTTATATTGTGAGCTTCCCCCGGTTTCGTGGAGGAGGGAAAGATTTGAGGTATACTACTTCTGAGAAAGAGGGAAGCGAGTATGAAGAAAGTGCAGCCAACCTGCACCGCGAAAAACAAACACGCGACAACCATCCCATCATCCAGTCCTTCCAGCCCGGCGAAGACTGGCGGTGGTGCTACATCGACCAGGTGATGTTATAGTCGCCAACATGTGTGGGAGGCGATTCCAACAATCGTTCAACTCTCTCAAGCGGGTGGAGTGAGGCGACCTCTACTGTCACAACCTGGATTGCCTACGTACCGAAATTCTCTGTACGCGTCAGCAACTGCGACACACATAGGCGACCGTTCGGACCTGTCTGGCGCAATGCGGCTTCCTGGTTTAAATAAGAACATCGAGGAATAGGATGCATCCAGTCGTCTTCAGCCCTTCTCTAGAAGAGGCTCTCAACCTTATCGGCACCTTTGTCTTTGCGATTTCTGGTGCTCTCCTTGTCGTCCGCAAGAACTACGATATCATTGGCATGGCAGTGCTTGCTGGGATAACGGCAATCGGTGGAGGGGTCATACGTGATCTTGTGATATGATCTCGCGTGAGACGATCGTTTGCAGACGCATCACCAGGGCGGAAGCCATCACGGCCGGGTCGATACTCTTCTGTGGCGCTGAGCCGTGTCCGCCAATGCCAAAGAGACGAATGCGCACATTATGTTCGGCCGCTAAGGTGTAGCCAGGATGATAGCCGATGGTCCCTGCTGGCAAGGGGTTGGTATGCTGTGCCAGGGCCACATCCGGTTTCGGGAAACGAGTAAACAGCCCATCATCGAGCATCGCCTTTGCTCCTTGCATCGTTTCCTCCCCCGGTTGCGCGACGATCATCAGTGTCCCTGACCATGCCTGTTTTCCCTGCGCGAGCAAGCGGGCCGTTCCTACCAGACAACTGGTATGCAGATCATGCCCACACATATGCCCGACCGGGACCACTTGACCGGCGCTGTTCTTCACTTTCACGGTGCTGGCATAGGGTAAGCTCGTCTTCTCTTCCATTGGAAGGGCATCCATATCCCCACGTAGCATGACCGTGGGACCTGACCCGTTACGCAGGATGCCAACCACCCCTGTACCCCCAACGCCGCTGGTGACTTCAAGACCGGCATCTTTGAGACGGGAAGCCACTTTCGCCGAGGTCTGGACCTCCTGCATCGAAAGCTCTGGATGCTCATGCAGGTCGGTATACAACGCTTCAATGTCTGGATAGATGGCACTCAGATGGCTGAGCACGACGGCTTCACGCGATTCCTGTTCGGTGGTCATGGTTCGTTCTCCTCCCTATGCAGTCGAGCCTCATTCAACTGTTCGGCAGTGATGATCGCCTCGTTCAAATTGGTCCAGTTCATGTTCGCTCCACGCACATTCGTATCGCGCAAGTTCGCCTCGGAGAGGTTGGCCCTCGTGAGGTTGGCCCTGTACAGGTTGGCGTTGGCGAGATTAGCCGCGCGTAAGTTCGTGCCAGCCAGATTGGCTTCACTCAGGTTGGCATTGTTGAGATCAGCCTCGCTTAAATCTGCCCTGGAAAGATTGGCGTGGGCAAGATCGACTTCACCAGATTGGCTCCGGAAAGATCAGTTCCGTCCACCTCAAGTGCGATGTCCGGACTCTCTTCTCTCCACCTCTTCCAGATTTCTGGTACGCCCTGCCTCAGCGGGTCCAGTTGTTGCTGGTTGACCATCGTGGTTTGACTCCTTTTTCCCCTTTGTGGATGTGACAGCAGGCAGGTATGTTCCATTGCGCATCTCCGGTAATGGTGGTCACGTGGTGGATGCCAGATAGAGTGAATGTCCCGTGATTCACAGCTCATGGTTCCTTTCTTAATGCTGTGCTCCCCTGGTTCCCTGCCCTCTTGTTCCAGCCCCGCCGCTACAGGATGCCTGTAGTGCCGCACCTTCTCTATGAGGAAGGTGTTTCCTGCCCGCGCGGGGAGTTGCCCGGACCGCGCTCCAGCGCGGCACGATCCCACTGCGCCAGATTCGCTGCGGCCTCGTAGGCGCTGGAGAGAAAATCCAGCGGCATCTGTTCTGGCTCGGTGGCCGGCCGCACATCCTCATAGCGTAAGAGAAACTCACCCGGTTCGGGGCGGTAAAAGGCCGCGTCTGGGCGCAGTGCGGTGGCGGGAAATCCTGGCGGTTCAGGAATGTTATAGGCGTAAAACGCCGCTGCCTTGAACTGCTCATTGCCAGGCCAGAAGCCACAACTGATCACTTCGTGCGAGTAGGCTTCGCGCGTGATCCGATCAGCCCCTGGACGCACAGGCGCACGTCGCCCCGAAAAAAAGGTGAGCGCCAGACGCACTTTCCCAACGATCCGGGTCCGTAGATGCAGTGTGTCTCGCGTCTCGCTCCAGGCGGTATAGGGCAATGCAGGCCATAATTCAATCATTGAGCCTTTGCCTATCTTGTTGGTACTCTCCATCTGTTCCTCTGCACAGGTGGTACTTCGCCCTCTGACTGCTCACGGCGAAGGCGTCAAAATCCCTGGCACACCGCTTCGAGCGCAGCAAGGAGCGCATTTATACTCCTTCTTCCTTCTGGAAGCTGTCCTGCTGACACGGGAGAACAATCAGTCAGGCAAACTCTAACATCACCTGGTCGATGTAACACCAGCCCCAGTCCTCTCCTGGTTCGAAGGATCGAATGATCGGGTGATTCGTCGCATGGAAATGTTGAGTCGCATGCTTGTTCCTGGACGAGTCACAACAGCCTACATGGCCGCAGATGAGGCAAAGGCGTAGGTGGACCCAGGTATCACCAGTTTTCAAACAATCTTCACAGCCACGCGCGCTCGGTGTGACCTCCTGGATCTGATCAAGATGGGTACATTCTTTTGCCATCGGCTTTTTCCTTCCCTGGGGTGCGCGGTTACTCTGTATTTTTCATGCCCTGGGCGATCTCAAAGAGGAACCACTTGCGGCGCTCACTTTCGTCGATGATGGTCTCTAAGAGGCTGGCGGTTGCGACATCACGGCTTTTCTCGCACACTTGATGTGCGGCCCGTTGCGTCTGTGCCAGGTGCGCGTTATCCTCCAGCAAGCGTTGGATCATTTCCCCGGCCGGGACGAAGTCCCGGTTGTCGTCGGAGATCGTCTGCAACTGCCCAATGTGCGAAATCGAGCGAATAGTTGTTCCCCCAACGCGACGGACCCGTTCGGCCAGAATGTCGATGGCGTTGAAGATCTGCTCGGCGTGCTCGTCGAAAAGAAGGTGATAGTCGCGGAAATGCGAGCCAGCCAGGTGCCAATGGAAATTCTTGGTCTTGACGTAGAGGGCGAAGAGGTCAGCAATGAGTGGGTTCAGAGCCTCTGTGATCGCTTGCGACTCCTGCCCGGTCAGTTCCGTCATTGTCGCCAACTGAGGCGGAGCGGGAAAGGACGTAACCCGACTACTCTGCTGGGTCTGCGTTGTTTGCTTTGTGGTCATCTTCTCTCCTCCTTATTCTCGTTATGCCCAGGCAAGCAGGAAGCAGAGATGGCTCCTGCCCGCTCGTCGTGATGTCGCGATGCAGTGGACGAGGCGTGAAGCATCCGGGTGGTTCGTTTGATACGAGCCACCCGTTCCCTAACAGCATATCTGTCGCATGCAGGCCGTGCTATGCGCTGGATACCGCAGCGGTCTGGTACACCAGACGGTGAGTCCTGGGTTACGCCTGAGATGATCCTGCGGTGGCTGGCACTTGCTGCGGCTGACTCTGGCTGGATGCGATCCTGACGCGCCGCGGGCGACTCCCTTCGCTGACGGGAAGCTGAATCGTGAGCAGCCCGTTCTGAAAGTTCGTCTGGATGGCGTTGGGATCGATTGGCCTGGGAAAAGTGATCGACCGTTCAAACGAGCCAAAGACGATTTCCCGCTGGAGCCAGGTGTGCCCCTCCTGATGGCGCTGCCTCTGCCCGGACTGGCCCACCTGTGGCTGACCTTGTGATTGCGGCGCCCCCTGCCCGTGAGCCTGGGACTGGTTCTGATGCTCGTTCTGCTGGCTGTATTGCCCTCGGATCGTCAGCGTCTGTTGATCGATCACCAGTTCGATATCCTCCGGTCGCACGCCCGGCAAGGCCACATCTACCTCATAGCCTTTCGGCGTCTCGCAGATATCCATAGGAACCATCAGCGACGGTGAGCCAGGCATCCCCCTGGGAGAGACGAAGCTCTGCTCAAAGAGCTGATCCATGGCACGGCGAAGGCTGAGGGCTTCACGGAAAGGATCATATCTCGTTATCATGGAAGAACTCCCTTTTCATTGACTATCCAATGTACACTCTTATAAAGAGGCTATCCGATGTACACTCTGCGCTGTCACAGCACAGTGTCTCTTTGGCCCCGGGATTCCTGTTTGAGTGGCCGGTTCGCCACGATCTGTAAGGGAGGCATGTTGAGGTGGCCGTTCCTCTGTCCATCCGTCAAGCAGACCCCTGATCTCCTGCGTCTGTGCCGGAGCATCGTCTCCCATCGTGAGAAAGTGAGTTGACATCATCCATGTTTCCCTCGCAAATAGAGGGCAAATATGACGGCCTTGCCGCCTGGATCAGGGCAGCGAGACGACAATCCGATCATCAACATCGACGACCCCTGGTGCTGACCAGGCAGTTTCTTCCGCTGCTTTTCTTTCCGCCGAGGCATGGACGGTTCCGCGATGGATGACCTTCTCTTCTTGGCGATGCGCACGAGCGCGTCCTGCGTTCTTCTCGTTCCCGCCCCTGAGACTGTCGTCAGGTTGAGAAGACCGCGACTGACGGCAGCAAAGGAGGAGCTTCACCGGTGCCGGTCATGAAAACGATCGGCGTGTTAAGCACATGCGCGATCTGGGGAGAGAACGCTCCCACCAGGATTGATGGGCACAACTGGATGCAGACGGATACAATGTCTGCATCATCCCCCGGCCCTGCCATTCTGAGAGCCGTTTAGCCGCTTGTCATATTAACTCTTCAATGTCAAACTGCTATGTAAAGTATAGATCGTGTCCGTCGATTTGTCAATCCTTATAGCGTACATATTATCTCAACAGTTATTATACATCAAAACTAATTTATTATTTATAATTTTATGCATTGAAGTATCATGCACCTTTAGCTCTGGACAGATTTCGTATCAGGAGCGCGTTCGCCAGGTCAATCGGGTGCATAAAGTGCTCGAAAAGGCAGGAATGAAATGGTCCTTCGTCCGAAGTTCTATGATGGGCATGTCAGGACGAATCATTCTGTTGCTGTGAGCGCATCACAGGCATGAGTCGAAAGGCGCGTGCAGGTGTTCATGGCTGAGGCGGGAACCGACCTCGCACGCTTCCCGAATGGCGAGCATCGCCGGGGGAGGACGTTTTATCAGCGAGCCAGAGCCACCCGAGCAGGCGCGACAACGGGTTGGGTGAAGCTGATTATCAGGAGGGAGTATCAGGCCGGGTATAGAATGCATCCAGAACGTGCTGGAACGAGAGGGAGAGTAATTGCAGGTGCCGATGCCATGGCTCATCGAGCAAAAGAGCAGGATCGGTGAGCTGCCCCTTTTGTCGGATGATCCGCAGAGCCGCGTCGAAACCCTCGATCCCGAAGGCCGCGAGCTGATACCTGGCAATCTGACTGGCCTGTTCCTGCCAGATCGTCGCAAAGTTCTCAGCTACTTCCTGTTCACTCAGTTTGCTTTCAGAAGGAAGGTGGAGGTGATAGTGATGCCAGAGCAGATTGATATGAGCAGCACTCACCAGCAGCTCCCGCTGGAACCGGATGCAGAGCGCCAGATTCCGCCAGATCGCCTGCCGATGAAGAGTGTGAAAGAGTTGGGCGTCCTGATACTCCGCTCCAGCGGGAGCGCCGCGCTGCCTTTCGAGCACGGCTTCTGTCGCCTGGGCACGGACAGAGGAAAGATGCAGATTGCGTAAGGCCAGGTGGAGCAAGAGCAGGTGCCTGGCCCCATCTTGAAGCACCGCGCCAAACTCGCTACCGGGCTGTGGCAGAACCATCTCGATAGGATCGGTGTCCTCGACCGTGTACATATCTCCTGGAGGCAGATCGACGGCAAGCTGGGTATAGGCGGTGCTCAGTTCAGCCATGCAGGCTGAGCTAATGAGCAATGTGACTCCAGGATCGATAGCGCTCGCCCCCGCATACAGACAGAGGGTCCCCGCTGCCGCCAGGGCCGAGGTCGTGTTTGTCGCGGATGCGGCACACGCGAGCAGCCGCTGCTTCTGTTCATCTGTTCGCTTCATCAATTTATCTCCCTAGAACCAGTTTCTCCTCGCTATCTCACTCAAAGACGATCTACTCACTAGAGCCGCTGGATACGGAACATGACCGTCAAGATATCCCCTGGCTGAACCTGCTCAAGAAACTGCTCATACAGCCTTGAAACCGTCGGAAGTAGATCCGCTCTCGGCTGCTGTATCCCCTCACCCTCAAATTGTCCATCCTCACGCACGCGCACGGTTCTTTCGACCTCTCTGGGCGGTAGATCAAGATGAACCGTGATGGTGAGGGTATCTCCCGCTTGCAGCATGCGGGATACTTCCTGCTGATACACGGTCGCCACCAGGGAAGAGAACGCCCGCTCGGTTGCCGGGGCTTCCTGCCTGGTGACGCGAAAGACCCGCTGCCCCTGTTCGTTCTCTTCGACCTGGGCCACGATCTTGAAAAGGGCTTCAAACATCTCAGGCTCCTCTCTTCTTGCACAATGATTCCAGACTTCTCCTCATTGGGGGAAGGAACTGACAACAAGTGTTTCCATCATCTGCCGGACAGTATCCATGCGGGCAAGGGGCGCGAGGAAACTCGACGGATACCAGGAATTGCCAGCGGCTTGCGGTGCCAGATAGGTGAAAGCGGGCTGATCCCATTCCGCAGCCAATGCCAGCATACTGGCTGCGGTGGCGCCACGACCGTGCAGCAAGATCATGGCGACATGGGCCTGGTCAAGCGACTTTCCGGCGGCGAGAATGGGTTGTCCCTGATGGGGGCCAGGTCGGCCCTGCATGTCCGTCATCATCGATTTCCTTTCTGCCGGCTTCAACGGCTCAGATCTCCAGGTCTGCTGGCAGGTGCAGCGGCGGCAACACCTGTTCGATCTCGGCTCTGGCCGGTTCCAGCCAGGGAGGTAACTTGAGCTGGCTGCCCAGGTGCTCGACTGGCTCATCGATGGTAAAGCCTGGAGGATCGGTGGCGATCTCAAACAGGACCCCACCCGGCTCACGGAAGTAGATCGAGTGGAAGTACTGCCGATCCAGGATCGGGGTTACATCCACGCTCCTCGCGGAGAGGGCCTCCCGCCAGAGTTGCTGCTGGGCCTCGTCCTGTGTGCGCCAGGCCACATGATGGATACTCCCGCCTGCTATCATCCCACGCAAGGATCCTGGCGCGCAGCGCACGGTGATGAACGCTCCTGGCCCCCCGGCTCCGACTTCATAGCGAAAGAGGTTCTGCTCCTGGACCAGCAGGCGGAATCCAAGTGTCTCGGTGAGGTGCTGCGCAGTATGCTCGTAGCCTTCCTCCCAGACGGTCACACTATGCAGGCCACGAATGGCATGTTCAACTGGGACGCTGCCTCCTGCCCAGCCGGGCCTCGTCCCGGCCCCGGGATGGGCAACGAGTTCGATACTCATCCCATCCGGGTCGTGCAGCGAGAGCATCTGTTCTCCCAGACGGGTGCGCGGCCCCTGGTGCTGGATCCCGCCGGAGAAAAGCCGCTGCGCCCAGAAGTCCAGCGAGGTCTGGGGAATGGTAAAGGCGACCGCAGCCAGCTGCCCTGTGCCTGGCCTTCCCCGTGGAATCCCAGGCCAGACAAAAAAGGTCAGGATGGTGCCTGGATGTCCAACCTCATCTCCATAGTAGAGATGATAGGCACCGGGGTCATCGAAATTGACGGTGACTTTCACCAGCCGCAGCCCAAGCAGACCGGTATAGAAGTCCACATTCCGTTGCACCTCGCTCGTGATCGCAGTCACATGGTGTAGACCAAGTAAGGTGGAGGGGTTGTTCTCCATCGATCACTTCTCCTTCTCAGAACCAACCCGTCCAAAACGCCAAACGGGACGGGAAGGTCTCGTACCAAAACGGGCTCGTCGTACAACGACCCTGCCTCACCGGGAGGCACTTCATAAAAACAGCGGAGGATAACACGAGCGATTGCATGCCACAAAGACGTTCATATACACCCTACCATTTTTTCTTTCAGAGAGGCAAGCTTTGCCATCTCTGCTGGCTTTCCAACGGGCTTCGTCGATTGTCGGGATCGCCATGCTGCTGCTTCGCTCAGCTCTCCATCCCGTCGCGTCCTAGGGCCTGGCTAAGGCTTGACTGCCTCACCGATAACCAATGTTTCCTCGGCTTCCCATCCTCCTCGCGCCTCTCTATAGAAATAAGTATATGCTTGTCTATATAATAGTGGACGAGCTTATATAAATACTTGACAATATGTCCCATGCCGGGTATAGTTTTAACGTTGAAGACAAAATCCACGTGGGAAACCAGCAGAGTGCTCATTCAAGGTGGCTCTCAGAGCTGAGGCAGCATCAATTCTTGCGCAGACGCTGCTGGCTCCGTTGGCCTCAACACGAGCGAGGCTGGCTTTCACAGTGGACCTTGAGAGCAAGTGCGCCTTTTTCACAGAAGAGCCAGGACAACACAGGCGTTGACAAGAACACTATTTACACACGAGCGCTTGTACGAGAGCGGACTGCTTCCCCCTCTGCAGATCGTGAATAACCCGGAGCTGCTGCCAACCGTGGTAGCCCATATGCTGGCTCGTCATTAACGTCATAAACAGTACAGGGTGTCGATACGATTGTGCCGGTGGAATATCTATGTTCCTGGTTGCCCTCCCCGTCCCGAAATACTGATCGAAGGCATCCTCAAATTGCATGAGAAGATTGAAAAGGAAGGATTGAGACGACGCGACGAGGAGGCAATACATAGAGGAGCAAACACCTTTGAGGAGGAAGACGATGAACATCACGATTCTTGGCACGGGCAATATGGCGCGCGGCATCGGCACCCGTCTGGTCGCTGGAGGCAACTCGCTCACGCTGCTGAGCCGTGACCCGGAGGAAGGAGCAGGGCTGGCGGCAGAGTTGCAGGCAGCAGCACGCACCGGGGCGACTGTCCAGGCTCTCCCTTTGGGCAGCCCCCTTCGCGACGATGTGCTGATTCTGGCCGTCCCCTACACGGCGCAGGCCGAGATCATCAAGCAGTACTACGTGCAGCTCCCCGGAAAAATTCTGGTGAATATCACCAACCCGCTCAACGCGACCTACGATGGACTGGCAACTCCGCCGGGCAGTTCGGATGCGGAGGAGGTCGCCAGGATGGCCCCGGCAGGCACGCGGGTGGTCAAGGCGTTCAATACCACCTTTGCACGAACGCTGGTCACAGGTCAGGTGGCTGGGCAGTCGCTCGATGTTTTCATCGCCGGTGACGACGCCACAGCCAAGGCCACGATCTCCCAACTGGTCGAAGCGGGCGGCTGACGTGCGATTGACACCGGGCCCCTCTCGCACGCCCGTCAACTGGAAGGCATAGGCTTGCTCGGCATTACGCTCCAGGGGCCGCTGGGCACCAACTTCATGAGCGCCTGGAAATTGCTCTTCCCGTGAGGGCACCGAACATATGGCATCAGGTTGCAAGGGTTGCCTGGGGGATCCAGCCACTCGCGCCAGGGGATGGGCCAGGACCAGGATATGGCACGTATTCATTGTGGCTGTGTCCCCTCTGATGCGCATGGCAAAAGGGATGGGTTGTTTCCGTCACAAGTATCTGTAACGGTTCGGCTTGCAAGAGCGCAGTGCGGAGGGAGGAGTGGAAAAGGGGAGCGTCCTGACGGTTGAAGCAAAGGAATGGTTTCATGTTTCAACACATTTTGGTTCCACTGGATGGATCACCTCGCGCGGAGCGTGCCTTGCCGGTTGCCGCGCGCCACACTTCCGGCTCACTGCTCCTGGTGCAGGTGATCCGACCGGTTGATTACAGCGGGGGACTGGCTGTGGCTCCCCTGCTAAGTGAGCAGGTGGTGAAATCTGAGATGAACGATGCCGCTGACTACCTCAAGAGGGTAGCCAGATCTCCACTGTTGGCAGGAATCCCACTCTGCTTCACCTCAGCCAGCCATGGCTTCAGCAGGTCGCTGCGCCGGAGCGTGATCATCGGGCGAAAATCTTGCGCGAGCTGGTACGCTTGCTCGAGCTCTTCCTCCAGTCGGCGTAACGGGTCCAGTGGACGCACCTGCCGCAGCTTGAGCTTGCGCGGATTACAGACGAAAAGCCAGGCTGCCTCGCGAGCAGAAAGCTGATCCAGGCTGGGTGAACTCCCAGCCTGTTTCTTCTGCTGATAAGCCTCGCGCCAAGCCGGTTGTTCGCCGACCGTTCGTCAGTAGTCGTGTACAATGGTACTCCCGCCGCGATAGCCGTGCTCGCACAACTCGGCCACGAGGTGGGTAGCGTTGCGCTGTCCCTCCTGCCAGTGCTGGTGCAGATAGTCGTTGGAGGGATCGCGCTTGCTTTTGCGCTTGCGGCGTACGATTTCAGGAAACGCCGGGGCTCTCAGGTAGCGACGGAGGGTGTCACGATCCCACCCCACCAGGGCCGCACTAGCGACCTGGCTGGCACCTTGTTCCTGGAGCTGGAGGACTTGCTCATAGCGCTCTTTGCGCCGCGCTTGTCTGGTTTGTGCCTCCATCGCCGTTCGGGTGAGTGGGTTCGGCTCGCGTAGCCTGCCGGCTCCTCCGGCACTGGAACCGCTGCGGGAGCAGCCTCCTGGGTTTCGGCCAGATGCTTGAGGCAGTCCTGCTTACGCTCAAATAGATGGATCAAGGCGGTCTGGAGATTCATCAGGAGATGGAAGCGATCACAGACCTGAACGGCTTGAGGAGCTCCCCGCCTGGCTCCATCGGCATAGGCGCCGGCGCGATCTCGGCTCATCACCTCTACGCCCGGGGGATCCGCCAACCCCCGGGCAAACGTCTCGGCTTCTCGATCCGGGAGGAGAGCCACGACCCGATGCGCTTCCTCATCAATGAGGATACTGCCATACCGGCGGCCCCGTTTCCACGCGAAATCGTCTCCTCCTAACCCCCGCGGTGTGGGGATCGTGGGCCAACCACTTCTGCGGATGAGTCGCAGCAGCGTATCGTGGCTGACCGCCATGCCAAGGAGCTGAGTGATCTCTTCGCCGGCCTTCCCACCCAGCGCAAAGGCCAGTTCGCGCAGCGTGCCTGCTTGCCGCAAGGTGCGACGAGCGTAGACGGGAGCGCAGGTCGGCAGGCGTTCCGCGAAAATCTTGCGCTCGCAACAGGAATGGTCGCACCAAGATCGACGCCCCTGGCTCTGCCATCTGACACATTGTCCAGAGCAAGGCAGGTCGGCGAGGGTACGGACATAGCGCGATTGCACACGAGGGGCAGCAACTCCGCAGAGCGGACAGTGAGCCTGAGGAGCTGGAGTCACGGCCCATGCCGTAATCGTTTGCTTCACGTCATCGACCTCGATCTTGCCCAACGCAAATAACGTCGGATCAGGAAGCAAGAGAAGCTGGACCATAGGGGAGATTCCTTATCTATCGTCATCACGCTCAATTCTGTGATGATGAGAGCGTCTCCTTTCAGGCCCGGCTATGAAAATCCCATAATAACGTCTGCCGAATCAGCGCAAGAGCGTATGAGCCTGTCTCTCACTGTAGTTTACACGTCCGAAGCGGAGCCAGGAGCAAAGCGCAAAAGGTGGGGGAAACGAGGAAAAGCCAGGAAAAGAAGACAGCGACTTCCACTCGCCGAGAAAAGCCTGTCTGAGAAAAGAGAGGGCCATACGAGCCTGAGTTGCGCGCTCGCGCTCACGCTGTCGAGAGGCCGAGTTGGGCGGCGAAGGCCTCAGGCATCCCGAACAGCTTGATCGTGACTCCATCAGCGGTTGGCGCACGGGCATTGCGCGCCAATCGCTCTGCCCACGAGAGGCGCTAATGCGCCCGCTGCGCACGGGAAAGGGGCAACGGCTCATTCACCAGATCAGCGGAGGTGGCAGGAGTCACCCGTATCTCCAGGTGTTGATGCCGCAGGAGTTGGATGCAGGCTCGTCGGGGCTCTCTGCGGCGGGAGTAGCGCCAGAGCAGCGGCGCGGGACCAACAGCAAGGGAATGCAGCAAGATACTGACCTGGCGCGGCTTGTTGGTCGCGCCGCCTTGCCATTGGCACTGCTCGCGCAGCGGACAGGGACGGCAGCTTCGGATGCTGGCCGCATAGACGATGCGCAAGCTGTCATTGGCTTCTCGGCGTCGTTCATGCGCGAACAGATGGTGGTCAGCCGGACGCCTGATCGCGCCAGCGGAGGAAGTCATCGGCCAGTGGCGGTGAAGGAAAACAGGATGCGAGAGCAGCGCCCGCAGAGAAGAGATGCCTGGTCGCGTTGATGATCATGAAGGCTCTCCTGGAGTGCTGGAGTGCCGGTTGCCTGCTCATTCATAGGCGGCAGGATGCGTTTTTCAATCTGGGTTTTGGTCTCATGGGAGGATAGTAACCGCAGGAGCCGAACAAGACATGCTGGCTCCTGCCCTTACGCTTTGCGGCCCCACACGCTTAGCAGATACCACTGCGGAGTTGTCGGCAAAACCAAGTGGTTGTGTCGCATCCATCACCTGAAAATGAACGTTCTCCAATCGCTGGACCCGCGCCATCTCCTGAGCAGAGCGGATCATGTTTTCGCTGATATCGATGCCTGTCACTTGCATATCTGGGTACGTATAGGCCATCTCACTTGCCCAGGATCCCGGACCGCAAGCCACATCCAGCGTATTTCTCACTGCAGCCAGGTCAGGATGCTCTGGGAACAGCCCCCCATGCACTCGGTCAAGACCTCATCCAGGCGCATGAGCCGGCCCATCTCGGCGGCGCTTTCCGCGTCGATGACATACGCATTGGCCGGTTTTTGCATGAAATACGGCTGCTGATCTGATGGTTCACTCATGGCTGGTTCCTTCCTCTGCGGACGTACCTATCGATCACTCTTGATCCCCCGGCAGGTCATGAAATACTGCATGCCCACAAACCGCTCTCGTTGCAGATCGATGAGCACCTGCTGATAGAGCTGGTCCACTTCCTCCTGTGCGACAAGGCCGGTCTTTACCAGGGAGGGCAGCAGCAAGGCATAGGCCACTTCGGTATTATGAAAGAAGTCGGGCCAGGCCGGGCTGCCACTGGAAACCTCTAAGGTATGCGTGACCGACTGGATCGCTTCGAAGTGAGCGGCGCGCAGCAGCGGCGGGAGCATCCAGGCCACACCGATATCGCCGCCATCGGGCGAGAAGCCATAGCCCCGCTTCCAGAGGAACTGGTAAAAGAGGGCATTGGAGCGGGCAAAGGCCGTGCTGGTCGTATAGGTGTCCACCATCTCCGTCAGGCGCAGGATCCCGCCTGGCCGCAAGAGGCGATGACATTCCTGAATAAAAGGGGGCCAGGCTTCGCGCCGCAAGACCGCGAAGAGGTAGCGGGCGTTGAGCACATCAAATGAGTTGTCGGCAAAGTCGAGCGGCTGCGTAATATCCATCACGCCGAAGGAGACATTCGTCAGTTCCTGTGATGCGGCCCGCGCATTGGCGTAGGCGATCATGGGCCGGCTGATATCGACACCAGCCACCTCAAAGTCGGGATGCTCAAAGGCCACATCGAGCACCCAGCCGCCGGGGCCACAGCCCAGATCGAGCACCTGAGCGTGAGCTGGTAGCTCTGGCAAGCCAGCCAATGGGCCACCCATCGCTTGCGTCGTGAAGCGGTCCTGGTTCATCAAGCGGGCCAGTTCGGCCTCACTCTCAGGATCGAAAATATAGGTATGCCCGCCTGACCTGGCGGGATCACCGGCAGCATTCGGCATCGCATTCTCTTTTCTTCAAGGTCCATATCCGCATGTTTGCTCCTGCTTTCATCTCCTGCTGAAAAGCAGGGAGCGGGTCTTTTCTCTGGAGCAGCGCGCCAGATAGACGGTGTTGCATGTATTGCTATCATAACCGGAGCCGTTCCCGGGTGTCAAGCCAATCAGATGATGTGTCTTTGGCGCGTGAGGAAGAGGGAGCAGGGATGAAGGAGAGCGCTCGTAACCAGAGCCTGCATGAACTGTCCAGGCTCTTTTCTATCATTCGGAAATGGTACAATGACACAAGCATTCAGGTGTCAGTATGTAACCGAGCATTTGATCTCCTCTTACCTGAAAATGAGGAAGGAGTCCACGCTATGGCAGGTCCATCCTTTATCATCCTTCTGCCCTCCCCTTTGACAGAGGCGCAGATCCATGCATTGGATGGATGGCTCAACACATTCGCTCTCGCTCTAGAAACGCATAAGAATACGACTGGCGTATGCGATGAGTGGTTTTTTCGGGTGGAGGATGCAGGTGAGCTAGGACTTCCGGGCAAGTTCCGTACATGCATGATCGGCCTGGCCCTGGTTGAGCCTTCACGAGAATGGGACGGAGACCTGGAAGAGCAGATGATGATACGGCTGGGATTCTGGCCCAGACAGGGCATCAATGTCTATGCCATGTGCAAAAATTTCCCGACTGGTCGGGTCACGAGTTATCTGATTCTACGGCTGATGGAGCGCTATGAGGGATATCTGGATTTTTGTACGAGTGAAAGGGTATCTCAGAACAGTAGAATTGATACAGAAGAGCATCATCTTGAATCTCCTCTCCCTGGAAAGGGGTATACCATACGTTACTGGGCACCGGACCCTCAGCATGCCTTTTCTTTCTCATGCTGGTGGGAAAAAGAAGTGATTGATAAGGAACGGTTGCGCTGGTGGCTGCACCAGGATGAGAGGAGCATCCTCCCTGGCTTTCGTAGTGCGGAGGAGTGATGTTCTCAATGGGTCTGGTTGAGCTACTCGTTGACTCCTGATAGAGTACACGCCTTCCAGTATTTGGAAGGCAAGCAGGAGCCTGGCGCTTCATTCAGACTCCTGCTTTGTGCTTCTGCCCTCAGAAAGTGCAATCTCCCCCCAGGTCAGGATAGATTGCGGGCACTCGTCTTAGCGACACGCTCCCTCAATCGTGCGTATCAAAGGCAACTCGATATTCAGAACATCCTGTTGTCGCAGGAAGACCTCGACGCGCTTTACGATAAGGCGCTGGCCGATATGCTTGCGGAGAGCTTTCGCGCTCTCTGGTACTTCCTCTCCGTCGATGGCCGCCTGCCGTGATTGCGAAGGAAGAGGGGCAGGAGTACCAGCTCCATTCCAAACAAGAGGGCCAGCAAACGCATCAATAGTAAAAGGGAAAAGTGGAGCTTTGACGGTATCTCTGCCATCAAGGGCGGGGCCTATTGTAAACCCGTGTTTTAGATGTTAAACTGATTTCCAGAAATGTTTACTTCTATAAAACATAGGGAAAAGAGGCTTCAACGAAGATGGCCGGGAGTCCGGGATTAGATGTCATAAAGACTACCGCTGTGGAGGAAAGAATTCGTCTCATTGGCGCTACTATCCGCGCGAAACGCCGTGAACGCGGTATGTCCTTGCGCGAACTCAGCAAGCGGACGGGCCTTTCTATAGGCTTTCTCTCGCTGGTTGAACGGGGGCTTTCATCGCTGGCGCTCACATCGCTGTCCAATGTCGCAAAGGCGCTCGACATAGAACTATCGAGCTTCTTTCCTGTCGAGGGAGAGGAGGAAACGAACGACAGAGAGAAAACGAAGCCGAAGTCTGGTCAGCTTCCCTATGTGCATAGGGCGGGCGATGGAGAGCAACTGGCGATTATTTCGAGCCTGCGCACCTACAAGATGTTGTCTCCGCGTGCTCCCGGCCTGGTGCTCGAACCGATCTTTGTCACGATGCAACCGGGCGACATCATGGATGAACCATATAGCCACGACGGGGAAGAATTCGCCTATGTGCTCTCTGGCGAACTGGTCTTTCTGATCGATGACACTGAGTATCGACTCGGCCCCGGTGATAGCATCCACTTTCGCTCAACGGTTTCGCACTTGATTCGCAACGACACCGCTGAGCCAGTGCAGGCT
>Ga0070739_10004133_pt1 | contig 17446 bp, 13 predicted proteins | sample Coa_R1_7_FD_66445 | JGI IMG/M metagenome (GOLD analysis project Ga0070739, IMG submission 66445) | Surface soil microbial communities from Centralia Pennsylvania, which are recovering from an underground coalmine fire - Coalmine... | ecosystem: Environmental > Terrestrial > Soil > Unclassified ... | reverse complement strand
CTTGCCATTGCCGTGCGGACTTGGATCCCCACTTTTGTAAGTGCCACACATGACGATGATGGCCCATTTACCCGGGATTTGATTTATGTAGCCTTGTAATGTAGCCAGGGCGGTATTGTTGTCCGCCGTGCCTACATTGATGGGAAATCGGATCATGTTAAAGCTGTATTGACAATTGTAAACGTCCTGATTGGAATAGGGCCAGTTATACACGCCGGGCTGAAAGGCAGCATCCCCGCTGTCGGGTTGGCCGTTGACATAATAGGCGGGCGGGAGATTAATCCCATAATCCTGGGCCAGCCCGGATTGAACCAGTCCGCCAACGACGCCGAAGATGGCGACTGTTTTCCAAAGTAGGGACAACGACAAGATGCCGGTATTTCGTTTTAATGTTTTAGCCTTCATGATTTTATTTTACTGGGTTGTTTTTGGTTGGTTTGTGCTCGAAACGTCTCCCCTCCAACTTGAAAGTGGCGGTGGCCGTGCAAACCTCAACACTGTTGTTAAGGGCCCAAGGGGGAATCGCCGATAGCATAGCTGCCCTGCCTTAAGAAGTCAATTTTACAGGTGGTATTCGATCCAATGAAAAATAGGAGGAATATGACGAATAGGACAAAGGCGAGGCTTACTAATTAGCTTTAACCCCGCTTACCTGAATAATCGCGCGCCTGCCCCAATAACTGATCACTTCACCGTGTTCACCAATGGCGCGAGGCCCTGGATGCGCACTTCGAGGCGGTCGCCGGATTCGATCGGGCCCACGCCGCTGGCCGTGCCGGTGCAGATGACGTCGCCCGGCAAAAGCGTCATGTTGGTGGAAATGAAACTGACCAGCTTGTAACAATCAAAGATAAGCTGGTTGGTGTTGGAATTCTGGCGCAACTGCCCGTTCTGGAACAATTGGATGGTCAAATCATGCGGGTCAATCTTCGTTTCCACATACGGCCCGAGCGGCGTAAATGTGTCGAACGATTTTGCCCGCGCCCATTGGCTTTCGGCATTTTGGATGGTGCGGTCGCTGATGTCCTGCGCCGCGGTGTAACCAAGGATGTATCGCGCAGCTGCGGCGGGCGTCACGTTGCGGACGCGCCGGCCGATGACAATTGCCAGTTCCGCCTCGTAATCGGTGCGATGATGCGGAAAAGGAATTTCAATCTTCGCGCCGTCAGGGATGAGTGAAGTGGTGGCCTTGAACCAAAACAACGGCTCTTTGGGCAGCGGCTTGCCGCTTTCGCGCGCGTGATCGGCGTAATTGAGGCCCACCGCGATGATCTTGGATGGCGTGACCGGCGTGAGCGTGCGCAAGCCTTTGAATGCGGTCGGTTTTTTGTCGAACGACGGCGAACCGAACACGTCCCCGCGCAGACGGTACAATTCTCCGTCCACGACTTTGGCGTAAAAAATTTCGTCACCCTTCTGAAATCGGCCGATTGCTGCCATATTTAGGCAGAGTAATAACAAATCGGTTGCGGGGCTCGCAAGCCGATTTTGCTCGCAAGGGGCTGCCAAAACGCCCTTTAATCCAGCAAAATTGGCTCCTTTTATGTCTTCGGCAGCGAACAGCCTCAATTTAGTGCGTGAAAAAACCGGCGCGAAATTGCGCGAAATCGCGGGGCGCACGCGCGGCGCATTCGGCTTCATGGCTGTGGACCTCGCGTCTGGCGAGCAGTTCGCGCTGAACGAACACACGGTTTTTCCGCAAGCAAGCGCCATCAAGATCCCCATCCTCATGGAGGTTTATAAACAGGCGGGTGAAGGCAGATTTGCGCTCGCCGATCTACGGCGGATTGAAAAAGCCGACAAAACGCCCGGCAGCGGCATCTTGTCCGAACTTGGCGACGGCACGGTTGAGATGAGCCTGCACGATCTCTGCGTGCTAATGATTCTGGTGAGCGACAACACGGCGACGAACATGCTCATTGACCTCGTTGGCATGGAGAACGTCAACCGCACGTTGCAATCGATCGGGCTCAAACAAACGAGTTTGCAACGGCGGATGATGGACATGGCGGCATGCGCGCGCGGCGAGGAAAATCTTTCCACGCCGTTCGAGGCCGCGCGCATCATGGAACTGCTGCATCGCGGCGAGTTCATCAATCGTTCGGTGTGCGATGAGATTCTTGCGATTTTGAAAAAGCCCAAATCCACCGCCATCGCTTCGGGATTGCCGGAAGGAACTCCCATCGCATCCAAGCCCGGCGGCATTGCGGGCGTGAAAACCGAATGGGCGATTGTGCAGTTGAAGGAGCGGCCGTATGTCCTGACAGTGATGGAAAGTTACGGCCTCGGGCAGGAAGCGCCGGATGCGTTCAAGGAGATTTCCAAGGCGCTTTACGAATATTTTTCCAGGCTTGGACACGCGACAAATTATGGCGCGTACATTCCCCCGCCTCATTGAGCCGAAGTTGGCGGCGAAACGTAAGTCGGCCCTTCGCAACGCGGGCCGTCATGGGTCCAGATGAGCCGGTCGATGCACATTTGGCGCGCCTTCATTTCCTTGTCCCACGCGTGATAGCAAATATATTCGGTTTCACCGTCGGGGCCGACGATGATTGAATTATGGCCGGGACCGAAGACGTGGCCCGGCACGGTGCGCAACACCCGCGGGCCGCCTTCGTTGCCGAAATCCGAATACGGCCCCATCACGGAATCAGAAACCACATAATCCACACCGTAATTTTCTGTCTCCCAACGGCCCCCGCTATAGAAGCAATAATATTTTCCTTCGTGCTTGCGGACGCACGGGCCTTCCAACGTGTGCCAGTCCCAAACGCGGTCATACATCAGGCGATGACTTTGGAAACGCTGCCAGTCATATCGCGCGCGCATCACCATCTGGCCGTCATTTTCAAGCCGGGTCATGTCGGCAAATTTTGCGACCATCAATCCGGTGCCGGCGCGAAACCCTGCGTTCGTGTCCAAAAAATCGCGCGCATAAAAAAGATACCATTGGCCGTCCTCGTCCTGGAACGGATGCGGGTCGATCGCGAACGGACATTTTTTGGGATCAACGAGCGTGATGCCCATGTCTTTGTAGGGACCCTGGGCATCGGCGCTTTTTGCGACGCGCAATTGATGGTTTTTATCACCGCGCCCCACCGAATAATAGAGATAAAACCAGCCGTCGTGTTCGGCCACTTCCGGCGCCCAAAAATTATTTCCCAAAGCCGGGTCAGGACGGACCAACGCGTTGGCGGCAAATTTCCAAGTAAAAAAATCGCTCGATTGCAGGATTGTGAACGCCTTGCCAAGCGTTTCACCCGCCGCATCTGCGGAACCGGTGCCGATGGCGTAATAAGTGTCGTCAGAACGCCAGACAAACGGGTCGGCAAAATAACCGGCGTAAACTGGATTGGTGTGAAGTTTCGGCGCGATTGTGACAGCCATAGAGTCAAAATCGTTCATCGCAGCCAAAGCGTGTATGGGTGAAAGACCCCGGGTCTGGAGTTGCTGAATTTTTCGGCGAAATTCTTTCGTGAAAGGTTGAGAAGAAAAAAATCGTGGAGTACTTTAGTACATGAATACGAATCAAATACAAGAAGATTATGTTGAGCCGATGAAATCTCGCATGGCTCAAAAAGTTGGAGAAATGCAAGACCGCGTGACCGACACCGCGCGTAACATGTCTTACGCGACCGACCGTTACGTTCGGGAAAATCCCTGGGTCACAATCGGAGCAGTTGCGCTGGCGGCGTGCCTGCTGGGCTGGTTCTTGCGCAGCGCGCAGGAATAGCCTTTCCGTTGAAGTAAATCCAAGAACATAAGGCCGCTTGCGGACACGATAACGTTGCGAAGCACGGCATTCGTGTCCGTTAAAGTGAGCAGTTTGCATTTGCCGCGAACGAAACCAAGTTTTCGTTCGTGTTCTTTTATTTTCGTCCAACCGATTCAGATAGTTCTCTCTTTGCATTCGCATTTTCAAAAAATCTTGGGGGCAAGTCCCCATTCCGGGAGGAGGTTTGCGCGGGTATTCTGGTAAACTGGAGGGAATTTTATGAGCGACGAATTGAGAGGAAAAAAAATTGCGATTTTGGTGGACAAAGGATTTGAACAGGTCGAGATGACCGAGCCGAAGAAGGCGCTGGAAGAGGCCGGGGCGGAAACAGAGCTCATCTCACCTGAAGAAAAGAAGGTCAAAAGCTGGGAAGACACCAAGTGGGGCAAGAGCTTCAAGGTGGATGTCCCGTTATCAGAAGCCAACGCGCAGGAATATGATGCCCTGCTCCTGCCTGGCGGCGTGATGAATCCAGACAAGCTGCGCACGAAACCGGAGGCAGTCGCGTTCGTAAAAAGTTTTGTTGATGCTGGCAAGCCCATCGCGGCCATCTGCCACGGGCCGTGGACGTTGATTGAAGCCGGCGCGGTGCGCGGCAAACGCATGACTTCCTGGCCTTCGCTGCAAACCGATCTGCGCAATGCAGGCGCGAATTGGGTGGATGAAGAAGTCGTCACCGACAATGGATTGGTCACCAGCCGCAGGCCGGATGACCTTCCCGCCTTCAACCGCAAAATGATCGAAGAAATCCGCGAAGGCGCACATTCGGGCGGCCCAAACCGGATGGGCGGACAGCAGGCGCAACTTGCCGAGCAGCCCGGACAGGAAGCGGGCTGAAAATCGATTGAAGACATTGTCGGGAATGAGCGGTTAAATTTCACGGAGCGAACTATGAAAAATCATGATATCGGCAAACGGCTGCTGTTGGGCGCAGTCGCGGGTTTGGCTGGAACGATGGTGATGGATTATTTGCGCAAATCGACTCACGACGCGATGCCCGGAGGCGAACCACCCATGCGCGTGGACCCGGGCAAGTTCATCGTGAAAAAAGGCGAACAGGTGTTGCCGGGCAAACTGCGCAGAAAGATTCCGCGCAAGGCGGAAGACGTTGCCGCCAAATCTTTGGGCATCGGCTACGGCATGACTTTCGGCGCGTTGTATTCGCTTTTGCATCCGAGGGGCGGCGGGGCGATACGCGACGGCATCGCGCTGGGCCTGCTCAATTGGGCCGTCGGTTTTCTTGGCTGGCTGCCCGCCTCCGGTGTCATGCCGCCCGTTTGGGAACATGAGAGCAAGCAAATTGCTCTTCCGATGGCGCAACATGCGGCTTATGGCGCAGCGACGGTCGCGGCTTACGATGCCCTGGTCACAGTTGTTTGATCCGTTTCTGTTCGCGATTGCCTGAGATTGGCCGCAGCGGCTTCAATCTCGGCAATCAATTCTGCCCGCAATGCCACCAATCTCCGCGCGGCTGCGGGCGTCCGCAACAAGATCAACGTGTCATGCCATCCTGCGCTCAAGCGACGCAGTTCGCGCACGTAATAATGCGAAATGATCCCGGCCAGCGGCAGCGTGAGGATGTACCAAATTGTTGTGTGCCAGTCGAAGAACAGGTGAAACACCCACGCGTAAAGCGCGTAGAAAAAGGTGAAGCTCACCACTCCGGCAATGATGGCTGCAGTCGAAGTTTGCGCCTTGTGCTTGTCCACATGTGCGAATTTCTTCACTGACCAGGCCACCACGCAAAATGGCAAAAGACGATGCGCCCATCCGTAAAGCGCGATCGGCGCGCCAAGGATGGCCATCATTGCCCAGACGAAAGCCTGACGCGCGAGCCGGCGCTTTTGCGGCGTGCTGGCCAACGATTCGTCGGAAAGATTAAACCGCGCGCGCCATTTTTCATAGAGGTCCAGTTTGTGAACGAAATTCGCGGCGCGTTCCGGGTCGGTTTGATAAACCCGTTCCACGGCGCGCACGATGCGCTGCGTCAAAGTCAACTCCTCCGCGCCGGGCAACATGGGTCCGGACAGCGCCCTGTCTTCGTCACGCAAGCGCTCAAGATAAAGCCGCTTCACCGCCTCGACGATGCGCGCGTGCTCGATTTGCGGGATGTGCAAAATAAGCGATTGGATGCTCTGCTCGATGGCCTCGTTCAACTGGTTGATGCATTCCTTTTTGCGCTCGGGATAACCGAGTAAAAAATCCGCCGCCCGAATCGGTTCGCCAAAATTCACGAGCGCTTCGCTGCGATATTTTTCCTTCGCCGAAAGGGTGAGGCCGACGGTAACGATTTGCAGGCCGAGCTTCCCGCCGTGGCGATGCTCCAATTCCAAAGCCATTCGCGCCGCGCCCGTCTTGACGGTCTTGAGCTGCGGGTCATCGTGCGTGATGCCTTCGGGAAAAATGCCGATGGCTTCGCCGCGTTCGAGCACGCGGTAACACGCCTCGAACGTGTCGGCCACGGTGCGCATCGCGCGCGGGTCGTCCTTCACGCGGTTGATGGGAATGACGCCGCAATTGGTGAGCAGCCACTTGAGCGGCTTGAATTGAAAAAGTTGCACGGTTGCGACGAAGTTGACCTTGCGCGGCACGGCATCGCCGACAAGAAACGAATCGGTAAGCGAATTGGGATGATTACAGGTGAACAGAACCGGCCCATGCAACGGGACGCGCTCAGGATGAAAGCGTTCGATGCGCCGGAAATAAAATCCCAGCGCAATACCGACCACCCCGCGCATCAACAAATACAGGCCGGGGATTTTCATGTTTCTAGTTTTTCAATTACAAATCCAATTTTTGCGGCCGGCTAATGTAGCGCAGACATTCTTGTCGGCGTATCGCAGGCTTTCCAGCCTGCGAAGGGCAAGCTATTCCATCGCCGACACGAATGTCGGCGATACAGCAGGCAGGAATGCCTGCGCTACTACCGATTTTGCGTCGTTGTCTCGACACGTCGCAACACTTCCTTGCAGATGTCCTGCGCGGCATCCGGTCGGCCCAAAATGCGGGCGCATTTGCCCATCTCCACAAGTTTTTTCGAGCCGAGCAATTGATTTAGGCGAAATGGCAAATCTTCCACGCGATTCACCTTGGCTGCCGCGCCGCGCTCCAGCAGAAAATCGCTGTTGGCAGCTTCCTGGCCGGGAATCGGATTCAAGATGAACAGCGGCTTGCCCAAAGCGAGCGCTTCGGAAGTGGTGAGTCCGCCGGGCTTGGTGATGATAAGGTCGGAGACGGCCATCAACTCGTGCATGTTGGTGACAAAGCCGAGCACGTGCGTGGGATGTTTGTGATCGTGAACGGCCAATTCGCGGCGCAATTCCTGGTTGCGCCCGGCGACAACGATGGTTTGGAAATCGTGCTCGACCTTGTCGAGTTCGCCCAAAATTTCCGCGACCGGCCCCATGCCAAAACCTCCGCCAAGAACGAGCAACGTCGGCAAATCATCGCGCAGGCCCGCGCGTTTGCGCACCGCGGCGGCATCGATCGGTTTGGAAAATTTTGCGGCGATGGGAATGCCGGTGACGACGACATTCTCCGGCGTCGCGCCGCGCGCAACGAGGCGGGCCTTGGTTTCCTCGGCGGCGACGCAATAAAAATCCGCCGCTTCGCCCATCCAAAGCGCATGCGCTTCGAAATCCGTCACCACGCAAACGCCCAGCGGCAGCGTTCCCTCCCATTTCTCGCGCGCCTTGTCGAGGATTTCGACCGGCAGATAATGCGTGCAGAAAACGACATCCGGCTTGAATTGTTTTACAAATTTGATGAACCGCATCGTGCTTTGCGGCGGGAATGTTTTGCGGAATTTGGCAAGACGCCGCACCAGCTTGGGATTGTCGGTTTTCTTGAACACCATGCCCCAAAGCTCCGGCGCGCGTTCGACGAGCGTGATGTAGCCGTCGCTGTGGACCTTGCGATGGAGCGGCGAGAAAAATTTCTGGACATCCACGCGTTCGACAACATCGTTCGGGCGCAAGGCGCGCCAGGCTTCGTCCAGCGCGGCCGCTGCTTGGAGATGTCCGCCTCCCGCCGTAATGGTGGCAATCAGTATGCGCATAATTTTTGAATTGGCCTCGCCGCAACTTGCCGGAAGTGCAAAAGGATTAGAAGTCTAAAATAGCAGGCGGAGCCTGCACCCAATTCAATTCTGCATTTGGATTTTTCTTGGGTATTTGGGTCTTTGGGTACTTGGTTTTTTTCACCCCCCTCCCCCCGTCAAAAAAAGCAGGAAGAGAGGGAAAAGCGGAAAAATCAAGGAATACGGGCCTTTCCTCGGCGAGAAAAATGGCGAGAAACGGCGCCAATGTTGAGACAGCGCGAAAATAGAGACGTCGATCGGGCGACAAGCCAATGTGGCACTTTCTTGGCGAATTCCGGGGCGCGGCGCGCTGCAGTTCTAGATTTGTACATCACACACGCGATTATACCAAGGTGGTAGGACATAAACTGTCCTAGGTGATGCTTTTCCCGGAATTTCCAAAGAGGATTGCCGCAGTCCATGGATTGCGTAACATCCGGCCATGGAAAAGAACCGGCTCGAGGCGTTCAGCGACGGCGTGCTGGCCATCATCATCACCATCATGGTTCTTCAATTGGATTTGCCCGAAAGCGCGACGCTGACCGCCTTGAAATCCAAATGGCTCGTGTTCCTGACTTACATCTTGAGCTACACCTACGTGGGAATCTATTGGAACAATCATCATCATCTCATCAAGGCCGCGCACCGGGTGAACGGCGCGATGATGTGGGCAAATCTTCACCTGCTCTTCTGGCTGTCCTTGTTTCCGTTCGTCACCGGCTGGATGGGCAAAACGCATCTGGCGACCATCCCCGCGGCATTGTATGGCGCGGTGATGTTCATGGCCGCAATGGCCTATTACATCCTGCAGCACGTCGTCATCGCGACCGAAGGACCGGACTCGAAATTGGCCAGGGCAATCGGAAGGGATTTGAAAGGCAAGCTTTCTCTCGTGCTTTACATCGCGGCGATCGATCTGGCGTTTATTCAACCGTGGATTTCCGGATGCATTTACGTGGTGGTGGCGTTGATGTGGCTTGTGCCGGACCGCCGCATCGCCCGCGTGGTGCATGAGGAGGGAAAGTAAATCGGGTGATTTTCTTCCCCTCACACGAGCTCTCCCCCATCGCCGGAAAGATTCAATTCAGCCACGGATGAAACACAGAACAAACACGGACAGCGAAGAAAGAACTCATAAATTCAAGAAACTGAAATAGGGCCGGGTGAGGCGAGCTTTACTCTAACCTTTTCTTGATTCGGTTAACATGCAATGGTTGGGGCGTGAGCCAAAAAAGGAACATGGGCAGAAAAAGTAATGTGGCGCTGGCTACGCAACCGGCGATTTAGCGGATACAAATTCCGCCGCTGGCATCCGCTCGGCCCATATGAACTGGATTTTTTCTGTGAAGAAGCCCGTCTTTCCATTGAGTTGGACGGCCATGGCCACGGTCATCCGGCCAGACAAGCTCATGACCTACAACGCACTGAATTCTTGAAAACGAAAGGCATTTTGGAATTGCGTTTTTGGAATTCCCGTTTGCGGCGGAACGCTGAAACTGTTCGCGGAGAAATCTTTGCGGCTCTGCAACAACGCGCGCCACATCCTTTGCCAGAATACACGCAGCCTGCAGAAGTGAAAGAGAAGAAAAATCAGACGATTGCTCGCCCTCATCCCAACCCTCTCCCCCTGGGAGAGGGGGAAAAACTCACGCGTTTAAAGATTAAATAGTCGCGGATTTTGGCCAGGCCCACAGCCAATTTCTACAAGGGTTGATTACGACCGTTGGCTTGTGATTTCGTAAGCGTAAGCCGGTTCACCCTCTCCTTGAGGGAGAGGGCCGGGGTGAGGGCGAGCCTTGCTCTAACCTTTTTCTGACTCGGTTGAGATTCAGGGGGTTTGGTCCGCTGAACAGAATCACAACAGCGAATCGGCCAATCGCGCCATGCTTTGCAGGGTGCGGACAGCCAGTGAACGGTTGCTCCATTCGAGCGGGCTCAACCGGCGGCTGTGGGCGAAATAATTTTGCTGGACCGCGCGCAATTTGCCGGCAACGACGGGATCGTAAATGATCATGTTCACCTCGGCATTCAACGCGAAGGAGCGGATGTCAATGTTCATCGAGCCAACCACGACGATATGGTCGTCAATGCTGATGTGCTTGGCGTGGAGAAAGCGCGGTTCATACAGGTGAATGCGGATGCCTGAGCTGAGCAGCTCGTCGTAGTAGGAGCGTTGGGCCCATTGCGTAAGCGTCTGGTTGGCGTGCGCGGAAAGGACAAGGTCCACTTCGACCCCGCGAAAGGCCGCGTTTTGGACGGCTTGGAGGAACGGTTCGTCGGGCACGAAATAGGGCGTAGTGATGACGATGCGTTTTCGCGCCGAGTAAAGAAGCGTGATGAAAAGTTCCTGGCCGTTTTCTCGCTGATAACCGGGTCCGCTGGGGACCGTCTGGCAGATGGATTCGCCCGCGACGATGGGTTCGGGAAAAAGTTCGGGATGCTCCAGCCTTCCGCCTGCCTCGAAATAATGGTCCGCGAGAAAAATGGCCTGCAGTTGCGCTACGACCAGGCCGGTGACGCGCACGTTGAGTTCCTCGTTGGGAAAGCCCTTCACGAAACCTGGATTGACGATGTTTTGCGAGCCGGTGTAGCCGGTCTGGCCGTCAATTACGACGATTTTGCGATGATTGCGGAGATCGAACCGCGCGGGGTTGCGATGGAAAAAACTGACGGGCAACGCGGCATTCACCTCGACGCCGTGCTCGCGAAGTTTTGGCGCGAGGCGTTTCAAGGCTTCGCGCGAGCCGACCGCGTCCATCAACACGCGGCATTGGACGCCGCGTTTGGCGGCTTCAATCAGCGCGTTGCAGACTTTTTGGCCGGTTTCGTCGTCGCTGAAAATGTAATGCAACAAATGGACGTGGTGCCGCGCGGAATGGATGTCGGTGACGATTGCGTCAATGGCAGCGTCGTAATCAGTGAGAAGTTCGACATGATTTCCGCCGAAGGGCTCGAAATCGCCGAGGTGCGAGGCAAGCCTGGAGATGGCGGCGGAATCGGGCGGCAATTTCGATTGGGCGAAGGCGCGTTCGCCCATTTGGGCCTGCACGGCGCGGATGTGTTGCGAGGCGCGAAGTTGCAGGGCGATGCGGCGTTTGGAAACGTAGATGCGGCCAAAAATCGCGTAGAGAACCAGCCCCGGCCATGGCAGCAGGAAAATGAGCAGCAGCCAGGTGCGGGAGGCGGCGGCGCTGCGCCGTTGCGGGACGTAAACGAGCATGACCAACCGGATGACCCATTCGCTGATGAGATAGAGCAGGCTCCAGGTCATGTTCTAATTTGCGATTTGCGATTTACGATTTGCGATTTTCTCCAAGCTTTATTGCGTGAACCGTGTTGCGTGTTGAACGCCAGCTTGGTCCCGCAACACGCAATACGAAATACGCACATGTCATCTTTTGTTAATGAAGCAGATTTGCTTCCAAGCCTTCATAAATCCCAAATTCCCAAGTGGTTGTCAGCGCGATACTAAAAATGTAACTTATTGACCTTGTCTGCCTCATTAAGAATAACGATATTCATCGTTTTATTGGAATGCCGGAATTATGCTGACTGACGAAAAAATGCAAACTCAGAAACCGCCCCCTGCGCCTGAACCAAAAAGGGAACGCAAGCCGGACGCGCCGCAGACTGGGGGGGTAAAGATTGAATTGCCTCAGAAATCTTCGCGCACCGTGTGGATCATGGTGGCGGCGCTTTGCATCATTGCAGGACTGACATATTGGGGCGTGAAAAAGCGTCAGGCCTTGGCTGCGGCTGGAGCCAAGAACTTTGCGCGCCAGCCGATGGTTCCAGTTCTAGCCGGGGCGGTGGAGGAAAAGGATGTTCCGATTTATTTGGACGGTTTGGGGACTGTCCAGGCCTACAATACCGTCACCGTGAAAGTCCGCGTGGACGGCGAGTTGAAGAAGGTGGCGTTTGTTGAAGGGCAGGATGTTCACGCGGGCGATTTGCTGGCCCAGATCGACCCGGCCCCGTACCAGGCCGCGTTGGACCAGGCGAAGGCGAAGAAAGCGGAAGACCAAGCGCAATTGGTGAATGCGCAAATCGGGTTGAAGCGCGAAACGGATTTGCTTGCCGCGAAGATTGACGCGCAACAGGTCTATGACACGCAAAAAGCGCTGGCAGACCAGTTGGATGCCACCGTCAAGGCCGACCAGGCGGCCATTGAAAGCGCAGAGGTGAATCTTAAATATTGCACGATTACGTCACCCATCACCGGCCGCACCGGCATCCGTTTGGTTGATCAGGGCAATATGGTCCACGCGACGGACACGAACGGCCTGGTCGTCATCACGCAGCTTCAGCCCATCTCAGTCGTTTTTACCCTTCCCGAACAAAAGCTCGAGGCAATCCATCGCAACATGCCGGACAACGGCCAGGTGAAAGTCCTCGCAGTGGATGGCGAGGACAACCAAATATTGGACGAAGGAACGTTGGCGGTGATTGACAACCAGATTGACATCGGCACGGGAACCATTCGCATCAAGGCGAATTTTCCGAACGAGAAAAACCGGCTTTGGCCCGGTGAATTCGTGAACGCGCGCCTGCTGCTGACCACCGTTACCAACGGCCTCGTTGTGCCAACTCCGGCTGTTCAACGCGGCCCGAGCGGCGCTTACGTTTTCGTGATTGATGAAGGCGCTTCCAATCCGGGCAAAACCGGCGGCAAAGGCAGGCATTCGGGTTCAGGCGAAACAAATCCTTCCGAGCACGCGCAAGCGCACACACAAAAGGCAAATTCCGATGGCGAAACTCATGGCGGACAAGCCGGCGCTGATAATGGGGCGGTATTGCACGTGAAGATGCAGTCGGTCACCGTCTCGCCGGATGTCACCGGGCCGGACGCGTTGATCACGTCGGGTTTGACGAAGGGGCAGCGCATTGTCGTGGACGGGCAATATAAATTGCAGGACGGCTCGCAAATCCGGATCGTTTCACCCGAGAAATCCGGGAGTGTTGATTCGCGCTCCAACGATTCAGTGCAGTGAACATCTCCGAACCTTTCATCCACCGTCCGATAGCCACTTCGCTCCTGATGGTCGGGGTGATCATCATGGGCATGCTCGGGTATTTCATGCTGCCGATTTCCGCGCTGCCGCCGGTGGATTTTCCGACCATCCAGGTGACGGCACAATATCCCGGCGCGGGCCCGGACGTGATGGCTTCTTCGGTGACGACCCCGCTGGAAACGCAATTCGGCCAGATCAGTGGATTGCAGCAGATGACGTCGATCAGTTCGTTCGGCACGGCGAACATCACGTTGCAATTCGTTCTTGACCGCAACATCGACGCCGCCGCGCAGGACGTGCAGGCCGCGATGAACGCCGCGCAAGGCGTTTTACCAACGGGCATGCCCAACCCTCCCATTTACAGCAAGGTCAATCCCGCCGACACGCCCATTCTCACCCTTGAAATCACTTCGGACACGTTGCCGTTGGACAAGGTGAATGACCTTGCCGACACGGTGCTCGCGCAAAAGTTGAGCGAAGTCAGCGGCGTCGGTTTGGTGACCATTGAAGGCAATCAAAAGCCAGCCGTGCGCGTCCAAATCAATCCCGCGGTCATCGCTGCCCTGGGATTGAGCCTTGAAGATGTCCGCACCGCGCTGGTGAACAATAACATCAACATTCCCAAGGGCAGCTTCGAAGGGCCGCGCCAGACTTATTCCATTGGCGCGAATGACCAGATCTTTTCCGCGTCGGAATATGCCAATGTCATCATCGCCTACAAAAACGGCGCGCCGGTGCGGTTGAAAGACATCGGCACCAGCATCGATAACGTGGAGAACACGCATCTGGCGGCGTGGGTCGGCAAAAAACCTGCCGTGCTGTTGGACATTCAGCGTCAACCGGGCGCGAACATAATCCAGACCGCCGACCGGGTGAAGGCCTTATTGCCAAAACTCAAAACTTCCATTCCGCCCGCCGTCAAGGTTTCAATCCTCACCGACCGCACCGAAACCATTCGCGCCTCCATTGCCGACGTGCAATTCACATTGCTCCTGACCGTCGCGCTGGTCGTCATGGTGATTTTCGTATTCCTTAGAAAATTCTGGGCGACGGTGATTCCGAGCGTGGCGTTGCCATTGGCGGTCATCGGCACGTTCGGCATCATGAAGCTCGTCGGCTTCAGCCTGGACAATCTTTCGCTGATGGCATTGACGATTTCGACCGGCTTCGTCGTGGACGACGCCATCGTGATGATTGAGAACATCGTGCGATTCATCGAGGCTGGTGAACCGCCGCTGCAAGCGGCGTTGAAGGGAGCGAAGCAAATCGGGTTCACGGTCGTTTCGTTGAGCATCTCGCTGGTGGCCGTGTTCATTCCCCTGCTCTTCATGACGGGCATCGTGGGACGTTTGTTCCGCGAATTCGCCATCACCTTGAGCGTTGCCGTTGGCGTTTCAGCGCTGGTTTCACTCACGCTCACGCCAATGATGTGCGCGCGATTTTTGGAACCGGAGGACGAAAGCAAGCAAGGCAAGTTTTATCATGCGACCGAAAGAATGTTTCAGGGAATGCTCGGCGCTTACGACAGCGGCTTGAAATGGGTTTTGCGGCATCAATTTTTTACATTGATGGTCGCCGTCGTCACGCTGGTCGCGACGATTTGGCTTTATATCATCGTGCCCAAGGGATTGCTGCCGGAACAGGACACGGGATTGATTGTAGGCGTCACCGATGCCTCGCAGACCATTTCATTCCAGGCGATGCTCGCGCGGCAACATCTCATCGCAGACAAGGTCAGCGAGGACCCCGACGTGGCGCAGGTCGCTTCGTTTGTCGGCGCGGGCACGGTGAACCCGACAATGAACAGCGGGCGCCTTTACATCAATCTCAAGCCGCGCGAACAACGCAAATCCAGCGCGGACGAAATCATTGCGCGACTCCGAGAAGCCACGAAAAACATCGAGGGCATTTCGCTTTACATGCAGGCCGCGCAGGATGTGCAGATTGACAGCCGCGTGAGCCGCACCGAGTACCAATACACGTTGCAGGATGCCGATGCGGCTGAGCTAAACGAATGGGCGCCGAAATTGCTCGGCGCGATGGAAAAATTGCCCGAGCTGGCGGACGTCGCGTCCGATCAACAAACCGCCGGGCTGGAGCTTTACATTGACGTGGACCGCAACCAGGCGTCGCGGCTGAATGTCCTTCCGGCCGCAATCGATGGCACGCTCTACGACGCTTTTGGCCAGCGGCAGGTTTCCATTATTTTTACCCAGCTCAATCAATACCGCGTTGTTCTGGAATCCTCTCCCGATTTTCAACTCACGCCCGCCGCCTTGGATAAAATGTATGTGAAATCGACCACGGGCCGGATGGTCCCGTTGAGCGCCATTGCGAAACTCAAGACCGTGAACGCGCCGCTGGCCATCAGTCACGAAGGACAATTTCCCGCCATCACGCTTTCGTTCAACCTGAGCCGGGACAGCTCATTGGGCGCGGCAGTCAACGCCATTCAACAAGCGCAAAAGGACATTGAAATGCCGCCAACAGTCACCACCACCTTCTCAGGCAGCGCGGCGGAATTTCGTTCGTCGCTCGCGAGCGAACCTTATCTGTTGCTTGCCGCGATTGTGGTGATTTACATCGTTTTGGGCGTGCTTTACGAAAGCTACATCCATCCGATCACGATTCTGTCGAGCCTTCCTTCGGCCGGCGTGGGCGCGCTTTTGGCGATGCTCATCTTTCACCAGGACCTTTCGCTGATCGCCTTGATCGGCATCATCCTGCTCATCGGGATCGTGAAGAAAAATGCCATCATGATGATCGATTTCGCGCTCGAAGCCGAACGCGACGAAGGTTTGCCGCCGGAACAATCCATTTACAAGGCGTGTCTCCTGCGCTTTCGGCCCATCATGATGACAACGATGGCCGCGCTGCTGGGCGCGCTGCCGCTCGCGTTGGAAAACGGCACCGGCTCGGAACTGCGCAAGCCGATGGGCATTTCCATCGTCGGCGGTTTGTTGCTTTCGCAATTTCTGACGCTTTACACCACGCCCGTCATTTACCTGTATCTGGACCGCGCCGAACAACGGATCCGGCGCTGGCTTGGTTCGCCTGAATTGAAACCGAACGAACACGAAGGTGAAGTTGCGGTCGAACCGGAAACGGACCTTCAGCCGTCATGAACATCTCCGAACCGTTCATTCGACGTCCCGTTGCCACTTCGCTCCTGGCAATGGGTCTGTTCGCCATGGGAATCGTGGCGTATCGGTTCCTGCCGGTGGCATCCATGCCGCGCGTGGATTCGCCGACCATCTCCGTTGGCGCGTCCCTTCCTGGCGCTGACCCCGCCACGATGGCTTCCGCCGTGGCCGCGCCGCTGGAAAAACGCCTCGGCCAGATCGCCGGCGTCAACGAAATGACATCCGTCAGCACCCTGGGCGGAGCGGGCATCACGTTGCAATTTGATTTGAACCGCAATATTGACGGCGCGGCGCGCGACGTGCAGGCCGCCATCAACGCCGCCAGCAGCGATCTTCCGCTCGACCTTCCCGGCCCGCCCACTTATCGCAAGTATAATCCCGCCGATTCTCCGATCATGATCATGGCGATGACGTCGGACACGATGCCGATCGTGCAAGTTTTCGAATATGCGAACAATATCGTGGCGCAAAAGTTGAGCCAGGTTGAAGGCGTCAGCCCGGCGTTTGTCGGCGGCGGAGCGAAATCCGCCATGCGGGTACAGGTCAATCCCGCAGCGCTGGCTTCGACCGGCTTGAGCCTCGAAGATGTCCGCACGATGCTGCAGCAGGTCAACGTGGACATGCCGAAGGGCGGCCTTCAAGGCGCTCATCGGACTTATGCCATTTCGAGCAACGACCAGCTCAAGGATGCGCGTGATTACCAAAATCTCATTTTAAGCCAGCCGAACGGCGCGCCCATCCAGTTGAACGCGCTGGCGAATGTCATCGAGGGCGTGGAGAACAATTACCAGGCAGGTTGGGCCGGAACCAATCGCGCGGTGCTGGTCATCGTTTTCAAACAGGCGGACGCCAACGTGATCGAAACTGTGGACCGTGTCAAAGAGACCCTGCCCCTCATCAAATCGTGGCTGCCGCCCTCAATCAAAATCTTTCCCCTCAACGACCGCACCCAGACGATTCGTTCCTCCGTCAATGACGTGCAATTCTCGTTGATATTGAGCATCGCGCTGGTGGTGCTGGTCATCTTTCTTTTTCTGCGCCGCTTTTGGCCAACGTTCATTGCCTGCGTGACGGTGCCATTGACGCTGGCGGGAACGTTTGGCGGCATGTACCTGCTGCATTACAGCATCGACAATCTTTCGCTGATGGCCATCACCATTTCGGTCGGGTTCGTGGTGGATGATGCGATCGTGGTGATTGAAAATGTTTTTCGATTCATCGAGCACGGCGACAGGCCAATGGTGGCGGCATTGAAAGGGGCGAGGCAGATCGGGTTCACCGTCGTTTCAATGAGCACGTCCCTGGTGGCCGTTTTCATTCCGTTATTGTTCCTGGGCGGATTGATTGGCCGTACGTTCCATGAGTTCGCGGTCACATTGACGATGGCGATTGCTGTTTCCGGCGTCATCTCATTGACGCTGACGCCGATGCTTTGTTC
>Ga0070739_10004131_pt1 | contig 17449 bp, 19 predicted proteins | sample Coa_R1_7_FD_66445 | JGI IMG/M metagenome (GOLD analysis project Ga0070739, IMG submission 66445) | Surface soil microbial communities from Centralia Pennsylvania, which are recovering from an underground coalmine fire - Coalmine... | ecosystem: Environmental > Terrestrial > Soil > Unclassified ... | reverse complement strand
TTTCGATGCGGTACAGGAACGAGATCGCGCTCAGGCCCATCACAGCCATGAGCACCAGCAGGCCGCCAAATCCGGCCCACAGCAGCACGCGGCTCTCGCGGCGTCCGGGGTCGCGGCCGGCTGAGGGTTGAATGCTGCGCTCGGGCACGTGCTGCCCCAATGATAGCGATTTGTCGATGTGCTAAAAGGAAAGACTTGCAGCAATCCAACAATGACGATCTCCCCGTTCGCGACTGCATCGTGCCGGCGACGCGCGCGCGGTGGCTGCTGCTGCACTATCACATCTTCAAGAACGCCGGGACTACCATCGAATACGTTCTGCACCGGGCCTGGGGCGATCGCTTTGTCCGGCTGGACGGACCGGACCCGGATTCCATTCTGACCGCGCCGGATATTCTGGCGTTTCTTCCCGCCAACCCGGACGTCATCGCCATCTCGAGCCACCATGTGAAGTACCCGCGGCCGGAAGCGCCGAACCTGATCGTGTTCGATGTCTGTTTTCTGCGTGACCCACTGCAGCGGCTGTGGTCGTTTTACAAGTTCCTGCATCGCGTTCCGCCGGTGGACAGCCTCGGAGAAATGGCGCGACGTTCGGACTTCCGGCCATTTATCGAGACACTGGTCGGCGAGCATCCGCACCTTGTGAATGACGTGCAGGTGAACCTGCTGGCCAATGCCGGAGCTTATACGCGGCCGCCGAGTTCCACGGATCTGGTGGTGGCTCTCGATGTGCTCCACCGAATGGCGGTGCCGGGCGTGGTGGACATTTTCGACGAGAGCCTGGTCGTGGCCGAATATTATCTGCGGCCGGCGTTTCCGGAGCTGCAGTTCCAGTACGTCAAGCAGAACGTGGCCCCGGTGGACTACGATACAACGCAGGGCGCGGGTTTGCGCGAGGAACTGGGAGAGCCACTCTACAGCGAGTTGCGCGCGCTGAATCGGCTGGATGACGAACTTGTAGCGCGTGCTCGGGAGGAGGTGCGCCGGCGGTACGAGATGATGCCCGACCGCGAAGCGCGCCGTGCGGATTTCGATCGGCGGTGCGAGCACCTTCGCGCCGCGCACGAGAAGATGCACGCGACGTAAGTTGGGCCGCAGCATTACTGACCTTCCCAGGCGGGCTCTGAGAGCCCGCCGCGTGCAAGCCTTGCGGCTCGCACCGTGCAAGCCAAAGGCATGCACCACAATCGGCGTTTCAGGAGAATGTCGACAGTTCAGGGGCGGGCTGAGAGCCCGTCGCAGGGCGGGGCCCTGCCCCCCAAAGATCCTAGAGGCGCCAGGAGAGGGGATCGTCGTCGGTGAAGGGGACGCCCGGGGTTGGTTTGCGCGGTTTCTTCGGCTCCGGAGTAGGCAAGTTGGGTTCGTTTGGTTCGGGGGTGAAACCGGCCCACAGTTTGGCCTCGGCGACCACGGCGGCCACCTTGGCGCGGCGGGCGGCGTTCTGGGTAAGTTCGCGGGAGCAACGGAGATAAGTCCGCTCGGCTGCCGCGGCATAGCGCTTCAGCGTGGTGAAGGCGTCGGCGGTGCGGCCGATGAGGGCGGCCGCGATGGCGGCATCCGGAGAGGCCGCGCCAGAATCCGGAGCGCTGGCCAGGCGCTCGAGGACAGCGGCGATAAGGCGATTCGTGCGCTGGAGTTCCCAGCGGGACTGGGTCATGAGCTCGACCAGGAAGCGCTCGTGCTCGGTGGTCGGCTGGAACTCCTCGCGATAGCGAGCGAGGCAGGCATCGAAGTCGGCCTGGTTTTCATGCGGAAGGACGCGGAAGCCGCCGGTGAGGCCATGGCTGACGGCGTTCTGGCTGGAAGTTGCTTTGCCGGCGTCGGTACGCGGTCCGGTTGAGGAGGTCGCGTTCTTTTGGTTCGCGATGATTTGTGCTGAGGAGCTCATGGATGAAGCTCTCCTTTCGCCCAACGTCTATCATGCGAGCGGGCAAAAACGAACTTTGAGATATGGGATTTCAGGCGTATGTGACGGGTACGGTTGGAGTTGATGGTTTTGAACGGGCTTGTGACTCGTGTTTGGCGCGGGCTAAAGCCCACGCCACTTTCGGGACGCGTTAGGCTGTAGGCGATGCCCTTCGATGGCCTGCGCGTGGTCGCGTTCGAAAGCCGGCGCGCCGCTGAGATGGCGGAGTTAATTCGCAGGAACGGGGGCGAGCCGTTCGTCGCTCCTTCAATGCGCGAGGCGCCGGTCGAATCGAACGACGAGGCGCTGCGCTTTGCCGAGCGTCTCTTCCGCGGCGAATTCGACCTGATGGTTCTTCTCACGGGCGTCGGCACGCGCGCTCTGGCGAAAGTCATTGACGGGCGGTTCGGCGCCGGCCGATTCGCGGATGCGCTGCGGCAGATCACCGTTGCCGCCCGCGGCTCCAAACCGGTTGCCGTGCTGCGTGAAATGGATATTCGGCCCACGCTCGTTGCACCTGAGCCGAACACCTGGCGGGAGATGCTGGATATCATTCGCCCGCGGCCCGAACGTCGCATTGCAGTGCAGGAATACGGGCGGACGAACGTGGATCTGCTGGATGGGCTGCGCGCGATCGGGGCAGAGGTGACGACCGTCCGCGTTTATCAGTGGGCGCTGCCGGACGACACCGGTCCGCTGCGCGAGGCGGCGCATCGCATCGCGCGGGACGAGTTCGACGTGGTCCTGTTCACCACCTCGGTTCAGATCGCGCATTTGCTGACCATTGCGGCCGAGGAAGGCATTGAGGGTGATTTGCAATCGGGGCTGGCCCGGACTGTAATCGCGTCCGTCGGCCCGACTACGACCGAAGGGCTCGCGGAACACGGCCTGACGCCCGATTTCGAGCCGACGCATCCGAAAATGGGCTTCCTTGTGAAAGAAACGGCGGATGCGGCCGGCACTTTGCTGGCGAAGAAACGCGGCGCGCGTGCCTAAGGACGACGAGAACCCGCTCCGGCAGATGGGCCGCTTCCTCGGCCTGGCGTTCCTGCTGCCTTGCTGCGTGCTGGTGGGTTACGTTATCGGACATTACCTGGACAAAGCCTTCGGCACGCACTTTCTGACGCTGGTCTTTCTGCTTTTGGGCATCGCCGCAGGTTTCATCGAACTGTTCCGGGAAATGAATGCCAGCAGCAAGTGACGCCGAAGTCTGGCAGCGGATGCTGCGCCGGGTGGCGTGGCTGGCCGCGGGATTCGGGGTGGCGGGCGCCGCGCTCTGCGGGTGGGAGCGAGGGTGGCGATTCGCGGCAGGATTCCTGGTCGGGGCCGCGCTGTCGGCCGGCAGCCTGTGGCGCTCAAAGAAGATCGCGGACGCGCTTGGCGGCGAGACCAAGCCGCGTTCGGCCATCGCCTGGGTAGGCCAGCTCATCATTCTGATCGGCGCAGCCTTTGCTATAATCAGGTACTTAAAGGTCACTCCGGTGGCCGTTTTCCTCGGCCTGCTCGTTTCCGCGGCGGCCATCATCTCGGCAATTCTGATCGAACTGATATGGAACACGAAGTCTGGCTGACTGTGCTGCTGAACCGCTGGCTTGCGGGGCCGGCGGACGCGGTGCTGCAGATGGCCAATGCCCCGCACGATCCTGCTCACCCGTGGAGTAACTGGGCCTCGATGGAGTTGCTGGTAGCGGCCATCATCGTGATCGTGTTCGCGGTATTGCGCGGCACGCTGTCGGCCGACAATCCCGGCAGGATGCAGCACATCTTTGAGGTCGTTTACGAATTTGTGCGGGGCCAGGCGCGCGACACCATTGCGCATCATTCCGATAACTACGCCCGCTATTTCGGCACACTGTTCATCTTCATTCTGTTCATGAACCTCATCGGGCTGATTCCCGGGTTCGAATCGCCGACGATGTCGCCATCCGTGCCGCTGGGTCTGGCGGTCTGCACCTTCCTGTATTACAACTGGATGGGTATTCGCGCCCAGGGCTTCGGGCATTACCTGATGACCTTTATCGGTCCGGTGTGGTGGCTGTTCTTCCTGATGATCCCGATCGAGATTATTAGTCATCTCGCACGTCCGCTGTCGCTGACGGTTCGTCTTTTCGCGAACATGTTCGCGGGCGAGAAGGTGACGGTCACGTTTCTCACGCTGACTTACTTCGCGGCGCCCGCGATCTTCATGGGGCTGCATGTTTTCGTCGCATTCTTACAGGCTTATATCTTCATGCTGCTGACGATCATTTACGTCAGCATGGCTGTTTCGCACGAGCACTAAGGCATCTTTCGTCTCGAGTGTGAGCCCGCCGTCCCCCAGGGCGGAGTGGGAACCACCTCCTGGGGACAAATTCATCAAGGAGCACAACGAATGACACGTAAACTGATTTTCCTGACTATCGCCATCATGGCGCTGGCCAGCCCGATCTTTGCCCAGACGACGGGCGGTGGCGGCGGAGGAACCACGAACTGGAACCTGCCGTTCGCGTACATTGCCATGGGCATTGCCTCCGGGCTGTGCGGCATCGGGCAGGGTAAGCTGGGAGCTTCGTGCGCGGAGGCCTTCGCGCGCAATCCCGGCGCCGGCGCGAGCATCCGCCTGGCGCTGTTCCTCGGCCTCGCGCTGATTGAATCGCTGGCGCTGTACACGTTCGTTATCACTTTCGTCGCGAAAGGATAAGCACGGCAGCCGACGCCTGCTCCGCTGAACGGCTCCCGCCCTGATTGTGGAGCAGGCCATCGGCCTGCGGGATTGGTAACATGTGAGTTGACCTGCTGCGACACATGGACCCCAACCTGACAACCGCGGTCATAACTGCCTCGGCCACCGCACTCGTCGCAATTGTCGCGATCGTAACCAACAATAAACGTTTGGACGACACGAATTCCCGCCTGGGGCGTGTCGAAAGCAAGCTGGACACCATTGAGCAGATGCTCGCCAGCTATGCGGTTGACGTCGGCCGTATAAAAGAGAAGCTCGGGATTTGATGAAGCTCCAGGGCATCTACCCACCCCTCACTACTCCGTTCGACCGCGACGGCGAGGTCTGGAAAGCGAAGGTCGAGCACAACGTCTCGAAGCTCAATCGCACCGGGCTGAGCGGGTATGTGGTCATGGGCTCGACGGGCGAGGCGAAACTCCTCACCCATGACGAGAAGGTCCGCATGTGGGAGTGGGTGGCCGAGTATGCCGCGCCGGACAAGCTGCTCATCGCCGGAACCGGCGTCGAAAGCGTGCGCGAAACCGTGGCGCTCACCAACGAAGCCGCGGGCATCGGCTACAAAGTCGCGCTGGTCGCCACGCCGCATTACTATAAGAACCTGATCTCTTCGCCGCAGGCGCAAATGCTGTATTACCGCGCCGTCGCCGATCAGGCCAAGATCCCGATTGTCATCTACAACTGGCCGCAGATGATGGGCATCGACGTCCCGCCCGAAGTGATTGCCGAGCTGTCGCATCATCCCAACATCATTGGGATCAAGGAAAGCAGCGGCAATGTGTCGAAAGTGGTCCAGATGGTGCGCGAGGTGAAGGCGGGCTTCAACGTGACCGTGGGCTCGGCGCAGATCCTGGCCTCATATTTCGCCGTGGGCGCCAGCGCGGGTATCCTGGCGTTCGCCAACGCGTGCCCGTACGCCTGCATCAGCATCTGGGAAGCGCATCGCACCCGCGAATACGAAGCGGCGCTCGACTGGCAGCGGCGCATCGCAAAAGCGGCGACGCTGGTGACCGCGAAACACGGTATCCCGGGGCTGAAGCACGCCATGGACCTGATGGGCTACTACGGCGGTCCGCCGCGCCTTCCGCTAACGCCTCCCTGTCCTCCGGCCCGCGCTGAAATCGAAGCCGCCTTTACCGACCTCCGCGGCTGATCCATGTTCGAGCTGAACGGCAGGACCGCGCTGGTGGTTGGCGCCAGCCGGGGCATCGGCCTGGCCATCGCGCGCGGCATTGCCGAAGCCGGCGCGCGTACGATCGTCGCAGGCCGCTCGATTCAAAAGCTTCGGGCCGAGGCGGCACGGATCGGAGGCGAGGCGCTGGAACTCGACGTATCCAGTTTTTCGCCCGGCGAGAGCCTGCCCGAAACCGACATCCTGATCAACGTCGCCGGCACGAACATCCGGAAGCGCTTCGAGCAATACACGGCGGCCGAATACGAGCACATCATGCGCACCAACCTGCACGGCCTGGCTGCGGTGACGCAGCGCGCCGGAGCGGACATGATCGCGCGCGGGAGGGGCGGCAAGATCGTTTTCATCGGCAGCCTGACCTCAGTTGTCGGCCTCCCGTGGATATCGGTTTACGCGATGACCAAAAGCGCCCTTGCGGGACTCACTCGCAGTCTCGCATCCGAATGGGGGCGCTACGGGATTCAGGTGAACTGCATCGCACCGGGTTTCATCCTCACCGACCTGAACCGGGCCATGTGGCAGCCGCCGCAAATGCAGCAGTGGCTGGAGGGCGCGCAGTCCATCCCGCGTCTTGGCCGGCCCGAGGACATCGCTCCACTGGCCGTCTTCCTCAGCGGCGCCGGCGCCGATTACATCACCGGCCAGGTGATCGCCGTCGATGGCGGATATTCCACCACCGCCAACTGGCCGTTTTCACCGTAGCGGGGTGAGCGGCGATTTTGTCACAGTGTCGCCGATTTGTGAATTTACGGATAAACCCGCCCGCCCTCAGCAGCTTGCGACGATTTTGAACCCGCCGTGCGTGACTTCGCGTCACACTACGGGTGTTATACTGAACCACGTTGGCACAACCCGGGGGAACGCTGCCATGCTGTACAAATGTGCGCGAAGGGACTTCGCTGTAGTTGCTGTTTTTCTGAGCGTACTGGGTTGCGCGCTCGGGGCCGACAAGACAACGAACACATCCGGCGACAGGAACGCGGAAGTCGCGATTACGCCTCGCGTTCGGCCTCGCCAGGGCGCGCCGGATGCGCCGATCACCCCCAACATCCGCGTCGACAAGCAGCTGGTTCTCATCAACGTAACGGTGACCGATCCGCTTAACCGCTTTGTGACGGGCCTCGAAAAAGAGCATTTCCGTCTTTTTGAGGACAAGGTGGAGCAGCAGGTGCAGACCTTTTCGAGCGAAGACGCGCCTTTGTCCATTGGCCTCGTTTTCGACACCAGCGGCAGCATGGGCAGCAAGCTGCAGCGTTCCCGCGAAGCGGCCGCGGAGCTGTTCAAGACCGCCAATCCCGAGGATGAGTTCTTCCTGGTGGAGTTCAACGACCGGCCGGTGCTGGCGGTTCCGTTCACCCACAGCACCGAGGACGTGCAGAATAGTCTGACCTTCACGCAGTCGAAAGGGCGGACCGCGCTGCTGGACGGCATCTATCTGGCCATGAACCAGATGAAGAAAGCGAAGAACCCGCGCAAGGCGATCGTGATCATCTCCGATGGCGGCGATAACAGCAGCCGCTATACGGAGAGCGAGATCAAGAACGCGGTGCGCGAAGCCGATGTGCAGATCTACTCCATCGGCATCTTCGAGCCGGTCGCCTCGCGCGGCCGCACGCCGGAGGAGATGGCGGGACCGGGTCTGCTGAACGAGGTGGCCGACCAGACGGGCGGGCGCGCGTTCGAGATCGACAATCCGGCCGAGTTGCCCGACGTGGCCGCAAAAATCGGTATCGAACTCCGCAACCAGTACGTCCTGGGATATACTCCGAAGAACCAGGAGCGCGATGGCAAGTACCGGCACGTGCAGGTGAAGCTTGTGCAGCCCCGGGGACTGCCGCCGCTGAAGGCATTTTTCCGTCTTGGGTACTATGCTCCGACTCAGTAGTTCATTGTTGTTAGTAGTTGCCGCGGCGGCGCTGCCCGCACAAAACAGAGACGAAACCGTAATTCACACCGAAACGCGACTGGTGGTGCTGCACGCCAGCGTGGTGGACAGGCACGGCAAGCTGATCACCAACCTCCCGCAGCAGGCGTTCAAGGTTTTCGAGAATGGCGCCGAGCAGTCGATCAAGGTCTTCCGCCGTGAGGATGTGCCCATTTCTCTGGGGATCATCATCGATAACAGCGGCAGCATGCGGCCGAGGCGCTCGCGTGTGGAGCGGGCCTCTCTCGATCTGGTGCGCGCGTCCAATCCGCAGGACGAGGTTTTTGTGGTGAATTTCAACGATGAAGCGTACCTCGATGTCCCCTTCACCAGCGACATAAAGAAGATGGAGGAGGGTATCGCGCGGATCGACTCACGCGGCGGCACGGCCCTGCGCGATTCCATCAGCATGTCGATGGACTACCTGAAGAAGGAAGGCAAGAAGGACAAGAAGGTTCTGCTGGTGGTTACCGACGGCGCGGACACCGCCAGCAACGATCGGGACACGCTCGAGAAACTGGTGGACAAGGCGCATAAGGACGAAGTGCTGATTTACGCGATCGGCCTGCTGAACGAGGAAGAACCGCATGAGGCGAAGAAAGCGAAACGCGTTTTGAACGCGTTGACTACGGCGTCGGGCGGTCTTGCTTTCTACCCCAAACAGGATTCCGAAGTGGATGAACTGGCGCTGGAAGTGGCGCACGATATCCGCAACCAGTACATCATTGCCTACACCCCGACCGAGCCACCGGACGGCAGCTTCCGTCAGATCAAAGTAACGGTGAACGGCCCGGGTCACCCCACCGTACGCACCCGCACCGGGTACTATGCGACGCCGGAAACAAGGACTGCAAGCCTCGAAAAGCCCTGATGCTCGGGTTCCTGTGGCGCGCAACCAAAGGCTATCGCCTGCGCCCATGGAAGAGCCCCTATCTGCGCTGGCGCCTGGAAACATATCAGGGTGTGCCGGCGGCAAGCATCGGATTCCGCGAGTTCTGGAGCCTTGTTTGGAAGCTGCGGCGCGATCTGCTGCGCTTCGCGCGCTGGGCTGACCGAATCCGCCCGTAGCGAATTAGTTCTCATACGAGTGACAGCGCTGCCGAGGAGACTGGTATGTTATTCCGGTCTCCTGGTGTTCTGGTCGTGCTTGCACCGGTGGTCATGCTCAACGGCGTGGCGGCGTCGGCGCAGGCGCAACAGCCGGCTGAGCCGAGCTACTTCAGCCGCACGGTGAAATTCAGCGGCTCCATCCGGGAGCGCTGGGAGGCAACCGACGGAAGTGATTTCAGCGCGACGCCGGCCGATTCTTACCTCCTCAGCCAGATTCGACTGGCGGCGACGTTCCAACCGGTGTCGTGGCTCAGCTTCTTCGGTCAGGCACAGGACTCGCGGACGCTGTTCTATCGTGCGAACCCCGGCACGGGCATTTCCGATCCGTTCGACCTTCGCCAGGCCTGGGTTGCCGCCGGAAAGAAGGAGGGCAATGGTTTCTTCGCCGAGTTCGGACGGCAGGAGATGACCATTGGCTCAGGACGCCTGATAAATGCGACCGACACCTGGTGGACCAACACGGCGCGTACATTCGATGCGGTCCACGGGGCGTGGACGAATCGCTTGTTCCGTGCCGAGCTTGTAGCCGGATCGGTGGTGCAGGTAGACCCCAACCGCATGGATCGGCGCCAAGCCGGCGATCACGTCTATGCCGAGTACAACACCTTCGCCCATCTCATTCCCGGCGCGACAGTGGAGCCGTACTTCTTTGCCCGCACGCTCGTGGGTGTGAAGAGCAAAGATGGCCGCACCGGCGACATGGACACCCTGGCCGCGGGCGGGCGCGTGGCCGGCAGGATTCCCGGGCGCGTCGATTACAGCTTCGAAGCTCTGCATGAATTCGGTGGTTACGCCAGCGATCGGCTGAACGCCAATGGCCTCGTAACTGGCCTGGGATGGACGGTGGTGTCCTCCGGCTGGGCGCTCCGCGTGAGCTCGGATTACGCTTACGCCTCCGGGGACAATGGCCGTAAAGACGGCGCCCGCGAAACCTTCGACAACATGTACGGCTCCAACCAGCCACTGAACAGCCTGACCGGTTTGTTCGGCTGGAAGAACATCTGCGACTGGCGCTCGGGGGTGGACTTCACACCGCGGAAGGCGCTGAAGTTGAAAGTGGACTACCGCGACTACTGGCTGGCGTCCACGCAGGATGGTCTGTACAACGCGTCCGGAACGCGCACCGTGCTCAACTCGAAGGCGACGAGCGCGCACGTTGGGCAGGGTATTGAAGTTCAGGGCACGCTCGCGCTGGCGAAGAACACATTACTGGGATTCGGCGTCGGCAATCTGTTTCCGGGCGCGTATTTGGAGCAGTCCGACAAGACCAGCGGGTTTGTTTACCCGCTCGTGTACCTGAGTCAGAAGTTCTGAGGTTCGGGCGCCGTGTGGCTCGGTCCGGTTCCTTTCGTTCGGGGAGGGCGGCCGGGCTGTAAGCCGGTTTCTGTTCCCGTTTCCGGGCGACAGTCATTCCTCCAGGCCGCCCATTGCTGAGCGGCTCCAGCGACCTACCCGGGAGTCGAACAGAGCGGGCCGCTCCTCCTCCCCTATTTGGTCTTGCTCCGCATGGGGCTTGCCCTGCCAGCCGGATCGCTCCGGCCGCGGTGCGCTCTTACCGCACCTTTTCACCCTTACCAGCCGAAACATCCGGCGGGCGGTATGTTTTCTGTGGCGCTTTCCGTCAAACGCGTTTGTGGACGCGTCCGCCCGGCCGTTAGCCGGCATGCTGCCCTGTGGAGACCGGACTTTCCTCTCCCAGCGACCCCCAGAAGGGGGAAGCCGGCAGCGACTGTCCGCCCGACGACCCTCCCAGTACGATTGTCTCATTTAAGTTGAAATGTACCAGTGAAAAGCGCGTCTTATGTGGAAGTTAGTGTAGAATACTGCATGGTAGTCGCAGGGGTCAGTGTAGTCTAAATAACGCAACTAGCGCGAAGTTAGTGCACAACCAGAGGAGGCTTACGACTATGCTCCACAGGTTCGCGACGTTTACTGGGCTCTTGTGTCTGAGCGCGCTCATTGCTCAGGCCCAGGGATTGAATTCCAATGCGTCGAAGGACGACTGGGAAGAGATTAATTTCGAATTCAACTCCGCGGTTCTCTCAGACGGATACCCCAGCCTGCTGAGGCTGGCCGATCTGTTAAAGAACAACCCGGGTTATCACGTCCGCGTGGAGGGCAACACCGATAACATCGGAGGGACGGGCTATAACGAGAAGCTGGGACTCGAGCGCGCCAATACGGTGCGCGATTTTCTGGTGAAGTACGGCGCGCATGCGGACCAGATCGAGACCGCCAGCCGCGGTAAGACGAATCCCGAGAGCCACGGTTTCAAGCGTCATTACAGCAAAACCGACGTGGCCCGCTGGATGAATCGGCGGGTGGTGCTCACGGTGACCGACCAGAACGGAAAAACGGTGAGCGCTGCCGGCGTAGGCGAGGCTATCAAAGGCATCGAGGCGCAGCCGAACACCTGCTGTCAGGATATTCTGAAGCGCCTGGACAAGCTGGATGAAATCGCGCAGATGCTGAAGGACATGGCGGCCCAGAACGCCGGCCTGAAAGACCAGCTGGCCGATCTGCAGAAGCGTGAGAAAGCGCTCGAGGATCAGGTTAACGGCATGCCGAAGCCGCTGACCGGTTCGCAGACCGCCGCTGTCGTCGATCAGCGTCTGGAGAAGTTCCGCGATCCGCGATTCTCGCTGCTGGGCTTCAATGTCGGCCGCGACACTTTCAACGATTACCTGACCGTCGATGCGAGCGGGCGTTTCTTCGCCCCGTTCAAGGACCACTTCGCCTTCCAGGCTCAGGGCGAGTACATGTATTTCCACGACTGGCATGAGGCGCAGTTCGATTTCGGTCTGGTGAACCGCGTCGGGCAGGCGCAGGTCGGCGCCTTTGGCAGCTTCAAGCATGTCGATCTGGCCGGGTATCAGAATGGCGCACTGCTGGGGCAGGCTGCGATCACTTACGACATTCTGTTCAGCCGCGGCAAAGTCGGCGTTTTCGGCACGAAGAGCTTTCTCAACGGGGGTGTAATCAACTCCGCGAACGCGACGTTCGTGAACGGCGCGGGCGCTACGGTCACCGCTCCGAATTTGTTCACCGAGACAACACTGAACGTGGTGGATCAGGCCGGGCTCAGCACGACTCTCGGGCTGTGGGGCCGGACCTACCTGGAAGCGAATATTGGGGGCCTGCACAGCGCCGGGCACGGCGGCCGCGCCGGGGGCAGTGGCAAACTGGTATTCCCCATCGCGGATCGCCTGGCCTTTACAATCGGCGGCGGCTTTAACGAGACGCTGCTCGACACGCACAACTGGGGTAGCATTTCAGCTGGTGTCGAGGTTGGGAACTTCATCCGGCCGAAAGAGTACCTGGCGACGAACCGCCCGGTTCCGGTGGACATCCCGCGCATTCGCTGGGAACTGCTGACCCGCACGACCGTCCGTGGCGCGAGCCCGCCGGTTGCGGATGCCGGTCCCGATCAGCTCGGCGTTCCCGCCGGGGTGAAGGTGCTTAACGGCTCTCGCTCCTATGATCCGAATGGTCTGAGCCTGACGTACGCGTGGCAACAGGACGGCGGACCGTCGGTCGCGCTGACGGGCGCCAACACGCCGACTGCGTCGTTTAACGCGGCGGCGGGCCAGTCCTATTCATTCATCCTGACGGTGAGAAATACGGCTGGTCTTTCCGCGTCGGCGCGCGTACGCATCACCACCACCACGCCGCAGAACGCGATTATCCTGTTCTTTACGGCGAACCCCTCCTCGATCACGTCGGGGCAGGCATCCACGCTGCAGTGGTCCACTCAGAACGCGACGGTGGTCAATATCCCGGGTGTGGGCAGCAATCTTCCGCCCAGTGGGTCGATGGCCGTTCACCCGACGAAGAACACGGTTTACACTCTGACGGCAAGCAACTCGTTCAGTTCGCAGTCGGCGCAGGCGTCGGTAAACGTCGGAACTCCGACGGTTGTCGTTCAGCCGCAGCCGCTGATTGTAAGCTTCAGCGCGAACCCGAGCACGATCAACCAGGGCGCAAGCTCGACGCTGACGTGGCAGGTCCAGAACGCGACCTCGGTCAACATCTCGCCGACGGTGGGCAGCGTGGCCGAAAACGGCACGGCCAGTGTCTCGCCGAACGCCACTACGGTCTACACCATTACGGCGACAAACGCCTCCGGACAGAAAGCCACGGCGAACGCTACGGTGACCGTGCGGACCACGCCGGTCGCGCCTACAATTACGTCCTTCACCGCGAATCCGTCCACGATAACCACGAGCGGCGGGTCTTCGGTGCTGACGTGTACGGCGTCGAACGCCACATCGGTGGCAATCACCGGCGCGGGCGTCTCCGGCGGGACGGGCGCGAGCAGCGCGACCACCACGGTAACGCCGTCCACGACGACGACTTACACCTGCACCGCGACCGGCGCGGGTGGAACAACCTCGCAGGATGTCACGGTCACGGTCAATACTTCGGGCGGCGGCGGCAACGGCGGCCCGGTGATCAACGTCGCCGGCGGTCCGGTGCTGATCGTCTATACGCCTGATGTAACTATCGATCTGACCGGGACCACCAGCCCGACCAACGCTTACCCAATCACCTACAACACGGTTTCGGCGGATGGCATCGGCGGCGTGACGAACGGTAACACTCCGACGCCGCAGTTGTTCTTCCCGGCCGTGAACCAACAGTCCTACACCTTCAAAATCACCGCCACGGATGCGAAAGGCAAGCAGAGCACGTATCTGCTTACCGTGGTGTATGAGGGTGCGACCACCAATCCGTAATCGCGATCCGATCGCGATCTGAATAAGCCGGGGCCTCACCGCCCCGGCTTTTTCGTTCACGGAGCGCTACAATACCGCTTGCGGCTGTCCCTGTTTTCCCGCCTTCCGGCCGTCCTGCTCACCCTTTTCACTGCGCACGCAGCCGTGCCGGAACCGGCATCCTGGTTCGGTCATCCGCTCGATGCCGACCGGGAGTTGCTCGACTGGAGCCGGGTGGTGGGCTGGTTTCGCGCTGCGGCGGCGCAGACTGATCGCATGCGAGTGGCCGACATCGGCCCCAGCACCGAAGGCCGGCCGATGATTGCGGCCTTCATTGCCGCGCCGGAGGTCCTCGGCAAGCTCGATCGCCTGCGTGAGGTCCAAGGGCGGCTTGCCGATCCGCGGATCACTCCCCCCGAACAAGCCTCGCGGCTGATCGGTCAAGGTCGCGTGGTGGTGATGATCACCTGCTCCATTCATTCCACCGAGCCGGCATCCACGCACAGCGCCATCCTGCTGGCGAATCGGCTGGTAACGGCGGACGATGCCGGCACGCGTGACATCCTCCGCAATGTGCTTCTTATCCTGGTTCCATCGCTGAACCCCGATGGCGTCGACATTGTCACGCGGTGGTACCGCCGCACGCTGGGCACTCCCTGGGAAGGAACGTCGCCGCCGGAATTGTTTCAGAAATACACCGGGCATGACAACAACCGCGACTGGTACATGTTCACGCAGGCGGAGACGCGCAACGTGGTGGCGAACCTGCACAACGTGTGGCATCCGCAGATTGTTTACGATGTTCACGAGCAGGGACGGTATGCCTCGCGCATGTTCGTGCCGCCGTGGCTCGATCCCATCGACCCCAACATCGATCCGCTGATCGTCGCCCAATGCAACTCACTGGGCGCGGGCATGGCCGATGACCTCACGGTGCAGGGCAAGTCCGGCGTGGTCATTCATGCGCTGTACGATATGTGGACCCCAGCGCGCCATTATCAGGCGTATCACGGGGGGTTGCGCATCCTGAGCGAATCGGCGAGCGTGGCGCTGGCCACGCCATTGACAGTAAGCCCGCAGCAGGTCGCGCGTCAGGCGCTGGGGTACGATCCGCGGGCGCGCAGCTGGAACTACCCGCGACCGTGGCTGGGCGGGACGTGGAGGCTGGCCGACATCGTTGCGTATCAGCTTTCCGCGATGCAGTCCTGCCTGCGCCGCGCCGCGGAACATCGAGAGGAGTTTTTGCGCGCCTTTTACGACATTGGGCGGCACGAAATCGAGCGCACCAGGCCCTGGGCGTTCGTGATTCCCGCCCAGCAGCGCGATCCGTATGCAGCGGGCGTAATGCTCTCGACGCTGGCGTTCGGCGATGTTGAAATTGGGCGCGCAACGGGGCCTTTCTCCGCCGACGGACGGCAGTATACCGCAGGCTCCTGGGTTATCGGCATGAAGCAGCCGTATGGCGGCTGGGCCAAGACGCTTCTGGAGCGGCAGCACTATCCCGATATGCGCGAGTACCCGGGCGGTCCGCCGATCCGGCCATATGACGTCACGGCGCAAACACTGCCGCTGCTCATGGGCGTTCGCACCGACACCGTAGATGGCCCTTTCAATGCCGCGCTTGCGAGATGGCGCGATACGGCGCCTCCGCCGGCTCCCGCAGTGGCGGCATCGCGCGTCGGGGTATATCGCAGCGAGATGCCGGAGATGGACGAGGGCTGGACGCGCTGGGTTCTGGATCGTTTTGACGTGCGGCACGAAGAGGTTCGCAATCGGGACGTGCTCGCGGGAGGCCTGGCGCAGCGTTTCGATGCAATCATTGTTCCCGATCAGCCGCCCGCTTCCATTTCCGACGGCTACGCGCCGGGGTCGATGCCGCCTGAGTTCACCGGCGGCCTCGGGCGGCGCGGCGCTCAGGAATTGCTGGCGTTCGCTCGCGCCGGAGGCACGCTGATCTTCCTGAACCGCTCCAGCGATTACGCGGTGGACACGTTCGGTCTTCCTCTGAAGAACGCGTTGCGCGGACTCCCGTCGAGCGAGTTTTATTCACCCGGCGAAATCCTGAACGCCCGGGTTACAGCCGACCCGTTGACCGCCGGCATGCCCGATGAGATCGCGGTATGGGCCGAGCACGGGCCCGCCTGGGAAGTGCGTTCGGGCAGCGCTGCGCGGGTGCTGGTCCGGTATCCGGCGCGCGACGTGCTCGCCTCGGGATGGCTGCTCGGGGAGCACGACATTGCAGGCCTCGCGGCGATGGTGGAGCTAAAAGAAGGGCGCGGGAGGATGGTGCTCTTCGGCTTTCGCCCGCAGTACCGGGGGCAGAGCTATCAGGCCTTCCGCCTGCTGTTCAACTGCCTCGCTCGGGCGCAAAACGGTCGCGATACACGTCCTCTTCGATCTCGACATCAACCGTGCTGTTCTCTCCGGCCTCAAGGCTCGCTGCAAGCTGGCTCGCGAGGTCCGACGGAAGGCGCAGCACTTCGCTGAGAAAGCGGGCGCAGCCGGAGAGGGATGAGTATTGCCGCCGCAGAGGCGCGTCTCCGGCGCCGGGATTGTCACCCGGGTCGTCAATGAACGTGAATATGCACGCCCTGTCGCTCCGCCCTGCCGCATCGGGATTACGCCGGGCATTCAACGTTCCTCTGACCATCGTCAGAATGCTACCACCGCTGAGGCGCGCGTAACGCGGCGCGGTGTTACTTGCGGACGAACACGGAGTCAGCTTTGACCGCGCGCCAGGGCTCTTTCGGTTTGTTGTCGTCCCGCTCTTCAACGCGATCGTAGAGGTGCTTCGCCGAAGTTGTGCCCAGCGACTCGTTGTACAGGCTCTCCAGGCCGAGCGCCTCAGCGAGATCCTCCTTGAAATCGTGCAGTTCGTGAAGCTGGGTGGCCAGCGCCGGGGTGCGCTTCCCGGCCGGGGTCATGAAGAACATCTGATAACCGCCGCTGACCAGCTCGGCAATGTCATTGCCCAGCACGAGGCCGGCGGTTTCAATAATCGGAACGCCGGAATGCGTTTCGGTCAGAATGGCGGCGAAGCGGCCCCGGCTCACGCGTACGCGGCTACTGGCCTGGCGCTCGATGGCGAAGCCGGCGCGGCCCGCAGCATCGATGCGTTCATTAAAACTTGGTGTTTTGGGCGTCTCCCGGCGGAAGAACATGTCCCTCTTATGATGCCATGCGCGAAAGCGTGGCGGGCGGCTTGCGCAAGCGCGCCCGCCGTAAGTCACATCGCAGCAGGGAGGGGGAGGGAAGACCTGGCCAGCGTTTTTTCCAACAGAGCGCACGCGTCGGGCTCATTCAGGCTGCGCGAGATGGAGACTTCCGTGATGAGCATGTGCCGCGCGCGGTCGAGCATCTTCTTCTCGCGGAAGGATAGCGGCTTCATGGTCTGCTGGATCACGAGGCTCTTAAAGACCTCGGCCACTTCCAGCAGCGTGCCGTGGGACATCTTCTCGGAATTCTCCTTGAAGCGATCCTTCCAGTCGGCGGTGCGGTGGCAAACGCCTTCCGCCAAATAGGTCAGCACACGGCCGACCTCGCCGTTGCGCGTTACCTTGCGCAACCCGATCTCCTCGACATGAGAGAACGGGACCATCACGGTCATGCTGTTATAGCTAAGTCGCAAGAGATAAAAGCGTTCGAACTGACCGCCGAACGCGCGACTGCTGATGTTCTCGACGGTACCCACTCCATGGTTGGGGTATACAACCTTCTCGCCAATTTGAAAGGTCATTCGTGGACCCATACACCTGCCTGAAGTTGCAGAGGTTAAGAAATTATCAAGGAAACTGAATGTTAAGCGGAACGTGACTTTTTGTCAATAGGAATGCAAGCACTTACGGGCGTAGTATCCGATTCAAACAGTCGGACATCGACCCCG
>Ga0070739_10004129_pt1 | contig 17463 bp, 19 predicted proteins | sample Coa_R1_7_FD_66445 | JGI IMG/M metagenome (GOLD analysis project Ga0070739, IMG submission 66445) | Surface soil microbial communities from Centralia Pennsylvania, which are recovering from an underground coalmine fire - Coalmine... | ecosystem: Environmental > Terrestrial > Soil > Unclassified ... | reverse complement strand
CGGACGGCACGCGCGGTGCGGACATCGCCGCGGCCGGCCGGGTGGTCGCCGCGATCGCCGCGGATCCCGCGCTGACCCGCCGTCAGAAGCAGATCCTGCGCGAGATTTACGAGTCCTTCCGCGCGGAGACCGCGGCCGCGGCTCCGACGTACGCCCCTTCCGGCGAGACCGACCGACCGACGACACCGACTACTGCGGGGCTCGCGCCCCACGAGACCCGAGGTGACTGACATGAGCATGACCAATGAGATCCGCCGGACCCTTTCCGACCCCAAGCCGCTGTACGCGCTCGCCGGGGCGGGCGACCTGGCCGCGTCCAAGCTGCGTGAGGCGCCGGCGCTGCTGACCGAGGCGGCCGCCACGGTCACCACGCTGGCCAACCGGATCGCCGCCGAGGCGCCGGAGCAGATCGCCAAGGTGCAGACCCGGCTCGCCGAGGTCCAGACGCGCCTGGCCGAGGTGCCCGGCACGCTGGCCAGCGACACGCGTTCGGTCGTGGCGACCCTCGACCCGCGCACCGCGCGCGAGTCGATCCGCGGCGTCGTGGCCGGCGTCGACACCCAGGCGCTGCGCGACAAGGCCCAGACCCTCGCCCTGGTCCAGGTGGGCCGGGTCCTCGAGGCCGCGGGCAAGGCCGTGGAGACCTACGACGAGCTGGCCGAGCGCGGCAAGGTCGTCGTCGAGCGGTACCGCGGCGCGGTCGACGGCTCGGCCGAGGACGTGACCGTGGTCGTCGAGCAGGTGATCGTGGAGGAGCCGGCGCCGGCCGAGCCGAAGCCCGCGACCGCGACCGCCGCCAAGTCCGCGCCGAACGGTGCCAAGCCGAAGGTCGAGGAGGCCGAGGTGGCCGACACCCCGTCCGCCTCCGCCTCCGCCAAGCCGGCCTCGGCGCAGGCGAAGAAGACCGCCACCACCCCGCGCAAGCGGACCGCCGCGTCCTCAGCGGCCAAGTCCACCAAGGCGTGACGGCTACGTCCCATAAGTAAAGATCGGGCAGTACGCTCGGAAGCGCGACGGATTCAGGGCCGCGCTTCCGAGCGGCCGCGCCCACGGTCGAGGAGCCTGCGATGGGATTCGGCAACGGACTGATCACCGGCACGTTCTTCAGCGTGCTGAACCTCATTCTGCTCGCGCTGCTGATCTTCAAGATCTTCGTCTTCATCGACGCGGCGATCCGTCCGGCGCAGGCATACGTCGCGGCCGAGAAGCTGACGAAGGTGGCCTGGCTGCTGTTCCTCGGCATCGCCGCGGTCGTTGACCTCTTCTTCGGCGGCCCCTTCTCGATACTGACCATCCTCGGCACGGTCGCCGCGATCGTGTACATGGTGGACGTGCGCCCCGCGCTACGGCAGTACTCCAGCGCCCGCCGCGGCCCGCAGGACGGGCCGTACGGGCCCTGGTGATCAAGCCGGTTTCCGGCTGATCCGCGGGTTCTCAGCCGATTCTCAAGTTGCTCTAACGACCGGCTTATGGCCGCTGTGCACTATAGAAGCAACCCCCCAAGGTCGGGGCGCGGTGTTAGACCCGCCCCGTTATCCGGGAGAGCCCGACTCCCGGAGGTGCTTCAGGCACCGTTGCTGTGGCCCCGACGTCGCCATCCCCCGCGTGCGACGCCTGGGGCCACAGCCTTTTCCACGGTGCTTGTTCGTGTCGCGACGGCTGTTCATGTGGGGGCGACTGTTCGCGTGGTGGCGGATTCTGCGCTGGCTGCGTCCGTGGCGGCCGTTCCAGCGACAGCGGACCACGCGACGCTCACCTCGCCGAGCCGCCACCGGTTCGCGCGCCCGACGATCGGCCACTGCGGCAGCAGCGAGCCGACCGCCGCGATCCAGCGCTGCCGCACGCCGAGGTCTCCGATCGGGGCCGCCGTCTGCCAGGCCCGCTCAAGCGCCTGCAAGAACGCATGGATCGGCTCACCCGGCACGTTGCGGTGAATCAGCGCCTTGGGTAACCGCTCGGCGAACACGGCCGGAGACTCCAGCGAGGCCAACCGTCCGGCCAGCGTCAGCGTCAGCGGGCCGCTTCGGTCCAGTGCGACCCAGGTGGCGACGCGGCCGTTCTCCGAGCAGGTGCCCTCGATCAGCAGGCCGCCAACCGCCAATCGCGCGGTGAGCGCGTGCCAGACCCCTGCCACCTCGGATTCGTCGTACTGTCGCAGCACATTGAAGGCACGGATCACCGTGGGCGCGCGGTCCACCGGCAACTCGAATCCGCCGAGCCGGAAATCGAGACCCGAGCACACAGAGGGCAGCGCCGCCGCCACGCGAGCCGGGTCGATCTCCAATCCGATCGTCTGAACATCCGGCCGCATCGAACGCAGCCTCGTGTGCAGCTCGACGGTAGTAATCGGATAAGCGCCATACCCGAGATCGACGACCAGCGGGGCCTCCGGCGCCGCGCGCAACAACCCGCCGTGTACGCCGACCAGCCAACGATCGACCCGACGCAGCCGGTTCGGCGCAGTCGTGCCCCGCGTAATGGTCCCGACCGGGCGGGTGTGCTTCACGGCGCCGCCTACTCGAAGCCGCCGGCTGCCGCCTGCGATCCGTGGCCGCTCATGATCCGCTGCGGTGCACCTTGTGCGGCGCGGCCTGCGCGATCGGCTTGATGACCATGAGGTCGATGTCGACGTGAGCCGGCCTGGTGACCGCGAACGCGACGCAATCCGCGATGTCCTCGGCGACCAGCGGCGCGTCGACGCCGCGGTACGTCGCCTCGGCGCGCTCCGCATCGCCGCCGAAGCGCACCAGCGAGAACTCCTCGGTCTTGACCATCCCCGGCGCGATCTCGGTGATCCGGACCGGCTGGCCGTTCAGCTCAAGCCGCAGCGTCTCGCTCATCGCGTGCTGCGCGTGCTTCGCGGCCGTGTAACCGCCCCCGCCCTCGTATACGAGATGTCCGGCGATCGACGTGATGTTCACCACGTGCCCGCGTCCATAACGCACCATCGCAGGCAGCAGCGCCTTGGTCATACGCACCGAGCCGAGCACATTCACATCGAACATCCGCTGCCACTGTTCGAGGTCTGCCTCAGCCACCGGATCGAGGCCGAACGCGCCACCCGCGTTGTTGACCAACACCGCGCACTCAGGCACTGCCTCAGCGAGCGCGGCAACCGATGCTTCATCGGTCACATCCAGCTGAAACGCGGTGGCGCCGATCTCCGCGGCCAGCTTCTCCAGCCGGTCGATCCGGCGCGCGGCCGCCACGACGTGGAAGCCTTCGGTAGCCAGGCGACGCGCCGTCGCCGCCCCGATCCCGCTGCTCGCCCCGGTGACGACGGCGACCGGAGAGGAGGGGGCGTGCACAGGCGCGGAAGCGGGAGGAGTCATGCGCCCATTCTCCGGCATCCTCCGACTGGTCTTCATAAATGACCATGTGATTCAAACGTAGCCTGGAGGACATGCGGGGAATAGCGGCGCGTCCGGGAGCGGTTGCAACGCTTCGGCGCGTGGCGCGCTTCAGGGTCGCTGGGGCCCGGCGCACCTTACGTCGAGAGGCACGTCGCAACCGGCGGCGAGCCGCTCGGCGAGCCCGGCTGCTGTACGGACGCCGCCTGTACGGACACCGTCATCGACACTGTGGAGGACCGAGATTGATTCCCCGGCGGATAGCCACGCTCTCGGTTCACACCTCCCCACTGCACCAGCCCGGCACCGGTGATGCCGGCGGGATGAACGTGTACATCGTCGAGGTATCCAAGCGACTGGCCGCGCTCGGCATCGAGGTCGAGATCTTCACTCGCGCCACCGCGGGCGACCTGCCGCCGGTCGTGGAAATGGCGCCCGGGGTCTACGTCCGGCACATCACCGCCGGACCGTACGAGGGCCTGTCCAAGGAGGACCTTCCCGGCCAGTTGTGCGCGTTCACTTCCGGGGTCTTGCGCGCCGAGGCGATGCACAAGCCGGGCTACTACGAACTGATCCACTCGCACTACTGGCTGTCCGGCCAGGTCGGCTGGCTCGCCACCGAACGCTGGGGCGTGCCGCTCGTACACTCGATGCACACCCTGGCCCGGGTCAAGAACGCCGCGCTGGCTGATTCGGACACCCCCGAGCCGCAGAACCGGCTGATCGGCGAGTCCCAGGTGGTCGACGCCGCGGACCGGCTGATCGCCAACACCGAGCAAGAGGCGGAGCAGCTGGTCGGGCTGTACGGAGCGGATCCGAGCCGGGTCGCCGTGGTGAACCCCGGAGTGGATCTGGACACCTTCAAGCCCGGCGATCAGACCGCCGCCCGCGCCCGCCTCGGCCTGCCCCGGCACGCCCAAGTGCTGCTGTTCGCCGGACGCATCCAGCCGCTCAAGGCCCCGGACATCCTGCTCCGCCTCGCCGCCGATCTGCTGCGCCGCGACCCCGAGCGGTACCGGGACCTGGTCGTCGTCATCGTGGGCGGGCCCAGCGGCACCGGCCTGGCCGAGCCGCACCAGCTGACCACGCTGGCCCGGCGGCTCGGCATCTCTGACCGCACGCGCTTCGTCAAGCCGGTCGGTCAGGCGCAGCTGGCCGAGTGGTACCGGGCCGCCGACCTCGCGCTCGTGCCCTCGTTCAACGAGTCGTTCGGCCTGGTCGCGGTAGAAGCGCAGGCCTGCGGTACACCGGTCGTCGCGGCGAAGGTCGGTGGACTCGTTACCGCAGTGCGTGACGGTGAGTCAGGCATCCTCATTCCGGGCCACGATCCTGTGGACTACGCGTCAGCCTGCGCGTGGCTGCTGGACGATCCGGGACGGCTCGAGCACATGCGGCTCGGAGCGCGTCAGCACGCGACCGGGTTCGGTTGGGGAGCCACCGCGGACCGCATCGTCGGCGTGTACAGCGACGCGCTCGCGGAACGCTGGGCCAGCCGTCGTCGCGTAAGCTCGATCGTGGGATGACGAACAACACCGGCACCACCACGAACTCGGCGTTGCGCGCGCAGGCCATCGCGGCGATCGAGGCCGCGCTCGCCGAAGCCGAGGCGGCCTATGAGCGCCCGAAGGAGGACCACTTCGTCGTCGCGCTCCCGGGAACGCACAAGCTAAGTACCACCTGCTCGCTGCTCGTCGGCGACCACACGTTGTCCGTTAACGCATTCGTGGTGCGTGCAGCTGACGAGAACCGCGAGGCGGTGTACCGCTGGCTCCTGGAGCACAACACCCGGCTCTCCGGTATCGCGTTCGCGCTCGACCGCCTCGGGGACGTCTTCCTGATCGGCCGAGTACCGCTGGCCGCCGTCACCGAGGCCGAGGTGGACCGGCTGCTCGGCTCCGTCCTCGACGCCGCCGACTCCAGCTTCGACACGCTGCTCGAACTCGGATTCGCCACCTCGATCCGGCGCGAATGGGCCTGGCGGCTCAAGCGCGGCGAATCGACGGCGAACCTGGCGGCCTTCGAGCGGCTGCGCCCGGACGCGGCGACCCTCGACGGTGAGGCCTCGCAGACCTCCGAGCCCGCTGAGCCCGCTGAATCCTTCGAGCGCTCCGAGCGTTCCGAGCCCTCTGCGGCCGCTGAACAAGACAGCTGACCGCCGACCCAAGCCCGGGTCGGGGCTCAGGCGGTGGCAAACTCCGGCTGCTGACCGTCCGCGATCTGGGCCGACGCCTGCGCCTGCCGCGTCTGCTCGACCTCGGCCGATCGCGCCACCGCGACCCGCCGCTCGACCTGCTTGCCGATGCGCAGGAAGGCCAGCGCCGTCAGCGCCGTCACGGCGAAGCATCCGATCCACAGCGGAGTGCCGCCGTACGCACTGATCACCACACCGCCGACCAGCGGGGCTACGACCTGCGAAAGCGTCCACGCGAGCTGATACACGCCCTGGTAGCGCCCGCGCAGGTGGTCTTGCGACAGTCGCGCGGAGACTGCCTGGCCGGTCGGGGTGTTGCCGATCTCGCCAAGCGTCATCACCACGACGCAGAGCACGTACATCTCGATCGACTGACCGAAGGCGAGCAGGCCGAAGCCCGCGCCGATCACGAGGCCCGCCCCGGCCAGCACCCGGCCCTCCCGATATCTCTTCAGCAGCCTCGTCACCGGCATCTGGAGTAGCACGATCAGTACTCCGTTGATCGCCGAGATCCGCCCGAACTGTGCGGCAGACAGACCGCTTGCGGACATCGCCATTGGTAGGGCGGCGTTGATCTGCATGAAGACGATCAGCAGCAGGAACGTCGTCGCGACGAACGCCACGAAGGTGCGGTCGCGCAGTACCGTGCCGAGGCCGTCGCGCGAGTGACCGTCCCCGTCTCTCTTGGCGCTGGATGAGGCCCTTGCCCTGACCGTCGCGACCGGAGTCGAGTCCGGTACCAGCACCGCGATCAGCAAAGCGCACAGCGTGGTCGTGGCAGCGTCAGCGTAGAAGAGAGTGCGGTAACCAAACTGCGTGACCAACCCGACTGCCGCCATCGAGAACGAGAAGCCCAGGTTGATCGCCCAGAAGTTCAACGCGTAGGCCCGTACCCGGTCGCCGACCGGCACCATGTCGGCGATCATCGCGTTCTGCGCCGGCCGGAAGGCGTTGGTGGCCAGGCCCACCATGAGCGCCCCGAGCGCCAGCGCCCACGGAGAGCGTGCGTATCCGAGCACGACGATCGTTACCGCGTTGGCCAGTTGCGAGCCGACCAGCGTGGGCTTGCGCCCGATCCGGTCCGCGAGCACGCCGCCGACCACACCCGACACCGCCGCGCCGGCTCCGAACAGCGCCGCGACCGCTCCCGCGAGCGCGGCCGAGCGGTGCAGCGGCCCGGTGACATAGAACGCAAAGAACGGCAGCACGAAGCCGCCGATCCGGTTCACCAGGGTTCCGATCCACAGCCACCAGAAGGCGCCGGGCAGGCCTCCGAAGGTCGACTCCGCCGCGCTTCTGAGCCGGATCACGCGCACATCCTTCCCCGTACCGTTCAGCGTCGAGCCCGCAGTCAGGTAATGATCGCAATGCCGATTGAGACATTACATCCGGACCGGATGCGAGAGCAATCGGTTATCGCGGCTACGCTCAGGGCCATGGCTGACTCGTACCGTCTCGTACTGCTGCGCCACGGCGAGAGCGCGTGGAACGCGAAGAATCTCTTCACCGGGTGGGTCGACGTCGACCTGACCGCCCAGGGCGAGGAGGAGGCGATCCGCGGCGGCAAGCTGCTCGCGGAGCGCGGCCTGCTGCCCGACCTCGTGCACACTTCCGTCCTGCGCCGTGCCATCCGCACCGCGCAGCTGGGACTCGATGCCGCCGAGCGGCACTGGATCCCGGTACGCCGCTCCTGGCGGCTCAACGAGCGGCACTACGGCGCGCTCCAGGGCAAGGACAAGGCGCAGACGCTCGCCGAATTCGGCGAGGAGCAGTTCATGCTGTGGCGTCGCTCCTACGACACGCCCCCGCCGCCGCTCGCCGAAGACGCCGAGTACTCACAGTTCGACGACCCGCGGTACGCCCAGCTGCCCCGCGAGCTGCGGCCGCGTACCGAATGCCTCAAGGACGTCGTCGGGCGGATGCTTCCGTACTGGTACGACGCGATCATCCCGGACCTGCTCACCGGCAAGACGGTGCTCGTCGCCGCGCACGGTAACTCGCTGCGTGCGCTGGTCAAGCACCTCGACGGGATCTCGGATGAGGCCATCGCCGGGCTCAACATCCCGACCGGAATCCCGCTGCTGTACGAACTCGACGCTGATCTGCGCCCGGTGACGACCGGCGGTGAATACCTCGACCCGGCGGCGGCCGCCGAGGCGATCGAGGCGGTCAAAAACCAGGGCCGCAAGTAAGCGCAAGGAGAAATGACAGAGGAGCCCTTCGCACCCCCGCGTGCGAAGGGCTCCTCCGTCCCCCCTCCCATCCCCTGGCAGCGTCCTTAGTCGTGCTCGCCGGTCACGAGGAAGATCAGGCGCCGCGCGACCGACACCGCGTGGTCGGCGAAGCGCTCGTAGTACCGGCCGATCAGCGTCACGTCGATGGCCGTCTCGACCGAGTAGTCGGTCTTCTTGTCGAGCAGTGCTCGGAACAGCGCCCGGTGCAGCTCGTCCATCGCGTCGTCGTCCTCGGGCAGCTCGCGCGCGGTGTCCACGTCCCGGCCGTCGATGATCTCGGCGGTCTTCTGCGCCAGCTCCCCGGCGATCCGGCCCATCTCGCGGATGGTGGAGCGTAGGTCCTCCGGGATCGCCACCTCCGGGTAGCGCAGCCGCGCCACCTTCGCGATGTGCCGGGCCAGGTCGCCCATCCGCTCGAGGTCGGCGCTCATCCGCAGCGAGGTGATGATCGTGCGCAGGTCGCCGGCCACCGGCTGCTGCCTGGCGAGCAGGTCGAGCGCCCGGGAGTCCAGCTCGTTCTGCAGCGCGTCCACGGCGTCGTCGGCGGAGATCACCGACTCGGCGACCTGCAGGTCCGCGTCCAGGAGGGCGGCGGTGGCCCGGCCCATCGCGGTCCCCACAAGGCCGGTCATCTCGATGAGCGTCCGGCCGATCGAATCGAGTTCCTCGTGGTACACGTCCCGCATCGAAAATGCTCCCGTAGGCAGTGGTGGTGGCCGGGCACAGCCGTGAACCGGCACAGCGGTGGGCACACCGTGGTGAGCCTCCACGGTAGTGTGGCGCGCTCAGCCGCAGCCGGGCAGGGCGGTGAACCCGACGCGACGTAAACGTGAACTCTTGGCGACGGATCACGCTGCGTGCTTTCGGCCACTCCGACCGGTCTGCACCGGCATTTACTCTGGAAGTGTGTCCTACCTCGCGGCCGACTTCCACGTCGCCGCGGCTTCGGCGGCCGCCTTGGTAGCGCTGGCCGTCGGCGCCGCGGGCGGTCTCGCGTTCCGCTGGAGCGAACGGGAGCGGCGGGTCGCCGAGCCGGCGGCCCCGGAACCGCTCGTACCCTCCGGCGTGGCCGCCGTCCTCCAGGTCTTGCGCTCCTCCGCCGTACTGCTCGACCCCAGCGACGCCGTGGTCAAGGCGTCCCCGGCGGCGCACGCCCTCGGCCTGGTGCGCGGCCAGCGGCTGGTCTCCGAGGAGCTGGTCGCCATGGCCAGGCGGGTGCGCCGGGACGGCGAGATCCGGCAGCTCGAACTCGAGATCCCGCGCGGCCCGCTGGGCGGCGACACCCTCGCCGTCTCGGTCCGGGTCGCCCCACTCGGCTCACAGCTCGTGCTGGTCCTGGTCGAGGACCGCACCGAGGCGCACCGGATAGACGCGGTACGCAGGGACTTCGTCGCCAACGTGAGCCACGAACTCAAGACCCCGGTGGGCGCGCTGGCGCTGCTCTCCGAGGCGGTGCTCTCGGCGAGCGACGACCCGGAGGCGGTGCGCAGATTCGCCGAGCGGATGCAGCGCGAGGCGCACCGGCTCGGCAACCTCGTGCAGGACCTGATCGACCTGTCCCGGCTGGAGAGCCACGACCCGCTGACCAAGGCCGAGCGAGTGGAGCTGAGCGAGGTGGTGGAGGAGGCGCTGGGCCGGGCCCGCGAGGTCGCCGCCGCCCGCAGCATCGAACTGGTCGGCAGCGCCCCGCGGGGACTGTACGTGCTCGGCGATTTCGATCAGTTGGTCACCGGTTTGGGAAATCTTGTCGGGAATGCCGTCAACTATTCACCTGAACAGACCAAGGTGGTGGTGGCGGTGCGCCGAGAGGGTGAGCTGGCCGAGATCTCGGTCACCGACCAGGGCATCGGCATCCCGGAGCAGGACCTCAAACGGATCTTCGAGCGGTTCTACCGGGTGGACCCGGCCCGCTCGCGGGTGACCGGGGGAACGGGCCTCGGGCTCTCGATAGTCAAACACATCGCCGCCACCCACGGCGGGGATGTCGCGGTGTGGAGCGTGGAGGGGGCCGGTTCCACCTTCACCCTGCGCCTGCCGCTGCTGGGCGATCCGCCGCCGGCTGAAGACGGCCGGGCCGACGGCGGCGTTCTGGAACTCAACACAGGGAGTCGTACGACGTGACCAGGGTGCTGGTGGTCGAGGACGAGGACTCGTTCAGCGACCCGCTCTCCTACATGCTGCGCAACGAAGGCTTCGAGGTCGCCGTCGCGCCCACCGGTCCCGAGGCGTTGGAGGAGTTCGACCGGCACGGGGCCGACCTCGTGCTACTCGACCTCATGCTGCCCGGCCTGCCCGGCACCGAGGTCTGCCGGCAGCTGCGCACCCGCTCGGCCGTGCCCGTCATCATGCTTACGGCCAAGGACAGCGAGATCGACAAGGTGGTCGGGCTGGAACTGGGCGCCGACGACTACGTCACCAAGCCGTTCTCCTCGCGCGAGCTGGTCGCCCGCATCCGCGCGGTGCTGCGCCGGCACGGCCAGGCCGAGGAGCCGGACGACGCGGCGCTCGAGGCCGGCCCGGTCCGGATGGACGTCGAGCGGCACACGGTCAGCGTCTCCGGGCGCGGCGTGCAGCTTCCGCTCAAGGAGTTCGAGCTGCTGGAGATGCTGCTGCGCAACGCGGGCCGCGTGCTCACGCGGATGCAGCTGATAGACCGGGTCTGGGGCGCGGACTACGTCGGCGACACCAAGACGCTGGACGTACACGTCAAGCGGCTGCGCGCGAAGATCGAGCCGGATCCGGCCGTGCCGCGATACCTCGTTACCGTGCGCGGCCTCGGCTACAAGTTCGAGCCGTAAGCCGCTCCTGCCGCGCCAAAGCGCTAACGGCTTTACACGCCGGCACGTACAACGCGAAGCGGGTGGCGCTCTCTGTTCTGGGAGCGCCACCCGCTTCGTCTGTCTCAGACCTGACCGGTCGTCACGTTCTCACGCGACGGCTACTTCTTGCTCGACGTCGGGCTGGCGGAGGCCGACGCGGACGCCGAGGCGCTGCTGCTCGCGGAGGAGGAGGCGCTCGCGCTCGCACTGGCGGACGCGCTCGGCGAAGGAGTCGCCGGGTTCGGGTTGTAGTCGGCGAAATCGCCGGTGTTCGGCTGGATCTGCGCCTGCACCGTCACCGTGCCGGCGTCGCCGAACGAGAAGGTCACCTTCGCCAGGTCGCCCACCTTCAGGCCCGCGGCGGAGAACTCGATCTGCGGCTGGCCCGGCTGGCCGAAGTAGGCGGTCTGGCCGGCCGCGATGCTCTGCGCCGCCGCCGATCCGCTTCCAGCGCCCGCGGACGGCGAACCGCTCGCCCCACCGGGGACGATCTGCGCGGAGGCATCGTCGACCTGGACGTTCGGCCAGTTCACGTCGGCGCTGCCGTTGTTCGATACGGCCCCGATGACCTCGGCGTTGTTGGTGTTCGGGTCCACCACCACCCACACGTTGTTGATCTTCAGCGAGCCAGTGCTCCCGCTTCCGGCATTCGGCTTCACCTGCGTCGCCGCGGAGTTGAAGCCGGCTCCGCAGGCGGTGGCGAGCGGAGCCAAGGTCAGCAGCACGGCTGCGGTGGCCAGGCCCGCACGGCCCCGGCGAGAGGGGGTCGACCGGCGGGTCGTGCTCGGGGAGTGGAGGCTGCTCACGGTCGGTCTGGCTCCTTGGCGCGTGACTGGTCGGACAAGAACTGAACCGAGCCACAGCGTACTGACCGCGATGAGCCGATCCTCACCGGGATAGCCCTAAGAGAGGTGAGGTGAATTATCCGGGCGTGTTACCGAGCCGCCGGAAGCAGCATCGCCACGGCGGAAGCCACGAGCGCCGCGAGCAGCACTACCGCGATGGCGGCGCGAGGCGAGCCGAGGATGCGGCCGGCCCGGATCAACTTGGCGCGCCGTCTGGACCAGCGCTCCTCGCGTAGATATCTGCGCAGGTCGGGTAGTAGTTCGCGTAAGTCGTCAGGCGCCTGGCAGTCGGCATCGGTGATCTCGGTCCCGTCCGGCCAGTGGCCGACCACGGTCTGGTCCTGCTCGTCCGGCTGGTCGTCCCAGCCGGACCCCGCGCTGCTCGATCGCCCGCTGGCGTCCACCTCGCGCTCACCCCACCTGACGTGTGCGAAGAGCCGGTCTTCTGGTTGAGGTCCTTTGGTCATTGTGCGCCTGCCGCGCGTTCATGCCCAGAGGCGGTTTCGCGCCTGTGTGGGAGGGCCGCTTGAGGGCCCGCAGGGGCGCCTGCGGTAGTGCTTCCGGGGGCGCGCGAAAAGCGCCGTCCGCCCCCCTGACCTGGGGCGAGTACGGTCCGTCCAGTATTGTCAAGTGCCCTTCACCCGCCTGACCTGCGCAAACGCCCTTTAGAAAGTCGCCCGGCCGTGTTATCCTGGATACCCACGGAAGGGGTACGCATCACATGACGTTCAAGGTTGGCGAGACCGTCGTCTATCCCCACCATGGGGCCGCTCTCATCGAGGCGATCGAGACCCGGATGGTCAAGGGCGAGGCGCGCCCCTACCTCCGGCTCAAGGTGGCCCAGGGCGACCTCACCCTGATGGTTCCCACCGACAAGGTGGAATATGTAGGCGTCCGCGATGTGGTCGGCCAGGACGGTCTCGACCGCGTCTTCGAGGTACTGCGCGCCCCGCACACCGAGGAGCCCACCAACTGGTCCCGCCGGTACAAGGCCAACTTGGAGAAGCTGGCCTCCGGTGACGTGATCAAGGTGGCGGAGGTCGTCCGCGACCTGTGGCGCCGGGAGAAGGAGCGCGGCCTTTCCGCCGGCGAGAAGCGCATGCTCGGCAAGGCCCGCCAGATCCTGGTCAGCGAGCTCGCCCTGGCGGAGAACACCAACGAGGACAAGGCCGAGACCATCCTCGACGAGGTGCTGGCCTCCTGAGCGCGGGCTTCGGCCCGCCGGTACCGGCTCTGTCTTCGGCCTGATGATGAGCACATCCCGCGGCGGGACGGCCGCGATCGTCCCCGCCGCGGGCCGAGGTGAACGCCTCGGCCCCGGCGCCCCCAAGGCGCTGCGCTCGATCGGCGGAATCCCGATCCTGGTTCACGCGGTCCGTTCGCTGGTCTCCAGCGGGCGGATCGGTCTTGTCGTGGTCGCGGCGCCCCCGAACGGCGTCGACGGGGTGCGCGAGCTGTTGTGTGAGTTCGGCGAGTCGGTGCACGTGGTGCCGGGCGGCGACACCCGTCAGCGTTCGGTTGCGCTCGCGCTCGACGCGATTCCCGAGACTTACGAGATCATCTTGGTGCACGACGCGGCGCGTGCCCTTACTCCGCCTTCGCTGGTTACCGCAGTCATCGACGCGGTAGCCACGGGGAGCGACGCCGTCATCCCGGTGTTACCGGTTGCGGATACGATCAAGGCCGTGGACTCGTCCGGCACGACCGTTACCGCAACCGTGGACCGATCCACGCTGCGCGCGGTACAGACGCCGCAGGGCTTCCGGCGGTCCCTGCTGATCAAGGCGCACGCCGCCGCGACCGCCATGGACACCACCGACGACGCTGGCCTGGTCGAACGCCTCGGGCTGCCGGTCACGGTCATCCCGGGCCACACTGAGGCCTTCAAGGTCACTACGCCGTTCGATCTCTTGCTCGCCGAGGCCGTCTGGTCGGAGCGCGACAAGGCCGCTGAGCCCCATGCCTGACGACGACCTGCCTCCGCTTCCGCTCGTCGGCATCGGCGTCGATGTTCACCCGTTCGAGGAAGGCCGGCCGCTGCGCGTCGCCGGACTCGACTGGCCCGGCGAGATCGGCTTGGCGGGCCACTCGGACGCCGACGTCGCCGCGCACGCCGCCTGCGACGCATTGTTCTCCGCGGCCGGACTCGGCGACCTCGGGTCCAATTTCGGCACCGACAAGCCGCAATGGCGCGGAGCCGCGGGCGTCACGCTGCTGGCGGAGGCCGGCCGCCGAGTGCGCGAGGCGGGCTTCCGGATCGGCAATGTCTCCATTCAAGTGATCGGCGTTCGTCCGAAGATCGGACCGCGCCGCGCCGAGGCCGAGAAGGTGCTCTCCGAAGCGCTCGACGCCTCGGTCCGAGTGAGCGCCACGACCACGGACGGCCTCGGCCTCACCGGCCGCGCCGAAGGCCTGGCCGCGATCGCCACCGCCCTCGTCGTCCCCGTCTCCGGCGTTGCGGCCGATTAGCTTCGCTTAGCCCACCGCCTGGCCGCGATCGCCACCGCACCACCCTCGGCGTCCCCACCTCCAGCGTCGTAGCCGATTAGCTTCGTTTAGCCGAGGGCCTGGCCGCGATCGCCACCGCACCACCCTCGGCGTCCCCACCTCCAGCGCTGTAACCGCCTAGCCCGCCAGTTCGCACACCTCTCGTCCGAACCGGAAGCTCTCCCTACTTACTCACCTACTCCGCCTACTTCCCTCCACCTACTTCGTGCCCGGCACCCTTCTCCTACGCGACCTGCTCAGCAACAGAGCCAGCGCCGCCGCACGGCCCGGCACTCCGCTGACCGCGCCACCACGCCGCGCGCCTGAGCCGCAAATCAGCACGTTCGGGATGTCCGTCTCGACCCCCCAGGTGCCCACTTCCCGCTCGCTCGTCGCCCACGGCCAGTCCAGGTCGCCGTGGAAGATATGACCGCCGGGCATCGCCAGTTCGTCCTCGATGTCGCGCGGCGAGCGAGCCTCAATGCATGGCCGCCCCTTGGCGTCGCGCGCCAAGCAGTCTTCGATCGGTTCGGCGAGATAACGGTTCAGCCCGGCCAGCGCCAGTTGCATCGCCTTGTCCCGCGCCCCGGCCTCGTCGTAGAGCCGAGCTGGCGTATGCAGACCGAACAGGGTCAGCGTGTGCAGTCCCCGCGCCATCGACTCCGGACCGAGAATCGTACGGTCGGTCAATGTGTGGCAGTAGACCTCTGATGGCAGCGGATCCGGCAGCGCCCCGGCCTCAGACTGCGTATATGCGGTACGCAGCCCGCTGTACGACTCGTCGATGTGGAACGTGCCCGCGAATGCCACTCTCGGGTCCATGCCTGATTTGAGCGCGGGCAGCCGTGACAAGACCATGTTGATTTTCAGCTGGTTGCCTTCGGGACGCGGGCCGCTCGGCCGCCCCAGCAACTCGTTGAGGACTGTAGGCGCGGCATTGACGAGTACGTACCGTGCGTCGATCCGTCGCTCACCGCCGTCAGCCGTCGTATAACGCACTGATGCGCGTCGGCCGTCGGTGTCGATACGGGTAGCCGTTGCACCCGTAACGAACACCGCGCCGGCCTTATCCGCAGCGCGCGCCAACGACTCGGCGACCGCGCCCATCCCACCGATCGGTACCCGCCACTCGCCGGTTCCGTTGCCGATCACGTGATACAGAAAGCAGCGGTTCTGCGCGAGCGAAAGATCGTGCGCGTGGCTCTGCGTGCCGATCAGCGCATCCGTCAGCACGACACCGCGCACGTCGTCGTCCGCGAAGGTCTCCTCGACGATCTCGCCGAGTGGCCGCTCAAGGAATGGGTCCCAGAACGAGCTGCCGACGGCCTCGCGCACCGCCTTCATCATCTCGCCCTTGGGCGCCAGCGGTTCCAGCAGCGACGGCGCGAACACGCGGGCAGCGCGCTCGATCCGGCCGTAAAACTCCTGCCAGGCCCGCCACTCGCGGTCCGAACCGGTCAGCCGTCGAAACGAGTCTGCGGTCCGCGCGCCGGGCTGCCGTTCGACCAACAGCCCGTCCGGCTTCCCCCCGCGCAGCACCGGCGTGTACGACGCGACCGGGCGTGAACGCAGTTCGACGTCCAGCTCTAGGTCGCGAACGATCGCGTAAGGCAACAGCGAGACCAGGTACGAGTAGCGCGACAGGTTCGCGTCCACGCCGGGAAAGGGACGCTCGCTCACCGCCGCCCCGCCGATCCGGCCGAGTCGTTCGAGCACCGTCACCTTTGAGCCGTAGCGGGCCAGGTAGGCCGCGGCGACCAGGCCGTTGTGCCCGCCGCCGACGATCACCACGTCGGTGCTCGTCGGAGTGGTGCGCGCCTGATCGTCAGCGCTGTCTGCCATGCGCGCTCCTGTCCCGCCCGAACGGTAGAAGGCAAGGATACGAGCGGTATCACCGGCAAATCGAGAGCAAGGCCGTGAACAACGCGATCAAAACGATCGCTCCCAAGAAATTGTTGAGCCTTCCTCTTTATTTACCTCTGTGAAAGAGTTATCTTGCTCTCATGGACTCCGCCACCGACACCGAAGCAGTCGCAGTCTCGCCCGCGGCGACCGCGGACCTGCGCGTTTTCGCCCTGGAACTCGGCGGCGCCCTGTCTGGCATACAGCGGGCGACCCGGCGGCGAGTCCGGCGCGAGCTAGGCCTGCCCCCGCTCAGCGGAGCGCAGGTGGAACTGCTGCGGCTGGTCGCCTCATCGCCGGGGATCGGCGTCTCGGCGGCGGCGCGCGAGCTCAACCTGGCCGGCAACTCGGTCTCCACGCTGGTGAATCAGCTGGTCGCGAAGGACTACCTGCGCCGCGAGCCGAGCCCGTCCGATCGTCGCGCCGCCGTGCTCAACACCACCGACGCGGGCCGTGACCGGCTCAACCGCTGGGCCGACGAGCGCACTCGCCTGTTCGCCGAGCAGTTGGCCCTCCTCGCCCCGGCGGACCTGGACGCGCTGCGCGCCGCGGTCCCAGCCCTGCGCCGTCTGGCCGCCGGCCTGGCCGAACACAGAGCGGAACGACTTGAAGGAGTGGACAACGCCATGAGCGAAACAGAGGCGCCCCGATGACCGAGTCCGTGACCGAATCTGAATCTGTGACGGAACCCGCGATCGCCTGCACAAAGCTGGTCTACGCGTTCGGCAGCACGAAGGCCGTGGACGGCATCGAATTCGAAGTCGAGCCGGGGAGCGTATACGGCCTGCTCGGCCCGAACGGCGCCGGTAAGACCACCGCGATCCGCGCCATCACGACCCTGCTTCCGGTCCCGCCGGGGATGGTGACTGTATTCGGGCACGATGTGGCTAGGCGGCGGATGGATGTACGCCGTCTGCTCGGCTACGTACCGCAGCAGCTCTCGGCAGACTCCGGGCTCACCGGCCGCGAGAACATTGCGATGTTCGCCCGCCTCTTCGACGTCCCGCGCAGGGAACGCGACGAGCGGGTCACCGCCGCCCTCGACTCGGTTGGCCTGCTCGACGCCGCCGACCGCTTGGCGAAGACCTACTCCGGCGGCATGGTCCGCCGCCTCGAACTTGCGCAGGCGCTGGTCTCCTCGCCCCGGCTGCTCATCCTGGACGAGCCAACCATCGGCCTTGACCCCATCGCCCGCGCCTCGGTGTGGGAACGGATCGGCGAGGTACGCGCCGCGACCGGCATGACCGTGTTCGTCACCACGCACTACATGGACGAGGCCGACCAGTTCTGCGACCGGATCTCGCTCATGCACCGCGGCACCATCCGGGCCACCGGCTCGCCGCAAGAGCTCAAGGCCACGCTGCCTACCGGCGCGGGCACGCTCGAAGACGTCTTCCGCCACTACACCGGCGACACCCTTGACGAGCCGACCTCGGGAGAGTTCCGCAATGTCCGTGCCACGCGCTCCACAGCCGCCCGTGTCCGCTGACGCCGCATCGGCTGACGCCGTGTCCGCCGATGCCACGTCCGCTGTTACTGCACCTGCAGTTAACGCGCCCGCCGCTACCGCGTCCGCCACGCTCATCGCCTCGCCGCCACCGGCTCCGCGTACCGGTTGGCGCGTGCTACCTGCTC